>Ga0081539_10000993_pt1 | contig 52701 bp, 36 predicted proteins | sample TabmetS4T2R2_FD_71023 | JGI IMG/M metagenome (GOLD analysis project Ga0081539, IMG submission 71023) | Tabebuia heterophylla rhizosphere microbial communities from the University of Puerto Rico - S4T2R2 | ecosystem: Host-associated > Plants > Roots > Rhizosphere ... | reverse complement strand
TCTGCTGCAGCCGACGGCACTGGTCAACGAGCTCTATCTGCGACTGATCGACTGGAACGCGGTCGACTGGCAGGACCGCACGCACTTCTTCGCCGTGGCGTCGAAGATCATGCGGCGTGTGCTGGTCAATCACGCGGTCGCCAGACGGCGACAGAAGCGCGGCGGTGACGCCGTCCTGGTGTCACTCACAGAAGCGGGAGGAGCGCCGGATCGCAGCGAGGACCTGCTCGCCCTGGACGAAGCGCTCGCGGCCCTCGAGAAGATCGACACCCGAAAGAGTCGGCTCGTGGAGCTGCGTTTCTTCGGCGGGCTCGCGGTGAACGAAACGGCGGCAGTCCTCGGCGTCTCGGAACGCACCGTCCATCGTGAGTGGGATCTGGCGCGTGCCTGGCTGTTCCGAGAGTTGAGTCGTCGTGACAGAAACACGTAGGAATCAGGGATCGGGAATCGGGATTCAGGGCTGGGCTAGGACTCAGGTCCAAAGGACTCGGGGCAGAGGCTCGATCCTGCTTGGCTACAACCGCTGCCGGTGTTCCCGAATGTGAGTGCGGAGTGCGGACTCACGGGGCACACGGCCGCTGAAGCGTGTGTGCTCGCGACCCATCCGTACCGATACCCTGCAGCCGTCGCGACGATCGCGCGTCACCGCGGAGCCGTTGTCGTTCGGATTCGCGAAGGCGTGAAATGGGAAATCGCCGCTCGTCAGCGTCGTGTTCGGCCGGACGGCCGTCGTCGATGTCGGCGGGCCCGCAATCTGGTTTCGCACGCGGTGATCGGCACCGGCGTGAAAGTGACACGTCGCGCACGCGGTGCGGCCATCGCTGCCGACCTGCACGTCCCAGAACAGCGCTTTGCCGAGGACGACGAGGGCCTGCGGGTCGGCGACGTAGCGTTCGAGACCTGCTGGTTTCGGAATCGCAACGCCCTTCAGCGATGCGATGGGGTTGTGTTTCCGCCGCCACGCTGCGCCGTAGCGACAGCCGACGCACAGAGGAACGCAACGAAGACGACAAGAGGCCGGAGACAGATGCGCATCTCGCCACTCCTATCCGTTCGCGCGAACGACGCGAGCGGCGAGTGCGGCAAAACGATTGCCATCGTCCGCCACCGGGAGTTGCCCGAAAACCTGCGCGAGTGATGGCCCCTGGAGGACGCCTTCACGAGTGGACAGTTCGCGGGCGATTCTTCATATCTATATCCAACTCTTGTCACAGGATTGCGCTTTAGGATGGTGGTCATGCCTTCACGGATCCCGTTCGTCGGAATCGCATGCGCCGGTCTGCTCGCCATCGTCGGCGCCACAGTACTCGCGCAGCGCGGCATAGCACAACCAGCTCCGTCAGCGAAAGCACAGGCCGAGGCTACGGCGAGAATCGTGGCGTCCGCTCAGGCGCTTGTCGCGAGTCTCGACGCAACCGGTCGAGAACGCGTGCAGTTTCCGTTCAACGGGCCGCAGAAGACGCGATGGTCGAACCTTCCGGGACCGATGTTTCAGCGTCAGGGCTTGCGCATGGGCGACCTCACGTCAGCGCAGCGAGCGGCGGTGACGAATCTGCTCAGGGCCGCCCTCAGCCGCGACGGATATCAGAAGGTCGTCGAGATCATGCGCGGCGACGAAGTGCTGAAGCAGACGCAAGGTGGCGGACGCGGACGCGGCGGCTTCGGTGGCGGGCCGGCTTTCGGAGAGGACGAGTACTACCTCGCGTTTCTCGGGACGCCGTCGACCACTGAACCCTGGATGCTGCAGTTTGGCGGTCATCATCTCGCGATCAACCTGACGATGGCCGGGAGTCAGGCGACGATGACGCCGAGCCTTCCAGCGGCACAGCCCGCGACGTATACGTTCGAAGGTCGCACGGTGCGGCCCCTCGGCAAGGAGAACGACAAGGCGTTCACGCTGGTCAATGCGCTGACCGCGACACAGCGCAGTCAGGCGATCCTTCCCTATCGCGTCTCCGACCTCGTCCTCGGGCCGGGTCAGGATGGCCGGGCGATTCAGCCGGAAGGCCTCCGCGCGTCCTCGCTGTCGGCCGAACCACAAAGGAATCTGCTCGACATCGTGCGGGAGTGGGCGGGCATCATGAACGACGCGTTCGCGGTACCGCGCCTGAACGACATCCGCGCGAAGCTCGCGGACACCCACTTCGCCTGGAGCGGCCCGCTCACCAACGGCAGCGCCGCCTACTTCCGCATTCAGGGACCGACGCTCGTCATCGAATACGCGCCGCAGGATAGCGTCGATCACATCCATACGATCTATCGCGATCCGACCAACGACTACGGAGCTCAGTTTGCGCGCCGGTAAGTCTGCCGTCGTCCTGCTCACCGTCACGGCCGCCATCGGCGCCAGCCGCCGCATCTCAGCGCATCGGCTCGACGAGTGCCTGCAGGCCGCGCGGATCGCGATCGAGCCGAGTCGCGTGGAGCTCGAAAATCGATCTGACGCCGGCCATGGCGGTCGCCGACGCGATCATCTCCGAGCTCGATCGCGATCGTGACGGATCGCTTTCGGTAGACGAGAAGCAGAAGTACCTGCAACGGGTGCTTGCCGCGATCGATCTCGAGAGCGACGGCCGCTCGCTTACATTGACACCTGGCGCGACGACGTTCGCCGAGATCGATTCCCTACGACGCGGCGAGGGAATGATTCGCCTTCGCGCGGACACGACGCTTCCGAATCAGTCCACCGGCACCCATCACGTCTTCTTCCGGAACCGATACCGTCCGGAGGTCAGCGTGTACTTGGCCAACGCGCTCGTGCCCGAGAGCGACCGCGTTGCCGTGACCGCGCAAGCACACGAGGCGCGACAGCGCGATCTGACGATCGACTACGTCGTGCGCGCCGAGGGGGCCAGCACGTCGCTGCCTGCGTGGACGCTTGGCACGATCGCCGGCATCGCCGTTTTGGCCGCGCTGCTCATTCCATCAGGTAGGCGGCGCGGGCCCGGACGGTGACACCGGCCCTTCGCACGGCGACGTTGATGCGGCGCCGCTCGCCTGCCGTGGTCGGGGGCGGCGTGAATCCGAGGAGGTACTGAGACCTCAATTCTTCCTCCAGCTGCTTGAACACGACGTGCAGCTCCGCGACCGAAGAGGGAGCGAACATTCGTCCACCCGTCACATCGGCCAATCGATGCAGGGCACGTGCGCCTTGATTCTGCAACACCGCTGCAATGCCGCGTCGCGGGTGCGAGCCAGCTGTCCCCAGCGTGATTGGATAGACCGCGGTCCCGTCCTGCTCGGCGCGCTCGAGTACATCGTTGGCGGCTGCCGATGACGCGGTATCCGCACCATCCGAGAACACGACAATGACCGGACGCTGCGGTTGAGCACCTCGTGTGCGAACAGATGCCTCCAGCTCCATCGATGCCCGCAAAACCGCATCATGCAGTGCCGTCGTTCCACCGGCGGTCACCGTCTCGAGAGCAGCGCCCACTGCCGCCACGTCATCCGACATCGGCGCGATCAGAGTCGCCGAGGCGTCGCAGTCGACGATGGCGGCCGAATCGCCCGGCCGCAATGACTTGAGCAGATTCGCCGCCGCCTGCTTCAACGCCGGCAGTCGATCCGACATGCTGCTGCTCGAGTCGACGACGATGACAAGAGCGACCGCAGCGCGTTGGCGCTCGAAGAGCTCCGCGCGCGCCGGGACTCCGTTATCGGACAGCGAGAACTCCTCGGCACGCAGATCCGTGATGTATCGCCCCTGTCGATCGGTCACGGTCACCGTGACCGGTACGAGCTCGACACCGGATCGAAACTGCGGCACCTCTGCGTGCAGCCGTGAGAACAGTCCGAGGACAACAACAACCAGCAGCGTCGACCGGGAGTGCACGTCTCGGTAATCGACCGATGTGTCGGCGACTTGTCCGCGCGGAGCATGCGCGCGAACCCGCGCGAAATCCTGGCCTGATCAGGCAATCCGTTGGCCGCAAATTCCAAGAAGGCGTGACAAGGGCCCGATTGCGGCGACGGAAGTTTTCGTGTCGGCAGACTTTTCTGGACAGACTCGCGACGGACAAGTTCGCGTCGTGCGACGCATCGGATCCGCTTTCACGCAAACACACCGAAAGTACCCCGCGATGTTGTGAGCGAACGCGTAATTGTGTGCACATTTGCACGCATTTCGTCGCTGCACGACGTGGTTTATCCCTAAGCCCATCAATCGCGGCAGAGCTATTGCCCCTGAGATATATGCCGTGACACATGTGAACACGATCTTCCGGACCGCGCGACATCAGATCGACACACTGTGCGTGGTCATTCCCGCACGCAACGAGGAACTCCTCGTCTCGCGGTGCATCGAAAGCGTGCTCGCCGCGGGTGTTCCCGCCAATCAGATCTACGTCGTCAACGACTGCTCGACGGATTCGACAGGGGCGGTGCTCGCCGGGATCGAGGGGATCAACGTGCTGACCAACGAGCAGCGGCTCGGGAAGAGCGTCGGCATCTGTTCGCTGATCACGCATTTCAAGCTGCACGAGCGCTTCGCGTATCTCTCGCTTCTCGACGCGGACAGTTCGGTCGCGCCGGCGTATTTCGACGAGGTCCTGTCGACGTTCCAGAACGATCCCGAATTCGTCGTCGTCTGCGGCGCGCCGCGCAGCGGGCGGCACAACTGGCTGACCGCATTTCGCGCGCTCGAATACATGCTGTCCGCGCGGATGTATCGGCCGGGCCAGGACGCGCTCGGCATGATCACCGTCGCGCCGGGATGCGCCGCCACCTATCGCACCTCGATTCTGCAGCGGCTCGAATGGAACGGCGGGACGCTCGTCGAGGACATGGACTTGACGGTGCAGGTGCACCGGAAGGCGCTCGGACGAATCGGCTTTGCGAAAGACGCGATCGCCTACACGCAGGACCCGCGGCGGCTGCGTGACTACGCCGGTCAAATCACGCGCTGGCACAGCGGGACGTGGCAGGTCATGAAACGTCACCGACTGCCGTTCGGTGGTCAGCGCGTCGATCTGGAGTTCGGGCTGCTCGTCGGCGAAGGCCTGATGTATTCGACACTCGTGATGCTGCTGCCGCTGCTCGTCCTGATCTGGCCGAAGGCGGTACTGCAGTGGGCGCTGATGGATCAGGCGCTGGTGCTGGCTGGGGCGCTGTATTGCGCGATCTCCATGCGTCGGCTCGACGTGCTCGCATGGGCGCCGTCGTTCACGGTCCTGCGTTTCCTCAACTCGGTCATCTTTCTGAAGACGTTCTGGCAGGAGATCGTCCGTCAACGCTCGCTCGGCGCCTGGTTCTCGGTGCAGCGCTACGAGGAGCTCGGGTCAACGACACAGGCTTAGTTGTGAAAGGGATCTCAGTGCGAACCATCGTTTTGCGCGCGCTTTCTCTCGTCGTTCTGCTGTCGTCGGCGGCATTCGCGCAGGACACGCCTGCCGCCAACACCGGCGTGGCCTTCCCAGGCTCGTTCTGGGTTGCGACGTCGACGGCCGGGGCCTCGGAACCACACAACGTGGTGACACAGGCGAACTTCGAGCAAGGCGTGGTCGTGTGGCGGAACGCGTCGTGGTTTCTCGTTCCCTACGTTGGCGCGTCGTTGACACGCGACACGGAAGGCTACAGCTGGAACGACAAGAACCCCGCGGTTGCGGCGATGAAACTCACCAGGCGCGTTCCGGGCGGCATCCTCTCCGCCGGCGGCGGTGTCATGTTCGAAGATGCGCCCGGCGTCGAGGGTCATCGTCATCCGACGGCGTTCGCGCAGTATTGGGCGGGATGGACGGGCGACACGCAGGCGCAGCTTGGAAACAACCTGGTCGCCTATCCGGGTCACACGTGGGTCAATTCCGGCATCGTGACCGGACGCGATCCCAGGAACTGGATTACGGCTGCAGCAGTTCAGCAGGGAGTCGCCGTGGGCCGCTGGAGCGGGATCGCACCTGTCGTGTTTGCCGGTGCTGCGGGAACGGTCGACACGGAACGACGGGCCTGGGAAAACCGCGCGCACTATGAGGGTGGCGTGAAGGTCATGCGGTATCTGGTCGGCAGTGTGGTGGAAGCTGGTGTCGCGGAGCGACGCGAGCATCGCTTCGTGGCGCACACGCACGACACCGGGTTCGTCGGCTTCGTGAACGTGTGGATCGGGTGGGACCCACGACGGTTCTGACGCTGGGTAGTTAGGTAGCTGGGTAGCTGGGTAGCTGGGTAGTTAGGCAGTTGGGTAGGGCAGTTGGGGTGAGTTGGGTCGATGGGTAGCAGGCTTCCGAGCATAGGCTCAACCGCTTAGCGGCCTAGCTACCCAGCCACCCAACAATCAAGGAGTAGCGAGCTGTGTATCTGACGACTATTGGAGGTTCCGGACTTCTTCATCTGCTGGCGGCATATCCACGCGTTGTCGGCACCCTCGGCCTCGCGGCTACGGTCGCGATGCTGCTGTCGCCCTCAGGGCCCGGCAGGCAGATTGGGACTGCCAGCTCCCTCGCACAGTTGGACCGGACGATTGCGGCGCGTGCGGCGATCGCACCCTCATCGCGTACTCACGCGGAAGCCGAGGCGGCGGCGATGCTCGAGCGTGCGAACGACCGAGAGATCACCGCTGCGGTCAGTGAGGTACTCGCGCGGTGCGGAGGCGGGTGTACCGATTTGACGAGCGCGACGGTGATCCATGACACGCAGCTGCTGCGCCGCGTCCTCGTGCTGCAGCAACTCGACGACGCCGCGGAGTCGGCCGCCGCCGCAGGCAACGGATCGATTCGCGCCGAGGGCAAGATCAGCAGCGCGAAGTAAGAAGTGGCGGTGCCCGTACCCGGGGGCCCCGCATTCCCAGCCTCACGCGACTCGAGTCATTGCTCGAGTCTTGTAAAATCGTCGCCGGTGCGAGAGATGTTCTGCGCGTGGTCACTCCGTAAGAGGCGCGTCGTTGCTGCGGTCACTGCCCTCTTGCTCCTCCCTGCTGTCAGCTCGGCGCAGTCCGAGCAGGCCCACGGCGTGGCTACCACCGCGCATGCGCGCCGTACGCGCCCGAGGAGGCGCGATTTCGGGGGCTCAGCCCAGCCGGCCGGTAGCCGTGTCACGTTCGGTTGGGCCGGGCTGTATGGATCGATCCGATCGAGGCACGGCAGGATTAAGCACCGTCACTGCCGTGGTAGTTGGCGTCGATGATCCGCCAGATCGCGCCGCAGTTCTTCACCACCGACTTGCCTGCGACGCTCGCGTATTACCGCGACAAACTTGGCTTCGACTGTGTCAGCACGTGGAGCGACCCGCCCGTCTACGCGATCGTCGTGCGCGACGGACACAGAATCCACTTCCGCGTCGCGGATCCGCCGAGGTCCAATCCCGATAAGTACGACGACGAGCTGCTCGACGCTTACTTGTTCATCGAGGACGCGGACGCGCTGTACGCCGAGTACTCCTCCCGGGAAGTCGAGTTCACGCGACCGCTCGGCGACACGCCGTGGCACACGCGCGAATTCGTCGTGAAGGATTGTGATGGTCGTCTCCTCGCCTTCGGCGCAGGCGTGGATTGACGACCGCTTCCCTGAACTGCGCCATCCGCTCTAAAACAGGTACTTCGCCGCAAACTGCATGATCCGCGGCGCCGTCCCCGCCGCAAGCGACGTCACCCGCCCGAAGTCGGCGCTGTTCAAGGCCGACACCGGATTGCTCGGGTTCGTCGTATTGAACACGTTGAACACCTCCCAACGGAATTGCACCCGCTGATTGCTGCCGAACTCCAACGAACGCGACAACGCCGCGTCGACATTCCACCTCCCGGGTCCGAGGATGGCGTCGAGCGGCATCGTGCCGTAGGTGCCGCTCGCGGGTACCCGGAACGCGGCAGGATTCAGCCACTGCGAAAACTTCCGGTCGGGCATGAATGGATCGTCGAGGACCTGGTTCGCGCGCTGATTCGGTTGACCCGTCAAGGCGGCGTCCACACCGGACGTGACCGTGAAATACGAGCCCGACAGTGCGCTGAGGATGGTCGATACCTGCCAGCCTCCACTCAACGCGCGGCTGACCGCGCCGCGGCCCGTCGTCGGAATCTGGTAAACGAGCGAGGCGTTCAAGCTGCGGTCCGGTGAATTCAGGCAGTGGCCGCGGTCCGCGGCGCGATCGCCTGGAATCATGTAGGGCGCGCCGGCGACGCCGGGTTCGCTGTTCCACCGATCGCTGATGCATCGCGAGATGGTGTAGTTCGCTTGTATCGACAAGCCATTCCCACGCCGCTGCACGGACATCAGCAGGCCGTTGTAGTTCGCCGTGCCGCCGTCATCGAGTTCCTGGATGCTCGCGAAGTATCTGCCCTCCGCTGGGTTCTGCAGACTCAGTACGCGCCGCGCCTGCGTAGTGGCCGTTGTTGCACCCGGAGTGTATACGGCCGGATTGATCTGGTTCGTCGTCCAGACATGCTTCGTGCTGCTGCCGATGTAATTCGCGGAGACCATCAAGTTGGCTGCGATCTGCCGCTGATAGCTGGCATTCCATTGATCGACAGCCGTCGCCTGCAGGTCGAGCGGGTAGGCCGTGTAATTGCCTCCGAGCGGGAACACGGAATTGGCGCTCGGACCTTTGAGGAGCTGAGGAATCGGATCGCCCCCCGGCGTGGCCGCCCACGGGTTGTCCCACCCCTCGGGCAGATTGTTCAGCACGATCGAATTGCCCCACGGCGACATCTGCGCCAGCCCTGTATACGTCTGCAGATGCGGCAGATCGTACAGTCGCCCATAGGCCACGCGAAGCGTTTGAAGGCCCTTGCCGCGTGGATCCCACACGACGCCGACGCGCGGCCCGAAGTTCCAGAGATCGCGCCGGGCGACGGACTTTCCCGGCATCCCCTCGTCACCCGTGAAGATGAGCCCTGCGGGAGCGTTGAGGAAGACTGTACTCTTAAGGCCGGCGTCGAACCGTGCACGATCGAAATGCGTGATCTGGCCTGGTCCGCTGTACGCCGGAAAGTACGGATCCCACCGCAGCCCGGCATTCAGCGTCACGTTCGGCGACACACGCCACGTGTCCTGCGCGTACAGTCCGATGTAGTTGGATCGCATCTTCGCCCCGGTCGGCGTACCCACCGTGAATGAGGTCGCGCGGCCCAGCATGAAATCGGCCAGACCGAGACCGGTCACCTGGCCGGTAAACGCCGTGTTGCCAGCCGCAGACGTGTACGACTCCGGATCGTATTGCGAGTAGATGTAGTTGGCGCCCATTCCGAAGTGATGCTGTCCGCGAAGGATGCTCAGATCATCCGCAGCCTGGTACACCCACGTCGGCGTGGCTGTCGGCAGACCCGGCGCCAGTGAGAACCCGCCTGACACGCTGAAACGTAAGTACCCGTCCAGAACCGGGGTGGCTTTGACACCGATGTCGTTGTAGTCGTAGAGCGAAACGATCTGTTTGGTGTGAGCGCCCCTATTCACTGTGACCCGCGTCTCGTTCACTGCGCTGTTGCTCAGCAGGAACGTGTGACCGAAGACGCCTGAGTACGCACGATCCGTCGACGCGGATCTGCTGGGCGACAAGAGCGTCTTCCCGTCGTAATCGGCCGGGGCGAAAAAGCGCGAGGCGAGCAGCCGCCCGAAGACCGATTGCCGGGTCGTCATCGTGTAGTCGACCTTGGCGGTGACGACGTTCTCGTCGCTGTTGTCGATGCGATCGAAATACACCTGACCGCACGGATTGTCCGGTTTCGGCAGCAGGCTCGCGACCTTGACCGACGCGGGAGAAAAGAGCGCGGGGCTGACCATGTTGTTGACGAAGGGCGCCCGCAGTGTGATCGGACCGCCGGTGTTGCACGCTGCCGACGCAATGGCGGTGAAATCGCCGTTCAGCATCGCCGGCGTCGGTACGAACTGGAACGACGTCGTCGGCGTCCGACGGATCCTGGTGCCCTGGTAGGCGGCGAAGTAAAAGACCTTGTCGCGAACGATGGGGCCGCCGATGGCGCCGCCGAACTGATTGCGATTCAGGCCATCCTTGCGCCGTTTGCCGTCGGCACCTAGCGGGGCGAATGGGTCCGCGGCATTGAACCTGTCGTCGCGATGGAACTCGAAGAGCGTGCCACGAATCGTGTTTGTTCCTGATTTGGTCACCGCGCTGACTGCCGCCGCCGAATGATGCCCGTACTGGGCTGGCAGGGCGCTGGTCTCGACCTTGAATTCCTGCAGCGCCTCCGGAAACGGCAACGGCATCGACGACCCGTTGAATGGATCGTTATGGGTTGCGCCGTCGAGCGTGTACGTCGTCGCGTTCGGCAGGCCTCCCGCCACGGCAATGGTTCCCGGAGATGTGGAGGTGGCGACTCCCCGCGCACCGCCTAACGTTCCGCCCGAGACCGCCATACCGGTCATGAACACGAGATCCAACGTCTGGCGTCCGTTGAGCGGCAGTTCGAGGACGCGTTGATTGTCCACGACCATACCGATGCCGACACTGCGAGTCTCGATCAGCGGCGACTCGCCCTGTACCGTGACCGACTCTTCGACGCTACCGAGTTCGAGAACCCCGTTGATGGTCGGACTCCCATTGACCTGCAACACGATCCCGGTCTGGACGAACGTACGGAACCCCTGCAGCATGAACTCGAGCTTGTACGGACCGACCGGCAGACTCGGAATGATGTAGCCGCCGGCATCGTCCGAGATGACGTTCCGCGTGAGACCGGTGTCGGTTTGCGTCGCCGTCACCGTGACGCCGGGAAGCACGCTGCCGCTCGGGTCGCGGACCGTCCCAGCGATCGACGCAGTCGAGACCGCCTGCGCAAACGCCATAGATGCGGCAAGAAATACGATAACGAAGCTACCCAGAAGGCACCGACTGGTATGACTGCTGTCGGTCATGTGGGAACCTCCGGGCGCATTCTACGCCTCGTGGTGCCCGATCGCGTGAGTACGAGACGACTGCGCTAGCTTCCCGCCCTGTAGGTCTTGCTGAAGCCGTTGCGGGAGTTGGTGACCGTAAAGCTGCCATCGGTCTGGGCCGACACTTTGATCCAGTACGCCGGTCCATTGTGCTGCGGTGCCGGCGGCGCTGGCACGCCCCGCTGCGCAGGCGGTAGCGGCGCGACCGGGACGGTGGCGCTCTCCTCCACGTTCGCGATGAATATCCCTGGCACGGTGTACTCCTGGCCGCCCAGCAGCGCGAAGTGAATCTGCCAGAGATCCTCGAGACGCGGCGAGTTGAGCAGCACGTTCATCGCCGCAGGTTGTCCACCTTTACGCGGGCCGTTGTTCATGATGGTCACCCGCGGCCGAATGGCGTGCACCAGCGCCTCCGAATTCGAGCTGGGTTGCCCATGCCGTGACACGACGAAGAGATCGACGGTTCCGATCCGGTTGTTCGGACACATCAGCTCGACTTCCTGATTCCAGTCGAAATCGGCCAGATACAGGACTCGAAATCTTCCGAACGTGACGTGGCTTGCGACGGATTGTTCGTCTTCCGTGTTGCCCAGCGGTCCGCCTGATACCGGATTCACGTCATGTCGCTTGAAGCCCGCGCAATACGGATTGGGGGCACCGGCGCCAGGCAGCGGCGTCTTCAGCATCTGTCCGGTGGCACTGACGATGCGCCAGTCGAGACCGGTGACGGGAATGTTCGTGCCGGTCTTCGCAATGGTGTGCTTCGCCTTGGCGGCCAGTTCTCCGTACTGCTGGAGCACCGGATCGATCTGTGCTGTCGGCTGCACGTTGACGCCGTGGTCGATGAACTCTTTGATGGGAATCCGCGTCGCGAGCTCGGGAAGCCCGCCGACGTGATCGCCGTGGTAGTGCGTCGTAATCAAATGATCGATCTGGGAGATCCCCGCGTCCCTGGCGGCTGCCATGATGCGGTCGGCGTCGCGAACAGCCGCAGCGCCGGCGTTTCCGGTGTCGACGAGGACCGATTCGCCTGAAGGCGTTACCCACAACTGCGCGTTGCCACCCTCGACGTCGACGACATAGATGTCCAGACTCTTCGCCGCTCGGGTCTGTGCCGCCGGAAACGCCATGACCAACGAAAGAATCGGTACCAACGCCAGTGCTGCACGCATCGGCTCGCTCCGTGACTGCTGGATCAGTAATCGTCGTGTCTGCGCCACCATTTGTATGGCTCGGTCTGCGGCCACCCCGCAGGCGAGTCTTCCCATTTCTCCTGACGCCCGTACGGCACCAGATCGAGAAACGTCCACACGCTGCCCAGCGCTTCGACGCCACGCCCTTCCGTGAAATACGTGCGATAGACCGCGTCACCGTCGCGCAGAAAGACGCTGAGACCGAACCTTTCCCCTTTGCTCGTCGTCCGGCCGAAGTCGACATTGAAGTCGTTGTCGGCCGATGAATACCACGGCAGCGTCCAGCCCATACGCCGTCGGTACGCCTCTATCTTGTCGAGAGGCGCTCGTGACACGAGCACGAACGTCACGTTGCGCGCGTGGATATGGGCGGGGTGACCGATCTGATCGACGAACATCGAGCAGCCGGTGCACCCGGCATCGGGCCAGCCGCCGACGCCTGGCGCGAACATGAAGTGATACAGAATGAGCTGCGGTCTGCCGTCGAACAGGTCGCGTAGATGCGCGGTGCCTCTCGGTCCGGCAAACACGTAGTCCTTGTCGATGCGCACCATCGGTTGCCGGCGACGTTCCGCCGCCAACGCATCCCGGGCGTGAGTGGCCGCCTTCTCCTTCGCAAGCAGCTGCTCGTGGGCGGCTTGCCATTCCTGCTCTGACACGATTCGAGGTAGTGGTCTGCGTTGCGTCTGCGTCATGCTCACTTCTCCAGCTTGCCACTGATATACATTCGATCGACACGCTAGCGCGCTGAATCGATCCGCGTCAAAACGCCGCTCCCTCATGACGCTGGCTTGACGGGCGTGACGCGATCGAATTCGAGGCCGCTGGCGCCTTGACCGCGACCGGTTTCCTTCCGCCGGCCGATCCAGGTAAAGACCTTCCCGTCGAACCAGCGAGTCCGCTGAAAGCCGCGTGTGACGATCGCACCCGCACGCGGCACCTCTTCCTCGTGGACGAAGTATGGCTGCCGGACCTCGACGCCATCGAGGCCGACGCGCAGGACGTTTCCACGCGGCTCGACTCGGCTGTCGGGGATGGCGTCGGTGAGGCGCGGCATCGAGGCTCGCTGCAGACGGATCAGGCGCTGCGATCCCGGCTTGCGTGTCGCGATGAACGGAACCCAGTTCTCCGGCACAGTGGTTCCGAGCACGTACTGCATCGTCGCGTCCGTTGGTTCAGGGAGAACATCGCTCGGCGGCACGCGCTGGCGGAAGTACGCCGACAATGCGGTCGCGCGATCGAAGCCGTCGGCGCCCGTTCCCAGCGCACCAGGGATCCGTTCCTCGATGCCCCAGACCATGTTCGTCATCTCGTCGCGCGCGAAGATGATCTTCTCGAGGTCATCGCCTTCCTGCACCTTCGCTACCGCCGGCGCGAGCAGCAGTCGCTGGTCCAGCGCGCCGCCATCGACTCTGGGACTCACCGCATACATCGACCATCGTTGCCAGTCCATCGCCTGATCCTGCCCTGCCGGTCGGATCAGTGTGCGCACGCCGAAGACGTCCGTCACGATCAGGCCATTGATCTCGGCGAGCGAACCAACAGGCAGGTTATAAGGGACGACACACCAGTCGTTGCCATAGACCAGCCCGAATTCAGTGAGCAATAACAATGGGACATCGGTCGTGCTCGTGCTGATGCTGCCGAAGTCGGTCTTTCGATCTTCGAGCTCCCACCAGCGGACGTTCGGCATGCCGTTGAACTCGATCTGCGTCGGCACGAAGGCCACCGGCTTGCGCACGTCGAAGTTGCCGCCGGGGAGTGACACGTCAGGCGAGTCCTCGAGCGCCGCGGCGTTGTCCGTCTGAAAGGCGAACCAGTCGAGACGACCCTGGTGATATTGCTCGGCGACGAGCGTAGTGCGCTTTTGCTCGGAGGCATCCGCTGGCGCGGACACCGCGAATTGATACTCGAGGTACGGTGGCGCCCACGTGTCTTCCGTCGTTGTCGACGGTTGTGAGTAGAGCCTGTAGAACCAGTGCGCGAAGTTCTGGCCGAGATCCTTGATCGGCTCTCGAACAGCCGCGTCGAGCTGATCGTCGACGAACGTGTCGAACTCGCCTCGTTCAATCGCCTCGAGCAATCGTCGTCCATCGACCAGGCGGCCGATCACGGCGGCGAGCAACTGCCACGCTGACGGTTCGCTGTGGACGTGCGCCGCTTCGAGCTGCTCGGCCTGGGTCGTGCCAGGCCCCTCGCGAACATCCTCGAACCCGAAGCGACCGATGAAGGCCGGTTTCAGTGATCCGTGGCCGGCTTGCTCGAGCAGGCGATTCCAGTGACGGCCCATCTGCGCACGAAGGGCGAGGTACTGGTCTCGCGCTGGCTCGGTCGTGACCCAAATCGGCTCACGCTCCACCTGCACTTCGAGTGGCGTGACCAGATCGTAGGGAACGGCCGGTTGAAACTCGCCTCCTCCCGGCTGCGCAACCGAGGACTTCACGGCAAACCGATCGAGACGCGCGGCATCGACCTGCACCCGGACCTTGGCCGCCGAACCGGAGTCCTCGCCCTTGAATTCACCGAGCTGCCACTGACGCGTCAGCATCCAGAGCGGATCGCGAATCTCGGCTCGCAGGCTGCGGTCGAATGCCTCCTTGCGCGGGCGTCCTTCGAGGCGGTTCCACATCGTGACCGCTGGACGGAACGTCGCGGTCAACAGCTGCTCTTTGAGTGCGGGATCGATTTGCTGCGGCATCGGACTGCTACTGCCCTTCCTGGAACACGAGCGAGGCTGATTGCGCGGCCAGATTGGTCGAGATCGTGCCGAACGGAAAACTGGTGAACGTGCTGAGCACGGCCGGCAACAGCTGTGCGTACGGCGTGGTGCGCAGGAAATCCGGTTCGACCGCGCGACGCTTGGCACGATCGAACGTATCGATGAGCGTCTCGATGAGATCGTCCCATTCCCAATGCCCCTTGATCGTGGGACTCACGGCAACCAGCACGCATTGCGGCGGCTCGGTGTTCGGCTGGTTGTAATGAACGGCGATGCCGGTCGTCTCGACCCGGTTCGGGATCACCTCGTTCCATTCATCGACCAGCAGACCCGCCTGCGGAGCCGCGGCATCATGACCTTCGGGAAGCTGCCTGACGATTGACAGGAAATCTCCACCGGGCACGAAGACGGTCGGATCATCGAGCTGTTCGGCGCTGACTTCCGGGAACTCCATCGCGACCCAGTGCGCCTTCTGATCGAACGGCAGCTGCAGAGGGGCGAGCGACAATGCCCCTCGGTCGAACAGCTGCTGATACGTTTGCACCTGGTCCAACAGGCGGGCCTGTTTTCGTACAGCCGCAACGCCCTGCAGCCATTCCTCGACGGCAAGGCGTCGCCAGTCCTGGATGGCCGAGCCCACCGCTGCCGCCGCCAGCCGCGCCTGCGTGAACCGCAGCAGCCCGTCGGTCGGAGCGCTTCCGGTGGCAAACGCTCGTGCCGCCTCCAGCTCGGGGCCATTTCGAAAGGTGAACGCTGGAATCAGACGGAACGCATCGCCGAGGATCAATGCGCCCGCACGCTGGAAGATGTCGGCCTTCTCCTCAACGGTCAGGCGGTTCCGTTCTTCGTCGCTGAGATCGCTGAACGTGCGCAGCGACTCCGCCTGCTGATGCCGGGACGTTCCCTGATCGTGTGTGAGAAATCCCTGCCGGATCAGAACCTGCCGCGCGCGCAGCAGTGCAAGACGCTGTGCGTCTGACGCATCCGGTTCGAGTGGGGGTAGGAAGGGACGCTTGGGGAACGCGTCGGTCACACCGAAACGCGACAGTCGGACGAGAGTCGCGATCAAGGCGTCGTAGTCGACGGCGCCCAGATCGGGCGCCTCTGCCGGATCCTGGTTCAACGCGTCGAGAGGGACGTCCTGGAGCACCGTCTGCAACGCATCGAGTCCGGACTGCAAATCGTCGGCTGCGACGTCGACCGCCTGTTCCAACTGCGGCACATCCCATCCCTTCACGTTGGCGACGACGGCGGGGTCGGTGTTCTGCTCCGATGGCAGCAGGTAATCGTTGGCGCCGAGCGGGCGGCAGTTCGTCACGATCGTCCGCAGCGCCCTCAGCAACGGCAACAGCTCGAACCAGGTGCGCACCTCGTCCGGGAAACCATCACGGGTCATGAACAGGATCGTCGTGCGGCCCGACGGATCGAAGTTCGGATCGGCAGCCTTGCGAGCGAGCCGATACGCGTGATCGATGCGGACCTCGAGCTCGGTCGCATCGTTGACTTGTCGCGTGCCTTCGATCGCACCGGTCTCGTCCGCGACCAGATAAATGAGATCAATGGGCTGCACCTGAAGGTCGTCCACCGACATGACCAATGCCACGTCGTCGAGGTCATACGTCACGCGGAATCGGACTGAATCCGGCGGCCCGACGCGATCGCTAAGCCACTTGTTCAAGCCGGGAACCGCCTGCGACTTCGGTGTTTGCGGACCACTCCACGGGCTCGTGACGTTACCCGTCTCCAGATGGATCGCGATCTTGTGGTTGACAACGGCACCACCCCGAGGTGTGTTGATGATCTCGGGCTCGGGAGGTGCGTGACCTTCAGACATCGCTTTGAGCATCGCCCCCGCGCGCTCGTAGTTGCCTTGCGTGACCTGGAAGACGCCTTCTGCGAGCGAGAGATCGGCAATCGCGTCGAGCGTGACGCGCAATCGATCGACCTCCGCGATGATCGCCTGTCGCGCACCACTGTTTGGATCGACGGGCAATCCTTCGACGCCGAACGGATACGCCAACGGTGGATCGGCGAGAAACGCCGCCTCGATCAACGCGTAGCCATCCACGACCTGGTACGCCTCCTTCAGGTCGATCGACGCATCGGCGGGATCGGGCGTGACCTTATCGGCGACGAGCGGATACTTCTTGCGGAACGCCAGGATGAATTGCGCGAGCGCCTGCCCGTCGATCACATATCGGTCGTGGAGGGCCCGTTCGAACTGATAGCCGAGCAGCGCCCCGAGCTCCTGACCGTTGCGCACACCCTCGAGAAATGAGACTGCCGTACGCACACGATCGGATGTGAGATTGACGGCGAAGTGCTCGGCGTTTGCCTGTGTCGCGTGCGTCAGATAGCCGTTCCGCAGCACCGCTGCCGCGACCGCGTGATTGATCGATGGACCATGAATGAAGCCGCCGTTGTTCGGCTGCTCCACCACACTGATGCCATCCTCGCGAAGGTCAGGCGGAATTTGTTCTTGCGGGACGACGACAGCAGGCGGTGCGGGCCGGACGTTTTCGAGCCAGCCGTACGCACCCAGATGGACGCCTCGTCTGGATCCGCCGTCGGGATTGGTTCGGAACTGGTTCAGTCGAGCGAGACGTCTTGAAAACAGCGCCGTCTGCCACGCGTCGAGGCGATAGGAGCAGAGATCGACGTGCTCGGCGGTCAAGCGCTCGAGGTCCGCCGTTGCGAGATGCTCCAGCTGCTCGATCGATTCTCGGACTTCGCGCAGCAGTTCAGCGGCGGGACGGGCGAGCCCGTCGGACGTCGCGAGGAAATCTCCAATGGCCAGGTTCGCGTCGCTGATGTTCGGCATCACCCGATTGACGCGAGCCTCCATGAACTCCCAGCGGGTCACCGTCCGCCCCGCTTCGACGTTAGTGAAGTCCTCTTCACGTCGCACCGTCGCGCCGACCAGTTGCAGCTGCTCGTACAACTTCATCGTGGCGTCGTGAGTGGCGAGTAGCAGCGCGCGATGCAGCATGCGAAACAGCAGCGCGGCGGGAACCGGAAGTGGTGTCCCGTCCTCTTTGACGAACGTCTGCGCTTTCAGCGTGTCGAGCGGGCTGCCGACGATCCAGCCGATATAGTTCCGGTTCTCGACCTCCTCGGCGTCCGGCTCGCCAATGCGCGTCGCATACTTTGCGGGCAGTCCATCGGTTTCGGAGAGTGTCTCGTCCTCGGCGAGCTGCACGTCGTCGACGAACGGCCCGTTGAGCGGCGAAGTCGCATCCGAAAAGAGCAATCCAAACAGCTTCGGCAGCCTCGGGAACTGAAAACCAAGATCGTTCAACTGTCGTATTCCCCGCGACGTGATGTCCTGGAAGTAGCGCACCATCGGGTTGTTGCCGCCGAAGTTGCCGCCGATCATCAGGTGCGCGAGATTCCACAGGAACGTCTGATAGGTGCCGATCCGTCGCTGAAAATCGACGGACGTCGCCTGCAGACCGAGGATGTTCAGGAGATGTGCAAAGGAATCGCCTGGCGCGTCCACATGTGAGACCTGGCCGACCAGCTGTTGCCACTGGGCTTCGACTTTCACCAGCACGTCGTGCACCTGACGGAGAAACGCGGTCTCCTCGCCATCGACAACGTCGTTGACCTGCCAGCGGTCGAAGGCACTGGTAACCAGCACACCGTACGGTTGCTTGCCGACGCGGATTGCCGGAAGGCTGCCGCGCGCGGTCACGTCGGCGGTGAAGAATCGGCGCACGCGGTCGCTCGAGGCGGCATCGGTCTCGAGCAGCTCCTCGAGGTAAAAGCCGATCGTCGCGGGCCACAGCGCACGATTCATCACCTTCGCGTTCGACACGTCCCGTGTGCCGGCGTTCGCCAGCTGCGCGACGACCTGCAGGTCGACGTCCCAGGCCTCTGCGAACCGCTGCGCGTCGCTCTTGGCGAGATCCTCGACCTGCGGCAGCAGTGGCGAATCGTCGGTTTCGACCGCAAAGCTCGCGTCCCCCTCCGCATCGTCGGTGGAGAATCCGGAGCGGACGTCGGCCGTGTGATTCGTCGGCGTCCCCTGCGGCAGGAACCCGATTCCATCCGGCGAATAATGATGGGTGTCGATCAGCTCCTCGAGCGTCTGCTTGTGATCGAGAGGACCTGCGGACACGCGCATGCCGAGGACCATCAATCGATCGAAACCGGCGCTGGCGAAGGGCTCCGGCAGTGCCACGCGCATCGCCATGCCGACTTTGACCGCGGCGTCGAAGTCCCAGATCCAGGCGAACTCCTCGCCGACGACGAGATCACCTCCCTGCTGTGCGAGCTCGGATTCGAGCTTCTGCGGGTTGGGTCCCAGAATCAGAGGGCTGGGAACCGTCGTTGGGAACGGGAACTCCCTTCGGATCCCGTCGGTAATTCCGATCAGCACGAACCGGTCCGGCAGTACTTCCGTTCGCGGGGCACGGCTCCAGCTGTCAGGCTTGAACGCGTCGAGGTCGAACCCGAGATACGTCAGTGCGCCGTTGTTGACGAGGCCCAGAATCGCCTGCCGCCTGTCATCGGTGATCTCGCCTTCCTGCTGCAGCAGGTTCGTCACGCCACCGCGGATCACGTCGGCGAAAGGATGCGTCGAGGCCAGGACAGCCAGGATCGCCGCGCGTTTCGCTGACGACGGCGTCTGGGGATCCGCGAGGATCGCCGCGATCTGCGCGCGGATCAGAAGAAACGCGAGATCCTGATTCTCGGGTCTCGCGAGCGCCCTCCGTTTGATCTCTGCCGCGATCCATGACGCTCGCGTGCCACCGTACGCATTCGCGAGCGATCGCCACGCTCCCTGCTCGAGCCGTTCCTGCTCGATCGGGTCACCGATCGACGCCGCAACCGCTCGCCCTGTCCAGTACTCCACGCCGGCCTCTGCTTCGTCTCTCGTCAGCTCCTTCTCGTGCGTGTGGACGGCGATGTCGTCCGGATAGACGCGCACCCACAGCTCGCGCCCATTCGCGCCGGCCATGAAGCGCGTCTCGATGCGGAGAGGAAACAAGACGCACGGGAGGCTGTCGTCGAGTTGCGAGATGATCTGCTGCGGCGTCTGCGGCAGGACGAGCTCACCAACGAGCGTCGACAATCGATCGCCGAGCGACGACAGGTTCGCACGCTGTCGCGTCACGTCGGCGTTCAGCTCGACGATCTCCTGTTCGAGACGCGCGACCTGTTCGGCGAACCGTGCGCCCTGTCGCCTGAGCGCCACCAGCTGCTGCTCCTTGGTGCGCACGCGATTCTGCTGCACGAAGACGGCGTCGTCGGCTGCACGGTGGGCTTCGCGGACTTTCCTGATTTCGTCGATCATGACGTCACGACGCTTTCACTCTGAAGCTCACTCGTGTTCGATACACCCGAGCGGGTCCTGGCGTCGGGTTGCCCCACCCGTCCTCGCCGCCGAGAAAGACGCGCAACGGGGAGGCGGCTGCGCGGCGGGCGGGGCGGCCCCACCCGACGCCACCCGCTCGCGACTGGCTTCGCTATCGAACACGAGGGACCTTCGCGTTTAGTGATCACGGCAGCATGTCGGCGGCATGGAACGCCACCATCACGGGAACCTGATAGAGGATGTAGGCCATATCCGCCGCGTTGCTTCCCCACGTGAACTGGCTGTCGGGAGGCTCGGTGATGTTCGTGGCGTCGGGAACGTTTACGCTCACGCTCACGGCGTGCCCGTTGGCGAATTCCGCGAGATGTTCCCAGGCGAGCTCGTTCCAGTTCGTCGGCGTCGCCGGCGAGTCGTCACTGAGATTGTCGAGACCGAAGCGCGGCTCACCGGGGCGCTCCTGGATCACGAAGAACCACCCCGGATCGTTCGCCGCGGGATCGGGATTGCCCTTCACCCTGCTCGCCGTCAGATCGAAACCGAGGAAGCGGATGTCGGGATCGATCTCTGCCTTGAAGATCGGCGTCTGCACGAACTCTTTGGGATTGCTCTCATCGAGCACGCGTACTTGTCGACCCTGCTCGTCGGTGCCCCATTTCGCCTGCTGCGCATAGATCACCGCCGTCGGGTACTTCTTCAGGAGATCACCTCGCACGACCAGTACGAGGCGTGACTCGCCTGGTTCGGCTCCGCTCGGCAGCGGCCGGTTCGCATGCGAGCCGAGAAGCGAGTTCCGTTCCCACGTGTGGAGCTTCGTAATATCCAGCAGTTCCTCTTCGACCTGTACCGGCGATTTGACCGGATCGCGATTGATTGCATCTCCCACGTCCCAGAACTGACGGAAGTAGCTGCCGCGCTGATCGGTCGGAAATTCACGCCAGAGAAGCTCACGACCCATCTCGTCGTTCAGTCCGACCATGTAGGCCTCGATGAAACGCTGGTTCGTCTCCATCAGCGAGATGGTGTTGTTCGGAATCAACCCCAGGTTGGGTGCCAGGAACTCGGAGGAGATGTCCCGCAGCGCGCGATACATCGGCTCAGCGAACACTGGATGCGCCATTACTGTCACGAGCGTTTGCTGTGGACGGAGATACGCGTCTTTCACACTCGCCGGGATCTTGAGCACGAACTGGGCGCGCTTCGGAATCGTCACCACCGGATTCAGCGCCTGCTTCAACTTGACGACGGTGTTCTCCAGTTGCAGCGGCGGCGGAATCGGAAGCGGCGGCGGCGCGAGCTGGTACGCGTTGAACGCATCCTTCAGCGCCATCCGGAAATTCGCAGCCTCGGCACTGTCGGCATTGCCGCCCTCGGCGACGGCAGGCATGTCGGCCTGAAATTCGGTGAGCCGGAAATTCGATCGCGCGGCGATGCGGTCGACTGCTGCCGGCGTGAACGACTTCTCCTGAAAACTCTCGCGTAACGTCTCGGCCGTCCGAACGTTGGCTCTCAGTTGCAGCACGAGGTACACGAACACCCCGAGAACGATTGTGATCGCCCCGAACAGCAGAAACCCCGCGAGTGTGAGGAAGACCGCGATCACAATCAACGCGAGGAGCAGGGGCAGGAGCCAGGGCGCGCGCAGCCACTCGGGAACCTGGGGCGGCACGATCGAGGTGGCCGCACCAGCGAGCGAGATTTGGCCCGTTGGCTCGGGAGGCGTCGGCGCCACGGTCAACTTCCCCTCATTGAACTGGCGCAGCATGTCCTGTGGTCGCGCGGTCCCTTCGGGGACGACCTTTCGCATGATGGCGCCGCGGGGGCGCGCGATCCTGCGGAACGCCGGATCGATTACCGCGCGTGGCAATCGGCTGTCCCTGACCTGTCGCGCGATCGTCGTCGGGCTTCCGAGCACTCGTGACTGGACAGAGTGCGTGAACGTCAGAAACTGGTCGGTCGGTTGCGGCAGCACGTTCTTCTGATACGCCACGAACGAGCTCACACACGCGAGTTGAAATTGACGAATCTTCTGATTGGTCTGCAGCAGTTCGCCGAGCTGCGCCCAGGCCTGCTGCATGAACTTCTCCTGCTCCTTCTGGATCACCTGCGTCCCGGCGCCGGCCGGCGTGCGAAGACGCGGATCACGATTGAGCTCGTCCACCCAGCCAGTGCCGTGCCGGACATCGAGGCGTTCCGCGAGCGCATACCACTTGCCGTACAGCGGCGGGCTCACGATCGGATCGGGGTGCGGGTTATCGCTGCTCTCCTCCTGTCTGAGCGCGAACTGGAGGTTGACCTTCTGTTCGAGCTGATTGAGGAAGCGACCGGCCGATCCCGTGGGAGGGTTGTCGAAGTTGGTTCCGGCGGGCGGCCACTCCGAGGGGAACGATTCCGTTTCGGTGCTCTTCAACGCGCCTTCGAGACCGATCACCTTCAGCGGTCCGGACATCCCCTCGACTTCATACCCGGGCGCCTGCATATCCATCGAGCGCACGCCAACCCGTTTGTCGACAGGACGTGGCTCGAGGAGATCCACGAGGAACTCGAAATCACCTTTCTCGCCCGTGCGGAAGAACCAGCGGTAATAGATTGGATAGGTGCGCTGTCCCGAGTCCCACGACGAACGCTGACCGCTCGTGTTCGACGGGATATCGACGCCGAGTCCCGACAGTCGACCGACCTCGAACGCCGGCACCACGAAGGCGTGATACGCCGTGTTGTCTTCGAGCTTCCGCGCGCACAGCAGACGTGACGAGGCGATGTCAGAATTGACTCCAAGTGCCTGATCGAGGTTGTGCTCGACGGACGCCACATCGGCCTGACTCGTCGTCTGCAGCGCGGTGCCGACGACGTTCTGGCTCACGTGCACATGCGCCCACGCCCAGCTCTGGTCGAGCGGGGGAAAGATCGTCGCCGGATCGATCCCCTCCGCGAGATCGAACGTGGGCAACGGCCCGCTCGCTTTCTGCTCGACGAACTCCTCCTCCCTCAACACGACCAGGCAGATCCACGGACGAAGGCGACTCTGTTGCAACGCATCGACTGCAATCGCTGGCGTGAACCGCCACGGAAAGTCCTCTTCGTAGAACTCGATGTATGGCAGGTAGTTGGATTCGAAATCGGTGACCCAGTTGCGAGGATCGGTCTTGACGATCGCGCGCGGATTGATGCCGATCACGTCGCCAGGACCGAGGACTTCGACGGTCTTCGAGATCGGCTGACCGTTGATCGTGAAGCTCACCGGGAGCGCGGCACGCTCCGGACCGGCAGCGCCCGAGCCGAGATCATCTGGCGTCGAGATCCCGGCGCCGAAACCGCGTCGTGTCCAGGGCAGGAAGGTGTAGTTGCGAAGCGTGTCCATACGAGGGTCCGATCCGTGGCGTTACGCGCTGAGTTCGAACAGCGGAATAACGTCCAGCGCTTCGCGAAGCGCCGGGTTGGCGGCGATCAGCGCGTCCTTCTGTTTCAGCGCCGCGAGCTCGGTGCTGGCGATGCTGCCGGCGTCGAACAGCGTCAGATCGCGGGTGTGAACGACCGCGAACGATTCCTCGGCGACGCCGACTTCTTCGGGGGCGAGCGCGGATCGGCGCCGGCGCGCGAATGAAAGGTCCGACTTCGCCGTGGCCCCCTGCCGCGTCCACGCGTTGAACGCGACGACGTCGACGTCGAAGACGCCGCCGGGACGCGGACCACCCGGGCGAGGCTGCGCCGTGTCGCGTTGCGAGTCGATGTACTTGAGCTCGTAGCGAATTTCGCGCGCGGCGGCATACCCCGTCCGCCCGTGGTCGGCATCGCCGACGCGCACGCCGCTCGCAAACGTCTTGAACGACGGACTCGCGAGCTTCTCGGCATCACTGAGGTCGAAGAACTGCGCCGGGGCGAACGATTCCTCCGCCGGCGGCGCCGCCTCTTGCGAGTCGCCACCGACCGTCACCCCCGCGATCGCAAAGGTGCGCGCATCCGACGGTCGCTGTGCCCCGATGCGATCGATCGCGATGTTGAGCGGCACGACCTGCTGACTGATCGCGACCGTCCCCACCGGGTGGACGCGCACCGGCTCGGACGCACCCGCCGGCAATGCACGCAGACTTTCCAGTCGATGGCGATCCGTCGGCCGTTCCTCCGTCCAGTTGTCGCGTGCGTCGAGGGCGGCCGCGACGAGGGGCAACACGGCCAGGTCCGGCAAGGCGCTGTTTCGCGGCTCGCCGAATGTCTTGTTGAACCGCACCTTGACCGTCAGGAACCAGCACAACTTCAATCGTGCATCGCCCTTCGCCTTCCACGGCGTGGGTCCCTCCAACGTCAGCGTGAGCTTGATGCTCGCGATGCTCGCGGACCCGACCCTGAGCGCGAGCATCGCCGTCACGTCGGCGATGAAGTAGAACGGATTGAACTGAAACAGGACGTCGAAGGAGAGGAAGCCGTAGGCGTTGAACTTCCATGCGGCCGCATAGAGCTCCAGCCGCGCCCCGAACTGCACCGTGTTCGACGTGACCGCGAAATACGTTTCGAGCGTCAGCCGCGGATTCTCCCCATTGAGGAGCGCGAGCGTCAGCCGCCGCAGCGCCGGCAGATTCATCGGCGGCGGCTGATACGCCGGATGGAAGCCGCCGACGGTCGTCAGGAAATTCGCGTTCGCGCCCCAATACAGGCGCAGCCCCATGTCGCCGCTCAGCGTGAAGGCAAGCAGCGACGAGTCGAAGAGCGACGCATCGAACGACAGGTGCGCCTGCTCGAAGTCGATCACGCCGAGGAAATTGACCTGCAGCTTCAGGATCGCGGCCCGCTCGTCGGGCAGGATCCCGCGCACCACGCCGAGGATGATCACGCGCACGGGCTCCGGCACTTCGAGCACCAGGCCCACATCCGCCGTCAGCAACGGCGGCGTGCCCCAGGCGATCTTCGCCATCGGCCCGAAGAGGAATCGCCCGCGTGCCGCCGGGAACACCTGTCGCAGGTCGCTGAGGATGCGATCGGCGTTGGCCACGATGTCGGTCGGGAACAGCAGGTTCGAGAGCGTCTGATCGCGCAGCCCACGCACCAGGCGATCGACATTGACCGTGCGATGCAGACCGAGCAGCCCGCCCACCCCATTCAGCGTGAAACCAAACCCCAATTGGATCGGCGTGAACTCCGCGCTGATGACGATCACCAGCGAGAAGCCGGACTCCCCATTCGGCAACCGCGTTTCGAGCAGCCCGAACGCCTTGACCGAGAACTGGTCCTCGAACTCCAGCTCCAGCATCCCCGAGTAACGCGCCGCCTCCGGCTCGAAGCCCAGGAATCCGCCGCCCTTGAATCCACCACCATCGACGGTGAGACCCAGTCCTTCGGGAGGCTTGAACGCGGTGTCCACGTTCACAGGACCGAGGTTGCCCCGCTCCTCCGGTGCCGTCACCGTCACTCTCAGCCCAATGCGCTCGACGACGAACTGGAGAGGACCGAGTTGGCCGCGGAAGTTGCCCGAGACTTCGACTGGAACGGCACCATCGCCGGGTGCCGAACTGATGACCAGACCGGTCAGCTCGATCGGACCGACCACGGCGTGAACCGGAATCGCGATCTCGATCGCGGAGCTGCCCTCGAACCGCAGACCGGTTGACGGACTCCAGAACGCACGCAGCGTGAACGCTGCCTCGCCGCTCCCGCCGCCGAGCACATCCTGAAGGAACCCATCTCCCTCCGACGTGTCGATGATCGCTCGCGCATCGTCGATGCGAACGTCGGCGATCGTTTCACCGATGGCGCGTGTCCCGTCGAACGCGAAGCGCATCCCGAGCGACGCATCGACGCGCCGCACTTCCACTCGGCTCGATCCCGCCACGCCGAGCAGGACCATGCGCGGGCTCGGATCCGGCAACTGGCCGGCGATCGTCGCGAGGAGCTCGCCATCAAGCGTTCCCGATGGTGGCTGCAACGAGAAGTCCGCCGGTGGGCGGATAGAACCGGTCAGGCCTGCGTCGAACTGTCCCGAGGCACTGACCTGCATCGTCCATGCGTCGTTGGCGAATGGAACGGCGGCGGAGAAATCGGCCTCCACCGAGGTCTCAACCAAGAGCGCCAGCCCTGGTGGCGTCAGGCTCGCGTCGGGGCGCAGCTCGAACAGCCCGATGCGCAGCGTGAGCGGCTCTGTGGCTGTGGCCGGCACGAGGACGACAGGCAACCCGAAACGGGACGCAACATCCTCGAGAGTCGCGAACAGTCGCTCGGCGTCGAAGGACGGACTGCCCCATTCATACAAGCGTTCGAGGTACGCCGCCGGCGATTGCACGAAATCGATCAGGCTTGCGAGGTGCAGCTCCTTGCGTTCGAACTCGGGTCGCGTCGGGTCTCCCGTTACACCCGGCTCCACGGCTCGATCGATGATGCCGAGCAGCTGCAGCGTGTTCGCAAGACCACGACTGAGTTCGAGTCGTTCGATGACGAGCAGTTCGATGAGTCTGCGCGGAAGCTGTCGCGCGAACTCGGTCGCGTCGACCGATCCCATCCCGATCGCGCCAGCAGCCGCCTCCAATTTCGCCGCGACGTCGTCTATCGCGCGGAACAGCGTGGAGAACTGGTCGACGATCGCGACCGCCTTCTGGATGACAACAGCCACGTCATCGCCGTCGAGAGCGGTGGCGAGCTCCTCGAGCAACTGCGGAATCGCCGCCGCGGCAGAAGAACCATCAGTCAGCGCGGCGACAAAGGCAGTGTCGTTGAGGAGCTCGGGCGGAAACTGAAATCCGAGCTCGGCCAGCGTGAGAAGAATGCTGTCGGGAGACAGTCGATTTCCGAGCGGACTGAGAATCGGTCCGATTTCGCCGAGGAGCAGTTCGAGCGTTCCTGGCTGCGTGGGCATCCGATGGGTCCCCTACGCCTTCAGGCTCTCCAGGAATTGCGGATACGTCATCCCGCCGAGCCCCTGCACCTCGCGGCCGAACCTGACGATGTCCTCGCGCAGCCTGGCGCTCCCGTATCGCTCGAACATCGCGAGAATCCCGGCCACGCGTTCGCCCCAGCTCTTTCCACGAATCGAATCAGGAATCGCCACCGTTCGCGATCGCACGGCATCGAGTACGGTCTGAATCATTCCGGGGCCGCCCTGGCGATGCCACACGGTCGCGACACGTCGATTCGTATCGATCAGCTCACGCACTTCCATGTGGTGCTTGAAGTAGAGCTGATAGATCTCCCGGCCACGTGGTAGCGGCAGCAGATCCTGCTCAACCTGCTCGCGCAGGGTCACCGGAGCCACGCCACTCGGACCCTCGGCTTTGCGCGCCGCTCGTCCGGGACTCACCGGTTGAATCGACGGTGGCATGCCGCCCGGGATGAAAGCCGCCGTCGCAACCTGGATGTCGCCAATCGTCGTACCCGGGTCGAGCCTGACCCGAAGCTCGGATTCGACCGCATCGATCGGACTCACCCACGCGTTGCCGGTACGATTGCCCGAGTCCGCAGCCCACAGCAGCCCGATGACGTTGTGGTTCGCGTCGAGCACGATGGAGCCCGAATCGCCTCTGAGCCCGAACATCGGCCCAGTCACGAAAAAGGAACCGGACGCGGGTCCACCGGCCGCGAGGTCGCCCGCGACGGTGAGTTCATTCGCGGGCAGCGGAGGGCCGACGGCGGTGATGAGATAACGCCCGTGATTCAGCACACCGTCGACCCAGGCGACGTCGTGGATCCGAACGCCGGCCGCGACGAGGTCGACGCCGGGCGGAGCCACCATCCTGTCGCCACCCGGAAACGTGACGGACTCTCCGATGATCTTTTCGCGCAGGTCGATTCGAATCTGATTCCGCTTGGCGACCTTGCCGATTTTCGGATTCATCTCAGTGACGATTCCGCCGACCTCGGCCTCTGTTACGCGCGTCCGGTGGCCGCGCTTGTGCACGAGGAAGTTGCGATCCGCGGGATTGCCAGGATTGAGGATCCGCGGCGGGCCCACCAACTCGCGCTGCGATGGGAGCACGGTGTCATTGACGATTTCACGCACGTACCGGACACCCTTGGCGAGCGTTGCGATGGCGGCGTCCACCTTGACGTTGTCTTCGCCGCGTTCCACGTTGGCAATCTCTCTGCCGACGTCGGGGTTGCCAACGGCATCACCTTTCGTGCAGCCGGTGCAGCTCGGGCCGTTGATCGTTCCGAATTCGTCAGCGACCACGTGGTGATTCGTCAGCAGAAAATGCTTGTTGGGATCGTTGCGGTCGACGACGAAACAGCCCAACGTGCCGAATGACTTGCGGCGTTGGAAGTCCTGGGACCGTGAGGCGCGGATCTGGATGCCACCGAGGATGACGTCATACGCATCTCTGTCGCGTGGCACACCAGCATCGAAATCCTCAGGCGACTCTTCGTCAGCAACGCGACGTGGCGGTTGCCCCTGGACGATGTCGGTGACGAATCCTTCCATCTCGGCAGGGATGATCTCGCCCGGTGCTAAATGCGCGACGGGCTTCTTCTCGAGAACCATCACTGTGAGCGAGAGCATCCCGGTTCTTCTGCCGCTCGTGATCTTTCCGCCAAGGCCTACGGACACGACGCCGGGTATCTCAAACAGCGTTTTTGCGGCGCGGTTGACCAGCGCCGCGTAATCGACGGACTTACCCATGCTAGGCACCCATTTCGAAAACCGGAACCACCTGGAGCCCGTTCCTCAGTGCCGGGTTGGCTGCAATCAGCGCGTCCCGTCGCATCAGGGCCGCACGCTCCGAGCTCAGCACGCTGTCGGAGTCGAACGGCGAGAGGCTCTTGGCATCAACGATCGCAAACGGCTCTTGAAACACGCCAACCTCGGCCGGCGCGAGCGTCGACTTGCGTCGTCGGGCGAATGACAGATCGGATTTGGCGATCGACCCTTGAAGCGTCCAGATGTTGAAGGCGCTGACGTCGACGTCGAACAGTCCGCGTGGTACTGGCTGTCCGAGTCGTTGATCGCGTTGCGAGTCGATGTACTTGAGCTCGTAGCGAATTTCGCGCGCGGCGGCATACCCCGTCCGCCCGTGGTCGGCATCGCCGACGCGCACGCCGCTCGCAAACGTCTTGAACGACGGACTCGCGAGCTTCTCGGCATCACTGAGGTCGAAGAACTGCGCCGGGGCGAACGATTCCTCCGCCGGCGGCGCCGCCTCTTGCGAGTCGCCACCGACCGTCACCCCCGCGATCGCAAAGGTGCGCGCATCCGACGGTCGCTGTGCCCCGATGCGATCGATCGCGATGTTGAGCGGCACGACCTGCTGACTGATCGCGACCGTCCCCACCGGGTGGACGCGCACCGGCTCGGACGCACCCGCCGGCAATGCACGCAGACTTTCCAGTCGATGGCGATCCGTCGGCCGTTCCTCCGTCCAGTTGTCGCGTGCGTCGAGGGCGGCCGCGACGAGGGGCAACACGGCCAGGTCCGGCAAGGCGCTGTTTCGCGGCTCGCCGAATGTCTTGTTGAACCGCACCTTGACCGTCAGGAACCAGCACAACTTCAATCGTGCATCGCCCTTCGCCTTCCACGGCGTGGGTCCCTCCAACGTCAGCGTGAGCTTGATGCTCGCGATGCTCGCGGACCCGACCCTGAGCGCGAGCATCGCCGTCACGTCGGCGATGAAGTAGAACGGATTGAACTGAAACAGGACGTCGAAGGAGAGGAAGCCGTAGGCGTTGAACTTCCATGCGGCCGCATAGAGCTCCAGCCGCGCCCCGAACTGCACCGTGTTCGACGTGACCGCGAAATACGTTTCGAGCGTCAGCCGCGGATTCTCCCCATTGAGGAGCGCGAGCGTCAGCCGCCGCAGCGCCGGCAGATTCATCGGCGGCGGCTGATACGCCGGATGGAAGCCGCCGACGGTCGTCAGGAAATTCGCGTTCGCGCCCCAATACAGGCGCAGCCCCATGTCGCCGCTCAGCGTGAAGGCAAGCAGCGACGAGTCGAAGAGCGACGCATCGAACGACAGGTGCGCCTGCTCGAAGTCGATCACGCCGAGGAAATTGACCTGCAGCTTCAGGATCGCGGCCCGCTCGTCGGGCAGGATCCCGCGCACCACGCCGAGGATGATCACGCGCACGGGCTCCGGCACTTCGAGCACCAGGCCCACATCCGCCGTCAGCAACGGCGGCGTGCCCCAGGCGATCTTCGCCATCGGCCCGAAGAGGAATCGCCCGCGTGCCGCCGGGAACACCTGTCGCAGGTCGCTGAGGATGCGATCGGCGTTGGCCACGATGTCGGTCGGGAACAGCAGGTTCGAGAGCGTCTGATCGCGCAGCCCACGCACCAGGCGATCGACATTGACCGTGCGATGCAGACCGAGCAGCCCGCCCACCCCATTCAGCGTGAAACCAAACCCCAATTGGATCGGCGTGAACTCCGCGCTGATGACGATCACCAGCGAGAAGCCGGACTCCCCATTCGGCAACCGCGTTTCGAGCAGCCCGAACGCCTTGACCGAGAACTGGTCCTCGAACTCCAGCTCCAGCATCCCCGAGTAACGCGCCGCCTCCGGCTCGAAGCCCAGGAATCCGCCGCCCTTGAATCCACCACCATCGATCGACAGGCCGATGCCGTTGGGGGCCTTGAAGTGCGGAGACAGATCGAAAATGCCGATGTTGCCGCGCTCGAACGAGACGGTGATGTTGAGTCCTACGCGCTGCACCGTCGCCACGACAAATCGAGGAACGCATTCTCGAATCCGAAGAACGGAATGCTGGCCTGCACCTGGCCGCGGATGATGGGAAGGAATCCGATGCCTCCGTCGGCAGCGCCAGCCGTTGACGGCCGCACGCCGAAGACGGCGACTCCGAGCCGGAAACCAACGATCTCACCAATCTGCTCGTGGATCGTCACGTTCATCTGCGGCGCGGGACGTGCATCGGGCGCGGTCGGTGGTGGCCCCACGAGCGCTATCTCCGCTCGCGGGTCCATCGTCGAGATCTGGATAGTCAGGCCGAGTTGACGAACCACCTGCCCGATTCGCTCGAGCAGCAGCACGTCGAGGAACTCTGCTGTCCCCCAGCCGTAGGTCGTCGCCAGGTGCGCAGCGGGATCGTCGAGGAACGCTTTGAGGTGGTCGTAATGAACGATCGCCCGCAGGTGCTCGATCTGGAAGTTCGCCGGGTCGTCGGGGAAGTACTTGAACTCGATCAGATTCAGCAGCGTGAAAACGGCGGTCGTGAGAGGCGACCGGTCCGACAGCTGTTTGATCAACAGCAGATCGAGCAGGCGGCGCGGCAGCTCCTTGTGGATGTTCGTGCGATCGAGATAGTCACCGAATCCGCTGAACACGGTCGACAACGAGTCGGCGAGTTCCGTGAGGTCGTCCGTGACGACGCCGATCGCGAGGCCGAGCTCGGCGATCCGGCTCGCCATCAGGATCTCGTCCTGCTGTTCGTCCGATGTCGACTGCGCAACGACCTCGAGCTTCTGCACGAGATCAGTGAAATCGATCGCGGTCAGACCGATGTCGTCGACGCCTGGAGGAAGCTCCCAGCCGAGTGCGTTCACGAGTGCCGACGTTCCGCTCGTGATCTGGATTAGCCCGTCAAGCTTCGACAGAACCTCGCCAACGGTTTGGGTCAGCTGGTGAACGCTATTTGCCATGGATGCGGCGGATGACTACGCAGGGTCGACTTCGTCCAGCACGAACGGAATCGGGACGCCGGTGGACCTGATGGTGACGTTGTCGACCTGCACGCCGAGCGTGCGCAGGTAGTCCGCGGGCTTTGGATCCGGTACCCACTCGAGAACTTTTGTTGTCTGTGGACCGGGACGCACCGGGTTCACCGGGCGCGAGGCGTCCTGCAGCCGCTGCTTGTGAGCATCGGCGGCAGCGCGCCATTCACTCAGCCAGCCTGCAGCCGGCCGCGTCTGCGAAGGCGCATGTCCGAGGTGTTCGTCCCACAGCGATCGGCGGAGCTGCTCTGCCAGGCCTGGAGTGGTTGCCGTCGGCGTCTGCCCGGCGATGCCGTCGAACAACACCAGATTGAGCTCCGGATGCCGCGGCGGCTGCCGCTTTCTGTGCGGATTCGCATGCTGGGAGTCGCGTGCGGTCTCCTTTGCCACTGCCCCGAAGACGAAGAACAACAACGTCGGCAGCGAGAACGTCCCGCCGGCGGCGCCGAGCAGCAGCAGAACGGGGCCCCAGCAGATGAGGAATACCACCAGATACAGTGGACCAAGAATCGCCAGCGCGATCTCTTTCGCAAGACCCAGACTCTTGAAGTCCGCGATCAGCGAATCGAGGCGCTCGGCGATCTCGGCCTTCAGAATGAGTCCCCACTGCCGTCGGTTCAGTGAGGCGCCATCGAGGTTGGCAGTCCCCACGGTCGCCCACTTGTCGTCGATCACCGCGACCTTCGCATGGACGTAGATGTGCGCGATCTCGAACTTCGGCTGCGTGTCGTCCGTGCTCCAGATCGTGAAGATGCCGAGCCGCTGTTTCTGCGCCGCCGGCAAGCCGTCGAGCAGCTGCGTGAGAAGTGCGGCCTGCTTGCGGTGATATCCGGGAATGTCGGGCTTCACGTTCAGCAGGAAGATGACCTCGAGGTCCGGCTTCTCTTTCATGCGAAGCGCGATCGCGTCGGCGATGTCCTGACTCGCGAGGTACTGATCCTCGATGTAGATGTACTCCTCGGCCTTCATGATGGCGCGTTGGTACGCCTCGAGGATGCCGGTTTCGCCGAAAGGAATGTCGGCCGGATCGTTTGGATTGGGAGGATCCTTCGCGAAGACCTCACCGGGAAGCGTGCGCAGCATCTGCACGCTGCCGCCAGTCGTCACCGGGCCGGGCTGCGGCGACGGACTGATCACGGGTGCGATCGGCCCGACGTTCCAGATCGTCGTGAACGTCTCGTCGACGTGCCGGACAGCAGGTCCCTTGATCTGCAGACTCGCGTCGTGAATCAGCTCTTTGTGCCCTTTCTGCGGGTCCTCCTCTTTCCGCCCATGGCGCGGATCGCGTATCAGGTGCCGGCCGTCGGCGAAGTAGGTCTGGTTGACGGTCGACCCGATCACGAACGCGGTGGTGCCGTCGATCACCGCCAGCTTGATGTGCAGCAGCTGCGTGCTCTCGAACGAACTGACCTTGACTTTGGTGTTCTCGAAGAATTTGCGCACCTCGTCGGCGGTGTCGGCCTTGTCCAGCAGCTTGACGAGCAGGTCCTTGATGTTCTCGAGCTCCCACACGAGCACGTGCACGGGGAGCTGATCGCTCACTTTCCTCTTCAGGATCCGTTCGATGCGCGACACTTTGACCTTGTCGGTCGGGTTCACCTCCTCGAATGGCTTGCCGGGCGGAAAGACGAACTTCGACAACAGCCCTTTGATGTAGAAGTTCAGGTTCATGAACCTGATGGAGCTCTGCGCACCTTCGAGCGCATCGGTCACCGTCGGGAACATCTTCGCCCCGTCGATCAACCACTCGATCTCGTTGCCGGTCGTCAGGCGCACAGGCGTGCCGTTCGCCGGATCGAGCGATGTGTGACAGACCAGCCAGCTCGGGTCGTCGACAGCTGCCGTCGGAAAGTTCGATCGATGGATGCGTATGGGATCGAGCGTGAGGACCTCGTCGCCGACGTCCTCATGGACCTTCGTCTGCCAGAGGACGCGCTTGCCCGGACCGTACACGCGCACTTCGATGTCGGGCTTCCGATCGGCGATCCACAGACTGTAGGTCCCAGGACTGTAGTCAATCGTGAAGTTCCCGTTGCTGTCTGTCAGGACCTCCTTTCCCAACACGTCGTCGGCGTTGAACGGATCGATATCGAAGGCCGCGACCGCGACGTTCGGAATCGGCGGATCGCCTGATTCGGCGAAGACGATCCTGCCTTTGACGCCTCTGTTGGCCATGCGTCCGTATCGAGGATGGGTGAGCTGTATCGCTGATGGTCGGAGGGAACCGAGACGCGGATCAGCGACGCGTAGGAGTATGCGCGCGGTCGCAACGCAGGTAAACGAAATCTTGGTGTCGAGACCTCAGCCGTGAAACCAAATTAGGCGCGCGGCGAGAAAAAAGATCGGCGCGACGGAAGAACTGAAGGACTCTACCGCAGGATCTCGTTCCAGTCCTTGAACGTCACCTTTCCCACCACACCGTTTTCGACAAACGGATCCCCGCCGACGAACTCTTCGGCGGCCTCGCGTGACGTGAAGATGGCGAGCGCTCCTTCAGCAGGGTTGGCCCACGGGCCGACCATCAGCAGTACCCCGCGCTGTGCGAATGCCTCGAGCCTGGCCTTGTGAGCGGGATAGTTGGTCTGAGCTTTTGTAAGCCCGTCGGCTGCTGCCTCGTAGAACACCACACACTTCATCGTTTCAGCGACTCCTTTCACAGCTTCAGTCGGAATGTGACCTCCGGGCTGAACGGCGCACCCGGCATCAGCAGTCCCTGCACGGCGTCGGTATCGTAATAACGCTGGCTGGTGAGATTCTTCAAGTTGAGCTGCACGTTCCACTTTGCCCGCTCGTATCGAATGAGGCCATCGAAGCGGGCGTAAGCAGGAATGTCCAGCGTCTCGAACAGGTTCGCGACGCGTTCGCCGACAGTAAACGCACCGCCTCCAAGCGTCACGCCGCGGAGGCTTCCGGTGCGCCGTGTCCACGTGGCCCAGACCGACCAGCTGTTGCGAGCGGCATTCATGAGCGAATGACCCGGAAACCCGATCCGTTTGCTGCCATCGTTGAACGTGTACGCCGCCATCAACGCCCACGCCCCCGGGTGTGAGGTTGACTCCACCTCGAATCCGTTCGATCGCTTGAAACCGTCGTACGTGAACCGTCCTGACTGACGGGCGGGGATCGGATATCCGTTGGCTTCGATCGAAAAGACCGCAGCGGTCGTCTGCATCCGTGCGCCGAACAGATCGAGCTTGATGCCGCTCTCATACTGCCTCGCGCGGAACGGCTCGATGTTGACGATGTTGATGTAGTGAATGAGTTGAAGCGGGTTGAAGGATCTGCTGTAGCTCACGTAGAGCGACGTATTCCGGTTCGGTTGAAACACGAGACCGAGGCGCGGGGAGAAGGCGCTCACATGCTCGGTGCTCTCACGGTGCGTCGGATTGAAACCCGGCGGACTCGATGACCCGAGGCCTTCCCCGGCGGGAGGAGGCATGGAACCGCTGCCTGGCGGCCGACCAACAGAGATCGGTGGCGCGGCTGCAGGGTCGGGCGGCTGGTTCACGTGGTCCAGATACATCGTCCGCGCAATGTCGGCGCGACCGCCCAGCACCACTTTCCACGTCGAGGTGATGCTCCATTGATCCTGAACGACGAGGCCCAGCGAGTTCGCGCCTTGCTTCCGAATCTGCTGCGGCGGGTCGGGGCTCGCTGGAAACCGCGCCCCATAAACGGGGTCAGACACATCAATGGGCGACAGTGTCAACGACGACAGACCATTCTCGTAACGCTCACGCCCTACCTCGAGAGATGTGAGCAGGACATGCGGTTGTCCAGCGATCTCCGGTTTGCCGACCAGATCGAGGCGGCCGAAATGATTCAGCGCGCTCTCGCCCTCGTCCAGCACCTGACGCGCGAACGTTCTCCCATCCGCCAGCATCCCTCCGTCCGGCGCGTAGACCTGCTTCCGATAGGCATCCGCGCGCAGCACGGATCCAGCCTGAGTAATTGACCATCGGTCGTTGAAACGATGCGTCAGGTAATACGCTGCCCTCAGGTTTCGATTGCGAATCGAATCCTGATCGGGCTCGCCCACGGAGAGCGTGACCGGTAGGGTGAACGAAATCGGATTGCCTGGCAGGCCGGCATCGGGAGCGCCCGACGTCTTCAATGCCTCGCCTTCAATCGTCAGCGTCGTGCGGCCGGTTGCCTGCCACGAGACCGACGGGGCGAAGAATCCGCCGTCTCTCGAAACGAAATGGCGATGGCTGCTTGTGTGTTGCGCGGTGCCGATCATCCGGAACGAGACGCGGCTGGAGTGTGACAACGGGCCCGTGACATCCACGACACCTCGAGCGATGCCGTATCGACCGAATGTGAATTCCGCACGCTGTTGGTGAACCGAGAGTGGCTGCCTGGTGACGATGTTGACGACGCCTCCCGGTTCGATGCGACCGTACAACAGCGACGCCGGCCCTTTGAGGACCTCGATGCGCTCGACGTTCGCCATGTCGGTGAACGAGAGCAGACTGCTGTTCTTGAACCCGTTCTTCAGCGCGTAGTCGATCAGCAGACCGCGAATCATGAATTTGTCGGCCCACTCGGAGTACCCGATAGCCCGGCCCATGCCGCTGACGGTTCGGGCTACTTCCCCGACCTCTCTGATTTCCTGCTGCTGAAGGATCTCGGACGGTACGATCGACACGGCCTGCGGCACGTCCATCAGCGGGACGTCGGTCCGCAGCGCCGAGGTCGCCGTCTGGGTGTGGAAACTATCGGGGCTCAGCGCCGAGACCGTGACGGTCTGCGTCAGCGCATCGACCGGGAGCGCAAAATCGAGCGTGCGATTGCCCGCCTCGATCACGAGGTCCCGTGACTGCCGTGCGAACCCGACGCGCGAGGCGGTCACGGAGTACCGACCAGGGACAATCCGGTCGATCGCGTAGCGGCCAGACTCGTCGGTCGTCGTCGTTGCAACCTCGTCGCCGGTCTGCGTCGTGACGGTCACCGTTGCTCGTGGGAGCGGCAGGCCGGTGCTATCGCGAACGGTTCCGGTGATGAGAGGTGCAGTTTGTGCGGTAACGGCCGATGCCATCATCGCGTGAGCGATCAGGACGATCACGACTCGCACCGCGAGTCCCGGGGACGGCTGGTACACGGATGGTCCTCCGACTGGTCGAGTGCAGGCGACGTCCAATATGACGGCGACTAGGTGTGGAGGCCGGTTTCAGTTGTGCAACACGTTGTAAGAAATGTAACAACGCTCGTGCGTTCGTGGAGCCGCAGGTTCGACGTGTGGATGCTGGTGGCTGCGGCGATCGCGGTGCCGCTGCTGGCGGCGTTGCAGTATCGATGGCTGTCGGACCTTGCCGCCGCGCAGCAGATGGAATTGCGTGAGCGGTGGGCGCACGCCGTCAGCCACGGTGCCGCGACCATCAACGACGATCTCGCGGCGTTCTATGCGGATGTGCTCGGCGTCGCTCGGAGTCAACCTGATATCGGTACTTTCACACGAACGGTCAGTGCGTGGAAGGACGCGGCGACAACGTTGGGAGCCCTTGCTCGCCCGTACGTACACGAGAGCCAGACCGGACGTTGGGTCGCGGTCGTCGGGTCGCCCGATATCAACAACGACACGCCACCGGCCGATCAGCGTGTCAGCCTCGGCGCGCCCTTCAGCGCCTCGTGGTTACCACCTGTCGGGGAAAGAACGCTGCCTACACTGATGGTCACGCTCGACCGAACGAGCCCGGATGTCGACGCTGTGCTGCTGTCGTTCGACCACGGAGCCTGTGAGCAACTGCTCCGGAGGATCGCCGGCAGAGACTTCGATTTCGGGGCGCCGGTTCGACTGGCCGTGAGCGACGACCAGACCAGACAGCTCGCGTGTGCCGATCCGCAGTTCGATCGCAACGAACAAGACGACGCGAGTGCCGCCGTGTTTCGCCTGCGCCCGTTACCCTTTGCGCGCGGCGAACGTGGAGGCGGGATGTCTGCCGCTGGTCGCGTGGACGATCAACGTGGTGTTGGAGTCGCCATGTCGCAGAGCATCGGAGCCGTCAGTTGGACCCTCCACGCTCAGCACGCGAGGGAGTCGCTCGGCGCTCTCGGACTGCAGACGCGAAACCTGTGGACGGCGGCGGCACTGGAGCTGACACTGGTTGGGGCGATTGTCGCCGTTGCCGTGGCCGGACGACGAGCGCGACACACCGCAGCAACGCATGTGCGGGTCGCCGCGGTGGTCGCACACGAGTTGCGGACTCCGCTTGCGGCGATCAAGGTCCTCGCGCAGAACCAGGCGCGCGGCGTGATCCACGACGCGGAACAGATCGAGCACTACGGAGTCACAATCGCGAACGAGGTGGACCGCCTGCATCTGTTCGTCGAGCGCGTCCTGCACTTCACCGCTGGACGTGGCGCGAACGGATTGACCTCGGTCGAAGCCGTCGATTTCGAACGCGTGCTCACGCAGGCCGCGCAGCCGCTGGAAGGGCGAATCGCCCGCACTGGAGTGACACTCCAGTCGAGCGTGGACCCTCTCGCTCGATTCACGCGAGGCGATGAGGGAGCGTTGGTGTTCGCGATCCGGAATCTCGTGCAGAACGCACTCGACCATGCGGCAGGCGCACGCACGATCCTCATCACGGTGCGCAAACAGAAGCGGCACGCGGTGGTCTCGGTGACCGATGATGGCGCTGGTATTCCCGAATCGGAGCGCGCGACCGTGTTCGAACCCTTCGTTCGCGGCAACGGCACTGGTCAGCGCGGCGTGCCCGGGCACGGGATCGGTCTCGCGCTCGTACGCGACGTGGCGCGCGCACGGTGGCCGCGCGTGGTATGAGACGGGATCGAAGACGGGATCCACCTTTGCCTTCACCGTGGTCCTCCGCGAGACAGGACAGCCGTGACGACACGCGACGGGCGGCCGCGGCGCATTCTGATCGTCGAAGACGAGCAGGCACTCGCGCTCGGACTGTCCGATCTCTTTTCGAGCGCCGGGTACGTCGTGTCGACGGCGATCAGCGGCGAAGACGCTCTCACCGTCTGCTCGGTCGACCGCGTCGACCTCGTCCTGCTGGACATCCTGCTCCCGGGGCGGAACGGCTTCGATGTGTGTGCGGAACTCAAGACCCGGTCGCCGCACCTGCCGATCGTGATGCTGTCGGCTCGCACCGCGAGCACAGACAAGGTGCATGGCCTGCGCATCGGAGCGGACGACTACGTCGGCAAGCCGTTCGACGCGCTCGAATTGCTCGCGCGTGTGGAGGCGGTCCTCCGTCGAGCTACACCCAATTACCCTGCCGATTCCTTCGAGGTCGACGACCTGCGAATTGATTGGCGACGGAGCGAAGCGTATCGGAACGAGGTCCCCCTCGAGCTGTCCGCGCGACAGTTCCAACTGCTGGCGTACCTTGTCGAACGTCGCGGCCAGCTCGTCACGCGCGAGCAGCTGCAACGGGACGTGTGGGGCTTCGCCGACGACGTCAGCACGCGAACCGTCGACATCCACGTCGCCCGGCTGCGAAAGGCCATCGAACGCAATCACGCGTCGCCGCGATTGATCGTGACCGTCCAGGGTCTCGGCTATCGCTTCGTGGGCTAACCCGCAGCAGCGTCGCTCATGAATAGATCACGAACTCCAGCCGGAAACCATATACGTGGCTGCTCTCAATGCCGCGACCGCTCGATCCACAGCCTCGTCCTGGACGAGCAGATAGTCGGTCTCGTGCGTGGACACCGCGAACACGCTGACGTTCGCGTTCGCCAGCGTCGTCGTCAGTCCGGCAAGCACGCCGACCAGACTGAAGTCCAGCTGGCCTTGTACGCCCAGCAGGCGCCAGCCACGGTTCGCCGCGATGTGCGAGGGGACTGCCTCCTGCTCGCACACGATCGACAATTCCTCCGGCGTGCGCGTAATCGAACAGAAGTTCGCCGATACTGCCCATGACGGCACCGCCTCGGCTGGAGGAAGGCGACAGATGCAGTACCGGCCAGGATGCAGCAGCAGCGCGCTCAATTGCACTGTGTGCCCGCCGCCGCCTTCGCGCCCGCGAGCCTGGCGCGCTCAACCGCCCCCTGAAGAAACCCGGAGGCGCGCAGCTCTCCGACCGAGCGTGCGACCTCGTCGAGCTGGGCGCGCGCACCTTTGGCCACGACGACGCACTGATTCACGTCGAGAAAGCTGTCCGGCAGCGTCCGCACCATCGACCCGGACGATGCCTCCGCATCCAACGCGCGCTGCCGGTTGATGGCAAACGCATCGACCTCACCGGATACGAGCAGCCGCGTCGCCTCTGAATCTGGCGGCATCGTCTCGAACACGCGTATGCGCGCCTGTTTCAGGCGTCGACTGACAAACAGTTCCTGGCTCTGTCCCTTGACAGCAGCGACGGTGATGCCAGTCCTGTCAACGTCGGCGCTGCTCCTGATCGATGAGGACGCCTTCACGAGATAACTGCTCGACATCACCATGATCGGGACGCCGAAGTCGACTTCTGTCGCGCGCGTCTCATCGTACGCGAGCACTCCGATGTCCGCCTCGCCTGCTTTCAACGCGGCGATCACAGCTGCAGGGTTCTCCGCCGGGATGATGCGTGCCGCGACCTGGTGCCGGCGTGCCAGCTCACGCGCCATGTCGGGCACGGGTCCAGTGACGTCGCCCGTACGGGGATCGACACGGCCGTGTATGGGATTGGTGCGGAGGAACAGAGTGCGCAGCGTTCCTGTCGGCGCAAGCGGCCACGAAGAAGACTGCCCCCTCACGGGTGCGGCCACGACAATGCCGACGAACACTAGTAGGCTTGCCGTCTTGACGGCCTTGATTCTTCGCATACGCGTCAACATCGCTCCGTCAAGACGGCCGCCCCGCGAACCGGGGCCGCGGCGCGCGTTGTGTGCGCGCTGGGGTGGTGGAGCGGGGCAAAAGAAACCGAAAACCAGCGGGGTCAGATCAGCTTCGCTGGTTTTCATATGTGCCATCCCGAACAGCTGATGGAAAACGCGATCGCGTCCGAGTCAGTCGACGATGAATGTCAGATACGTCAGCTGGCCGCGACGCTCCAACCGCAGAACTGCGGGGTCGCCGGGCTTGAGGCGATCCAGCGCCGCTCGCAGCTCACCGAGGCTCGAGACGGTGGTCTGGTTGACGCCGTAGATTACGTCGCCCATCGCCAACGCGCCGTCGCGCGTATCGAGCGCATCGGGAACAGTCGACACCACCACGACTCCTGCCTTCACGCGACGCACCGGCAGCATCTCGGCGATGCCCGGATTGAGATCCAATCCGAGAATGCCAAGCCGCGGGATCAGATTCTGTCGCGGATCGACCTCGTGAGAGAGGTCCGTCACTTCGCGACGCTGAGTCATCGCCACGCGAACGATGCGCGTCGTCCCGTCGCGAAGAACTTCGAGCGTGACGATATCGCCCGGCACGTGGCGATACAGTCCGACCTGAAGCTGCCGGCCGTTCTCCATCGGCTTACCGTCCAGTGAAACGACCACATCACCGGGGCGCAATCCCGCTCTGTCTGCGTCGCTCCTGGGCAAGACGTCGGCCAACACGACGCCGTGGTCGCGCGCAAGACCGAGACCCGACGCCAGGGCATGGTCGATCGTTTGCGGGCGAACGCCAATATCGCCGCGGCTGACGTGACCATCGCGTCGAATCTGTTCGTACACCGTCCGCACGATGTTGCTCGGCGCGGCAAAACCGAGCCCCTCGTACCCGCCGCTTCTCGAAATGATCAGCGTGTTGATCCCGATCAGACTGCCGCGCACGTCCACGAGCGCGCCACCGCTGCTGCCTGGATTGAGAGCCGCGTCAGTCTGCACATAGACCATCGGCGACTCGGATTCGAGCTGCCGCGCAACCGAACTGATCACACCGAGCGACACCGAATGCCGCAATCCATTCGCGCTGCCGATGGCGAGCACGAGCTGTCCCGCCTTGAGCTCGTCGGAGTCGCCGAACGGCAGGAACGGCAGCGACGTCGCGTCGACCTTGACCACGGCCAGATCCGTCTCGTCGTCGGTTCCGACAATCCGTCCGGCGATCGTTCGTCCGCGCTGCTCCAGAATCGATCGGCCATCGGCGGCGCCTGGCAGCTCCACGCGGACCTGCCGTGCGCCGCGAACCACGTGCGCGTTGGTGACGATGTAGCCGGCGGCGTCGACGATGACGCCGGAGCCGGTGGCACGTTCGGTCGCGACGAGATCGCCTCGCTGATCCGCCCGGTTGCCGCCAGGCACATAGGTCGTCGCAAAGATGTCGACGACTGCAGGGACGACGGCCTGCGTTGCCCGCTCGAGTGAGGCGCTCAGCTCGACAACGCTCGTGCTCCGCTCGGTTCGAGGTTGTCCCGCGACGGCGGATGCAACCAGCATCACGCACGCAAGGGCCAGCGATAACGGTCGTGAGAAGTTCATCACCAGTTCCCCGTCATTATCTTCCTTCCTTCGGTGAGTGACAGCTCACGTCAGCGATAGGTGTCCCTACGATGTGAACGCCGGCTCCATCCCAAGCCTTCGCTTGGTTTCCACGGTGGATGGCCCGGCCATGAAGGCCAACACGTCCCGGGCACGCTCGGGCTGAGTGGCCGTCCGGCCGACCCCGCCGGAGAAGATCGTGATCGACTGGATCTCGGACGGCAGCAGACCGACCACATCGATCCCGTCCAGTTCGATGAACTCGGAGAGCTGTTGAAAGCCCAGTTCGAGCTCCCCCGTCGCGACCAGGCTGCCAACGGGGACCCCCGGTGGCGCCACTCGGATTCTCCCTTTCACGGCGTCCGCAATGCCCCATCGCTCGAACAACGTCGCCAGATACGTGCCGCTCGGACCAGTCGAATACCCGATGCTCGCCGCCTGGAGGATCGCGTTCTTCACGGAGTCCGCGGAACTGATGTCGGGGTGTGACGTGCCGGCACGAACCGCAACAGCGACCGGAGACGCGACGAGATCGACCCTGCTACCCGTAACGATGTGCCCTTCGGCGATCAGCGCATCGATGACGTTGTTGGCAAGGACGATGATGTCGAAGGGTTCGCCGGCCCTCACGCGCTTGGCAGCGTCGACGCCGCCGACTGATTCCACTGCCAGCCGCATCGGCGATGTCGCCTCGAATTGGCTGGTCAGATCGGCGAGCAGTTTTCGTGTCGCCATCGACGAAAGGATGCGAATGGTGGCTGGAACGTCCAAAGTGGCCTCGCGGGGAGAGAAGGTGTCCCGGAAGCATAACAATGCGGGTCGCTGGCTTGCACAGTGGCTGGTGGTGAGGCAGCTGGATAAGGCGCACGGAAGCCCCTCCGCCTCCGCAAGCTCGACCACGACCCACTAACCACTACGACCAACCACCAACCACCAACCACCAACGAGCCTGCGGTGTTTTCTCGTCGATGTCGCGTTCAAGGGTGAACAGATGTCTCGAACGAGGAACACGATGAAACGCACAGTCCTCGCAATGACTTTCTCGCTGCTGGTCGCCTCACCGCTGGCGGCGCAATGGCTCAACTATCCAACCCCGGGGTTACCGCGAACGCCGGATGGCAAAACCGGACCTTGCGGCACCGGCACAGCGAACGCACGGTGGCAAGCCGGATCTCTCGGGCATGTGGCGGCTGAACGGCCTCGGCTACGTCTTCAACATCTTCGGCGGCCAGGACGTGGATGTTGCCGTGGGCACAGGCGGTGTACGCCAAACGCTCGATGAATCTGTCGAAAGACAGTCCCGATACCAATTGCCTGCCGCCCGGCCCGCACGCCGGTCTGTTCGGGATGGCTCCCGTGAAATTCGTCCAGACGCCAGGATTGCTCCTCATTCTTTATGAGGATGCTCCGACACGGCAGGTGTTCATGGACGGCCGCGGTTTACCGAATGATCCCAATCCGACGTGGATGGGATACTCGGTGGGCCGCTGGGACGGCGATACGCTCGTCGTGGAGACCGCAGGGTTCAATGACCGGACCTGGCTCGATTTCACAGGACATCCGCACACCGACGCGCTGCACGTCACCGAACGCTATCAACGGTTCGACGTGGGACGCATGCGGATGGAGATGACCTTCGACGACGCGAAGACGTACGCGAAGCCGTGGACGATTGCGGTCGACGCCAATCTGATGCCCGACACCGAGCTGCTCGAAAGCGTCTGCAACGAGAACGAGAAGGATCACCATCGTCTCGTCGGCCAATTCGAGGAAGAAAAGGCGCGTGAAGTCGCGGTGTCGCCGAGCGTGCTCGCGAAGTATGCGGGCGTCTACTTTGCCGGTCCGCTCGGGAAGATTCGCATCGCGGTCGAAGGCGACCAGCTCGCCCTGGAACTCCCGATTGGTGGTGCGCGCCATCCCGCCATCGCCCGATCCGATGACGCCTTCTTCGTTCCGGCAATCGGCGGCTCGCTGACGTTCCTGAGGAACGCGAACCAGGACGTGACACATGCTCGCATCACGATTGTCGAAGGAGATATCGACGCGCCGCGGATCGGCGATGCTTCCAAGGCCGGTCATTGATCCGATACACACGCCGAACGTCCATCGCCGGGTAGAATGCCGGCGATGAACGCGATGACGCGTCGCGAAGCCCTCCACGCCGCTGCGCGACTGGTCAGTGCACCGGCCATGCTCGCAGCGGCAGGCCGACAAACATCACCACAATCGCCGCAGATCCCGAGCTGGCCGACCGAATTGCGTCGGCTCGCCCCCGACATCTACGCCTACACGCAGGCGAGCGGCCCTGGCGTCGACAACGCGAGCCTGAGCAACGCTGGGTTGATCGTCGGGCCGGAGAGCATGCTGGCGATCGACACGTTGGGTCCGCCGGTGCACGCGAAGGCGTTCCGCGCGGCGGCGATGCAAGCCACCGGCAAGCCATTCGGCCGCGTCGTCAACACGCACCATCATCGCGATCACACCAACGGCAACTATCTGTACCTACCGCTGGACATCGTCGCGCACGAGTACTGCCGCGAAGCCACGATTGCACAGGGAATCCCTGCTCGTCCCTACGAAGACAGGCCACAGTGGCAGGACGGCATGCGCGAGTTGAAGCTCGCCCCGGCGACCAGGACGATCGCGGGGCCAGTCACCTACCGTTACGGGGACCTCGAGGTCCACGTGATTCCGAATGCACCCGCGCACACGTGGGGCGACGTGATGGTGTATCTGCCGGCGCGGCGGCTGCTGTTCGCGGGAGACATCGCCTTCTCCTACGTGACACCACCCGCGCACAACGGTCACGTCACAAAGTGGATCGAGGCGATCGACCGCATCATGAAGATGGACGTCGACGTAATCGTCCCCGGCCACGGTCCGGTGGGATCGAAATCTCAGCTCGCCGACACGCGCGCGTATCTTGACCTCATCGCGAACGAGGGGCGGAAGCGCTACGCGATGGGCATGTCGCCAGGACGCGCAGCTGCAGGCATCAATCTCGGGAAGTTCGCGAACTGGACCAACCCTGAGCGCACTGCCTGGAACATGGTCCGCCTATACGCCGAGTTCGGCGGTGCCATCACTCCAGCGACGAACACGCAGGCGCAGGAAGTGGCGGTCGCCGAATATCAACAGGCGCGTCGCGCCGATCGAAGGTAGACGACACCACGTTTGATGGCGTCCGTTCCACTCCTGATCGTCGGCGGAGGAATCGGTGGATTAGCGACGGCCCTGGCAGCTGCTCGCGCCGGCCGGCGCGTTCACGTCATCGAAAAATCAGCCCTGTTCACCGAAATCGGTGCAGGCCTTCAACTCGCGCCCAATGCGACGCGCATGCTCGATCGACTTGGGCTGCTCGACGACGTGCTCGGCGTCGCGACCCTTCCCAGGAACCTCGTGATGATGGATGCCGTCACTGGCTCTCCGCTCACACGTCTCGACCTCGGCGACGCGTTCCGCGCTCACTACGGCTACCCGTACATCGTCATGCATCGCGGCGATCTGCTGGCCGCTGAACTGGCGGCATGTCGGCGCGAGCCTTTGATTGCCCTCCACGCCGGACATGAAGCGATCTCGATCGACGAACACGATGACTCGGTTGATGTCACCTGTGACGATGGGACCGTGTTCACGTGCGACGCCGTCGTTGGTGCAGACGGGCTCTGGTCGCGCGTTCGCAGAACCGTTCATGACGATGGGGATCCTATTTGCTCGGAGTACGTCGCCTATCGAGGAACGATTCCGCTGGCGGATGCTCCGGGCAACACTGACCTGGAGAACATGACCATCTGGGTCGGACCCGAGATGCACTTCGTGCAGTACGTGATTCACGGTGGCACGCTGCTGAATCAGGTGGCCGTGTTTCGCAGTCATCGATTCCGGCCAGGATGCGAGCAACTCGAAAACTGGGGCACAGCCGACGAACTCGATCGCGCGTTCTCTCCGTTGTGCGCGTCGGTGCGTGAAGCTGTGCGTCTGGTCCGACGCGATCGGCGATGGCCGATGTTCGATCGCCTGCCGATATCGCCGTGGACGCGTGGACGGGTCACGCTGCTCGGCGACGCCGCGCATCCGATGCTGCAGTACATCGCCCAAGGGGCGTGTCAGGCGCTGGAGGATGCCGTCTGCCTGGGCGACGCATTGACCCACCACGCCGACCCTCGACGTGCGTTCGAGATGTACGAGCAAGCGCGAGTTCCTCGGACCGCGCGGGTGCAGCAGATGGCCCGCTTCTTCGGCGACCTGAAGCATCTCGACGGTGTGGGTCGAGCGGTTCGCAATGCACTGCTGCGAAAGCGGGCAGCCGACGATTTCGAGTATTTCGATTTTCTCTATGGGTATGCCGGTCTCAAAAACTGGTTTCAAGATCTACGTGGGGTCCGCCTTTAGGCGGACCTCAGGGCACCTGAAGGTGGGCCCTACAAGTTTGAAACCGCTGTAGTGCCGCTCAGTCGCGACGACTCGGAAGTCGTACTGGTCGATGTTGTCGCGCGTGAAGCGCAGCGGTGGGCCGAGGATCATCTCGCCGTTGCGAATGGTCACCGATCCCAGACGACCGGTCGAATGCCGTCGCGACTTCCACCACGGACTGCGAGTCTCGAGACTTGGATCGGGGTGCGGGGCGAGACTTTATGGCTCGGCTGCGCGGACCGTCAAGGTCCGCGCCGCTTCTCATACCGCTCGGTCCACCGTTGCGTGGTTTGCAGGTGAATGGCGCGTTTCCGGGTGTCTGGCATCCGTTTGGCCGCCGGCGCACGTAGAGTGAGTGGAGACGCCGCCATGATTGCGCACACCGAACCCTTTCAGCCCGTCGTCGCGCCCGGTCCGCCGCGGTCGGTCGCACTCGTCGGTCGCTACGCGCATCAACACTTGGAGGACGCGATGCTCGGGGTCGCTGACTGCAACGTCGTGATCGTGGAATCGACGCGCACGCCTACTCGAAGATCAAGCGCGCTCGTCCAGACCTGGTGATCGTGTGTCTTTCCACCGACGACGCGGACGGGTGTCAGGTGCTGTCGATGCTGGCACTGGACAACGACACGGCGCGCATCCCGGTGTTGACGTTCGTGACACCAGAGTCGGCAGCCTTGTCAGCCGCCACCGATCCGATGGCCGACACGTTCGTCTGCGACGGTCCGACATCCCTGAACTGACTTCCTCAAGAACGCCGCATGGGCGTGAGGACGGCCGTATCTGGCAGACTGACTTAGCGCCGGTTCGCGATCACTGAATCTTCGTGAGCCCTTCCGTCAGCTCGATGTAGGTCCCCCATGGGTCGGTAATGAAGGCGATCGAAATGCCCAAAGCCGGCACCTGGCGATAGGGCACGGTGAGCTTGATCCCCTGCGCTTCGAGCTGCTTGGTGAACGCTTCCAGGTTCTTCACTTCGAAGCCGATGTGATCGATCGCGCGGCCCGATGTCGGCGCCGTGGGTGTCGCAGACGGTGAGAAGTTCAAGCCGATGCCCGGCATGCTCGCTGTCTGGAAATCCGGTGTTGGCCGTCCGGCCGTCACGCCGAACGTCTTCACATACCACTGCTGCATGTCGGCATTCTTGTCGCTGAAAAAATGGATATGGTTCGGCAGGATGGGCACCGTCTGGGCTTTCATCTCCATCAGCTCGACTTTCACATCGTCCGGGCCGAAGAGATACGCGATGCCGCTGAGCGGGCCACCGGTCATGACACGGATATCACCGACGACCGTTGACCCCGCCGGCGCTTCAGCGGCCGTGGCCACGCGGTAACCCGCCGCCTTGACCTTGTCCACGACCTGCTGCAGGTTCGGCACCGAGAAGCCGAAGTGATCGACCGTGCTCCCTTTCGACGACGCCGTGGGCTTCTGCGCGCGCATGAAGAGCAGGAGGTTCGGGAACTTGATGATGTCGACGTTGTTCTCCCCGTATTTGATCGCCGTGCCGCCGAGCAGGTCGGCCCAGAACTTCTTGTGCTCGTCAATGCTCGTGGCGTTGACATGATGATGGCCATACACGATCGGCCCGGCGGCGGTCACCTGCGCGGATGCGCGAGCCGCGGGGAAAACGAAGGACAACGTGAGTACAAGAGCAGTCGCGTATCGAGTCAGCATGAGATGTCCTGGAAGTCAGGGAAGAGAGGAAACGCTCGCGATTATCCCACAGCGCGCGGGACCAATCGCGCTACGGCTCACGCGGCGTTCAACATCCGATTCTCCACCGGCACGACAGGCCCGCGGAGGACGACAGGGAGCCCGGCGGCACGCCACGCAGCGAACCCTCCCTGCAGCGGCCGCACGCGCCGGATACCGCGGCGACGAAGCCGGAGAGCCTCTTTCGCGCTCGTGATTTCGTCCGGACAGGTGCAGTACAGAACCACGTCCCGGTCTCGAGCGATTTCGGCATGACGCCGGGGGAGCTCCTCGGCCGGGATGTAGATCGCGGTCGGAATGGTGTACGGATCGCTTTCGAAGTCCAGGGGGTGCCGGAGGTCGATGACGGCGAGGATGTCGCCTTCTTCGATCCGGCGATGCAACTCTTCGACGGAGATCTTCGCGACGCGCAATTTCCGCAGCACCAGACGGCGTTGCACCTGCTTGAATGCCACGTAGCAGGCGAGCGCCGCAGATGCCACAACGATCCAGAGCCACCCAGGCCAACGCACGCGCGAGCCGATCGTCGTCAATGCACCCGACGAGACGTAGCCAACCATCAGGTAAGCCGTGACCCAGCAGAAGACGCCGGCGGCGTCAAACGCCACGAACCGTCGCGGCCGCATGCGGAACACTCCGGCCAGCGGAAGGGCAACCGTACTCAGCCCGGGGATGAACTTTGCGAGCAGCAGCGCGGCGGGACCGTATCGTCCAAACAGGTTCTCCGTCCGACGCAGACAGGTCGACGGCTCGAGCGCAATACGACACAGCCGATCCAGAATCGAAATGCCACGACGTCGGCCGATGAGGTACCAGAGAAAATCCCCCGCGGCGATGCCGGCGCCCAATGCAGCCAGAGCCCAGATCAGCTGAATCTGTTCGTGTGCCGCGAGTGCACCGGTGCCGACGAGCAACGGGACGATGGGAACGAACATCAATGCCTGAGCACCGAACGCGCTCGTGGTCAAGAGCAGGTATGGAATCATCGCTCGTTGCGATCGCCCCCGAGCGATTATCCCTTGCGTGCGTTATGCCATTCTTTTGACCGAGGCGTTCTCGCGCCGAATCTCTGCGGGACCGCGTTCAATGCATGCGGATGGGTTCACCGGGAACCGCTGATCACGGGGAAAGGACGCGGCGTCACGTCGGCTTCCGTCATTCCAAGCGACCATTTGACCGCTTCGAAATACATCTGCTGAATGTCCCGATCGTCCCAGACGCTCGCGGCGTGACCGAGCGCTGAATACAGCACGCGCCCTTTGCCGTACGTCTTCGCCCACACGAGCGGGAAGTCGCCGTCGGTGCGATGCACGTCTGCGTTCGCAGGCATCTTCGACATGTCGAGGCGCAGCAGCACTCGCAGCTTGTTACGCGAGTAGTCCTTCGCCTGATAGAACTCGTCGGTGAACGCGAACGACGCCGGGAAGTGCTTCGTTGCGGGGAACGTTGGATCCTCGTTGATCACCGTTCCCGCAGCGGTGTTCCAGGGATGATCGTCATAGCGGCCACCAATCAGCTCCCCGAACTCCGGCCAGTCGAGAAACGCCGTCGTCGCCGTATGCGCCGCGACGAACCCTTTGCCTTCGCGAACGAAGTCCAGCAGCTCCGCCTTTTGCTTCGCGTCCAGCGGCACGTCGCGATGCCCCAGGAAGAAGATGCCGTCGACGGTGCTCAGGCTCGGCCCACCGCTCGCCGGTGTGCCGTCGGTCTTGAGCGGCTGCTTCGCGATGATGTTCGAATCAGTGCGGATGTAACTGTCATAGGCGCCCGACTCGTAGCCGAGTCGCTCGATCACCGACATCGCGTGCGAGACGGAATCATGTTGCGCGATCCCGTTCCGCGTGTCAGCCCAGATGAGCAGCGTCTTCCTGACTTTGGCAGGCCGGGCGCCTCCCCGTCCGCCTCCCCTTCCCTGCGCGAACGTCAGGCCACCGGTCACGAGCGCGATACAGCAGACGATGGCGATTCGTCGAGTCATCAACACCCTCGCCTCGACACTACCAGCATGCGAGCGCGGCTCATAGCGAGTAACGGTTAAAAGCTAATCGGTTAGGCCTGAATTCAGTGTTCGAGACAACGCGAGCGGGTCCTGTCGCCGGGTTGCCCCACCCGCGGCCACCCCAACGCGCACAGAACGCGCGTCGGGGGCCCCGGCGGGCGGCGCCAAGAAAGACGTGCAACGTGGAGACGCCTGCGCGGCGGGCGGGGCGGCCCCACCCGGCGCCATCCGCTCTCTCCGCAGCCGAACACCAGTGAATTCAGGGGCTAGGACTCCAGAAAGGGCGCCGGTCCGCTCGGGGGCGAGAGCCAGTGGTGCCCTTGAAAACGGCCGCGAGCTGATCCCGCAACCAGACGCAGCCGCAATCGGCAGCAGATTGAGATCGATGTTTTTGGGTATCACGAACCGGGTCTGCTGCCGTGTGCGCGCGGCGCTGGTGACGTCAGCGCCGACCCCGCATGCAGGGCATGAGCGTCGCCATTCGGGTGATGGCTGTCAATCTCGAATATCCGTTATGCAGCGACGGAATAGCGACCGCGCACTCGAGAGGAAGGGGAGACTGGCGACCGAGTCCGACTTACTCGGTGAGACATGCCGGCCACGGTCAACCGAGGTGAACTCAGGAATAGATCAGTCGTTGCCGAGGCGCAGGAAATCGGCGATATCCCAATAACCGGTACGCGGCATCGGCACGTCGCCTCGGGTGCGCACCTCGAGCAGGAACGGCGCGTTTGCCGCGATCGCACTGCGGATCGCCTTCGACAGATCGTCCGGCTCTTCGACGAGCGCCGCATCGATGCCGAATGACCTCGCCATCATCACGAAATCCGGGTTGTAGGGGGTCCCGTCGGGTCGCGTGAACTCGGTGCCGTAGGTGTTGCCGAAGTACGTGCTGCCAACGGACCGGATCGTCGAGAAGCAGAAGTTGTTGAACAACACCCAGATGACCGGAACGTTCAGTTCGACTGCGGTCGTCAACGCACCTACGACCGACATGAGGCCACCGTCGCCGACCAGACCGAACACCGTGCGCTCGGGCGCGCCCAGCTTCGCTCCGATCGCCGCTGCGGGGGCAAACCCCATCGTCGCCATGCCGCCGCTGGTCAGAAACGATCGTGGCTGCGTCGCCACCAGCTGCTGGCCCGCACCGTTCTTGTTCCATCCGACGTCAGTGACGAAGACGGCGTCCCGCGGCGCGGCCTTTGCCAGCTCGCTGAGCAGACGCGCGGGATGAATCGGCTTGCCCGAGTCCTGTTGACTCTCCTTCAACTCCTCCGCCCATTCACGCTTGCGTTTCGCGATCACGGCCGTGCGCGCATCGGACCTTGATGGGTTCATCGCTCGCAGATGTCGAGCCAGTGCCTTCAGCGTCGCTTTCGCGTCGCCGACGATGCCCACTTCGACCGGATAGACCTTGCCGATCTCCTGCGGATCGATGTCGATCTGGATCAACCGCGAGGGCGGAATGGAGAAGGTGTACTTCGGGTCCCACGAGCTGCAATCGGCTTCGGCGAAGCCGGTGCCGATCGCGAGAATGACGTCCGCTTCGCGCGTCGTGTCATTTGCGGCACGCGTTCCCCAGATGCCGGTCATACCAAGCGAAAGCGCGTGATCCTCCGGAAACACGCCCTTCGCCATGAGCGTCGTCGCCACCGGAATCGCGGCGAGCTCCGCGATCTCTTTCAATTCCTCCGACGCATCGGACAGCGCGATGCCGTTGCCCGCGAAGATCACCGGCCGCTGCGCGGTGCTGAGGAGATGCGCGGCCTCGGCGATGCCGTCATCTGGTCCGACCGAACGTCCATACCCCGGTCGGCGCGGCGTCGTCACCGGTTCGGCCTTCACCTGGGCCGAGAACACGTCCATCGGCACATCGAGGAGTACGGCACCCGGACGTCCGGTCAGTGCGACGTTCAGCGCCCGAGGCATCACGTCCGGAAGCCACTTGGGATCGTCGATCCGCCAGACCCGCTTGCAGATCGGCCGATAGATGTCTCCCTGCGACGCGTCGGCGTGGAAGCGAATGCCCTGGTGCGGCTCCTTGGCGTGGTGATACGACGGCGTGTTCCCGGCGATCACGACCATGGGCGTGCAATCGGCGGCCGCGGTGGCGACACCGGTCAGTGCGTTGGTCAGGCCCGGCGACAGATGCACATTGATGACCGCCAGCTTGTGCGACACGCGGAAGTACGCATCGGCGGCGTGAACGGCCTGCTGCTCGTGGCGGAACGAGACGTACTCGATCCCGAGCTTGTGACACGCATCGATCAGCGCGTAGTTCGTGTGGCCGCACTGGCCGAATACCTTCGACACTCCCTCTTGCTTCAGGCATTCGGCGATGAACATTGCTCCCGTCATGGCTACCCTCTGGCGGACCTGGCAAGGTCCGCCCTTGCGCAACCGGAAACATCGGTAACAAAACAGACCGGATAGATGGGTAACACTGCATCTTGTTCCGGTCTCAATAAACACAATTCAATGCGCTGTGGGAATGTGGGAATCTCGCGTTCTGAGC
>Ga0081539_10000992_pt1 | contig 52704 bp, 45 predicted proteins | sample TabmetS4T2R2_FD_71023 | JGI IMG/M metagenome (GOLD analysis project Ga0081539, IMG submission 71023) | Tabebuia heterophylla rhizosphere microbial communities from the University of Puerto Rico - S4T2R2 | ecosystem: Host-associated > Plants > Roots > Rhizosphere ... | reverse complement strand
AAAGGTCCGCGCGTCTGCGATCCGTCCCTCGCCGCTGACGAGAGAGCGCTCACTCTCTCCCAGCGGTTCCTTCTTCGCCCATTCGGCAGCAGAAGTCATAAGACAAGCGCGTCGCGATCTTTCGGATTCGCTCCCGCGCTTTAGATCTTTGTTTTTACGCATGTCTTTGTCCCGAAACCGGGACCACTTTCGGGAGACATGCTTTAGCACTTAGCTCGCGAAGACGACCCTTCGACAGGCTCAGGGCCGGCTTCGCTAAGATGCTGAAATCGCTTTCTCCCCCGCAAGGGGGAGATAGGGGCGCTAGAAATACCCCTGCAGCGGGCGGACCTCCAGCGAGCCGGCCTTCAGCGCGGCGATGGCCTCGGCGACGGCGGCCATGCCGGCAAGGGTGGTATAATAGGGCACCTTCTGCATCAGGGTTGCGCGGCGCAGCGACTTGGAGTCCGAGATCGCCTTCTGGCCGTCGGTGGTGTTGAAGACGAGCTGCACCTGGCGGTTGCGGATCGCGTCCTCGATATGCGGGCGGCCTTCAAGCACCTTGTTGATCTTCTGCGCCTCGACGCCGTTCTCGGCGAGGAAACGCGCGGTGCCGGAGGTGGCGAGCACCTTGAAACCGAGGCCGGCGAGTTTCTTGACCGAGGGCAGCACGCCTGCCTTGTCGCCGTCGCGCACCGAGACGAACAGCGTGCCGGAGCGCGGCAGGTCGACGCCGGCGCCGAGCTGGCTCTTGGCGAAGGCCAGCGCGAAGTCGGTGTCGAGGCCCATGACCTCGCCGGTGGACTTCATCTCAGGGCCGAGCAGGATATCGACGCCGGGGAAGCGGGCGAAGGGGAACACGGCTTCCTTGACCGCGATGTGGCCGGGCCGCCTGGGGTCCGGCTTGTCGCCGTAATGCGCCAAGGCGTCGTCCAGGCTCTCGCCGGCCATGATGCGCGCCGCGATTTTCGCGATGGGACGGCCGATGGTCTTGGCCACGAACGGCACGGTGCGCGAGGCGCGAGGGTTCACTTCGAGGACGAAAACGATGCCGTCCTTGATGGCGTACTGTACGTTCATGAGGCCGCCGACCTTCAGCGCCCTGGCGAGCGTCGCCGTCTGGCGCTCCAGTTCGTCGACGATGCTGTCCGACAACGAGTGGACCGGCAGCGAGCAGGCCGAGTCGCCCGAATGAATGCCGGCCTCCTCGATGTGCTCCAGGATGCCGGACACCCAGGTACTGCTGCCGTCCGACAAGCAGTCGACGTCGACCTCGATGGCGCCCGACAGATAGGTGTCGAAAAGCAGCGGGTTCTTGCCGAGCAGCGTATTGATCTGGCCGGTCTTGTCGTTGGGGTATTTCTGCTTGATGTCCTCGGGCACGAGGCCGGGCACGGTGTCGAGCAGGTAGGATTGCAGCATGCCCTCGTCGTGGATGATCTGCATGGCGCGTCCGCCGAGCACGTAGGACGGACGCACGACCAGCGGGAAGCCGAGCTCGCCGGCCACCAGGCGCGCCTGCTCGACCGAATAGGCGATGCCGTTCTTCGGCTGGGTGAGGTCGAGCTTCTGGAGCAGCTTGTGGAAGCGGTCGCGGTCCTCGGCGAGGTCGATTGCGTCCGGCGAAGTGCCGAGGATCGGAATGCCGGCCTTCTCCAGCGCGTCGGCGAGCTTCAGCGGCGTCTGGCCGCCGAACTGGACGATGACGCCGAGCAGAGCTCCGCGGGCCTGCTCGGCGCGCAGGATCTCCAGCACGTCTTCCGCCGTCAGGGGTTCGAAGTAGAGGCGGTCAGAAGTGTCGTAGTCAGTCGAGACCGTCTCCGGGTTGCAGTTGATCATGATCGACTCGTAGCCGGCCTCGGCCAGCGCGAAGCAGGCATGGCAGCAGCAATAGTCGAACTCGATGCCCTGGCCGATGCGGTTCGGCCCGCCGCCGAGGATGACGACCTTCTTGGCGGATGAGACCTGCGCCTCGTCGGCGAGCGCGCCGGCGAAGGGCACCTCGTAGGTCGAGTACATGTAAGCGGTGGGTGACGCAAACTCGGCCGCACAGGTGTCGATGCGCTTATAAACAGGATGAACATCGAGCTCTTCGCGAATCTTCTGAATCGCTTGCGCGTCGATGTTCGTCAAGGACGCGAGGCGGGCGTCGGAAAAGCCCATGGCTTTCAGCATGCGCAGGTTAGTGGCGTCGCGCGGCAGGCCGTGCTCGCGGATGCGGGCTTCCATGGAGAGGATGCCGGCGATCTGCTCGAGGAACCACGGGTCGATTTTCGAGATAGCATGCACGTCCTCGACCGAGGTGCCGAAGCGCATCGCCTGGGCGACCATGCGCAGCCGGTCGGGGGTGGGGGTGCCGAGCGCGGCGCGGATGGCGTTGCGGTTGTCGATCATGTGGCTGCTTCCCACCGGGCCGAAGCCGGGAATCTCGATCTCGTCCAAGCCTGTCAGGCCGGTCTCCAGACCGCGCAGCGCCTTCTGCAGCGATTCCTGGAAGGTGCGGCCGATCGCCATGACCTCGCCGACCGATTTCATGGCGGTGGTGAGCACTGGCTCGGCGCCTGGGAATTTCTCGAAGGCGAAGCGCGGGATCTTCGTCACCACGTAGTCGATCGACGGCTCGAAGGAGGCGGGGGTGGCGCCGCCGGTAATGTCGTTCTCCAGCTCGTCCAGCGTGTAGCCGACGGCGAGCTTGGCCGCGACCTTGGCGATCGGGAAGCCGGTCGCCTTGGAAGCGAGCGCGGAGGAGCGCGACACGCGCGGGTTCATCTCGATGACGACAAGGCGGCCATTGTCCGGGTTGACGGCGAACTGCACATTGGAGCCGCCGGTCTCCACGCCGATCTCGCGCAGTACGCGAATGGAGGCGTTGCGCATGATCTGGTATTCCTTGTCGGTCAGCGTCAGCGCCGGCGCAACGGTGATGGAATCGCCGGTATGCACGCCCATCGGGTCGATATTCTCGATCGAGCAGACGATGATGCAGTTGTCGGCGCGGTCGCGGATCACCTCCATCTCGAATTCCTTCCAGCCGAGCACGCTCTCCTCGACCAGCACCTCGGTGGTGGGCGAGGCGTCGAGGCCGGCCTGCACGATCTCGAAGAATTCGGAGCGGTTGAAGGCGATGCCGCCGCCGGTGCCGCCAAGCGTGAAGGACGGGCGGATGATGGCCGGGAGGCCGACATGGTCGAGCGCCTGGGCCGCCACCGCCATGGCATGACTGATATAGCGCGCCTTTCGGTCGCCCTCACCGAGATTCCACTGGTTCTCCAGCTCGTCGAGCGCGCGGTCGAGGTCGGCGCCGGAGAGCTGGCTCTTCAGCATCACGCGCTCGGCTTCATGGGTGCGGCGGTCGGCTTCCTTTACGGCCGTGGCGTTGGCGAGCATGGAGCGCGGGGTCTCCAGGCCTATTCTGTGCATGGCCTCTCGGAAGAGCGCACGGTCCTCGGCTTTGTCGATGGCGTGCGCATCGGCGCCGATCATCTCGACGTTGTAACGCTCCAGCACGCCCATGCGGCGCAGCGACAGGGCGGTGTTGAGGGCGGTCTGGCCGCCCATGGTGGGCAGCAGCGCGTCCGGCCGCTCCTTGGCGATGATCTTGGCCACGACCTCGGGCGTGATCGGCTCGATATAGGTGGCATCGGCCAACTCCGGGTCGGTCATGATGGTGGCCGGGTTGGAGTTGACCAGGATGACGCGGTAGCCTTCCTCCTTCAACGCCTTGACGGCCTGCGTCCCGGAATAGTCGAACTCGCAGGCCTGGCCGATGACGATGGGGCCGGCACCGATGATCAGGATCGATTTCATGTCGGTGCGTCTGGGCATCTTACGGTCCGGCTGGTTACGCGAAAAGCCGGTACGGGAGAGCCCCGGCCGGCGCGCGAAGAAAGGAACTTTCGTCAGGCTAGGCGGGCTCTATAGGGGAGAAGCGCAGCCAGGGGAACCCCCGAATCTGCGAGCAGCGGACCGACCGGGCGTCACTGCATGTTTTCCAGTGGCGGGCGTGAACCGGGCATGCAAATCAGGGTGAAAGAGGTGCGCCAATGACATTCGAGGAAATCATCCGCAGTTTCGCGACGTCCGACACCGTTCCCGTGGAGGCGATCCGGGCGGCCCTCGATACACCGACGGCCTTTGTCGACAAGGCCATTCCATTGCTGGAGAGGATAGCAGCGGCCCGATCCCGAGACGAGGAAGACGGCGCGCTCTCTGTGCTCGTTCACGTGCTGGGCGAGATCGGTGACGGGCGTGCCTTCGTGCCGCTGATGCGCATATTGGCGCTGTCATCGGAAGAGCTCGAAATACTGCTTGGCGACACCATCACGGAAACGCTCGGCAACGTTCTGATCTCACTGATGGGGGATCGCGCGACCCTTCTCGAGGAAGCCCTGGCCGACACCGGGATCGATGACTTCGCGCGGAGCGCCGTCTTCGACGCATGGACGCGACTGGCCCTGACCGGAAAGGTGCCGAAGGACCGGGCAAAGGCATTCCTCTCGGATTATCCCGTCCGAGTCGGACTGGATACCAGCGACTTTGGCTGGTCTTCGTGGGTAGATTCCGTCACGGCGCTCGGATTCGCGGAAACCAGGGATCTCGCGGCGACGCATCTCGCCCGAGAAGCGACGATCACGTCGATCATGGATATGCCGAGCGTCACCTTCGAAGATTACGAGCGGCAGTTGTCGGAGACGCTGGCCGATCGCGATCGTTGGAAGGCGGAGGCAAGATATCAGCCCTTCACGGACACGATCGGCGAATTGTCAACCTGGCACGGCTATTCCGAGGCAGACCGCAACGAACGCGCGAGCATGGCTGCTTCAGGGTACGACATGTCCGCATTCCGCGATTGGCAGGTGCCTGAGTGGGAAACTCCATCCTTCAACCCGGGGACCGCCGCTTCCAATCCGTACAGGAATGTCGGGCGTAACGATCCATGCCCCTGCGGCAGCGGAAAGAAATTCAAGAAATGCTGCCTGGAAACGCTGCGCTGAGAGAACACGCGACCGCCTATGGCGCGTCATACGGCATGAAATCGCGCCTGAAGACACCGCCGCGTCGCCACGGCGATATCGCGCCAGTAGGAGCCGCACTACCTACTCCAAGGTTTGCGCCCCTCTCTCTTGCGATTTCTAACATTTAGCTCGCGAAGACGGGCTTCGCCCGGCTCGCTAAGATGTTGAAATCGCTATCTCCCCCGCAAGGGGAGATAGCGCCCCCATCCGCCTCGCTGCCAATCTCCAACGCCGGTGGTTGGCAGAGGCAGCGGCGCCGGCTATCTCCCCTTCGGTGGCGGAGATAGCGTTTTTCCTGCACTTGCGAGCATGTGCTTGGAAAACGCAAGAGAGGGGGTCTTCGACCTGATTTCCCATCACTCTGGGCGCTCTCGGTCGGTCACACGGTTCATTGCAACTGCGCGAGCAGTTCGCGGGCGCGTTCGAGGTTCTTCTCGGTGGTGGGGATGACGTCCTCCAGTTTGGTGGTCTGCATGACCATCAGCGCCCATTCGCAGGCCTGAACCGCTTCTTCCGCCATCGCGAGGTCGCGCTGCTGCGTGCCGAGTTCGATCAGGCCGTCGCACAGCGTGTCGGCGCTATAGGCAGCGTTCTCGTGGTCGTTTGCCTTGGTCGCGGCTACAACGGCGCGGCGCGCCCAGTCGACGGCCTCGGGCAGCCGCGTCAGGTCGCCGTCAAGGCGGTAGGCGACTATCAGCACATAGGCGCGGCCGTTGGCGGCGACCACCCAGTGATAGGCTGAGTAGTCGGGCTTCGCCGTCTCGACGAAAGCGCCGAAAGCGTCGGCGCTGCGGCGCAGCAGCGCCGGGTCCTGGGCTGGCTCGCCGAGGATTAGCAGCGCGTCGCCAAGTCGGAACTGCGCGTCGAGCCAGACGTCGCGATTGGCTTCCGGATCGAGCAGCTCTAGCGCGTTCGGAAACAGGCTGACCGACTCTTCGAGCGCTGGCGTCTCGTCGTTCCAGATGCCGATGAGGTAGAGCGTGCGGGCAAGCTCCTCGGTGCTGGTCGCCCATTCGACGGCATTGCTGGCGGCGGTGCGCTCGGTGAGCGCGGCGCGGAAAGCGGCAACACCGTCCTTCAGCATGTCGATCTTCTTGTCTGGCTCGGCCAAAGTGCGGAGCGCCACGCCGAGATTGTGCTGGATGGTGCCGAACTGGCGGCCATCCTTTTCCGGGGTGAATTCTGTCAGCGCGTCGCGGTAGGCGGAGACCGCCTCGGCAAGGCCGTCAGCCGACTGCTTCCTGCCCGCCAGCACCTGGAGCGCGTTGGCGAGGTTGTTGCGGCTGGTCGCCCAGTCGCGCTGGTTGCGGACCTGGCTGCGCACTTCGAGCGCGGCGCGGAAGGCGGCGATGGCCTCCGTCAACTCCTTTTCGTCATTGGTGATGACCGTGAGACGAAACAGCGTCGTGCCCAGCACATTCTGCATCAGCGCCCAGCGATCCTGCCCATCGTCGCGGCCGGCGGCCTCCAGCGCAGCGCGGATCGAGGCGGCGGCCTGCTTCAGCGTGACGCGATCGTTGCGGCGCTCGCCGAGCAGCGATTGCACCCAGCCGAGATCGCCGTGCAGCGAGGCCCACAGCACGCGGTTGCGCTCGCGGTCGAGCACGCCGAGGCCTGCATCGTATGCCTTTGCCGCCGCTTCGAGGATAGACGTACCTTCGCCGCGCGAGGCAGCGACAAGCAGCGCGCCGCCGAGGCCGCCCTGCGTGCGTGCCCAGAGCAGCGGGTCATCTTCTTTCGACTGCGCCTCGAGCGAGAAGCGATAGGTTTGGGCCGCCTCTTCGAGCGTATCGGTGCCGTCCTCCTTCTGGCCGATCTCGGACTGCGTGGCGGCAAGGTTGAACATGGTGGCCGCCCACATGGCCGGCAGCCGCTCGCGCGTGAAGATTTCCAACGCGGCCCGATGGGCGGCGAGGGACTCCGTCAACCGTTCGGCGCCTTGCTCGCGGGCGCCGAGCAGCGACAGGGCCGCCCCGAGATTGTTCTGCATGCCGGCCCAGTCGAGCGGCGAGCGCTCACGGGTGCGCTCCTCGAGCGAGGCGCGATAGGCATCGACCGCGCGGGCAAGGTTTTCGGTGCCGTCCTCGCGCAGGCCGAGGCCCAGTAGCGCGTTGCCGAGATTGGCGGTCGTTTGCGCCCATTGGATCGGCTGCGTCTCGCGCGGCGTTTTATCCAGCGCGGCGCTGAAGGTTTCTATCGCTTCCCGGTAACGCGCGGTGCCGGTCTCGCGTTCGGCCAAGTCGGTGAGCGCGATACCGAGGCTGTCCATGCCTGCGGCCCAGTCAGCAGGACTTTTCTCTTGTGAGGTGGCGTCGACGGCCGCGCGGTAGATCGAGACCGCTTCGTCGAGCTCGGCGGCATTGCCGCTGCGCGATGCCAGCGTGAGCAGGGCAAGCGCGCGCAGGCTGAGCAGGGCCGGGCGTCTTTCGGCGGGGGCGTTTTCAGCCAATGTGCCGGCGCTTTCCGCCGCACGCCGCAGTGCGGCATTGTGCCCGGCATGGGTGCCGAAATCGACCAGCGCCTTGACTTCGAGGAAACGCAATTCGGCGGCGAGGGCTGCGTCGGAGCGTTCGGCCATGTGTGCGGCCTCGCCGAAGTCGGCTGCAGCCTTGTCGAAAGCGAAGGCAAGCTCCCAGGTCTCGCCGCTGCGGGCGAAGACCAGCGCAAGCTCAGCGCGCATGGGGTTGTCCGACTCGCGCGAAAGCCGCTGGAACAGCTCGCGGGCGCGGGCCTTGGCGCGCTCGTTGATCGCGGCTGCCGAATCGAACAGGCCTTCGGCCATGGCGTCGGCCGCAAGGGCGGTGAGGCGGTCGAGTTGCGGATCGATGCCGGCCGGGACGGGCTCGGCCTGGAATTCCTTCAGCCGCTCGGCGCCTTCGCGCAGCAGCTTCTCGGCTTTGGTCGGATCCTTCGGCCCGCTCTCGGCCAGGACTTCCGCCATGGCATAGACCGCGTCCATCGCGACCCCGGTCTGCGAGGCGACGCGTTCGACCTGGCCGCGGCCGAAATCGTCGAGGTCGGCAATGGTGACCAGAAGCTGGCGGCGCTCGGTCAGCATCTCGCCTTCGAGCCCGGTCGGCCCAACCGGCGCGCGGCCGAAATAGAGAAGCCGGCGCAGGCTCTCGTTCATCCACGGCCGCTGCTTGCCGTCCGTCTTGAGGTAAACCTCTTCGGCTACCATGCGCATGACAAGGCCGAACTCGGAGCCATCCATGGCGGAAAGGTGTCTCAGCACGGCGGCGGCGTAGGGGCTGTTGCCCGTCGCATCGCCGTCGAGCGCGGGCTTGCCCGGCTCGGCGGCGAAGGCGATGACCGTGCCGACATTCTCCGTCTTCTCGGCTGCCGGAGCGTTGAAGGGAACGGCGCTACGCGTCTCGCCGAGGCCCGAGGCGCCGATCGGCACCGGTTCGGAGCCCGCCGCGAGATGAACCTTGGCGTCCGGCGGGAAGGGATTGTTGCGGCAGGCGTCGAGCATGAGAATAGCGATGGGCACCGTCTTCTTCAGCCTGTCGAGAATGATGGAGAGTGGGACGAGGCGTTCGGTTGCCGCGTCGAGCGCGAAAAGATCGGCGTCGATGGGGACCAGGAAATTCTCGCCGCCCGCCTCGATGCCGTGGCCGGCGTAGTAGAGCACGGCCACGTCTGCATCGGCTGCCTTCCTGGCGAAAGCGTCGAGATCGCCCTTCAGGCCTGTGACATCGCGGTTGCTCACGAGCTCGGTGTCAAAACCCAGTTCCTCCAGCAGCGTCTTGATGGCATTGGCATCATTGGGCGGGTTGGCGAGCTTCGGCAGGCTCCCATAGTCGCCGTTGCCGATCACCAATGCCACACCCTTCAGGGTGTCGGCCGCTCTTGCCGCAGGCAGGAACGCTGACAGCAGCAACACGGCGGCCCACAGCGCGACTGCGCCGCGGGCGATGACATTCAGCGTTTGCCGGAACTTCATCGTCTCTTACCCAAGCCCGCCTCTGGATGCCGCAGGGTCAAGGCAGCATAAAGGCAAGGCGCTGGTCAATGACGACGATGCTGTTCCGGCTTGGCGTGAATGCGGCTCAGCCGTCGGCGACCTTGTTCCGTGGCGCGGCAGACCCGGGCTGCGCCCCCGAACCCGCATCGACCTGTTCAAGCTGACGCATCTCGGCCCTTGCGACCTCGCGGATATCGAAAGGAAGCTTCACCGCATTGGCGACGATGGAATCGAGCAGGCCGGGAAAACGGGCATCGAGATCGGCACGGCGCAGCGTGATGAACCGATTGGTTCCCCGAACTTCGGTGCGGGTTATGCCGCCCTCCCTCAGCTTGGCCAGGTGGTAGCTGAGATTGGTCTTGGAACCGAACTCGAGGAAACGGCTGCAATTGACCTCGACGCCTTCGTTGCGGGCGAGATAGCCGACGATCGACAAGCGTGTCTGGTCGCCGAGCACCGAAAGCACGGCGGCGAGATCGATCTGGTCGGTGGCGGGGTGGTAGAGCGACATGGGTTCCGAAACTAGCGAAAATCCAGACGCTTGCAACTTTCCGAGGCGCTCCTGACACGAGGCTGGCAGGAGAGCCGGTCCATCATGTTGACAGATGCACGATTTTATCCAATTGTTCAATAACATTTGAACAAGTGGATAATGCCCATGGATACCCGTCTTATATGGCTGGCGGGCGGCGCTTTCGCTACGAGCCTGATGGCTTTCGTGTTCGCCGGCCTGCTGCCGCTGATTTCCGAATCCGCCAATATCTCCATTTCCGAGGCCGGCCATCTGGTGACGGCCTATTCGCTCGCCTACGCGATCGGCACGCCGATCCTTGCGACGCTGACGGGAGCGGCCGACCGCAAGCGCGTCATCGCCGGCGCGCTCACCCTGTTCCTCGCCGGCAATGTGGCGGCGGCAACGAGCAATTCATTCACGATGCTGACGGTTGCGCAGATCGTGATGGGCGCTTCGGCCGGCCTCTACGCTGCGACCGCGCAGGCGACCGCGATCATGCTTGCCGGCATCGAGCACCGCGCAAAGGCGGTGGCGGCCGTGGTCGGCGGCACCACGATCGCGGTTGCACTGGGTGCGCCGCTCGGCTCGTTGATCGGCCATCTCGCCGGCTGGCGGGCGACCTTCCTGTTCGTCGGCCTTGTTGCCGTGATCTGCGTCACCGTGCTTTCGCTGATGCTGCCGCGCGGCCTGCCTGGCGTGAAGCTGACGCTTGGCGAGCGGCTGCTGACCATCACGCGGCCCGGCGTGCTGCCGGCGCTGATCGTGACCTTCCTCTATCTTACGGGCGCCTTCATCGTTATCTGCTACATGGCGCCGCTCGCAACCGAGGGTGCAGGCCTTCCCGTTACCGTGCTTCCGGCCATGCTGCTCGCCTTCGGCATCGGCGCGGTGATCGGCAACTATGCCAGCGGTCAGCTCACCGACAGGCTGGGCGCGACGCGTGTGGTCGTGTTCTCGCTGGTGGCTTCGTCGTCAATCTGCATCGGCATTACGCTCATGCTCGACCTGCTGCCTTCGGCGGTCGCCGGCCCGCTGCTGATTGCGATCATGGTGCCGTGGGGCATCATAGGCTGGGCGTTCCCGCCGGCGCAGGCGAGCCGCATCGTGGCGCTCGCCCCGCAACTCGCCAATCTGACCCTGCCGCTCAATGCGTCGGCCATGTATTTCGGCATCGCCTTCGGCTCGTTCCTCGGCGGGTGGGTGCTCAAGCACACGCCGGCTTCGGAACTCGGCCTGGTCGCGGCGGCATTCCCGCTGGTCGCGCTCGTGGTCCTCTTTGCTCATGCGCGGATGCGCAAACCGTCACTTGGATCGGCCATCGTAGAGCCAGGGGAATAAGCAGCTCAATCTACAAACTTGATTACGGCAATCAGGAATAATATCGAGTGACCCGAGGTTGACGCGTCGGGTCGCTTTGCGTGCGGCCGCAAGGCGCAATGCAAGGGACTGCCTGATGGAGTTCATCGATGAGCTTGGCACGCGCGGCGATATGCCGGCGCTGATTTTTCCAGGCAGGTCGGCGATCTCCTATGCCGAACTCGATCTTGCCTTGCTGCTCGGCACGTCGGGCAGCACCGGCAGGAGCCGTTTCGTATGGCTCTCAACCAGGGCAGTCGAGGCCAATGCGAGGGCGATCGGCGAATATCTCGGAACCATTCCAGGCGCCTAGCCAGGCTGGAACGCTGCAAGCTCTCGAACGTTGTCCGCGCATCGAAGCAGGAGCGCAGACGATGAATATCGAAAACGCACCGACAAAGGTCGGAAAAGCGGCCGCCGCTGGCTTGAAAAGATCGGCGAAGGCCGAGGAGCGCAAAACCGAGGCGCACAAGGGCAGCGATCTCAAGAAGGGGGCGGAGCGGTTCGAGGAACGCTCGAAGAGTTCCGACGGCAAGAGCGCCGGCGCAAAGCAGCGGTAGTTCCAAGTCCCGTCGTCGAAGCATTGCGGGACCTCATTTGACCCGGCGCGGCGGCCAAAAATCCTATGACATGCCGCATGGCTTGCGATAGCTTTCCGGCAGGGTTCGCGTCGGCTCCACGCGGAGCGTCCGACAGAATGTGCAACGAGGATCAGTCATGCTGTGGAAGGGCCGTCGTCAAAGCGATAATGTCGAGGACGTGCGTGGCCAAGGTGGCGGCGGTGCTCCCGGCGGATTTGGCCGCAGCGGCGGCGGGCCGATGCGCATCCCGATCGGCCGCAGTTCGGGCGGCCTGAGCCTCAGCACCATCATCATCATTGTCATCCTCTACTTCGCGCTGCGCGCCTGCGGCATCGACCCGCTGCAGATGCTTTCGGAGGATCGCGGGTCGCCGGGCGGCGGCACCGTGACGCAAGACCAGAGCTCGCCGGGCAGCGACGAGATGAAGCAGTTCGTCGGAGTGGTGCTCGCCGAGACGGAGGATGTCTGGAATGGTGTTTTCCAGGCGCAAGGCATGAAATATGAAGAGCCGACCCTGACGCTCTTCTCCGGCTCCATCCAGTCGGCCTGCGGTTATGCCTCGGCGGCGTCCGGGCCTTTTTATTGCCCCGGTGACCGCAAGGTCTATCTCGACACCGATTTCTTCGACCAGCTCGCCAACCAGTTCGGCGCGTCGGGAGATTTCGCCGAAGCCTATGTCGTGGCCCACGAGGTCGGCCATCACGTGCAGAACCTCACCGGCATACTGCCGAAGTTCAACCAGATGCGTCAGCAGATGAGCGAGGCCGAGGCCAACCAGATGTCGGTCCGCGTCGAGCTGCAGGCTGATTGCTTTGCGGGCGTGTGGGGACATTACACCGAGCAGAAGGGCATTCTGGAACAGGGCGATCTCGAAGAGGCGCTGAATGCTGCCCAGCAGATCGGCGACGACACGCTGCAGAAGAAGATGCAGGGATATGTGGTGCCGGAAAGCTTCAACCACGGTACTTCCAAGCAGCGCGTCACCTGGTTCAACAGAGGCTTCCAGAGCGGCAAGCTTTCGGACTGCGACACCTTCAACAATCCTGTCTGACGCTGGCGCCTGGCACAGTAGAGGCCAGCGGGCGTTGATCCCTTAACGTCGGCTTAACCGGCCGACGCGATTTGGTTCGTTACGCCTTACAGAGCATTAGCAAAGCAGTGCTAGTTACACCCGGCAGGTTTGCGCTGTCGGGGGTGACAATGCGTGGCCATCTGGCTGGGGTATGTGGCGACTTCACAGTTGATCGTCGCGGAAATTTCGGGATCGTCTCGGCGGTGCTCGCGGTGCCGCTCGTGCTTGCGGTCGGCATGGCGCTCGACTTCTCGTCGATATCTTCCAAGAAGAGCGCGCTTCAGCAGGCCGCTGATGCGGCCGTGCTTGCCATCGCTCGTGAGGGCAAGGACGTGACCGACGAGGAAGCGTCGAAGATCGCGCGCGAATTCCTCGACGGCAATTTCGATCTGAACGGGGCAAAGTTCGACCTGGTCAAGGACGGCACGCGCTTTACCGTCAGCGCTCGCACAGACGTCAACCTCACCTTCGGAGCCCTGCTCGGCTACGAGAGGTGGCCGGTGGGGGCTGAAGCGTCGGCCGATATAGCCTATGCCTCATACGAGATCGCGCTCGTGCTCGACACGACAGGCTCGATGAAGGGCGGCAAGCTGACCTCCATGAAGGATGCCGTACTCGGCCTCGTCGACAGCATGTCCGACCAGGTGGCGGACAAGGACAAGCTGAAATTCGCCATGGTGCCGTTTGCCGCTTTCGTCAATGTCGGTCCGCAATACGGTCCGTCCTTCGACAAAGATGGCAAGCAGATCGCCGGAACCGGCGCCGATTGGCTGGACCTGACGGGCGGCTCGACCGTGCCGCAGTCCGAGCTCGGCGAAGGCGCCAGCCGCTTCCAGCTCTATCAAAATCTTGGGCAGACATGGCCAGGCTGCGTGGAGACGCGCTACGCCTCGGGCAAGGATTACGATGTCGACGACACCGCGCCCAATTCCAACAAGGTCGAGACGCTTTTCGTCCCGGCTTTCGGTATCGACGAGCCGGATACGGGCGGATACAGCAACAACTACATCCAGTCGGACGCCAAGCCGAACGACAAATCCGCCAGGGAAAAGAAAAAGCGCTGGGCAAAATACGGCGTGGCGACCGACGCGAACGGCAATCCCGTGCTTAACGGCGTCCTGTCCCTTGTCGAGGGTGTGACGACCATGCTTCTTGGAAACGGCAAGAAGTCGATCACGATCGACACAACGGGTGGCAAGGGTCCAGCCAATGGCTGCGCCGTGCAGCCGATCATGCCCCTCAGCAACGACTACGCCGCTCTCAAGAGCAAGGTGAACGCACTGCAGGCGAACGGCACCACCAACATCATGGAAGGTGTCGCATGGGGCAACCGCGTGCTTTCGCCTGGCAAGCCGTTTTCCGAGTCACAGACCGACAAGGCCAGCCTGGAAAAGATCATGATCGTGCTGACCGACGGTTCTAACGTGTTCGGCAACACCAGCAACGGTCTCGGTTCTTCATATTCGAGCAACGGCTATCTGGTCGACGGCCGACTCGGGATCACGGCCGGCGGCGCCTCGGCCACCAACACGCTGATGAACGAGCGCACGCTGAAGGCCTGCGATATCGCCAAAGCCAACGACATCGAAGTCTACACGATCCGGCTCGAGGAACCGAACGTGGCGACGGGCACGATGCTCAAGGAATGCGCCAGCGCGCCGGACCACTATTTCGACGTGCCGTCGCGCTCGCAGCTCGACGACGCTTTTGGCGCGATCAAAGACAAGATGGTACGCATCAGGATCGCCTCCTGACCCGGCGCGACAGCCGGCTATTATTCGCCGTCAGATATCGCGATCTACCGCTTGGCGAGCGCCGGCTCGCCCTTGCGCTCGCGGATGAGGTTGACGAAACGGCGGAAGAGATAGTGCGAGTCCTGCGGGCCGGGTGAGGCCTCGGGGTGGTGCTGCACCGAGAAGACCGGCCGGCCGATCAACGAGATGCCGCAGTTCGAGCCGTCGAACAACGAGACATGGGTTTCTTCGACGCCGTCGGGCAGCGAGTCGGAGTCGACGGCGAAGCCGTGATTCATCGAGACGATCTCGACCTTGCCGGTGGTGTGATCCTTGACCGGGTGGTTCGCGCCATGATGGCCCTGGTGCATCTTCCCGGTCCTGCCGCCGAGCGCCAGCGCCAGCATCTGATGGCCGAGACAGATGCCGAAGATCGGCAGATCGGTGTCGAGCAGATCCTGGATGACGGGTACCGCATATTCGCCGGTCGCCGCAGGATCGCCGGGGCCGTTCGACAGGAAGATGCCGTCGGGCCGCATGGCCAGAATCTCCTCAGCGCTGGTCTTGGCCGGCACGACCGTCACCCTGGCACCGAGGCCGGAAAGCAGGCGCAGGATGTTGCGCTTCACGCCGTAGTCGATCGCCACGACGTGCATGGTTGGGTCGGTCTGCTCGCCGTACCCTTCGTTCCAGACCCATGGCGTCTCCCGCCAGACGGACGACTGGCCGGAAGTGACCTCCTTGGCGAGGTCGAGGCCGACAAGCCCGGGCCAGGCCTCCGCCTGCCGCTTCAAATCGTCGATATCGAACTTGCCGTCCGGCGCATGCGCGATGACTGCGTTCGGCATGCCTTTGTCGCGGATCAGGGCGGTGAGCGCGCGCGTGTCGATGCCCGACAGTGCGATGACGCCGCGCCGCTTCAACCACTCATCGAGGTGAGCGGCAGCGCGGTAGTTCGACGGGTTGGTGATGTCGGCCTTGAAGATCGCGCCGACAGCCCCGGCGCGGGCGGCCGGGACAAGATCCTCGATGTCCTCGTCATTGGTGCCGACATTGCCGATATGCGGGAAGGTAAAGGTGATGATCTGGCCGGCATAGGAAGGATCGGTCAGGATTTCCTCATAACCGGTGAGCGCCGTATTGAAGCAGACTTCCGCGACGGCGTTTCCCGTAGCACCGAGACCGCGGCCCTCGATCACCGTGCCGTCGGCGAGAACCAGAAGGGCGGTCGGCGCTTCGTTTGCCCAGCCGGGCGTGGCAGCGGTCATCACGGTCTCCATTGGTACGGCTTTGCCGCTCGCACATCAAAGCGCCCCGCGCGATGCTACGGAGTCGTCCGGCCGGTCGTTTCATGCGAGGCCCGGAAATAGGTTATGGGGGCTTAAGCGTCAATGCATTGGACAGCATTTGAATGTAAAATGAGAATCCGCCCGCTCCGCCAGGAAAGGACCCATCATGCGCGACACGATCTCCCATGCCTTGAAGACCGCAATGAAAGCGGGCGAGAAGGATCGAGTCTCGACGCTCAGGATGATCCAGTCCGCGATCAAGGACCGCGACATCGCCAATCGCGGGGCAGGCAAGCCGGCGGCGAGCGACGAGGAGGTCGCCCAGCTCCTGGCCAAGATGGTCAAGCAGCGCGAGGATTCCGCCAAGGCTTTCGACGACGGCAACCGCCCAGAGCTCGCCGAGAAGGAGCGCGAGGAAATCACGATCATTCGCGGCTTCATGCCCAAGCAACTCGACGAGGCAGAGACGGAAGCCGCCATACGCGCCGCGATCGCCGCGACGGGCGCCAGCGGCGCGAAGGACATGGGCAAGGTGATGGCGGCGCTGCGCGAGAAACATGCAGGCCAGATGGATTTCGGCAGGGCGAGCGGGACGGTGAAGAAGCTGTTGGGGTAGCCCGCGGCCTTGCTCAGACGGGCTCCTTCGGGATGCGCCGTCCATACGGGACCTTCAGCGACGCGCGCTCGTGCAGGTTAGTAGAGCAACGATTTGGTCACGACCTCGGTGAAACCGATGGTGGCGGTGAGTTTGACGCTGCCGGTGATGATCAACGAAATCACCATTGTGTCGAACGTCCCGGTGACGCGCCAACTGATGGCCTTGGCGAAGCTGCGCGAATGAGTGTCCATGATCCCCTCGATCTTCGTCTTCATTTAGCCGAAGATAGAAGGTGGGAGAAAGGCGGTTGAGCCAACGCTCGGCCGTACCCGCAGGGCAATCCTTGCCGATCAACTTCCGGTGGCGGATATCGCGCTGCGCAAGCATCACGTGCATCCTTCGCGTCATGGTTTATAGATCGTTTACAACTCAATGATATAATTACGAAAATTTAACTTATCATTCAGCTTCTATTCATTTGAGAGAATTTATCCTGCTGAGAGTTCCCCTCCCAGGAGACAGCCATGAAACGCCTTGCCTTTGCCGCTCTGGCACTTTCGTTCCTTGCTGCGCCGGCAGCCTATGCCGGCGCCGTGCCGGCCGTACAGCCAGACATCGCCAAAAACCTGAAGACGACTGCTCAAAAGGCAGAGGAGATCCGCTGGGTCCGCCGGGGCTACGGTCCCGGTCCCGTCTGGCGGATCGGCCGGCCGTATGCCTTCCTGCCGCGCATGATCGTTCGCGATTTCGTACGCTACGGCCTGCGCGCGCCCGGTCCGGGCATGGCCTGGGTCAGGGCCGGCGACCAATTCCTGCTGGTGCGGACCGGTACCGGCGTCGTGGTTGCGGTTCGCTAGAACCGGTTCGAAACTCGGGGGCTGGCGCCGGCCGTCCCCCTTGTCTAGCGAGCGCGAATGACTACTCGGCTGCGGCGGGCAGCGGCGGCGTCATGCCGCTGCGCCGCTCCGCTGCGTTGGACAAAACCGCCACGCCGGCCGCGATGATCATGGCCGCCACGCCGAGCACCGGCAGGCTGCGGTATCCAAAGCCGCCGTTCAGCAGCATGGCGCCGATGACGGCGGCGGTCGCAATCCCGATGTTGAAGCCCGCGGGGATCAGCGACGAGGCCAGGTTTGGCGCATCGGCCGTCCAGCCGAGAATGCGGGTCTGGACCGCCGTCCCGATCGCGAAGTTCAATGCGCCCCATATTGCCAGCGCCACGATCATGGCTGCGGGATATGGGCTGACGACATAGACTGCGACGAGCACGGCTGCCTGGGCCAGGACCATCGTGATCAATGCCGGCATCAGCTTCCAATCGGCGAGACGCCCACCGGCGAAAACGCCGAAGGTCGAGCCGACGCCGACGAGCAGCAGCACCCACGGCACGAATGTCGCGCCGACGCCCGTCACTTCCATGAGCATCGGCGTGATGTAGGTGAAGGGCACGAACTGGCCAATCATCAGCATGAGCATGATGACCAGCGAGGTCCAGACCTGCTGGCGGCCGAGCGCGCGAACCTCGCTGGTGAAGCTTGCCGGACGGGTGGAGGAGCCAGCCCGGCGCGGCAGCAGCGCAGTGATGGTCGCCAGTGCCGCCAGCCCCAGGACGAACATCGCCCAGAAGGTCGAACGCCAGCCCCAGATGTTGCCGATCGCCGTGCCGGCGGGCACGCCGATGATGTTGGAGACGGTCAGGCCGGCAAGCACGAACGCGACGGCCCGGCCGCGCTGCTCCTCGGGGACGAGGCTCACAGCCACCACCATGGCGACGCCGAAATAAACCCCATGCGCGATCGCGATCGCAAAGCGCAGGCCGAGCATGGAGGCGAAATCTGGGGCGAGCGCACAGGCAGCCTGCCCGAGCGTGAAGACGACCGCGAGGCAGAGCAGCAGCGTCTTGCGCGCCATGCGTCCGGTGGCGATCGTCATCAGGGGGCCGCCGACGGCGATGCCGAGCGCGTAGCCGGAGACGAGATAGCCGGCCGTCGGAATGGTGACGTCCAGCCCTTCCGCCACCTGCGGCAGCACGCCGGCAATGACGAATTCGGTGGTGCCGAACGCAAAGGCGGCGATGAACAGCGCGATGAGGGGGAGCGACATTCGTGGCTAAGCTCGTGGATAACGTTCGGGGAACGGTCTCAAACCACGGGGTAGCCAAGCCACGCAATCCACAAATCGTAAGCCAGACTTTAGTTTTTCTTCAGACGACGCTGCCGTCATGCGCCGGCATGAAACTGAAAAATGGAATGGACGTCAGCCCGTCTTCTTGTTCTTCAGCTTTTCATCCATGTAGTGCCGCAGCACCGCGTTGATGCGCGTCTGATAGCCTTTGCCGGTGGCTTTGAAGAAATCCACCACATCCTTGTCGAGCCGGATCGAGATGGCATTCTTCGGCTGCGGATAGACGATCACAGCCTTCGACCAGTCTACATCCCTGAAATCCTGCCAGTCGGGATCGTCACGCATCTGCGCGTCGATTTCCTCGTCGGTAATGCTGTCAAGCCGCTTAAAGTCCGTCTGGCCTTCACCTGCAGCCACTTTTCGGCGAATTTCATCAGCCGAATATCTGACTATGTTCTTTTCGCTCATATCGTCTTGCAGCCCTGGCGGTCACAATGCGGCACTTCAAGTCCCGAGGCGTGTAGATTGCTGCGACGACCTCTGTGCCAATTGAACATAACGCTAATGTGCGGCCTTCTCCCTGTCTGTCCGAGGGCTCCTCGAGGTGAGGCCTGAGAAGCGCTTCCGCTACTTGTACCAAATCGATCTGTCGTTCCCTCAGAATGCGCTGTCGCTTGACTTCATCCCATTCGAATTCCTCGAATTCGACTCTTTCGACTCGCCGCATGGCCATTGGCATTCCCCATCCCCAGTCTTGGCAGGTTCATGACACTCCTCATGGGTTAGGCCAAGCGGCCGTTCCAGCTCCCGTAAACAGCATAGCGTATATACAGTTGTAATTTGGCTTTTGCAACTTATGAAGATGGGGAGGTTCCAGAGAGATCGCGGTCCCAGATATGGGGGACTCAGCGGCAGGAGTTTTTCCTCGATTTTTTTTTCATTTCACAAGGCTTTTGGGCGGGGACTATGGCGGCAGTTGTTGTCACCATTAAAATGGTGTCTCCCTAGGCCTTTTGTCCTAGAGGGAGTATGATTCGTTGCGTTCGGTCCGAGCAGGAACCCATGCGTTTTTCTGATTCCTTCCTGGACGAAATACGTGATCGCGTGCCGATTTCCTCTGTCGTCGGACAGCACGTGACGTGGGATCGCAGGAAGACGAATGTCCCGCGTGGCGACTGGTGGGCCTGCTGCCCCTTTCATGGCGAGAAGAGCCCTTCCTTCCACTGCGAAGACAAGAAGGGGCGCTATTATTGCTTCGGCTGCGGCGTGTCGGGCGATCACTTCCGCTTCCTGACCGAGCATGACGGGCTGAGTTTTCCCGAGGCGGTCGAGCGCATCGCCGAGATGGCCGGTGTGCCGATGCCGGCGCGCGACCCAGAAGCGGAGAAACGCGACGAACAGCGGGCGAGCCTTCAGGACGTGATGGAGCTTGCGACGAAGTTCTTTCAGGATCAGTTGCAGTTAGCCGTGGGGGCGAAGGCGCGTGCCTATCTGCGCGATCGCGGGCTGTCGTCGGCGACACAGCAGTCATTTCGGCTCGGCTATGCGCCCGACGGCCGCAATGCGCTGAAGGAACACCTGGCGCTCAAAGGAATCACCAAGGAGCAGATGGAGGCTTGCGGGCTTGTTGTCCACGGCGACGACATACCGGTGTCGTTCGATCGCTTCCGCGACCGCGTTATGTTCCCGATCCCGGATTCGCGCGGCAGGATCATCGCCTTTGGCGGACGGGCGCTGTCGTCGGACGCGCCGGCCAAATACCTGAACTCACCGGAGACCGAGCTCTTCCACAAGGGTAACGTGCTCTACAACTTCGCCCGTGCGCGCAAGGCGGTGCAGAAGGACGGCACGGTGATTGCCGTCGAAGGCTATATGGATGTGATCGCGCTGGCGCAGGCCGGTTTCGAGAACGTGGTGGCGCCGCTCGGCACCGCCCTCACCGAGAACCAGCTCGAGCTTCTGTGGCGCATGTCGGGCGAGCCGGTGCTCTGCTTCGACGGCGACCAGGCGGGACTGAAGGCAGCCTGGCGGGCGGCCGATCTGGCGTTGCCGCTTATCCAGCCGGGACGTTCGGTTCGCTTCGCGTTGCTGCCGGAAGGCAAGGATCCTGACGATCTCGTGCGGGCTGAAGGCCCCGACGCGTTCCGCGCCGTGCTTGGAGAGGCCCGGCCGCTGGCCGACCTGCTGTGGTCGCGCGAAACGTCGGGAGGTGTGTTCGATACGCCGGAACGTCGCGCCGAACTGGAGAAGACGCTGCGTGAGCTCGCCTCCCGTATCCGCGACGAGAGCGTGCGCTACCACTACCAGCAGGCGATGCGCGAACGGGTGCACGCCTTCTTCGGCGCGCAGCGTCGCGGACCGGCGCAACCGGGTCGGCGTGACAGTCGCGGGGGCGGCCCACAAGGTGGGCAATGGGCACGCGACGGCCAGGCAGCCGGACGCCTTGCCGTTTCCGAAAGCCTTTCGCGCTCGGCGCTGGTGAGGCGCGGGGGCGGCGTCATGTCGCTCAGGGAAGCAGCGTTGATTGTCGCGCTGGTCAACCATCCGCCGCTGGCCGATGAGAATTTCGAGGAGGTCGAGCGACTGGAACTCGGCCATGCCGACATACGCGCCCTGCATGTGGCGCTGATCGACGCACATGCCCATGGCATGGCGGGCGATCGGCTGGCGATCGTCGAGGCGATCGGCAATGCCGGGCTCGGCGATGCCTGGGAGCGCGCGGTGAGCCTCGTGCGCAAGGCGCGCTTATGGCCTGCTCTCGAGCAGGCGGCCTATGAGGATGCGCGCGAAGCCTTTAGCCAGGCACTCACCTTGCAGCGCAGCGCGGGCGCTCTACATAAGGAGCTCAAGGCGGCGGAAGCGGCGCTTGCCACCGATCCGACAGAAGAGAATTATCGGCATCTCGTCGAAATTCAGGCGCAATTCCGGGCTGTGCAGGCCCCGGAGGCGCTGATTGACGGGTTTGGCGTCTCGTCGGGGCGGGCGGCCCGTAACTTCTAGCATTTGATTCGCTTTTTTAACGCGAATCAGGGAAGAGGCGCTTGACCTGCCGCCGGAATGACGGAATCAGGACGATTCGATATAGTCGAGAAGTGAAGCGCGGGCTTGTCCGCATCCGATATCAACGGGACGGAGCACTGTGTAGTGCAGGGGCAGGGCGGGCAACCGGCCGGCTGCAACAGGGTTGACCGGGAACCGATGCCGTTGCCACGTGTCTTGAAGAAGACGTCGTGGCGCGGCGAAGCTGTATCCCGCGACCTCCCCACGATCCGGATCGGCCGATTCGTCCGCTTGGAGATGTGAAAGCATGGCGAAACCAGAAAAGGAAGAGGCCGAGACCGAACGCGAGGCAACCACCGACGGCCCGCTGCTCGACCTTTCCGACGACGCTGTCAAGAAGATGATCAAGGCCGCCAAGAAGCGCGGCTATGTCACGCTCGACGAATTGAATGCGGTCCTTCCCTCGGAGGAGACTGATCCGGATCGTATCGAGGACATCAATGCGATGCTCTCCGACATGGGCATCAACGTCGTCGAGGATGAGGAGGCGGGCGAGGAGGCGGAGGCTCCGGACGCCGGCGCCGATGCCGAGGAAGACGCCAACGAGCTTGCCGAGCAGACTGGCACTGCGGTCGCCACCACGACGACCAAGAAGGAGCCGACCGACCGTACCGACGACCCCGTGCGCATGTATCTGCGCGAGATGGGCTCGGTTGAGCTGCTGTCGCGCGAGGGCGAGATCGCGATCGCCAAGCGCATCGAGGCCGGCCGCGAGACGATGATCGCGGGCTTGTGCGAGAGCCCGCTGACCTTCCAGGCCATCATCATCTGGCGCGACGAGCTCAACGAATCGAAAATTCTGCTGCGCGAGGTGATCGACCTCGAGGCGACCTATGCCGGCCCGGAGGCCAAGCAGGCGCCAGTGGTCGAGCGCGTTGAGGAGGCAGAGAAGCCGCGCGTCGAGGATAAGGGACGCCGGCCGCAGCGTGACGACGACGACATCACCAATGTCGGCGGCGAGACGCGCGTCGAGGAAGAGGACGACGAGGAGGACGAGGCGAACCTCTCGCTTGCCGCGATGGAAGCCGAGCTTCGCCCGCAGGTGATGTCGACGCTCGACATCATCGCCGACACCTACCGCAAGCTGAGAAAATTGCAGGACCAGCAGGTCGAGAACCGGCTTGCCGCGACCGGCACGCTCTCGCCCAGCCAGGAGCGCCGCTACAAGCAGCTCAAGGACGAGCTGATCACCGCGGTGAAGTCGCTGTCGCTCAACCAGGCGCGCATCGAGGCGCTGGTCGAGCAGCTCTATGACATCAACAAGCGGCTCGTGCAGAACGAGGGCAAGCTGCTGCGCCTTGCCGAGAGCTACGGCGTCCGGCGCGAGGAGTTCCTCAAGGAATATCAGGGCTCGGAGCTCGACCCCAACTGGATGAAGTCGATCTCGAACCTTGCCGGCCGTGGCTGGAAGGAATTCACCCGCAGCGAGAAGGACACGATCCGCGACATTCGCGCCGAGATCCAGCAGCTCGCCACCGAGACGGCCATCTCGATCGCCGAGTTCCGCAAGATCGTCAACCAGGTGCAGAAGGGCGAGCGCGAGGCGGCGATCGCCAAGAAGGAGATGGTGGAGGCGAACCTGCGCCTTGTGATCTCCATTGCCAAGAAGTACACGAACCGCGGCCTGCAGTTCCTGGACCTGATCCAGGAAGGCAATATCGGCTTGATGAAGGCCGTGGACAAGTTCGAGTACCGGCGCGGCTACAAGTTCTCGACCTATGCGACATGGTGGATCCGGCAGGCCATCACCCGCTCGATCGCCGACCAGGCGCGCACCATCCGCATCCCGGTGCACATGATCGAGACGATCAACAAGATCGTGCGGACCAGCCGCCAGATGCTGCACGAGATCGGCCGCGAGCCGACGCCGGAGGAGCTTGCCGAAAAGCTCGCCATGCCTTTGGAGAAGGTGCGCAAGGTCTTGAAGATCGCCAAGGAGCCGATCAGCCTCGAGACGCCGGTGGGCGACGAGGAGGATTCGCATCTCGGTGATTTCATCGAGGACAAGGGCGCAATCCTGCCGATCGACGCGGCGATCCAGGCGAATCTGCGCGAGACGACCACGCGCGTGCTCGCCTCGCTCACGCCGCGCGAGGAGCGCGTGCTGCGCATGCGCTTCGGCATCGGCATGAACACCGACCATACGCTCGAAGAAGTCGGCCAGCAGTTCTCGGTGACGCGCGAGCGCATCCGCCAGATCGAGGCCAAGGCGCTCAGAAAGCTGAAGCATCCAAGCCGGTCTAGGAAGCTGAGGAGCTTCCTCGATAGCTAACCTTCGGCCCAGGACTTGGAACAAGGCCCGACATGTCGGGCTTTTTTGCATGGATTCGCCGTGCGACCGCCACTCTCGCGTACATGAACATGCTTGTCGGCGGCACATCAGAGGATCATAATTCAGGTAAGCGGTAAGGGCGCAATGCCGGCGCCGGGCATTTGTTAAGACCACGTCACGGCGCCGGAGGGAGGTGCGACGTGACCACTTATGTTCTTCTGATCAATTGGACCGAACAGGGCGTGAAGAATGTGCGCGAGTCGCCGAAGCGGCTCGATGCGGCCAAGAAGCTGCTCGCCGAGATGGGCGGCTCCTTCAAGGACTTCTTCCTCACCATGGGCGACTACGACATGGTGGCGGTCTGCGAGGCGCCGGACGACGCGGTCCTTGCGCGGTTCATTCTGTCCCTCAGCACCGGCGGCAACGTGCGGACGCGCACGCTGAAAGCTTTTCCGGAAGCCGCCTATCGCGAGATCATCAATTCGCTGGGCTGAGTGGTAGATACTAGACCGACCGGGGTGGTCGCAAGCCGCCATGAAGCGGCCTGCGACGATCAGAACTCCACCTTCGTCACCACAGCACGGTGGTCCGACGGCCACGGCGTGACGACGATGTCCGCCTCGGGCGTCTTCTCGCCGACCACGCCGGCGCTGAGCACCTTCAAGCCGGGCGCCCGCGCGAAGACGAAGTCTATGCGGTCGTGGTGGTCTTCTGGATCGGAAGGCTCGGTGGTCGGCGTCCAGGTGATGCCAGGCTTGGCGACCGGGTCAGGATAGATCGCCCGGAAAGCATCGATGAAGCCGGCCTTCTCCAGCTTGGATGTGCCGGGCCAGGCAACGGCGATAGGCTGCATGCCGGCATTGACCGTCGCCTCCGTCCAGTCGCGGTGCGATGGCTCGTTGAAATCGCCTGCCACGAAGACGGCAGCGGCATCAGTTGCCGCCGCGGCGTCGGCGATCAGTGCGTCGAAAGCCTTGCCGCGGGTTTGCTCGGCGAACCTGACGGCCTCCTGCGCTGTCTTGATGTAGGGCGCATCGCCATATTCGATGTCGAGAAGCTGATAGGGCTGGTAGGGCGCGTCGTCGAGATTGACGCAGAAGACGTAGACCGTGCGGCCGTTGACGTCGATCGACACGCCGAGATCGTCCTTGGTAGGCTTGATGAGGGGATAGCGCGAGAGGATGGCGTTGGCCCAGATCGCCGGGTTTTTGGCGGTCTGGTCGTAGTAGTGGAAACCCAGCGCTTCGGCGAGCTTGGCGGCAACCGAGGCGCCCGCCGGCGGGCAGAAGTCGGCAGTGCAAGGATCGCCCTCCAGCCGGGTCTCCGATACCGCGATGATATCCGCACCGGCTGCCTTGATCGCGGCTAGCGTCTCGTCGACGGGCTTGTCCTCGTTGCCGCCGCCGCCCCAGATGTTGTAGGCCATGACGGTCAGCGTCGTTTCGGCGGCGTCTGCCGCTGCCGTCAGTGCGAGACTTATCCCGAGCGCGACGGCCGCCCTCATTCCGATCATGAAATGTCCCCTGATTTGCCGGTCCGTTCCTGATAGACCGGCGGTGTTGCACCCCAGTGACGTTCGTCGTACCTAATCGGCACGTCGCAGTCTTCGGAATTGAGCACCGTGAGCGAGAGACGCCAGACGCTTCTCATCATTCCCACGGACGGTCCCGGCCTTTACGAATTCACCGACCGTGCCGGTCGGTTCGTGGAGGAAGCCGGGATCGAGACCGGACTGCTGACGCTGTTCGCGCGCCACACGTTCTGCTCGCTCGTCATCCAGGAAAACGCCGACCCGGACGTGCGGCGCGACCTCGAGACATTCTTCCGCCGGCTCGTGCCGCCGGCCGACGATCCCGCGATGGACTATCTCGTCCATCGCCTCGAAGGGCCCGACGATATGCCGGCGCACATCAAGGCAGCGCTGACGGCCGTGTCGCTATCTGTCCCGGTGACTGCCGGCCGGCTCGCGCTCGGCACCTGGCAGGGGATCTACCTGTTCGAGCACCGCGCAAGCCCGCATCGGCGCGAGGTGGTGCTGCATCTCGGCGGCTGATGCGCGCATTGCTTGCCCGCTGGCGTAAGGGCGGCTAGTGTCCCGATTCTGAAATTCGCATGTGTTCGATATCAGCCGCCGAGCGAATTTCAGAATCGAAGGACACCAGCAACTTATTGATTTCTAGTGTCGTTTTGATTTTGAAGTTCGCCCGACGCGCGATATCGAAATCCAGCGAACTTCAAAGTGACGACGCTAGTGAGAGATAATCCCTGGCCGCGCGGTTCGCAGGTTCAGGGAGTGTCATCCAGGAGGTGGCCATGTCGTTCCTGAAGCGCCTGTTCAGTGGCGGCGGTGAGAAGCCCGAGCCTTCCGCCGCCGTGGCGAAGGAGATCGAGCACAAGGGATTCCTGATCCGTGCGACACCCTACAAGGCCGAAGGCGGGCAGTACCAGACTTGCGGCGTCGTCTCGAAGGAGATTGGCGGCGCGGTCAAGGAACATCGCTTCATCCGCGCTGACCGCTTCGCCGCGCTCGACGACGCGGTCGACATTTCGCTGAAGAAGGGCCAGCAGCTCGTCGACGAGCAGGGCGAGCGGATGTTCAATTAGCCGGCTGCGCCGGCGCCTCCGGTGCGGGAGCAGGCTCGGCGGCCGGCGGCGCGGGCTTTTCCGCCACGGTCTTCAGCTTGGCCAGCCCTTTCTCGTAGTCGGCGCCTACCCACTTGTCGAACATCAGGCCGAACCAGCGCGCCGCGATGCCGTCGAGCTTGGACCTGAAGCCCCATGTCGCCTTCGTCGCCGTGCCGGACGGCTCCAGATCCCACGTCGCCGTAGCCTTGCCCATCGGGCCGAAGTCGAGTTCGGAAGCGACACGCCTGGGCGGGTCGTATTCGGTGATAGTCTGGCTGCCCGAGCCGACATTGGGGTCGGTCGATGACCAGCTCATCTTCTGACCGACGCCGCTCTCCGGCCCTTCGAACCTGTACGTCGCGTTCGGATCGAGCTCGGCCCAGGGCGAATACTCCTGGAAGCGGTGCAGGTCGCCGACGATGGCGAACACCTTCTCAGGCGCCGCAGCGATCTCGGTCGAGCGCGTCACCACCGCTTCGGACGGCAGGAGGAAGGAGCCGCCAAGCACGATGATGGCGACGCTCACCACAAGATAGAACAGCCATTTTAGAAGTCTCAGCATCTTCCCCTCCTTTGGCTCGCCTAAACATTTCTTCGACCTTACGCAGCGTCAACCGCGATCATCGTCGGCATGCCTGTTCTGCAATCCTTGGATCAGGGTGTGCATCGCCGTCCGAAACGACTGGAGGTCCGCGCCGCTCTCGATGGCCAGCGCAGCCCGGTCGAAAGCTGCCGCCACGAGTGCGGTGAGCGGCTCGATTGGCGTCTTGACGATCGTGCGGCTGCGCATGGCGGCCAGAAGCCCTTCGCGCAGCGTGCGGTTGCCGTGACGGTTGTCGATCTCGTCCATCTCCTTGCGGCCCAGTACGGCAGGACCGTCGAGCAGAAGGAGCCGCGTGCGGCCAGGCTCCTGCATAGCTTCAAGATAGGCGTCGCCGCCCGCAAGCAAAGCCTCGAGCGGCGAAAGCGTCTCGGGCGCGGCGCGCTCGATCTCAGCGGCGACAGCGGCCGCCTCCTGTTCGACCACGGCGCGAAAGAGCGCCTGCTTGTCAGCGAAATGGTGATAAAGCGCGCCGCGCGTCACGCCAGCGGCCGCCACGATATCGGGCGTGGCGGTTTCGGCGTAACCCCTTTCGACGAAGATATCCCGCGCGGCGCCGATGAGTGCGGCGCGCGTGGTTTCGGTTCGCTCGCGATTGGGTCGGCGTTGCAATTGTCGTTGCATACATGCAGTCTGTATGTTAATGAAGAAAAACATGCAGACTGTATGTTACTTGCCTGAGGAAGGAAAGTCATGAAGTCGATCGACTATTATCCCGTGATTCTGACTGCGGACGTATCGGGCACCTCGGCCTTTTACCAGGCGCATTTCCGCTTCCGCCCGTTGTTCGAAAGCGACTGGTATGTCCATTTGCAGTCTGCCGAGGACAGGCGCGTCAACCTGGGAATCGTCGAAGGAGACCATGAGACGATACCTGCCGAGGGCAGGGGGCGGATCTCGGGTCTCATCCTCAACTTCGAGGTGAAGGACCCCGGATGCGGTCTACGAGCGGGTGAGAGCGGCCGGATTGCCGATCCTGAGAACCCTGCGTGACGAAGAATTTGGCCAAAGGCACTTCATCACTGCCGATCCCAACGGCGTGATGATCGATGTCATCAAGCCGATTCCGCCCAGCGCGGAGTTCGCGAAGAAGTATTTGCCCGAGGCCTTGCCGCAGTGACGCTGCCCGCCTGCTTGTGCTTTGCGCGGTTTATCAACATCATCACTGCTTGAGAGCGTGCCGGCCTATGCCTGGTGTCCAGGTTGGCCATCGCCATGAGCAAGCCAGCGGGAGGTCAGATGTCGCTCCAGGGAAAGACGCTTTTCATCTCCGGCGGTTCGCGCGGGATAGGGCTCTCGATTGCGCTGCGTGCGGCTCGCGACGGCGCGAATGTGACGATCGCGGCCAAGACGGCCGAACCGCATCCGAAGCTGCCCGGCACGATCCACACGGCGGCCGAGGAGATCGAGAAGGCAGGCGGCAAGGCCCTGCCGGTCGTCTGCGATATCCGCGAGGAGGCGCAGGTGGGCGAAGCGGTTGCCAGGACCGTGGAGAAATTCGGCGGCATCGACATCTGCGTCAACAATGCCAGCGCGATCCAGCTTACCGGAACGCTTCAAACCGACATGAAACGCTTCGACCTCATGCATCAGATCAACACGCGCGGCACCTTTCTGGTTTCGAAATTGTGCATTCCGCACCTGAAGTTGGCTAAGAATCCTCACATTCTGAATCTGGCGCCGCCGCTCGACATGGCGGCCAAGTGGTTCAAGAACCACGTCGCCTACACGATGGCCAAATTCGGCATGTCGATGTGCACGCTGGGCATGAGCGCGGAGTTCGCCACGGACGGCATTGCCGTCAATTCGCTCTGGCCGCTCACGGCGATCGACACGGCCGCGGTGCGCAATCTTTTGGGAGGCGAGAGCGTGGCGGCGATGAGCCGCTCGCCCTCGATTATGGCGGACGCGGCTCATGCGATCTTCCGCCGGCCGGCGCACGAGACGACCGGTAATTTCTTCATCGACGAGGAGGTGCTGAGGGCCGAAGGGGTCACCGACTTCTCGGTCTACGCACCGGGCGCCAAGGGTCCGCTCGCCGGCGATTTCTTCGTGCCCGACACCGTGTTCGAGCGTACCGAAAGCCGGGTATCGCGCGTATTTTCCTAAAAGCGGGGTCGAAGAAAGGTGGAAAATCACCGCCTTTCTTCCATCTCCTAGCGCTTCGAAAGTTTTGTCTCCAATCATTTCAACGGCTTGTCATTTTTCAGCTGCGGACCTCTGCCGTTTTATCCACTCCCCCTCTGGCCTCGCTCATAATCCCGGGTATCGCCCTTGCGGGAACCGGGTCTAGAACCGGAGGCACGGGAGGGCGACGGCGCCGGGCCGGCGGCACTGCGGTTGGTGCTGCTGGACATTGTCATCCGAGGCCCGGGTCCGGATCGAGGCTTGCTGCGCGTGAGAGCCGGCTCCCTCCCATATCCGGATAAGAACGCCGGACGGGCGGCCGCAAGGGCGCACGTATTACTTTAGATGAGCGACCGAACGGCCGCCCGTCTTCCCGATCTCGTCTCCAAAGGAAGAGGTCGCGTTCTTTGAAATAGCCAGACGGCGTAAGCCGGGCGTGGCGGCGAATGTCTGTGCCGCGAACCTTTTCGCCGCGCCGAAGTTGACGCAGCGTCCGGATCAGTCCGGTTCGGCGGCGAGTTCCTTCTTGCCGCCTTTCGTGAACGCGGTGACGCGATCGATATAGGCGAGTATCAGCGCCGACACCACGAAGGCCAGGTGCATGATCGTCAGCCACATGAGCTGCTCGGTCGTGTAACCCGCATGGTTGAGGAAAACCTGGAGGAGGTGGATCGATGAGATCGCGACGATGGTCGAGGCGACCTTGATCTTCAGCGAGCCGACATCGATCGTGCCCAGCCAGTGAACCTCGCCTTGGTGCTCGTCGAAGCGGCTGACGAAATTCTCATAGCCCGAAATGATGACCATGACCACGAGACTCGCTACCAGGGCCGCGTCGATCAGCCCGAGAATCTTCAGGATCGTCGTGGTGTCGTTGAGGACCAGCACGGTCGACACGAATTCATAGAGCTTCGCTCCGAAGGAGACGGCATAGACGGCGAGCGCCAGGCCAAGGCCGAGATAGAAGACGACCAGCAGCCAGCGGGAGGCAAGAATGATCGATTCGATGGCGAGTTCGAGACGTTTCATACAGGGTTCCGGTTCGACGGTTCGGCTCTATCTCTCGCGCCTGAGCGCCGCATGCAAGAGCTGATCGCGCGAGCGGCTCGGCCGGAGGAGGGGGAAATCCGGCCGAGCCATCCCTCCTGGAGGAGGGATAGGGCAGGGAACCCTGTGGTATAGGTGGGGCTTGGCATCTCGCCTTTCAACCGTGGGGCGATCTCCGGGCTTGACCGCGTGCTGCGCGAGGCCCAAATCGTCGGCATGGCACCCTTCTGGAAGACCAAGACGCTCGAGGAGATGAGCCCCTCCGAATGGGAATCGCTTTGCGACGGCTGCGGCAAATGCTGCATGGCCAAGCTCGAGGATGAGGATACAGGGGAGATCCACTGGACGACGGTCGGCTGCCGGCTGTTCGATGCCGGGGTCTGCCGCTGCACCGACTACGAACACCGGCTGGAGCGGGTGGACGACTGCGTTAGGCTGACGCCGGATAACGTGCGCACGCTCACCTGGCTGCCCTCGACCTGCGCCTATCGGCTGGTGGCGGAAGGCAAGGACCTCTACCCATGGCATCCGCTTATTTCCGGCCGTCCGGAGAGCGTGCATGAGGCAGGAATCTCGATGCAGGGCCGCGTGACGGTAAACGAGAGCGAGCTTGCCGAGGTGGAGGACTATTTCGACCACGTGCTCGAATTCGAGCCGTGACGCCCATCCCGGCTTTGATCACTTTATGTCTCGCCAGGTCGGACAGGTTTATTGGCGCTCCGGAAACCAAAATCCTTCCAGTGGCGTTTTCCGGCCCAGGTGGCCCGGCGTCCCTGATGAACGCCGGGTGAACAGCGGGTTCGAGCTCGGTTCAGCCGGCATGCCCCATTGTTGCCACCATCGCCTCGGCGATCAGTTCAAAATGCGGCAAAAAGGAGAGCCCCATCATGTTCACGACCCTCAAGACTGCGTCGATCGCCGGCCTGATCGGCCTGACCACGCTGGCGGCTGTGCCGGCAAGCGCCGACAGCATGTATCTCGGCTTCGGCGACCGCGGCGACGACACCCGCTTCGGCGTCTATGTCGGCGAGGACGGCGGCCCACGTTATGAGCGCGACCAGTTCCGTAGAGCCGAAGGCCGCCGTTGCTCACCCGACCGGGCCCTCGACAAGGCCGAGCGCATGGGCGTGCGCCGCGCCCGCATCGATTTCGTAACGGAGCGCCGGATCGGCGTGATCGGCCGTTCGCGCGGCGATCGGGTCGCGGTGACCTTCGCGCGCGCCCCAGGCTGCCCGGTCATCGGCTGATTTCTTGAAAGCAGCATGAAGAAAGCGCCGGTTCAGGCCGGCGCTTTTGCGTTGTGGGCGGTGCCTCGGCGGTCGCCCTTCGGCTCATCGCCTGTCAGTTGAACTCGAACGTGACGTTGACCTGGACCCGGTAGGCGTTTTCGCCTGCCTCGACCGGCACGGCGGCATCCGCGGCGCCCGCATAGGCCTTGGCGACAATCGGCACCGGCGGCTGGGCATAGGATACGTCGGAAATCTCGATCACCTGGCCAAGCTTGACGCCGGCCGCTTCCGCCAGCGTCCTGGCCTTCTCCATGGCGTCGTGCACCGCCCGCCTGCGCGCTTCGGTGAGCGTTGGAGCAGGGTCGTCATTCGCGAAGGAGATGCTGCCGCCCTGGTTGACGCCAAGCGTTACCGACTTGTCGAGGATCTCGCCCGTCTTGGCGAGATCGCGCACGCGCACGGTCAAGGTGTTCGACACATGGTAAGCGGCAAGCCTCGCTTCCTGTGAGCCATCCGGCTTGTTCGAATAATCGTAGCGCGGGCTGATCTGCACGCCGGCGGTTTGCAGGTCGCGGTCGGCGATGCCGGACGCCTTCATCGCGGCGATCACCTCGGCCATCGCCTTGTTGTTCTGGTCGAGCCCCTCGCGCGCCTTCAGGGCCTCGCGCATGACGGTGAGCGTCAGGATCGCGATGTCGGGCTTCGCGGTCGCCTCGCCTTCGCCGATCACGACGATGCGACGCGGCGTGGGTTCTGCCGCGCGAACTGCCGATGGCAGCAGGATTGTGGCGGCCAGCGCCAAGGCGAGCAGTATCTTCGTCATCAAAACCTCCTTGAAAAGCCTCGAGCTGATGTCTGCCATGAGACGTGTGCGGACAATGAATCCTTTGCGGCCGCCCCAAGATTGTTGAGGTATGGCGACACGTTTGTTGCAATCCTTTCCTTGCAGCCATTTCTATCGATTGAATGCGGAACGATTGCGACCGTGCTTGTACCGCCGGACAAAAGCCACTAATTCAGCCGCAGTGGGGCCTGTAGCTCAATGGTTAGAGCCGGCGGCTCATAACCGCTTGGTTGGGGGTTCGAGTCCCTCCGGGCCCACCATTGTCGTTATTTATCAATGTTTTATGGAGTGGTTCGCCAGTAAGATCGAACGATTAGCTCGTCCTGTGGCCAGGAAACGCTGCGAGGCTATTCCGTACAATGATGGATTGGACGGATCGAGTCGGAAAAGATAAACAATTTTAGTAGTTAAGCCAGGTTCGAAACGCCATCCTGTACCGAATGCAGTACCGCTTGCGATCCTCGCGACCTGGCCATCGGCATCGCCTTTGACGTGTGCAAAGCTGATATTCCACGCGGTTTGTGCCAGCACCGTGTGCCGCCATGTTATGCCCGTCCAGCGACGAGGGCTTCGAGCACCGCGCCCGGCCGGATGGGCAAGTGGCGCAGTCGAACCCCGGTCGCTGCGAAGATTGCATTGCCGATGGCGGGCGCGACGACCGTCGTGCCCGGTTCGCCGAGGCCGACCGGAGTTTCGACGCTCTCGATGAACTCGATGTCGAGTTCCAACCACGATCGATCTGTGGCTGCCGGCAATGCTCGGCTGCTTTGCCGACTGACGCCACCGGCACGGAAAGGAATTGTTACGATGAAACTCCGCACCCTTCTCACAGACTGGTTTTCGGATGCTCGTGAGTTCGTAGCGCCCCGCTACCGACCTGAGCTTCACTACATGCGCGGCCCAGGCCCAGCCTTCGCACGACGCGCTGTGATGGTGGAATCCAGCCGTGTGCTGCCAATCCTCCGTGAACCGTACCGCCATCGCTAGTGATTAGCGCACCCACGCACTGCACCAAACGCGCCCGGAGCGTCAACGTAATCGCATCGACAGCCGACTGATGCCCGGAAGAGGTGTTGAATCAGCCAGTGCGCAACTGGTGAATTGCAGAGGACATGCGCTTCGCTGTGGCTGCCGCGTTGACCGGAGCCTTCTCCATCGTCGAGGCTTCGGGCACCTTCCTCCGGCAGGCGGCTGGCGGCATCGCCGTCGGGGTCGCCGTTACTCTGCTTGCGACCAGCGGAAAGGATTGGATTTCGAGGCGTTTCGGCGAGGAAACGGGATCGCAGATCTTGATCAGCCTGCTCATTCCATTCGGTGCATACTTATTGGCCGAGCATGTTCACGCGTCCGGCATCCTCGCCGCCGTGGCCGCCGGAATCCTTATGAGCTACGAGGAACGCACCGGACGGGCGATGCCTGTCACCCGCGTAAGGCGCACGGCTGTCTGGGACGCCGTTCAATTTGCCGGCAATGGCGCCATCTTCGTTCTGCCGGGCGAGCAGCTCCCGGGCATCGTAGCGGGCGCTGCCCGACTGACTCGCGACGCAGGACATCAGGAAGAACTATGGCTGCTGGCTTACGTCGTCGCCATCACTTGTGTCCTGGCGGCCTTGCGCTTCCTATGGGTTTGGGCTTCGCTCGAGTTCACCCTGTTTCGCGCTGCCCGCAAGGGGCAGAAGCCGCAGCCACCCGGCTGGCGGTTGATCGCGGCGACGTCGCTCGCAGGCGTACGAGGTGCAATCACGCTGGCCGGCGTCCTGACACTTCCACTCACTTTGCTGGACGGGTCTCCTTTCCCGGCGCGCGACCTGGCCATCTTCTTGGCGGCGGGCGTGATCGTGGTGTCGCTGGTCGCGGCGAACGTAGGATTGCCTTATCTGATGAAGGGCGTGAAGCTGCCGCCGCAACCGTCGCGCCAGAGGGAGGAGGACCAGGCTCGGATCGCCGCAGCGCACGCTGCCATCCAGGCAATCGAACGCAGTCTGCACACGACGAAGGCGACGGGCCAGGACGCGGACCTCCGCCTGGACGCCGGCGCACGGATCGTGGCGCTCTACCGGCAAAGAATCGAGGCGCGGTCCAAGACAGGCCAGGACGCGGACCTCGGTTGGAAAGTCGAGAACATCGAGCGTGATCTGCGTCTTTGTTGCTTTGGGTGCCGAGCGCGACGACCTCTACAGCCTTCCCGGTCGGGCAAGCTTACGGATGAACTCACCCGCATCCTCGTGCGTGAAGTCGATTTGCTGGAAACGAGGTTCGGCAGGAGCTGAGGCTGAGCGCAGACCTTGGTCGTCAAGCGATGGCCGATTTGAACAATCCACGGCCAGCTCGTTAAAGACGGCGGCGCGGTCCCATGCAATTCGCACAATCAGCAGTCCTGTGTCACGCAGAGGGTCGGCGCGTGAGCAAATTCGCATTGGCCACCATTCGGTGCCTTCGGTCGCTCTTCGCCGGCTCTGTGCCGGGCGCCAAGAACGTGGGAACTCTCCCGAGGGTACTCGTTCTTGGCCTGTGTGCAACCCAGCTTGCCGCCTGCGTCGGCTCGATGCGGAATGATGGTGTGCCCACGGAATATATGTCGGTTGCCGAGGTGCGCGGCTACCCCAAAGACATCCGCGTCTGGGGCGATTCCTATGCCAGCTATCCAGCCGAACGACTTGTCCGGTTGCGCGACCAGAGAGTAAAGGCGGCCAGGACCGATCCCTCAATACACCTGAACGAGCTCAACGCGCTCACGCTGTCCGGCGGCGGCTCCAGCGGCGCTTTCGGAGCGGGAATCCTGGCCGGCTGGGACAAGGCCGGGACAAGACCGCAATTCGACATCGTGACCGGGATCAGCGCGGGCGCTCTGATCGCGCCCTTCGCCTTTCTGGGGCCGGCTTATGACGAGGAGATCAAGATAGGCTTCACCACGGTCAAGGACTCGCAGATTTACAAGAAATACGGACTTTTTGGCGTGCTCTCCAGCGGCTCCTTCACCAGCAACGCGCCGCTTGCCAAGATGCTCGACAAATACGTCACCGAAGACGTGCTCGATCAGATCGCGCGCGAATCCGCCAAAGGCCGCCGGTTGTTCATCGGCACGACCAACCTCGATGCCGACCGGGCGGTGATCTGGGACATGGGGGCCATCGCCGCCAGCAACCAGCCGGACCGCCTGAAACTGTTCAAGGAGGTCATCCTTGCCTCGACGTCTATTCCCGGCATTTTCCCGCCTGCCAAGGTGGAGGTCACGGCGGCGGGCAAAAGCTATTCGGAACTACATGTCGATGGCGGCACCAGCAACGAGGTCTTCCTGATGCCCGCGGGGCTAACGCTCGGCGCGCTGGACAAGACATTCCACAGGAAGGTCAAGGCGCGGCTCTATGTGATCCGCAACGGCCGCACGACGCCGGAGCCGGGCACCGTCAAGATCACCTTGCCGGCCATTGCCGAGAAGGCCGTTTCGTCTCTGATCAAGACGCAGGGGATCGGCGATCTCTACCGGCTCTACGCGATCTCCAAACGCGACGACATCGACTACAATTACATCGACATTCCGACCGATTTCACCGTCGAGGCAAAGAGCCCGTTCGACAACAATTTCATGCGGGCGCTGTACGAAAAAGGCTACGATATGGGCCGCAACGGCGTGCCATGGAAAAAGGCGCCACCTGGATATTGAGATGAGCCGCCAGGACCTAGTCCCGGCCAATGGTGGTTATCGCTTTCAGGGCTATGCGTGAACGAGATGCGGAGATAGATGGTGTCCGACCCTATAGGTGAATCTCGTAAGGACGCAGCAGGTTCGGTGGGCTCGGCGCTGCCGCCAGGCACTGTGGTGCCGGTCACGGCTGCTGCCGAAGCCTCTGCCGCCAAGGTGCCCGACAAGTCGCCGGCTGCAAGTGCTCCGGCGACGATGCCCAGCTCCCCCGTCGACCCAGCCGGCGTTGCGGAGAAAGTCAACCGGCAGCCAGCCAAAGGCGACGACCGCCTTCATAGCCTCGAAGCTCCGGACCGAAGCGTTGAAATTCCGCGAGCGGAACGAACGGAATTGCCGCCAGCCGATCTGCGCGCGCCCGCCCCGACCCAGCTTGCCGCACCGGAGCCGCCCAGAACCTCGAAGATGGCGGCAGTCATCGTTGCGCTGACCGTCGCGGCAATTGTCGGCTTGTCATTGTGGTATCTCGTCCAGCCGCAGCCGCTGCTGGTGCAAGGCGAGGCCGATGCCACACGGATCGACATTGCGGCACGCATCGACGGCCGCGTCGCACAACGGCCCGTGTCGCGCGCTGACAACGTTGCGGCGGGACAACTGCTGGTCGCCATCGACAATCCCGAGCTGTTGATGAAGCTCAACGAAGCAGTGGCTGCAAAGGCCGTTGCGCTGGCCGACCTTGCGCGCATCCAGGTCGGCACGCGCGCCGAAGTGATCGCGGAACGCAAGGCTGCGGTCGCCTCGGCCGACGCAAACCTGACGCTCGCCCAGCAGACCTATGACCGGATCAAGCAGATCACCAAGGGCGGCTATGAAACAGTCGCGAAGCTCGACGAGGCGACGGCATCACTGGATGTGGCGACGCGAACCCTGGAACAGGCAAAGCTCGCCTACGAGGAGGCAGTTGCCGGCTACACCGCCGAGGAGCGCGGCGTCGCGAAAGCGGCCGTCGACAAGGCCGAGGCAGCAATTGCGACTCTCCAGGCCCAGGTTAATGAGATGACCGTCAAGGCGCCGATAGCGGGTCAGGTCTATCAGGTCGGCTCTGAGCTTGGCGAATATGTGTCGCCGGGCGTCCCGCTGCTCTCGCTGGTGGACCTAAGCGATGTCTGGCTGCGCTTCGATCTCCGCGAGGATCTGGTCAAGGGCCTCAAGGTAGGGGATCGGTTTACCGTCAAAATCCCGGCTCTCGGCGACAAAACCGTGGCCGTCGAGGTTCGCACGCTCGCCACGCGCGGAGAGTATGCAGGCTGGCGTGCGACGCGCGCGACCGGCGACTTTGACCTGAGGACGTTCGAGGTACGGGCCTATCCGGTCGAGAAGATCGCCGAGCTGAGGCCCGGCATGAGCGCCTATGCGGATTGGAACGGGGCGCGCTGATGCCGACCCGCCGCCGTTTCGGCATTGTTGGCGTCGCTGTCCGTGAGGTGATCTGGATCTGGCGCGACAAGGTCGCACTGTTGCTCGTCGTCGGCATACCGCTGATCGCCTTTGCGATCCTGGCCACCACGTTCAGCAATGCGGTGATCCGCGATCTTCGTGTGGATGTGGTCGATCAGGACCGGTCGAAGACGTCCGAGACCTTCGTGCAGGCGATCAACTCGGCGCCCGGCGTCAACGTGGCGAGGCGTTCGGCCGATCTCAATGGAGCTATGCACGCCGTCCGCTCGGGCGAGGCCATTGCCGCGGTCTATATCCCGCAGAATCTCGAACGCGACATCACCGAGGGGCGTCGACCCCAGGTCGTGATTTTCTTCAACAAGCAGTTCTTCACGCCCGGCAACGTCGCCTCGAGTTCGTTGCAGGCCGCGGTATCGGCAGCTGTCTCAGACCTGCCTGCAGGGCCGCCAAGCGTCGGCTTTACGCCAGGTCCCCTGGTCGTGGAGCAATATGTGCTCACCAACCCCGCGCTCAACTATGCGCAGTTCCTGCTGCGGGCGATTCTGCCGACCGTGCTCCACATCGTGATGGCGATTTCCGGCGGCTATGCAGTTGGCTCCGAGTTCGGGTCGCGCAACATGCGAGAATGGCTGGCGACCGCCGGCGACAGCACGCTCATCGCGCTGGTCGGCAAGCTGGCACCTTATTTCTGCATCTTCGCGGTCATGATGGCGGTCGGGCTCGGCATCATTCACGGCCTTTTCGAAATACCGTTTCGCGGCGACCCGGTGGTCGTCGGCGCTTCCGCCTGCCTCCTGATCATTGCTTACCTCTCGCTGGGGGCCCTTCTGCAGCTTCTCGTCAGGAACCTGGCATTCGGCCTCAGCCTCACCGGCATCATCTGCTCGCCGGCGTTCGGCTTTGCCGGCGTCGGATTTCCGGTACTGGCAATGAGCATGTTTGCGCGCGCCTGGGGCTCGATCCTGCCGCTGCGCTGGTACATCCAGATCCTGTTCGACCAGGCGGCGCGCGGCGTTCCGGTGGGTGACTCCGCTGAGCCTTTCAGGATGCTGGCCGGACTGGCTGTCGTCTATTTCTTCCTGGCATGGCTTCGGCTGCGCGCCGTGGCTCGCCATACAATACCCAAACCGGTCGAAGCGCCTGTTCCGGACCGGCCTGGCCGGATCGGCCTCGTGCGGGCGTTTGCCGACGAATATGGCCGGGTTCTGCGCGACCGCAGCGCGTTCAGCCTCATCGTTTTGGCGCCGATTATTTACGGCGTGTTCTACCCGCAGCCCTATCTCGGCCAGTTGATCAAGAACATTCCGATCGCCATCGTCGACGACGACTCTTCCGATGTAAGTCGCAACATCATCCAGGCGGTGAATGCCGACGAGGCCGTGGAAGTGGCGCTTCGACCGACGACGTTGGCCGAGGCGCGGGCGGCGCTTGCGCGCCGCGAGGTGTTCGGCATCCTGAGTATCCCGGCGGGAACCGAGCGCGAAATCCTGAAGGGCGCCCGGGCGAGGCTGCCTGCCTACGTCGATTCAGCCTACTTCCTGCTCTACAATCGTACACTCCAAGGTATTCAGGAAGGAGTAGGGGCGGTCCGGGCTGATCTTGCGGCACGCAGTGCCCGCCCCGACGGCAGCCTGTACCGGGCCGCATTCGCGAAAAGCTCGCCGGTCGAGATTCTGAACCAGCCGCTGTTCAATCCGACCGGTGGCTATGGCAGCTATATCGTGGCAGCCGCCTTCCTGCTGATTTTGCAGCAGACCTTGCTGATGGGCTCGGCGACGCTCGGCGGTGTGGCTTACGAGCAGGGTGGTCGTGACGCGCGCCGTCGCAGGGGTACGGTGGCGGCAGTGATTGGCCAGAGCCTCGCGCATCTGCTGCTGGCGTTGCCAGGTTTCGCGCTCTTCCTCATCGTGCTGCCGAGAGTTTATGGTTTCTCGGCAAACGATCGCGTGCTCGATCTTCTCGTCCTGGCCATTCCATTCATTCTCTCGGTCAGTCTGCTCGGGCAATTCGTCGGCAGCTGGTTCAGGCGGCGCGAGACTGTGGTCCTGCTGTTCATTGCGATCAGCCTGCCGGTCTTCTTTCTCGTCGGCGTTGCCTGGCCGCTGGAAGCGATCCCGCCGGCCATTCGAACTGCAAGCTTCGTCCTCCCAAGCACCTTCGGGATCGATGCCCTTGTGCGTGTCAATCAGATGGGAGCGACCCTGGTCGATGTCTCGAAGGACTGGCTGCGGCTGTGGATACTGACGGGCGTCTATGCGGTTCTTGCCGTTGTAGCCGCCTGGATCGCTTCGAGCCGGAGGGTGTCAGATGCGCGTTAGATCGCAACGGGTCAGTGCAATCGCGCTGGCCGCAGCAGTAGCAGGCTTGGCGTGCGTTTCATCTGCACAGCAGGCGTCGGGACAACAGCAAGCGAAGTCGTCGATCCCTGGGATGGTTCGGCAGACCGAGATTCGCATCGCTCCCGAGACGACCGGACGACTTGCGACGATCGCGGTGGTCCCGGGCCAGCATGTCAAGAAGGGCGATCTGCTGGCCATGCTCGACAATCCGGAGCTAACGGCGGCGGTCGGTGAAGCCAGGGCCACCGCGGCGAGCGCCAAAGCAAAGCGCGATCACATCTATTCGGGCGTTCGGGCCGAAGGGGTGGCAATCGCAAATCAGGCTGTGCAGACAGCGCAGGCCAATCTTTTGCTGGCGCAGCAGCAATATGACCGCGCTGTAGCCCTTGCCAAGAAGGACTTCGCCAGCAAACAGAAGCTCGACGAGAGCACCGCATCGCTGGCCAAGGCGAAAGCGGACCTCGATCTCAAGCGGGCCCAGGCCGCGGAAGCAAGCGCGGGACCGACGGCGGAGGAGCGCGCACTCGCCGACGCCCAAGTTGCGCTGGCGGAGGCGACGGTCGTGGAACTCCAGGCACGGCTGGATAAGACCAAACTCGTCGCCCCGGCCGATGGCACCATAGGAATCCGCGTTGCCGAACCTGGCGAAATCATAGGGCCTGGCAAGCCTGTCATGACATTGGACGCCGATGGCCAAGCCTGGTTCGCCTTCACGATCCGCGAAGACGATCTGCACGATATCGTGGTGGGTGGAACGTTGGCGCCGACGGTGCAGGACGGGCGCCAGATCGAAGCGCGTGTGACGGAATTGCGCACATTGGGTGAGTTTGCGACCTGGCGCGCCGCGCGCGCCATTGGCGACCACGACCTCAATTCCTTTCGCCTCAGGCTTGATCCAAGCGGCAATGTCGACGGCCTCGAGGCGGGAATGACCGTTTGGCTCGCTGGGCGACCGTAGCTTTCAAGGTTCGTCGGATGGAACGTCCAACGGCCGCGATGGAGAGGACAAGAAAACTGCCGCCGGAACCATGCTGAGCTCCACTGATATTTTCGACGTGATCGCGGACCCGATCGTCCAGACCGGCGTGCTTGCGGCAGTCGGAGCCCTGGTCACCCACATCCTGCTCCACGGCCGTCCGATCCGCCGCCTGGTCGGACAGTTGGTGTTCTTTTTGGCTCTCACAGTCCTGCTGCTCTATCATGGGATTGTTCCCTTTGAGCCAGGCCCTCCCAACGTTTCCACGCTGCAGCGCGTGTTCATCGGGATCGCCAAGGTCATCTGGTGGACCAACGCGGCATGGTCCCTAATCAGCGTCGTCCGCGTCTTCCTGATCTTCGAGCGGCAACCCCGTGAAGGACGGCTGCTTCAGGATCTCGTGGTGGGCGTGATCTATGTGGGAGCAATCCTCTCGGTGGTCGCCTATGTCTTCAATGCACCTGTTGGGACGCTCATTGCCACGTCAGGCGCCGTCGCAATCATCCTTGGTCTCGCGCTTCAGAGCACCTTGAGCGACGTCTTTTCAGGTATCGCGCTCAACCTTGCCAGGCCCTACGGGATCGGCGACTCGCTCGTGCTCGGCAACGGTATCGAAGGCAAGGTCGTCGAGACGAACTGGCGAGCGACGTATCTGCTGACCGGTGCAAACGACCTCGTGATCGTTCCAAACAGCGACCTGGCGAAGGCGAGGCTCACCAATCTCAGTAGTCCGGAACGCAGCCATGGTGTGACGCTGAGCGTCCGGTTCCGGCCAACGACGGCGCCGTCCGTCATGGCCGACGTTATGCGTTCGGTTCTCTTGAGCAGCAATTCGATATTGGCCGAGCCTGAACCGGGTGTTCAGATCGTGTCGCTGGATGGCGGCGCGGTAGCCCTGGAGCTGACTTTCAGGGTCGCGGATATCGCGGTAGCGGGCAAGGCGAAAAGCGAGATCTTCGACCTGATCTATCGTCACGCGAAGGCGGCCGGGCTCACTCTCGCTCCGCCGGAGGAAGCTTCTTCGAGTATCGAATTCCCTGTATCGAAGACCGACGAAGCGCCGTTTGGCTTTCATATGACACCGCGGCGCCTGCTCGATGCCATCGCTCTGTTCGCATCGTTGACTGAGGACGAGAAGGAAGCCCTTGCTTCGACGATGGCACGCAGGACATTCCGCAAGGGCGAGGTCCTAGCTGAGCAAGGGGCTGTGCTGAAATCACTCATGATCCTGCGCAGTGGCGTCGTTACGGTCACCCGTCGCGACGGGACGCGTGAGACCGAACTCGAGCGTCTCGCGCCTGGTGATTTTTTCGGAGAAGGCGGCCTGCTGACCGGTGCGGGCGAGTCCGGCACGATCAAAGCCCTGAACTTCGTCGTCGCTTATGAGATCACGCAGGACGGTCTGGCACCGTTGATGCAAGATCGGCCGGCAATTGCCGACGACCTCGCGTCGCTTCTGGCGAAGCGAAGCGCATTGGAACTGCTCCGTCTCGGGCAAAACGGTGGTGGGGCTGGTGCGAAGACGGTACAGCCGTTACGGGCGCGCATCAGGCATTTGTTCAATCTGTGATTAAGGGAAGCCGGGCTTTTGCGGCATCTGCTCGGCCCGTGGTTGACGGCACTCCCGCCGGATCATGTGCAAAACGTGAAAAGATCAATCGCTTCGTAAAAGCATCGAAGCTCGAACCGTGGTCGAATTAGCCCGGCGGAAGACCAAACTTCCCCCTTCCAAGGAGAGAGCATATGACCGAACATGTGTCTCTAAGGTCGCGGTATCAGGGCGTCGAGGACGGCGCTGCCGCGGTTGCGATGCCGGACCCACGGGTGTTGCTTGCCTCGATCGTTCATGACTTCAACGTTCTCTTGACGCCGGTCGTCGGGATTCTAGAGGAGCTACAGGTTCGCAAGGGCGGAACGACGCGGCAGCTCAAGAAGATTGACGGCGCGATATACTGCGCCTTTCGCGCCAGGACGTTGGCACGGCAGCTGCTCGAATTGGCGAACCCTCGGCCGGCCAAGCCTGCATCGGTTGATATCGGTCAGCTGCTTGAACTGCTCGAGGCACCACTTTCAAGCTTGCTGTTGCCGGATATTCGTTTTGAACTGGTCGTGGCCGACGATCTTCCTAAGGCATTCGTGGACCAGCAGTCGATCGAGCGGGCGCTGCTCAATCTCGTTCTGAATGCCCGCGACGCAATGCCGGCAGGAGGACATGTGACGATCGCTGCCGCATTGGACTGTCGCTCCGGCAGCCACGCCGAGGAACGCGACCCGATGATCCGCTTGTCGATCACGGATTGCGGCACGGGCATGGATGAGAGAACGCTCACAATGGTCGGGCAGCTTCATTTCACGACAAAGGCCAATGGGACGGGACTCGGCCTGGCTACCGTCAAACAGCTCGTGGAGGGTCAGGGCGACGGACTTTCGATTACGAGCACGCCTCACCGCGGCACGACAGTCGATCTATGGCTGCCGGTGATGCCGGCTTCCTTTGCCGACTAGCGTACCGCACCACCGCGGAGGGGCGTGCCTTGGATGTGCGCGTTCTGATCACCGGTCTCGCTGCAGCAATTCGCAATGTCGTTTCACCGCGCTGCCGAGGCTCTCGCCAGGCTGCCGCCTCGCATGCCAGGGCGAGGCGTCATCAATGAGTCAGCGCGGCGCCTATGGCAAGCAGCTTGCCGGCACATTCGGCCTCGACACGGCGCCAGCTCTTGTTACGCAGACCTTACAGAAGACCACGATCGCGGTCACCCAGATCGTCTGCGATGTCGAGAATAATGGTTTGACGGCACCGATCCCCCGCGAGAATGCGTTCCTCGCCACGATCCAGCTGCGCGATTGTCCGGCCCATGATCTGTGGATCGACGGCAAGCCGCACCAGACCGGACATTTGGTTCCTGGTTCGATCTCCATCTACGACCTCAGGCAAAATCCGATCGTCAACAGCATCAGCCCATTCCAAAATCTGCATTTTTACCTGCCGCAAAGGGCGCTGCACGCGATTGCCGACAGTGACGAAACGCCTCGCATAGAGGAATTCGTTGTCGAACCCGGCTTGGGTGTCGAGGACCCGATTGCCAAGGCACTTGGCAACTCGCTGCTGTCAGCGTTTGCCCAACCGGACGAAACCATGCCGCTTTTCGTGGACCACATTACCGTGGCGCTCGCAGGTCACCTGTTAAGAGCCTATGCGGCGAAGAAAGGTAGAGCCAGAGTTATGCCGGCAAACTTGTCGTCGCTGCACGAGCGACGCATCAAGGAATTGCTGGCGGCGCATCCGGGCGGTGACGTGACCATTGCCCAGCTTGCCGATGAATGCGGCATTCCGGTGACCAGCTTTGGGCAGGCTTTTCGTCGCGCGACCGGCTTGGCGCCGCACCGTTGGCTCGAGCGGGTACGGATCGCGCGAGCAAGGGACCTACTGGCCAACAAGGCCTTGTCGTTTGCGGAAGTGGCAGCCGTTACAGGCTTCGCCAATGCTCAGCACCTGGCACGCGCCTTGAGGAGGGCCGAGGGTTTGGCTCCGACGGCATTGCGGGACATCACGAAGTAAACATGGTCCTTGCAACAATCGGCTCGTCTTTGAAAAGGGTAACCTGCTCGCCGGCGACGCGCGCAGGAGATCTGGTAGGGACGGCCAGAAAAGCGCCGGCGAGCAGGTTCCGACTCCGTTGATCGGGGAGGGGCGAAACGAGTCGGATTAAAGTCTTCGCGAGAGCTCCGTGTCTTTTGGCCACTAGCGGCTTCCCGCAATGTTGAGAGCATGCCGCAAGAACCGTCAGGTGTATGTCAGGAACGTCTCGCCGATTGACGGATTCGGTCATTCACGAGGCCGGATCGGCCGAGGACATTGCCTCATCTCCGTATGCTCACGCTGTTCATCACTGCTTCACAAACTGCGAATCGTTTGTCGATTAACTGAAAGGCCCATGGCGCAGCTTGCGGTGATGCTGGATCGCAAACGCGATGGCCGATCCGAGCAATCTTCCAGACCTTTGTCACATACGGCCGGACGTTTCTCGGCCATTTTGCCGGCAACGCAATCGAGACCGAGCATGGCTGAACAAGGTCGTGTTTTGTCAAGCGCATCGTTCCGCGAACGCAGCGCCGCTCGTCAGCAGATGAAGGAGAACCAAAATGCGAGCAACCGCAGCCGCCATGAAAGAAGCCGCGCATGCCTTGCCGGAACCGAATGGCGACTTCTATCAGCTCGTCGAGGTCCTCACGCCCGATGAGCTGGCGCTGGTGAAGAAGGTGCGCGCCTATATGGAGACGAAGGTCAAGCCCATCATCAACAGATATTGGGCGGATGACGCGTTCCCGTTCGAACTATTGCCTTCCTTCAAGGAATTGGGCATCGGCGGGCTCGGCTATGAAGGCTACGGCTGTGCCGGCGGCAGCCAGAAGCAGTTCGGCTTCGTCGCTATGGAGCTGGCGCGCGTCGACCCGTCGATGTGCACCTTCTTCGGCGTCCACAGCGGCCTGGCGATGGGCTCGATCTATCTCGATGGCTCTGAGGAACAGAAGCAGAAGTGGCTGCCGCAGATGGCTCGCTTCGAGAAGATCGGCTGCTTCGGCCTCACCGAGCCGCTCGTGGGTTCGGGCGCCAGCGGCGGCCTGACGACCACCGCCAAGCGCGAAGGCGACACGTGGGTTCTCAACGGCCAGAAGCGTTGGATCGGCAATGCACCCTGGTGCGACCTGTCGATCATCTGGGCGCGGGACCTGGCCGACAATCAGGTGAAGGGCTTCGTCATCGAGAACAAGACCACGCCTGGCTTCAGTGTCGAGAAGATCGAGCACAAGATAGCGCTGAAAGTGGTCCAGAATGGTGTCATCACGCTGAAGGATGTCCGGGTGCCCGAGGTCAATCGACTGCAGGCCGGAAATTCGTTCCGCGACACCGCGCGCGTGCTGCGCATGACACGCTACATGGTGGGCTGGGCTTCGACCGGCGCCCAGATGGGCGCATTCGAGAACACGCTGAAGTACACCCAGGAGCGCATGCAGTTCGGCAAGCCGATCGCGTCGTTCCAGCTCGTACAGGACCTGCTCGCCAAGATGCTTGGCAACCTGACGGCGTGCCAGTGCCTGATGGTGCGGCTGGCGACGCTCGATGACGAGGGCAAACTCGGCGACCATCACGCGGCACTCGCCAAGGCCTTCTGCACGGCCAAAGGACGCGAGACCGTCGCCTGGGGCCGCGAGCTGCTCGGCGGCAACGGCATCGTCGCCGATTACAATGTCGGGCGCTTCTTCGCCGACATCGAGGCGCTCTACTCCTACGAGGGCACCTACCAGATGCAGAACCTGATTGTCGGCAAGGCGATCACCGGGATCAGCGCCTTCCTCTGAAGCGTCGACAGTTTGCTCCCGTCGGGAGCAAGCCATCCAGGACTTGAACAGGAGACGATCTCATGGGTTCGCCAGTCGCTGCTCAGACGCTTGAGAATCTGATGAGCTCGCCGATGACAGACCTGAAGCCGGCACTGAAACTCGACAACGTCCTCTACGAGAAGAAGGCCGCGATCGCCTATGTCACGGTCAATCGCCCCAAGGTGCTCAACGCGCTCAATACCCCAACCTGGGCGGACCTGCGGACCGCCTTCACGGACGCTCGTGACGATGCCGCGATACGGGGCGTCATCCTCACCGGGGCGGGTGACAAGGCCTTCATTGCTGGTGCCGACATCAGCGAGCTTGCCCACGCCGGAGCGTTCCAGGCGGAGCAGTCCAGCCGTTTCGGACAGGAGGTCCTCAACCTCGTCGAGAACCTCGGCAAGCCGGTGATCGCCGCAATCAACGGCTTCGCGCTCGGCGGCGGCTGCGAGACCGCGATGGCCTGCACGATCAGGATCGCGGTGGAGGGTGCGAAGTTCGGTCAGCCCGAAGTGAAACTCGGCCTGCTCCCTGGCGGCGGTGGCACGCAGCGCCTGCCGCGCCTGGTAGGGAAGGGCAGGGCGCTGCAGCTCATCCTTACGGGAGAGATGATCGATGCCCAGGAGGCCTGTCGCGTCGGTCTTGTCAATGAGGTTGTTCCGGCCGCCGACCTGATCAAGCGGGCGGAAGCGATCCTGACAGAGATCGCCGCAAACGCGCCGATCAGCGTCCGCTATTCGATCGAGGCTGTGAACAAAGGGTTGGACGCGAGCCAGAGCGAAGGCTTCGCGCTGGAAGCTTCCTATTTCGGCATCTGCGCCGCAACCGAGGACAAGAAGGAAGGCACGTCCGCCTTTCTCGAGAAGCGCGCCCCACAGTTCTTGGGCCGCTGACATGTCGTCCGCGACATCGAAGCAGGAGATATTCGTGAACGCTGCCACCAGGTCGACGATGGTGTCCTCCGCCGAGTTCTCCTTCACGAGCACGGACGGATTGCGGATCGCCTGCGCGCGATGGGACAGCCGAGGTCAGGCCCGCGGCGTGATCCAGATCGCGCACGGCATGGGTGAGCATATCGGGCGCTATCGCGGCACGATCGACGCGCTGACGTCGGCCGGCCTGACTGTCTACGGAAACGACCATCGCGGGCATGGTCGCACCGCGCCCTCCGCGGCTCATCTTGGAGATTTCGGTGCGGGTGGATTCGACTTGCTGGTCGAAGACATGCTCCGGCTGAGCAGAATTGCCAAGGACGAGAACCCCGGTGTCCCGTTTCTTCTGCTTGGCCACAGCATGGGTTCCTTCGCGGCCCAGCAATATGTGCTCGACCATAGCCGCGAAATCGACGGCCTCATCCTTTCCGGATCGGGCGCTCTCGATGGCCTCGCGCATCTGGCGAGCACGGCGCAGGCAGGCACCAACATCCTGAATGCGCGCTTCGAGCCGGCGCGAACCCCATGCGATTGGCTGAGCCGCGACACTGCAATCGTCGACGCATTCATGAGCGACCCGCTGTGTTTTGCCGAGCTCCAACCAGCTGCGTTCGGGTCGTTCCTCGGAGCCGCACGGCGGCTCGCCGACCCGATCCAGCTGCTCGCGCTGCGCCGGGATCTCCCGATTTATCTGTTTTCCGGCAGCGACGACCCCGTGGGTCAGCAGCTCGTCGGAGTCGAGAACCTGATTGAGCGCTACCGAGAGGCGGGCGTCCACGATGTCTCACACGATTTCTACCCGGGTGGACGACACGAGATGCTCAACGAGATCAACCGGGGCCAGGTCCTGTCACACCTTCTCGGCTGGATTTCCACTGTCCTCGAAAAGCAGAAGACGGGCGCGGACTCTACCTCGCCACGCCAAGCCCTCCATTGATCAAGGAGACTACCGATGACCACTGACAACATCTTTTCGGGCCTGAAGGTGGTCGACCTTGCAAGCTTCATCGCAGGTCCCGGAGCCGCTGTCATCCTGTCCGACTTCGGCGCCGACGTCATCAAGGTCGAACCGCCGACCGGCGATACCTGGCGGATCGGATACAAGGTTCCGCCACAGCCGCGCGCCAAGGACAACTATCCGTGGCATTTGAACAACCGGAACAAACGCGGACTGGCGCTCGACCTGAAATCCGCGGAGGCCCGTGAGGTTCTGCAGCGGCTGGTCGAATGGGCGGACGTTTTGATCGTCAACACGCCGCATCCCGCCCGTGAAAAGCTGAAGCTCGGCTATGATGACGTTTCGCCGTGGAACCCGCGCCTGATCTATGCGGATGTCACCGGCTATGGCGATAACGGGCCGGACGCGCAGCTCCCGGGCTTCGACATCACGGCTTACTGGGCACGCAGCGGCCTGCTGTCTCTGACGCGAGACGCCGGCGCCCCACCGACGCTCCCGGTCTCCGGCAGTGGCGACCATGCGACGGCGGTCAGCCTGTATTCAGCAATCGTCACGGCGCTTTATCGGCGCGAGCGCACCGGTAAGGGCTCGTATGTCACGACCTCGCTGCTCGCCGCCGGCGTGTGGGCCTGTGCTGTCTCGGCGCAGGCGGCGCTTGCCGACGCCGCGTTCTTCCCTCTGCACGATCGGGCCAATCCGCCGAACGCGACCTTCAATGTCTATCGGGCGGCCGATGACACATGGTTCCTGATCGTACTGACACCCGACAAATGGCCGGCACTGGTCAACGGCATCGGTCGTCCGGGTCTTTTGACGGACGCGCGCTTCGCCGATCCTGCGAAACAAGCGGCGAATTCGGGGCAGCTCACCGCAATTCTGGATCAGACCTTCGGCGCGCAGCCGATGGCGCATTGGCGCGAGGTCTTCGAGCAAGCTCATCTCACCTTTGGCGTGGTCCGTGCGCCGAGCGAGGTGATCAACGACCCGCAACTCAAGGCGAATGACATCGTCGTTCCACTCGAAGGCGCCGGCGGGAAGCTCGACTACACCATCAGCAGCCCCCTTCAGGTGCATGACGTCGCAAAGGTTCCGGCGCGGCGCGCACCAGAGCTTGGCGAGCACAGCGATGAGATTCTCAAAGAGCTCGGCTTCAGCCCCGGCGAGATCACTGGGCTGCGCACCGGCGGTGCGGTCCCGAAGCCGAAGGAGCACGTCGCAGCGGCATAGTTGTTCCGAAAACTCAAGGAGAGCTTCATGACTGAGCTCGAAGCAACAAGATCCAAACCAACTGACAGCGGCAAAACCAAGGTCGCTCGCCTGTTCGTGCTCGACCTCAGCGGTGGCCGGGTTTTGTCGATGAATCCCGACGGCTCGGACAAGAAGGCCATCGTCACCGAAAGCCGGAACCCGGATGGCATCGCCGTCGATGTCGAAGCGGGCCACGTCTACTGGACCAATATGGGTGTCCCTAACCTCGACGACGGCTCGATCGAGCGTGTCGACCTTGATGGCCAAAACCGAACGATCATCATACCAGAAGGCGTCACCTTCACGCCGAAGCAGCTCCATATGGAGAAGACGAGCGGCAAGCTGTACTGGTGCGATCGTGAAGGCATGCGCGTCATGCGCTCGAACCTCGACGGCACCGAGGTCGAAACTCTTGTGAAATCAGGGGAGGGCGTTGACGACCGCCGCGATCAGACAAGGTGGTGCATCGGCATCACCGTCGATCACGCACGTGGGCAAATCTACTGGACGCAAAAGGGTCCGGACAATGCCGGCCTCGGGCGCATCTTCCGGGCGGGCGTCAACATCCCCGAGGGCGAAGACGCGGCCAGCCGCACGGACATCGAGGTGTTATTCGATGATCTGCCGGAGCCGATCGATCTCGAGCTCGATCTTGAAACTCGTGTTCTCTACTGGACCGATCGCGGCAATCCGCCGATCGGCAACACGGTCAACCGTGCCTCGATCGACGGACCCACAGCGAACGGTCGCGCGCCCGAGATCATAGTGAGCGACCTCATGGAGGGCATCGGCCTCGCGCTCGATGTTCCAGGAAATCGGGTGTTCGTCACCGACTTCGGCGGCTCAGTCTACTCCGCCAGGCTCGACGGTTCGGAGAAGCGTGTGTTGCTCTATGCCCAGGGCAACCTCACCGGCGTCGCTTACGCAGAAATTCCTTCGAAGGAGAGATGATCATGTCCAGCAAGTCAGTCCGCCAGGTCGCCATCATCGGAACGGGTGTCATTGGCGCGAGCTGGGCGGCACTCTTTCTTGCCAAGGGCCTTGATGTCGTGGCGACCGACGTCGCTCCGAACGCGGAAGCTATGCTGAGGCGCTTCGTCGATGCGGCCTGGCCGGCGCTTGAGAGGCTGGGCCTCGCCCCGGGCGCTTCACCAATGCGGCTGGTCTTCACCGCCGATCTAGCCGAGGCCGTGAAGGGCGCCGACCTCGTCCAGGAGAATGGTCCCGAACGGATCGACTTCAAGAAGAAGCTCTACGGCCAGCTCGACGAGCTGCTGCCCGCTGACGTAATCATCGCGTCGAGCTCTTCGGGTCTGACCATAAGCGAGATCCAGTCGGGCTGTCCGACGCATCCCGAACGCTGCGTCATCGGACATCCCTTCAATCCTCCGCACCTCATCCCGCTGGTTGAGATCGTCGGCGGGGCAAAGACCTCGGAGGAGACGATCGAGCGCGTCTCACAGTTCTACATCTCGCTCGGCAAGAAGACGGTCCGCCTCAACAAGGAAGTCCCCGGGCACGTGGCCAATCGGCTGCAGGCAGCGCTGGCGCGCGAAGTCTACCACCTAGTTGCCGAAGGGGTGGTCAGCGTCGCCGACGTGGACACAGCGCTGTGCTGGGGTCCAGGCCTGCGCTGGGGTATCATGGGCCAGGTGCTTCTCAACCATCTCGGCGGCGGGCAGGGCGGCATGGAGCATTTCCTGCAGCAGTTCACCGGCCCGATGACGGCATGGTGGAAGGTTCTCGGCCAGCCGGTGCTGACGCCGGAGCTCCAGAAGAAACTGATCGACGGCGTTCACGTCGAGGTAGGGTCGCGCTCCATCGACGACCTGGCGGCGGAGCGGGACGAGGTCCTTCTCGGGCTTCTGGAACTCCGCAACAAGGCCGAGGGAGCGTCGCATCCCGAATACGCGAACCGCGTCGCATAGCGGCGTAAGCAACTACGCCCGTTGTGTATGGCGGGCGTAGCAAAACCCCATAAACGGAGAGTCCGAAATGTTTGACGTCGTCGTCATCGGCGCCGGACCAGCAGGCGTGCTTGCAGCTCTGCGGGCCGCGGATCTGGGTGCCCGGACAGCGCTCATAGCTCGCAGCGAATTCGGCGGCATGGCGGCCAATGACGGGCCGGTGCCGGTCCGTGTCCTGGCACATGCAGCGAGATTGATGCGAGACGTGCGCCAGCTTGCCGAATACGGCATCGCCGTCGGCGAACCAGAGCTCGACTACGCGAAGCTGCTGTCGCGGGTGACTGACGTTGTCGGCGATGCCCGCCGCCACTCCTCGCTGCGCGGGCAGCTCGATGCCCTTGGCGTCGTCATTTACGAGCGGGCCGGAGCCGCGCGCTTTGTCAACGCACACACGTTGGAGGCTCAGAATGGACTCAGACTTGAGGCGAAAAAGATCATCATTTGCACTGGCGGGGTCAGCCGGCGACTGCCGATCCCAGGCTTCGATCTGACGTCCACGCATAGCGATGCCTGGGGTTTGACCATGGTCCCGCGGTCGATGCTCGTCGTTGGCGCAGGTGCGACGGGCGCACAGGTTGCTTCCATCTTCAATGCGTTCGGCACGCGCGTCCAGTTGTTCGAGGCAGGTCCGCGAATCCTTGCCGCCGAGGACGAAGACGTATCTGAGGCGGCAGCCGTCGCCTTCCGTGCATCCGGCATGATCGTTCGAGAAAACTTCGGCACCATCGAGTCCTTCGAGAAGGTCACCTCCGGCGTGCGGATGAATTTCACGAAGGAGGGTCGCCGGGAAAGCGCCGAAGCGGAACTGGTGGTCGTCGCCGTTGGCTGGACGGCCGATTTGGCTGGGCTAAATCTGGCCGCCGCAAGGGTCGAACTCAATGAGCGAAAGTTCGTGGAGGTCGATGAGTACATGCAGACCTCCGCGCCACACATCTTCGCGGCGGGTGACATTACCGGCCGGTTGATGCTCGTCCCACAAGCGATCCGCGGTGGCTTCGTGGCCGCCACCAATGCCGTGCTTGGCCCCACCATGCCGCTGGGCGACAATAGCGGCCCGACAGGCAGCTTTACCGAACCGGAATATGCACAGGTAGGGCTCACCGAGGCGCAGGCCCGCCAAACGCATGACATCGTGAAGTCGATCATCAACTTTGACACGACGACACGAACCATCATCGACGGCCGCAAGTTCGGCTTCTGCAAGCTAATAGCCGACCGCCAGACCTGCCGCATCCTGGGCTGCCACGTCATCGGCGAGCGAGCCATCGACATAGCGCAAGTGGCCGCGATCGCGATCTCCGCTGGTATGCGTGTGGACGACCTTGCGCGCATTCCGCTGGCGTATCCGACGTATGCTGACATCCTGGTTCGCGCAGCGATTGATGCAGCGAGCCAACTCAATCTGAAAATCGGCTGGCAGGCGCATCAGGCAGGCATCAGTATTGCGACCAGAATAGACCGAAAGCGACCGGAGCAGGCCGCCTAAACGAACTCAAGATGATCGTGTCCCGGGAGGTGGTGTAGCAGTCGGCGTTGGTCGCCGTGCTCCCCTGCATGAGGCCGGGAAGGTCAGCGCGCCACAGCTGGCAGGCTGACGAAGGGATCATCGCTCAACGGTGCGATGGTTTCCAGCGTCATGTATCTTGCGCGCTGGACTGCCCATTCGTCGTTCTGCTCGAGCAGCAGCGCACCGACGAGGCGCACGATTGCCTCGTCATTGGGGAAGATGCCGACGACGTCGGTCCTGCGCTTGATCTCGCCGTTGATG
>Ga0081539_10000991_pt1 | contig 52737 bp, 61 predicted proteins | sample TabmetS4T2R2_FD_71023 | JGI IMG/M metagenome (GOLD analysis project Ga0081539, IMG submission 71023) | Tabebuia heterophylla rhizosphere microbial communities from the University of Puerto Rico - S4T2R2 | ecosystem: Host-associated > Plants > Roots > Rhizosphere ... | reverse complement strand
CACCACGCAGGGCATCGGCTCCGGAGGGCTCCGGCCAGTCGGGCGCCGCCACATGCCCATGGTCACCATCACCATGGGGGGACGTCACCGCCGCCCTCCCGTGCCTCCGGTTCTAGACCCGGTTCCCGCGAGAGCAGTGCGAGGATTATGCGGCAGGTCAGAGCGGGGTGGATAAAACGGCCGAAGTCCAATTCCGCAAAAATGACAAGCGATTGAAATAACAGAAATAAAAATTCTCCAATGTTGACCCTGAACTGCGACCCTGAACTGCAGAGCTCTGAAATTCTTAGACGTCGGTGCCGACCCTCACCTGCCTGCCGGCACCCTTTGCCCGTAGACGGGGCGAGGGACGCTCTCATCCATGATTTCGCCAATCGTCGGTATTGCAGCCGTCCCGGCGGCCAGCGGAGAAGGGGGCCGTCACCTTCCTTCGCGATACCACATCGAGCCAAGCGCGAGCAGCAGCAGGCCGAGTCCGAAGAAGCCGCCGAACAGCGGCACGCGCGACACCGATTTCAGGATGCTGTCGTTTGTCGTCTTCAGCCCGATCCAATCGCGGCCGGAGGCGTCGGCGGCGGTTCGTACAGGAACGATCGACGGGACGCTGATGCCAGTCAACCCTTCGATGCGGCGCACGCTGCCGCCGGTCGCTTCGGCAAACGGCTTTACGACGTCCTCGGTCGAGACCGTGTCGGCGAATTCCGGCGCGTTCACCGGGCCGACATGGGCAAGGGCGGTCAGGTCGCCATTGGCGATCTGATAAAGGCCAATCTCGTCGGTCTGCAGACTGCCGGTGAAGATGCCGGGCTCGGAGGCCGTAAGCTGCAAGGTTTCGGTTCTGCCCGACGGCGTGATCACCTGCGCTGGGCCGGGGTTGTCGCTCATGGTCTGGCGGCGCACTTCGAGTGTCATGCCGCGGCCGTCGGCCGTCAGCCGCTCTTCCTCGAGCTCGGGCTCCTTCATCAGCCAATGGGCGATGCGGCGGTAAAGCTGCACATGCGGGCCGCCGCCTTCGAAGCCGCGAGCCCATAGCCAGCCCTGGTCGGACAAGAACATGCCGACGCGGCCTTCGCCCTTGCGGTTCAAGAGCAGCAGCGGACGCTCGTCCGCGCCTTTCATGACCACTTCGCCCTCAGGGCTCTGCACCCCGATCGTGCGGAACCAGCGGCTCCAGTGGGGCGGTTCAGTGGCGGATCCTTCCAGCCCGCGCGTGACGGGATGACGCTTGCCGAGGTCGGTCAGACGTGGATAGAAGGCTTTTTCGACGACATCGCCCGTCGGCAGGGCGGGCAATGCCGCCATCAGCGGTGTACGAGCGATCGACTGCTCGCCGGCATATTCGGGGCCAGCCGCGATCAGCAGCGCGCCACCCTTCTCCACATATTCGGAGATGTAGTCGTAATAGAGGATCGGCAGCACGTCTCGGTGCTGATAGCGATCGAAGATGATCAGGTCGAAATCGTTGATCTTCTCGACGAACAGTTCGCGCGTCGGAAAGGCGATCAGAGACAATTCATTGATCGGCGTGCCGTCCTGCTTCTCGGGGGGCCGCAGAATGGTGAAGTGAACGAGATCGACGGAAGCGTCGGATTTCAGGAGGTTGCGCCAGGTGCGTTCGCCGGCGTGCGGCTCACCCGAGACGAGCAGCACGCGCAGATTCTCGCGGATGCCGTCGACCAGGGCGATCGCGCGATTGTTGGAGTCGGTGAGCTCACCGTCGAGGTGGTCGATCGAGAGCTGGAAGATATTGCGCCCTGCGTTCGGAACAGTGAGCTCCAACGGCATCTCGCGGCCGATTTCGGCCGGCTCGGTCGAGATCGGCTGGCCATTGACGCTGACGCGGACGTTGACGGTGCCGGCCTCGCCGGGCGAGCCGATGACGCGATAGGTCATGTCGAGCGGCTTGCCGACGATGCCGAAACGCGGCGCGCGTTCAAAGCGGATGCGGCGGTCCTTTTCGCCTTCCTCGCCCGTAATCAAAGCGTGCAGCGGCGCGTTGAAGCCGTTCGCGGTAGCCGGCACGTCATGGATTTGCCCGTCGGTCACCATGACGGCGCCGGCTATTCGCGAAGGCGGGATATCGCGAAAGGCGCTTTCCAGCGCGCCAAACAGCCGTGTCTCGGTGCGGTCGTCCTCAGCACTCGCCTTGCCGGCCTCCACCACGCGCACGTCGAACTGCTTGAAGCGCGCGAGACGCTGCTGAAGGGCGGCGACGGTTTCGTCGGTCTCCGCGGTTCGGCTGCCGATGTCCTGGCTTTGGCTGCGATCCACGACGAGCGCCACCACGCTCTTCAGCGGATCGCGCTGCTCGTCAAGCAGGACTGGATTTATGAGAGCAAGCGCCAAAGCCAGAAATGCAGCGAGGCGCAGCAGCGAGCCGCGCTGGCGGAAGACAAGGCCGGCAAGTGCAAGCAGCCCGACAGGCACCAGCATGGCGGCAATCAGCGGCCAGGAAAGAAGGGGTTCGAGGGCGAGCGACCAGTTCATTACTGTCCCAGCCTCTCGAGCAGTATCGGCACGTGCACTTGGTCGGATTTGTAGTTGCCGGTCAGCATGTACATGATGATGTTGACGCCGACGCGGTAGGCATAGATGCGCTGCATGGGATCGGACGGCACGGTCGGCAGAAGCGGATCGCCATTCTCGTCGACCGCCCAGGCGCCGGCAAAATCATTGGCCGTGATCATGATCGGGGTGACGCCATCGCCAGTGCGTACCGGCCGGTTTTCGGTGTTGGTTGCGTCGAGCGATGCTTCGACCCAGAGCGGGCTGCCGCTGAAGCGGCCCGGGAACTCCGGCAGGATGTAGAAGGATTTGGTGAGCACGTGGTCGGCCGGCACGGGCTCCAGCGGCGGCACATTGAGATGGCCGAGAATGTCGCGCAGCCGTTCGGTGGAGGGCGTCACCGTGCTGCCATCGATCGACGTGGCATACTGGTCGCGAGTGTCAAAAAGCACCGTGCCGCCCTGTTGCATATAGGCGTCGATGCGGGCGATCGCTTCTTCCGACGGCATCGCCGCGTTGGGATCGATCGGCCAATAGATGATCGGATAGAAGGACAGCTCATCCTTGGCGATGTCGACACCGGCCGGGTCGCCGGGCTCAAGCGCGGTCTTCTCGACGAGGAACCGCGACAGACCTTCGAGACCGGCGCGGCTCACCGAATCGACCGAAGCGTCGCCGGTAAGCACATAAGCGAGCCGTGTGTTCGAAATAGCGTCAACGGCTTCGGCGTCGGTGGGCTTGGAATCATCGACGGGCGAAGTCTGCGCCAAGGCGCCGGACGAGCAGGCGAAGGCGAGGCCGAGCGCCACCAGGGCCACGGCGCCGGCCGCCGCGGCGGACCGTGCCGCCTGCCGCGGGCGGCGCGAGAAAAGTCCGCCCATCCACAGGACAGCCAGCGCGTCGAGCGCCATCAGGAGCAGCGCCAGACCTATCAGCGGTCCTTTCAGATCGACCGACTCGTCGAAGGCGTAGCGAATGTCGGTGACAGGCGCGCGGAGATCGGGGCGCGCAATCGGCGTGAAGACAGCATCGGCCGGCAGCAGGTTGTGGGCCAGTACGCCTTCCTCCGAACCATAAAGGCCGGGCGGGTTCTCGAGAGTGACAGGAGCGCTGGCAGCCGGCGCCAGTGGCCTTGCCTCGGGCGGCGGCGGGACGAGCACGCCGTTGGCATCGATCATGCGATAGGGGGCGAGGGCGGCCTGCTGCTGGCCTTCCACATTGGCGGCGACACTACCCTGGTTGCGCGAGAGCTGTACGATTCGGCGCAGCATCTCCACGAAACTACCGGAAATCGGCAGGTTGGACCAGGTCGCCTCGGGCGTGACGTGGAATAGAACGACCGTACCCTTGTCGCGTCGTGCGCCGGTGACGAGTGGGGTGCCGTCCGCGAGATTTGCCCAGGTGCGCTCGGCAATGTCGGGCGTAGGCTCGGCAAGCACCTGCCGCGAGACCGTGACCTCCGACGGTGGGGTCAGGTCGCCGAACGGACCGGACGCGGGAAAATCGCTCACCGGCTGCGGTTCGGTCCAGGAGAGCGCGCCGCCCAGTGAGCGCTCGCCAAGCCGCAGTCGTACCGGCAACAGCTCCTCGTCATTGCCGGCCGCGGCGAGCTTGGAACCAGCAAAACGCACCAGCGTGCCGCCACTATGCACCCACTCGATCAGCTTGGCGCGGGCGTTGTCGGGAATGGTGCCGACATCGGCCATGACAATCATCGCCGGCTTCCGGTCGATCAGCTCGGGGATCGCTTCGGCGAGATCGGCGCTGGAGGGCTCGACGAGGTCAGCGAAGGGCTGCATCGCACGGCGGATGTAATAGAGCGGCGAAAGCAGCGGCTGTGCCTGATCAGCTTCCGACTGCGACAGGAGGCCGACCCTGCGGCGTTTGGAGCTCTCGTCGAGGACGCGGACAGCGCCGGCATGGGTCTCCCCGTCGATGGACACGGAGGCGAAATCGTTCCTCAGCTCGAACGGCACCGTCATGCGGCCGATGCCGATCGTTTCGTTGGGAGCAAATGTGATGATTGCGTCGGCGATGCGGCGGCCCTTGTCATCGAAGGCGCCTGCCGTCACCTGCCGTGGCGCAGGGTCGCCGGGCGCGCGGATCGTGGTGAGCACGAAAGCGTCGGCATCGTTTTCGGAGGATGTCAGCCCGACCATGCCGAGGCGGTCCGTATTGGCCCAGACGAGATTAGCAGGATCGTGCGAAAACAGGCTCCGGAACGCCGCCTCATCGCCATTGGCGGCAAGCCCGTCGGAGAGGACCGCAACTGTCGCGCCGGGCAAGGGTTCAAGCGCGGCGGCGACACGAGTGTAGATCGCAGTGCGGTCAACCGGCACGGGACGTGGCTTGGCAGCGCGCAGCCGGTCGCGGGCAGCCTGGGCATCGAATGGGCCGATGTCGGCGTTGGACCTCTCCGCGGTGAAGGCGAGAATGACGGGCTCGCCCCTGGCGCCTGCATCGTCGATCAACCGCTCGGCGGTTGCGACGCGCCTGTCCCAGTCGGCAGCACTCGCCCAGCCGTTGTCGATCACCAGCGCCAGTGCCGAGCCGCTCGCGGGAAGCCGTTCGCGCGGATTGTAGATCGGCTCGGCAAGCGCAAATATGACCAGTGCAGCCATCAGGAGGCGCAGCAGGGTCAGCCACCAAGGGCTTTTGTGCGGCGTCTCTTCCTTCTTGAGCACGCGCACCAGAACCCTGAGCGGCGGGAAGATTTCGGTCTGCGGCTTGGGTGGGGTGAGCCTTAGCAGCCACCAGATGACCGGCAGCGCGACGAGGCCGAACAGAATCGCCGGAAAGGCGAAGCTCAGCGGAAGCCAGCTCATAGCGACCGCCCCGTGCCGTATGCGCTCTCGCCAGTCGAGCCGCCGGTCATGGCGAAGTGGACCTTGACCAGCGCATCGGACGCGAGCCGATCAGTATGGTTCACGGTGTAGCTCCAGCCGAGCCGCCTGCACCACGAAGCCAGCTCGGCGCGGCGCGCCTGATAGACGTTGCGGTAATCGGCGGTGAACATCTCGGCGCGGCCGGCAATCAGCTTCTCACCAGTTTCCGGATCGCTGAATTCGGTGCGCCCGGCATAGGGGAAAGTTTCCTCGGCCGGATCGGCGATCTCGATCAGATGAGCGCGCACGCCGTGGCGCGAGAGCACGTCGAGCCACGCCATGGTCTCTTCGACGGGATCCAGGAAGTCGCTTGCAATGACTATGTCGGAGAAGCGGCGGATCGTGGAGAGATCGGGCTTTGTGGAAAGGCTGGCGGCATGCGCGAGCTGCGCGGCCAGCCGTTCGGAGCCGTTGCGGGCCGAGAATGGATCGGTAAGCCCCGGCCAGGCAATGCGCTCGCCACTACGCGACAGGAGCTCGGCCAGCGCAAGGATCAGGACAAGTGCACGCGATTCCTTGGATACGGTCGCGCCGCGGGACTTGAAGAGCATGGAGGGCGAGGGATCGGCCCAAAGCCAGACCGTGTGTGCGGCCTCCCACTCACGGTCGCGCACATAGGTGTGATCGTCGCGCGCCGAGCGCCGCCAGTCGATGCGGGCGATTGCCTCGCCTTCGACATAGGGCCGGAACTGCCAGAAATTCTCGCCAATGCCACGTTTTCTGCGGCCATGCCAGCCGGCGATAACCGTCGTGACGACGCGGCGAGCCTCGATCAGCAGATCCGGCACCAGGGCTGCGCGCATGCGCCCCCTCGCCAGTGCCTCCTTGGGTGCGACCGGTGCGGTCGCCTCGCCGATGCGCGCCATCAACCCGCTTTCTTGACCAGCCTTGCTATCACGTCGCGAACAGTCATGCCTTCGGCGCGGGCCGCGAAGGTCAACGCCATACGATGCTGCAGCACGGGCTCAGCGAGCGCCTTCACGTCGTCGACGGACGGTGCGAGCCGCCCGTCGTAGAGAGCACGGGCACGGGCGCAAAGCGTGAGCGCCTGGCTGGCGCGCGGACCGGGTCCCCAAGAGACATGCTTGTCGGTGTCGGTGTTGCCCTGACCGGGCCGGGCCGAGCGCACCAGGGACAGGATTGCCTCGACCACGGTCTCGGGCACGGGCATGCGGCGGATGAGGTGCTGGATTTGCTTGAGGCGCTCTGCGGTTATCACATGCTCCGGGCGCGCCTCGTCGATGCCGGTGGTCTCCAGCAGGATGCGGCGCTCAGCCTCGATCTCCGGATAGGGCACGTCGATCTGCATGAGGAAGCGGTCGAGCTGTGCCTCCGGCAGCGGGTACGTGCCTTCCTGCTCGAGCGGGTTCTGGGTAGCGAGCACGTGAAAGGGCGAAGGCAGGTCGTGGCGCGCGCCTGCAACGGTGACGTGGTATTCCTGCATCGACTGCAGAAGGGCCGACTGCGTGCGCGGGCTGGCGCGGTTGATCTCGTCGGCCATCAGGAGCTGCGCGAAGATCGGGCCGGGGATGAAGCGGAAGGAGCGGCGGCCGCTTTCGTCCTGCTCCATCACCTCGGAGCCGAGAATGTCGGACGGCATCAGGTCGGGCGTGAACTGGATGCGGCGCGCGTCGAGGCCGAGCACCACACCGAGCGTTTCGACCAGCTTGGTCTTGGCGAGACCCGGCACACCAACCAGCAGCGCATGGCCGCCGGCAAAGAGCGCGACCAGCGTGCGCTCGACGACGCCCTCCTGGCCGAAGATCACGCTGCCGACGCCTGAGCGAACTTTCGAGATATCGGCGAGCGCCTTTTCGGCCTCGGCCACCATCTCGCTCGCGCTCAACGCCGGTTCCTTGATCATCATGCTCATGCCGCATCGTCCTTTGATTCTCGGGAGCGTCGCCTCTCGGCCTTGTCCCCGTCCGCGATTGACAGCCGCACTCTGCTGCACCTGCGAACTTAAATAACGCTTTCAAGCTGACAAGCGGAACAACAGTGACTATTTCGTGACCATGACCTCTACCGCGAAGATCAGTAACAAGAGCTTGACCAAGGCCGGCGACCCCGCCGGTCTGTCCGCGCTGATTGGCCGAGCGACCCGCGCCGGCAAAGGCCTGCCGCCTGTAGAGCGTTGGAATCCAAAGTTTTGTGACGACATCGACATGGAGATCAGGGCCGATGGAACGTGGTTCTATCTTGGCACGCCGATCGGCCGCATGGCGCTTGTCCAGCTCTTTTCGACCGTACTAAGGAAGGATGAGGACGGCCGGACCTATCTCGTGACGCCTGTGGAAAAGGTCGGCATTCGCGTCGCCGACGCGCCCTTCATAGCCGTCGAAATGAATGCGGACGGAAAAGGCGAGAATCAGGTGCTCACCTTCCGAACCAATGTCGGTGACGTCGTGGAAGCCGGCCCGGGCCATCCACTGCGTTTCGTGGACGAGAAGGAGACCGGCGGACTGAAGCCCTACCTGCTTGTGCGTGGACGGCTGGAGGCTCTGGTCTCGCGGCCGGTCATGTACGAACTCGTCGGGCTGGGCGAGGAGATCGAAATCGATGGCCAGCCGATGTTCGCGGTGCGCTCGAAAGGCGAAGTTTATCCGATCATGCCGGCCGGCGAACTGCTGCGGCTCAGCGCATGATCCGGATGGCCACCGACAAGCTGGCTGCGGCGCCGTTCTCGGCGAAGGATTTTCGCATCCGCGCAACGAGAAAGCAGAATCTCGTCGCGCATCCCGACGAGGATGGAGATCACCGTTTCAATCCCGAAAATGGCCACCTTATCAAGCGCATCGGGCTGCGGGATGCCGCCGTGCTCATTCCGGTCGTCGATCACGGTGAAGAAGCGACCGTGATCATGACCAAGCGCGCAGAGACGCTGCGCAATCACACCGGCCAGGTCGCCTTTCCCGGCGGCCGCATCGATCCCGAAGACCTTTCGCCTGAACATACCGCAGTCCGGGAGACCGGAGAGGAGATTGGACTGACGCCGAGCCATATCGAGGTGATTGGCCGCATGCCGGACTATGTCTCCGGCAGCGGCTATCGCATCGCCCCGGTGCTCGCGGTCGTTTCTCCCGGGTTCAACCTGGCTATCAATCCGCACGAGGTCGACCAGGCCTTCGAGGTGCCGCTGCGTTTCCTGATGGACCCCGCCAACCATCATCGCGGCCGCCGCTTCTGGGGCGAGCACGAATGGTTCTTCTACGACATGCCTTATGGCGAACAGAGGATCTGGGGCGTCACCGCCGGCATCATCCGCACGATCTATGAAAGGCTCTACGCGTGAGCGTAACAATAGCCGACGCCAAGTGGCTGAGGAGCCGCCGGCTGCAGACACTGCTGCGAGCGCTCTCGGAAGGCGGCGAGGAAGCGCGCGTCGCCGGCGGCGCGGTGCGCAACGCGCTGCTCGACAGGCCTGTCTCCGACGTCGACATAGCCACGACAACGGTGCCCGAGGAGACCGTACGGCGCATCGAAGCGGCGGGCTTCAAAGCGGTCCCGACCGGGATTGAGCATGGCACGATCACCGCAGTCGCCAACGGAAGACCCTACGAGGTGACGACGCTGCGCGACGATATCGAGACCGACGGCCGGCGCGCCAAGGTGAAGTTCGGCCGCGACTGGAAGCGCGATGCCGAACGCCGTGACTTCAGCATCAACGCGCTCTATGCGACGGCGACAGGAGAAGTCGTCGACCTCGTCGGCGGTCTTGCTGATCTCGACAGCCGGACCATCCGCTTCATTGGCGATGCGGAAACGCGCATTCGCGAGGATTTCCTGCGCATTCTGCGCTTCTTCCGATTCTTCGCCTGGTATGGGGAAGGGCGGCCGCACGCGGAAGGGCTGAAAGCATGCGCGCGACTGAAAGAAGGGCTCGATCGTCTTTCGGCCGAGCGGGTCTGGTCGGAGCTGAAGAAGCTGCTCTCGGCGCCCGATCCGTCGCGTGCGCTTCTATGGATGCGGCAGGCCGGCGTACTCTCGCGCATCCTGCCGGAAAGTGAGAAATGGGGGATCGATCTCGTTCACCGTTTGGTCAGAACGGAGCTTGATCTCGGCTGGGAAGCCGACCCGATGCTTCGGCTCGAAACATTGCTGCCGCCTGATCCGGAGCGAATCGCAGCATTCTATGAACGGCTGCGCCTCTCCTCAGCGGAGATGGAGCGGCTGAAGGGATGGGCCGAGCAGAGGCCGATCGTTGCGACAGCAAGCGAGTCGGCGCTCGCGAAGATGCTCTATGAGGGCGACCGGCAGGCGATCGTCGATCGCTTGCGCCTCTCGCTGGCGACAGCACGCGGGAAGGCGATCTCCGACGATGGCGCGATGCTGGCAGCAGGGGGCTTTTCGCGCCTGCTGAAATTTGTGGAGAAGTGGGAGAAGCCGGAATTTCCGGTGAAGGGGCGCGATCTCGCCGCGGCAGGCGTCAGCCCGGGCCCGAAGATGGGCGAGACGTTGAAGAGGCTGGAGGCGGAGTGGATCGCCTCCGGTTTCAGCTTCGACCGCGAGGCGCTGCTTGCACGCGCCTCGACCGCAGCGACAGGAAAGGATTAGGCCGCGTCACGGACTTTCTGGATGCGCGAGCGGATCGCCTCGATCATGGTTTCGCGGATCACCGTCTCGCCATGTGCCTCACGCAGATGCTCTACGGCACGGCGCATCACCTCGGCCTCCTCCTCGGCGCGGGTATGCCACTCGCAGCCGGGCACCAGCGTGCCGCAATGGAATTCCTTCATGATGCGTCTCCTTCCGTTTCCTTGGCCCGTTGTCGGGCAGGGGGAAAATCATAACGCAAAAAAGCGGCGACAGGTTGCCTGCCGCTGCATAATCGTGGATATGCCCACAGGTGGCGCCGGCATCGTTCAGCACTGCCCGGAAGGGCGTGTTGACCTCCCTTCCGGGGCAGTGCGGATCATGCCGCAGCCGATGTCATTTGGCGATCGTCACCTTCTCGACCATCCTATTTTTGCCCTTCATGTCCCATGCGACTGTCACCTTCTGACCGGACTTGAGGCCCGGGTCCTTAAAGCCTTTGGGCAGCATGTATTCGGCGCCGTTCGCTAGCGTCAGAGTCGTGCCGCTGACCGATTTCACCGTGCCGGACGCATTGTGGGTGGTAGCGGCGAAGGCGGTGGCGGAGGTGGCGAGAGAGGCGGCGATCAGCGCCGGAGCAAGAAGCTTGCGCATGGCGAGCACTCCTGGAATAGCGGGCAATCGCTTCGGGGATGTGCCCGCTTCAATCGTGGGCCGTCTGGTTGCGTCGGGTCGCGGCTGCGGTGGGGGGCCGCCGGCGCTTCCCAGCCCGGCGCCACAATAACTCCATGATTCCACGACGAAATCATACGAAAAAGAAATTTCTAGACAGCGCGTTTGCCACAATGGCTGTCCAGTCTTCCACACTGTGACGCGATGGTGGCGGCGGCCTTACGCGACGTTAGGCCGCGGAGGAAACTCAGACTGCGGGCACGAGCGCGCCGCCAGGCCGGTCGCCGCTTTCAGACACGCTATCGTGACGTCTCGGTGATCGTTGTCTCCGCCGCCGAAAGCCATTCGCTGACGACTTTTATATCCTCGTCGCCCAGCAGGTGGCCGGTCTGGATGGCGTGCGAATCGACGGTCGCGCCACGATCGCGCAGCAGGGCCTCGAGCGCGGGCGCGAAAGGCCCGTAAACCTTGTCCTTCTTGCCGGCAACTGTGAGGAAGCGCGAACGTCTGAGATCGACGGGCGGCACGACGCTGAGGACCGGCATGGCGCGCAGCAGCACCGCTCGATGGATGAGCCCCGGGTGGAGGAGGGTCATGGCCGCGATCAGGTTTGCGCCGTTGGAGTAGCCGATGAAGGTCACGCGGTTAGGATCGAGCCTTTCGGTTGCTATTTTCTCCTGAAGGAAGTCAGCCAGGGCCCTGGATTCCTTGCGGATGTCATCCTGATCGAACTCGGTCGGCGTTATGCGTGCATACCAGCGTTTCACACCCTTCTGGACGATGCGCCCACGCACGCCGAGAAGGGTGGCATGCGGGGCGATGCGGGAGGCCAGTCTGAACATGCTGGTCTCATTGCCGCCGGAGCCGTGCAGAAGGATGATGGTCTCCCCGGAGGGGTTTTCCGGACGCTGGAAAACGTAGGTAAAGCCTGGAGCCCGGGTGATCGACTCCTGGGCGGCGGCCGTCGCCGCAGAATTGGACTCCTTCTTGTCATCCGGCCCGGCGGCTTGTGAGAGAGGATCGAGGCAATCCTTCTTCTCCGTTTCGGACAGACCGGCGTACAAGGCCCCGCGCGGACACTCGGAAGAGTCCTTTGCCGTGGCCGGACCGATGACAGCGGCCAAGGAGGGCAATGTTGCAACAAGCAGGGCGATGACGGCGTTTTTGAGCATTCGCATGGTCCAACCGTGACAATCTACGCGATGAGCCCGGACGCGAGCCATTCCGCTCGCGAAACGATACCATCCGATCGAACGGTAGGATTTCCCCGGCCCATCAACACCGCTCCCTCAAAGCCGCAGTGTCGATGCGACCTCATAGCGGAATGCCACGGCCAGTCACTAAGAAATTGCTGCTGGGACAGAATGCCGCATTATCGCGGGAAGCATTCGGCCCGCTTCTTGCGTCGGCAAATCATGGCCATTTCGCCTCGGGCGGCAGGCTGGAGAGGATCGAGGCGACGTTGCCACCGGTCTTCAGGCCGAAAATGGTGCCGCGGTCATAGAGCAGATTGAACTCAGCGTAGCGGCCGCGGCGGACGAGCTGCTCCTCGCGGTCGGCCTCGGTCCAGTTCAGCGAAAAATTCCTGCGGACCAGATGGTCGTAGACGACCAGGAACGATCGGCCGACATCCTGTGCGAAGCGGAAGTCGGCATCCCAACCGCCCTTGTCATCATCCGAATGCAGCCAGTCGAAGAAGATGCCGCCAACGCCGCGCGGCTCATTGCGGTGCGGCAAGAAGAAATATTCGTCGCACCAGACCTTGAACCTGTCGTAATCGGCGACGGCCGGGTGTTTGCCGCAGGCGAATTCCATCGCCTTATGAAAAGCGACCGTGTCGGGGTCGTCTTGCGTGCGGCGCCGGTCAAGGACCGGAGTCAGGTCGGCGCCGCCGCCGAACCATTGGCGGGTGGTCACCACCATGCGCGTGTTCATATGGACGGCGGGAACGTTTGGGTTCCAAGGATGCACGATCAGCGAGATACCGGAGGCCCAGAAGCGCGGGTCCTCTTCCGCGCCCGGTATCTGGGTGCGGAACTCCGGCGAGAACTGGCCATACACGGTGGAGGTGTGAACGCCGACCTTCTCAAAGACGCGGCCATGCATCATGGACATTAGTCCCGCGCCGCCCTTGCCTTCTTCGCGCAGCCAGTCGGTCTTTTCGAATCGGCCCGGCGTCCAGGAGTCCTGCGGACCTTCGAGATTGTCCTCGATCGCCTCCAAAGCGGCGCAGATCCTGTCGCGCAGTTCCTCGAACCAGACGCGCGCCGTCTCTTTCTTGTCCTCGATGTCGGCCGGCAGTCCGACGTGAGTATCCGGGCGTTCCATGGCTTTTCCTGCGCCGGTGGCCTGTACCAGGCTCGGCCGCGCAAATGACTCGTATTTTCGGGCTGCGATCCCTAATCTCTTCTGATCAAGGGTCAAGTCGGCCCGGCGTGTTCTTTTGGAGTTTCTTCGGTGCGCAGCCCGACGCGGCCGCCGCTCGACGGCCTGAGGAAGAGACTGGAGCGTTCGCGCGCCGAGAAGGCGAGATTGCCGCGCGACGGCTTCCTGCGCGAGACGTTCGTGCTGCCGCGGCCCGATGCACGCATCAAGGCGCGCGAGTGGTTCGACCGCTGGCCGAAACAGGCCTACTGGACCGCGATCGAAAGCTGGTCGGAAAGACCGGGCGACGTGATCGAGTTCACGATGCGCCGGCTGCCTGCGGCGGATTAGCGGCCAACGATAAGCCTTCTTGCTCCGGCCCCTTCATTCCCCAGGCGGTCGCCTGGATTGCGCAATGCACACTTGTCGATCGACAGGCAGCCGCAGCCAATGCAGTCGGTGAGTCCGTCGCGCAATTTCTGGAGCTGCTTGATCCTGTGGTCGAGGTTGTCGCGCCAAATCCTTGAAATGCGATTCCAATCGTCGCGCGTCGGCGTGCGGCCTTCAGGCAAAGGGTTAAGTGCCGCACCGATGTCGGCCAAGGAGATTCCCACGTCCTGCGCGACCTTGATGATGGCGACGCGTCTCAATACGTCGGGTGCATAACGACGCTGATTGCCGGCCGTCCGATGGCTGCGGATCAGCCCTTTGTGTTCGTAGAAGTGCAGGGCTGAGACGGCGACACCGCTGCGCCGCGCGACCTCTCCGACCGTGAATTCCTTCGCCATGGGAAATCCGCTTGACCTAAACTTAAGTTGAGGTTTTATCAAAATCTCCTTCGTTCTGCAATCGAAGGAGGGCGCCCGTGTCGAGACATGGTCGGAGAGTCTTTGTATTTGGTTTAGGGAAGGCGCGGCTCGATGCGCCCGCCGTCTTCGTCCGGGAAGCCGAAGATCTAGCCGACCTGCCGCATCGCCTCGCCGGCAGCCATTGCTGCGGCGAGCGCGACGTTGAGGCTGCGGCCGCGGCCGGGCATCGGGATCGCGAGACGCGCATCCGCCACGTCGTGAACATGATCCGGCACGCCCGCGGACTCGCGGCCGAACAGGAGGATGTCTCCGGCCTTAAAGCTGAAATCCGCATAGGGCAGGGCGGCTTTGGTCGAGAACAGCACAAGCCGCGGGCCCTCCGCCCGTCGCCAATCCTCGAAGCGGTCGAAGTCGAGGTGGCGGGTGAGCGCCGCCATTTCGAGATAATCCATGCCGGCGCGCCTGAGCGCCCGATCCGACAGGTCGAAACCGGCCGGCTCGATGATGTCGACGGCTAGTCCAAGACACGCGGCGAGCCTCAGGATCGTGCCCGTGTTGCCGGCGATATCCGGCTGATAGAGGGCTATGCGAAGTCGGCTCAATTCAGCAGTTCCTAAAACGTTGCCTCGTGGCAACACCCTGTCGGGATGGAACAAAAAGTGCTCGCGCTGTGGTAGCCATTCGCCGCGAAACAGTCTATAGAGCCGCAATCCTCAACTCGAACCGACGGAGGCGGATATGGAATTCATGATGACCGTAGATATCCACCGCCCCCTGTGGCGACTTTCCGCCTGACCGGCGGCATCGGTTCGAAGCTCTCCAGTCTGTAAAGTAACAGTCAGCGTCGTCTCGATTCCGGCCGGAAAATTTCCCGGTTCTCGAAGGAATCCTGCGATGTTCCGCACTTTGCCCAAGGGGCTCCGCGCCCCGCCTGACCGCGCTCCCGCGCTTACCGCGAAGGCTGCTCGCTGGCTCGCCTTCGAGGCTACGCGTTCGACCATTTTTCACGTCCGCAAGGGAGGACAAACCAATGTCTGACCGCAAGAAGCATTTTTGGGAAAAGAAATACGACTGGGATCGGCCGACCTTGTCCCGCCAGAAGCTCGTTGCCTGGGCGTTCGCCATCGGCGAGCTTCCGAGCGGCGTGGAGGAATCGGTGCTGCGCCGGCCGCAACGCGGGCTGCGGCCCGATGTCGATTTCGGATGCGCCGTGGTCGACCCTGCTAATCGGCCGCTCTGGTTGCGGATCGCCGACCTGCTGTTCGGCAGGCGGTACCAGCCAAACCTGCCGGCCGATATCGAGGCCGAGCTGACGACGGAGCTTGCCGACGCTGTCGGCGAAAGGCTCGCGGCGCCATATATTGGCGAAGATGAGACCGGCGATACCGCGAGTCGCAAGAACGACGGCAATATCGATCCAACGAAATGGTCGCGCGCGGCATAGGCTGCGCGCGACTTTTCCCATTGAGCTGAAACATGTTCCGCTGGTTTGAAAAAAGACTGAATCCGTTTCCGCCGGAAGAGCCGGTCGAGCCGCCGAAAACGCTGATTGCGTTTTGCCTTCACTATACGCGCGGCGCGTGGCCCTTCATCATCATCGACGCGATCCTGATCGCAGCGATCGCGATCGCCGAGGTCTGGATGTTCGCCTTCCTCGGCAGCATCGTCGACTGGCTGTCAGCACAGAACCGCGAGACATTCCTGCAGACGGAAGCCTGGAAGCTCGCAGGCATGGCTTTTGTCGTCATCTTCGCGTTGCCGGGCCTGGTGTGGGTGCACTCGTTCCTGCAGCAGCAGACGCTGATGGGCAACTATCCCATGCGCATTCGCTGGCAGGTACATCGCTACCTGCTCAAGCAGTCCATGACCTTCTACCAAGACGAATTCGCGGGCCGCATCTCCACCAAGCTGATGCAGACCGCGCTCGCCGTGCGCGAATGCGTCGTCAAGGTGATCGACGTGCTCAACTACGTGGTCGTCTATTTTCTTGGCATGCTGGTGATCGTCGGCTCGGCCGACTGGCGGCTGGCCATGCCGCTGGCCGTCTGGCTAGCCGCCTATGTCGGGCTGCTGACCTACTTCATTCCGCGTCTCGGCAAGGTTTCCGAAGAGCAGGCGGACGCGCGCTCGCTGATGACGGGCCGCGTGGTCGACAGCTACACCAACATCCAGACCGTCAAGCTGTTTTCTCACGCCCGCCGCGAGGCGAGCTATGCGCGCGAGGGAATGAGCGAGTTCCTCGATACGGTCTACCGCACGATGCGGCTGGTCACGACGCTGTTCGGCGTGCTCTACGTGCTTAACTCGGCGCTTCTTCTTTCGGTCAGCGCATTGTCGATCTGGTTCTGGCTGGGAGACGTCGTGACGATTGGCGCCGTCGCCGTGGTCATCGGCCTGGTGCTGAGGCTTTGGGGCATGTCGCAGTGGATCATGTGGGAAGTCTCGGGCCTGTTCGAGAATATCGGCACGGTGCAGGACGGCATCGGCTCGATCTCGCTGCCCAGGCTCGTCGAGGACAAGCCCGGCGCAAGGGACATCGCCGTCAAGGAAGGACGCATCGCATTCGATGGCATCGGCTTCCACTACGGCAAGGGCAAAGGCGTCATCGAGAACCTGTCGCTGACAGTGAGGCCCGGCGAAAAGGTCGGGCTGGTCGGACGCTCGGGCGCCGGCAAGTCGACGCTCGTCAACCTGCTGCTGCGTTTCTACGATCTGGAAAGCGGCCGCATCCTGGTCGACGGGCAGGATATATCGCTGGTCACGCAGGATTCGCTGCGCGCCAATATCGGCATGGTCACCCAGGACACCTCGCTGCTGCACCGCTCGGTGCGGGAGAACATCCTTTACGGCCGTCCCGACGCCGGCGAGACGGCGATGGTGGAGGCAGCGAGGAGGGCTGAGGCGCTGGAGTTCATCGAGGGCCTGCATGATCCCAAGGGCCGCAGAGGTTTTGACGCGCATGTCGGCGAACGTGGCGTGAAGCTTTCGGGCGGCCAGCGCCAGCGCATCGCGATCGCACGCGTCATGCTCAAGGATGCGCCTATCCTGATCCTCGACGAGGCTACCTCGGCCCTGGACTCGGAGGTCGAGGCAGCGATCCAGGAAAACCTCTACCGGCTTATGGAGGGCAAGACGGTGATCGCGATCGCCCACCGGCTCTCCACGATCGCGGCGATGGACCGGCTGGTCGTGATGGACCATGGCCGCGTCATCGAGGAAGGCACGCACGAGGAACTGGTGGCGAAGGGCGGACTTTATGCTCACCTCTGGGAGAGGCAGTCGGGCGGCTTCCTGCTCGATACGCTTGCGGAGAAGGAGCTGGCGGCGGAGTGATGGCGAGAGCTGAGCGAGGCACCCCCCTCTGGCCTGGCGGCCATCTCCCCCTCAAGGGGGGAGATTGGCTGTCATCTATGGTTTCGCCAATCGGAAACGCTGCAGATTGGCGAAACGGGAGAATCCCCCCCCTTGAGGGGGAGATGGCCGGCAGGCCAGAGGGGGGTACTCGCAGGCGCAACGTTCACTTCGGAAACACCGCATGACCTCCGACGGCTTCACCGACCGCATCTGGCGCTCGGTCGAGGGCGCGATCGATCCATTCCAGGATACCGATCGCGAGGTGCTGCCCGAGGACGCCTGGAGCTTCATCTTCTATTTCGCGAACCAGGCGAAGGGGCCGTTTCTGCTGCTGCTGATCACCGGCGGGCTTGCCGGCGGCGTGGACGCGGCGATGTACTGGGCAGTGGGCTGGCTGATCGACCTGCTCGGCTCGTCAAGCCCGGCGCGGCTCTTCGCCGACCACTGGCCGGCGCTGCTTGGGCTGCTGTTCCTGATCCTGGTCGTCCGCGCCGTCGTCATGATCGCATCGGCGGTGGTCGAGCAGCAGGTGATCGTGCCCGGCTTCTATTCGATGGTGCGCTGGCAGGCGTTCCGCCGCGTCATCGAGCAGCCCTACGATTTCTATCAGAACGATTTCGCCGGCCGCATCGCCACCAAGATCATGCAGGGCGGCGAGGCCGTCGGCGACTTCATCGTCAACATGCTGCAGACCATGTGGTCGTTTCTCACCTTCGTGGTGCTGGCGATCACGATCCTGATGTCTCTCGACCCACTGATGGGCGTGGTGGTGGCGGTATGGTTCGCGGGCTACGCGACGATCGTGCGCTTCCTGCTGCCGCAGATGCGGCAGGCGGGCCGCGAGACCGCCGACCAGCGCTCGATATTCAACGGTCGTCTCGTCGATGCCTTCACCAACATCATCGCGGTGAAGCTGTTCGACAGCGGCCGGCGCGAGCATGCTTACATCCACGATGGGCTGGAAGGGTTCCTCGCTGCCGTTGTCCGGTTGACGCGCGCGGTGACGACCGTGCGCTCCTCGGTTGCGATCCTCAACGGCATCATGATGAGCGCGATCGGGGCTATCGCCGTGCTGAGCTGGACGAATGGCAATATCTCGACCGGCGCGATCGCAGCCTCGCTCGGCCTCGTCTTCCGGCTCAACCAGATGTCCGGCTGGATGATGTTCAACATCAACGGTCTGATCCGTAACTATGCGACCATCCAGGACGCGACGCGGACAATCTCGGTGAGGCCTACGATCCGCGACGCGGAGAACGCGACAGTGCTTCCACGGGCGAAGGGCGACATACGTTTCGAGAACGTTTCCTTCCACTATGGAAAAGAGGGCGGCATCATCGACAACCTGTCCCTGCATATCCGACCCGGCGAACGCGTCGCGCTGGTCGGTCCCTCCGGCGCCGGCAAGACGACCATCGTCAACCTGATGCTGCGGCTCTTCGACGTGGAAGAAGGTCGCATTCTGCTCGACGGGCACGATGTCCGCAATGTGACGCAGGCGTCGCTGCGCGCGCAGTTCGGTGTCGTCAGCCAGGAGGCGATGCTGATGCACCGCTCGATCCAAGACAACATCGCCTATGGCAAGGCAGGTGCGACCGAGGCCGAGATCATCGATGCGGCCAGGCGTTCAGCCGCGCACGACTTCATTATCGACGTCGAGGATCCGAAGGGCCGCAAGGGCTACGATGCGCATGTCGGCGAGCGAGGCGTAAAACTTTCCGGCGGCCAGCGGCAGCGCGTCGCCATCGCCCGCATGATGTTGAAGGATGCGCCGGTTCTGATCCTCGACGAGGCGACTTCGGCGCTCGATTCGGAAGTCGAGGCGGCGATCCAGGAAAACCTATATCGGTTGATGGAAGGCAAAACGGTTATCGCAATCGCTCATCGGCTTTCGACGATCGCGGCGCTGGACCGGCTGATCGTCATCGACGAAGGCAAGATCGTCGAGGAAGGCACGCATGACGCGCTGATTGCCAGGGATGGACTCTATGCGCAGCTCTGGAAGCGGCAGTCCGGCGGCTTCCTCGCCGAGCGGTTGGCGGCGGAGTAGGCGATGACGCTGCGCCCACCGAGCCGCTTTTCGGGATCGGGGAATGCGCCCGATTTTCTCGGCCTGCTCGACCACGAGATCGCCGCGGAGAAGGCCTCCGCGCTCGGTCGCGCCGGCGAAAGGGTGGAGCGGACGCTGGCGCGCCTGCGAGCACATGACGCAGATGCGTCCGCGCGACTCACTCTGCTGAAAGAGGCGGCCGAAGCCGTCTACGCGTATTTCATCCAGCGCGAGCTCTGCGGCATGCGCCGCCATCATGACGTGATCCGCGAATGCCAGATCCCCAACGAGGTGCTTGTCAGGCTGGGCGCGAAGTAGCCGTGTCGCCGTGAAAGCGTTCCCCGTCGGTGAGCCGTTCACTGGGTCCGGTGGTCAAAGTCACGAGGCAGCTATCCACGGGTTGAAAAGCTTTACTCCTGTTCCTTCGAAGTCGCGCGTATTGCGGGTGACGACGGTGAGATCGTGGACCAGCGCAGTGGCAGCGATATAGGCATCGCGATCAGGGCGGCGATTGGGCACATGAAGGGCGGCGCAGGCCAACGCCACGTCTTCGTCTACCGGGAGGAGGCGGCCCGCGAACCCACCGATTATGTCTCGGGTCAGCCATGCCAGCATCAGGTTGCCTTGCAGTGGATCGCGGCGCTGGATCAGTAGTGCGCCATATTTGATCTCCAACAATGTGATGCAGGAGAGAAAAAAGCCACTTGGGTTCGTCTCGTCCGCCCAGCGAAGGACGTTCGAATCGGCGCGATTGCGGTTCCTGAGTTCCGAGACGACATTGGTGTCTACGATGAACATCAGTCGAATTCGGCAGGCTTGAGGGAGAAGCTGTCTTTGAATTCGGGGATTTCGAAGTCGAAATCTCCCCCTTCCTTCTGTGCCAGTGCCTCGGCCAGACTCTTCGGCTTCTCCTGCTTCGGCTCGTCATGCTCCAGTCGTCGAAATTCCGCGATCGACATCAACACGTAAGCCGGTTCGCCCCGATCCGTGATGAACACGGGCCCCTTCTCGGCCGCGCGCTTCGCGCGCGCCGTATCCTGATTGAACTCGCGGCTGGTGAAGGTCGTGATCGGCTTTGTCGAGATATTCATGACAGTCACCTCTTCCGCGAAATGTAGCAATGTTGCTACATTCGTTTCGTCCAGTCAAATTTCCATAGTTCGGGAGCCCCCGCGACAATCTGCCCTGACCCCCTCCAGCCGTCTGGACAAGCGTCAGGCAGATGCATAGAAACCTTCCAAATCACCGGGCTCCTTGGGGGTTTGCGCTGTCGCGCGAAAATGCGATTGACGCCCGGAACAGCCGACCTCTGCCGCCGGCAGCCACGAGAGGAAAGGACCGCAGTCCGTGAGCGCACACGACACGATCGATCCAAGTCGTCGCGATTTCCTCTATATTGCAACAGGCATGGCCGGTGTGGTCGGAGCGGCTGCCGTCGCATGGCCCTTCATCGACCAGATGCGCCCGGATGCATCGACATTGGCGCTGTCGACCGTCGAGGTCGATATCTCTTCCCTGCAGCCCGGCATGTCGCTCACCGTGAAATGGCGCGGCAAACCCGTCTTCATCCGCAACCGCACGCCTGAGGAGATCGAGGCGGCCAAGGCCGTAAAGCTCGAGGAACTGAAGGACCCGGTCGCCCGCAACGCCAACCTGCCTTCCGACGCGCAAGCCACCGACGCCGACCGTTCGGCGGGCGAAGGCAAGGAGAACTGGCTGGTCATGGTCGGCGTGTGCACGCATCTCGGCTGCATCCCGCTTGGCCAGCAGGGTGAATATGGCGGCTGGTTCTGCCCTTGCCACGGTTCGGTCTACGACACGGCCGGACGTATCCGCAAAGGTCCTGCGCCGGAGAACATGGCGGTGCCGGTCTTCACCTTCGTCTCGGACACCAGGGTCCGGATCGGTTGAGAGGGGCGCGTCCATGAGTTCGCTGCAGCATTCGACCTACACCCCGAAGACCGGGTTCACCCGCTGGATCGACGCACGCATGCCGTTGCCCCGGCTGGTCTACGATTCCTTCGTGGCCTATCCGGTGCCGCGCAACCTCAATTACGCCTACACATTCGGAGGCATCCTCTCGATCATGCTGGCGGCGCAGATCCTGACCGGCATCGTGCTGGCCATGCATTACGTATCCGACACGCGGCTTGCCTTCGATTCCGTCGAGAAGATCATGCGCGACGTGAATTCGGGCTGGCTCTTGCGCTACCTGCATTCGAACGGCGCGTCGTTCTTCTTCGTCGCGGTTTATATCCACATCTTTCGCGGTCTCTATTACGGCTCGTACAAGGCGCCGCGCGAGCTGCTATGGATTCTGGGCTGCATCATCTACCTGCTGATGATGGCGACCGGCTTCATGGGTTATGTGCTGCCTTGGGGCCAGATGAGTTTCTGGGGCGCCACCGTGATAACCGGCTTCTTCACGGCGATCCCGCTGGTGGGCGACTGGATCCAGCAGCTCCTGCTCGGCGGCTTCGCGGTGGACAATCCGACGCTCAACCGCTTCTTCGCGCTCCACTACCTGCTGCCGTTCATGATTGCCGGTGTGGTCGTGCTGCATATCTGGGCGCTGCATGTCGCCGGTCAGACCAATCCGACCGGCATCGAGGTGAAGTCGAAGACCGACACCGTGCCGTTCTCGCCGCACGCGACCGTCAAGGACGCCTTCGCGATGATCGTGTTCCTGGCGGTCTATGCCTATTTCGTCTTCTACATCCCGAACTATCTCGGGCATCCGGACAACTACACCGTTGCCAACCCGCTGAAGACGCCCGCGCATATCGTGCCGGAATGGTACTTCCTGCCCTTCTACGCGATCCTGCGCGCCATCACTTTCAACATCGGGCCGATCAATTCAAAGCTCGGCGGCGTGCTCGCCATGTTCGGCGCCATCGCGGTGCTGTTCCTGGTGCCTTGGCTCGACACCTCGAAGGTACGTTCGGCCGTCTACCGGCCCTGGTACAAGCTGTTCTACTGGCTGTTCGCGGCGGATGCGATCTTCCTCGGCTGGCTTGGATCGCGCCCGGCCGAAGGCAGCTACGTCGTCATGGCGCAGCTTGCGACGCTCTACTACTTCGTGTTCTTCCTGGTCATCATGCCGTTGCTCGGCCTGATCGAGACGCCGCGCAAGACGCCCAACTCGATTACCGAAGCGGTGCTGGCAAAGAACGGTGGAGGCGCTATTGCCCTGCCGGAAAGGGCAGCAGCGGCGCCGGAGCACAAAGGTTGACCTTCCGGGAATCAGAGGGGTTGAGATGAAAACGATTCTCGGAGTGCTGGCGACGGCTTTCGCCTTGGCGGCGGCAGGCAACGCTTTCGCGCAGGAAGGTCATAGCGAGGCTGCGCCGACCCATTTTCCGATCCTGGAGCCGAAGCACGAGCACTGGTCGTTTGCCGGGCCGTTCGGCAGATATGACAAGGGTCAGCTCCAGCGCGGGCTGAAGGTCTACAAGGAAGTCTGCTCGGCCTGCCACTCGATGCATCTGGTTGCGTTCCGCAATCTGGAGGACCTGGGCTATTCCGAGGCCCAGGTGAAGGCGTTCGCGGCCGAATACACAGTCCAGGATGGTCCGAACGACGACGGCGACATGTTCGACCGGCCGGGCATCCCCTCGGACTATTTTCCCTCGCCGTTCCCGAACGCCCAAGCAGCGGCCGCTTCGAATGGCGGCGCGGCGCCGCCGGATTTTTCGCTGATCGCCAAGGCGCGCGGCGTCGAGCGCGGGTTCCCGACCTTCATCTTCGATATTTTCACGCAGTATGCCGAGAGTGGACCCGACTATATCCACTCGCTGCTCACCGGCTACAACGAGCAGCCGCCGGCCGGCATGACGATCCCGGAAGGCACGCACTATAATCCCTATTTCATTTCGGGCGTGTCGTTGGCGATGCCGCCGCCGCTCTCCGACGGGCAGGTGACCTATGACGACGGCGCACCGCAGACCGTCGATCAGTACGCCAGGGACGTATCTGCGTTCCTGATGTGGGCTGCCGAGCCGCATCTGGAAGACCGCAAGAAGACCGGCTTCCGCGTCCTCATATTCCTCATTCTTTTCGGTGGGCTGGTCTATCTGACGAAACGCCGGATCTGGGCCGACGTCGCGCACTGAGCGGCACTCCGAAGATGGCAAATAAAGGGCGCCGAACGGCGCCCTTTTGTCGTTGGCGAAAGCCGTTCATCGTCACATGGTCGTCACTGGATGAGACAATGCTGAGATGGTCTCCACCCAGAGGACCATTCCATGAAAAAATTAGCATCGTTCGCGGCAGCCTTTGTGCTGCTCGTCGCGGGTTCGACGGCATATGCCGAGGAAGCGCAACCGTTCATCACCAACAAGGACATCGACCTGACGATGATCCTGCCACCGCCTCCGGCCGACGACTCCGCTCAGACAAAAGCGGAGATCGGAGAGGTTCTGACAATTCAGGTGACGCGCACGCCCGAGATGGAGGCGCGCGCCATAGCTGACGCGGAAGAAAACGTCTGGCGCTTTGCCGATGTCATGGGACCGAAATTCACCAAGGAAGCGTTGCCGAAATTCAGTGCCTTCTTCGATCGCGTCGTTGCCACAGAAGGTGCGGTTGTCGATCCGGCCAAGGGCGTCTGGAAACGCCCGCGCCCTCACATGTTGAGCGATCTGGTCAAGCCCGTGGTCAAGCTGTCCAGCTCCGGCGCCTGGCCGTCCGGACATGCGACCGTCGGCACGATGATGGGCATCGTCCTGTCGGACATGGTCCCTGAAAAGCGGGCCGAGATCATGGCTCGCGCCGCCGAATACGCCCACAACCGCGTGGTTGGAGGTATTCACTATCCGTCCGACGTGGAGATGGGCAAGATTTCGGGCAGTGTGATCGTCGCGGTTCTTTTGAGCCGAGATGACTTCAAGAAGGAGTTCGATGAAGCCAAATCCGAGCTTCGTGGCGGCCTTGGCATGTGATCGCCGGCGGCCCCACACTGCCCAACTGGAAGGGGCGCCTTAAGGCGCCCCTTTTTGCTGGAACAGGCCATGTAGGGTCGGCAACCAGCGGCGGCTCCGCCAGCATCACGGATGCATGCGCGCGCCCTTGGTGATCTTGTCGACCAGCTTCTTGTCCTCGCGTAGCGCCAGTCCAACGACCTTGGTGGTGTCCGGTCCATGTTCGGCGAACACGGCGCGATTGGCTGCATCATGGCCCGTCGCGAACATTTCTTCGATGTAGAGTGCGCAGCGGACGCTACGGTCCAGCGCGCGCCGGTGGATGGCAGCGATGGTCGCATGGTCGGCGGCGAGCACGATCACCGGCTGAATGGACATGCTGTGGTAGATGTTGCCGGCCGCGTCACGGTAGGGCTCGCCGATGATCTCAGGCGCGGCGCCGACGATCCCGCTCATCAGGAAGGCGGTGACATTGAGCTTTTGCCAAGTCGGCAGGTCCTCCCGGACGACGATCGCAGTCTTTGTGTCGAAGATCATACTGGAACTCGCTTTCATTCGGGCGGGCCAATTTGCCGGCAATCAGTGGGCGGAGCAGCCAAGCGGCCGCTCCCAGTCAATTTGGTGATCGCAAAGCCGTCAAGCTCGGCATTTCCATATGACGATCAGCGGAGTATCAATGATCTCCAACTTACTGGTTCGCACGAATGAAACCCTCCCTCGAAGACTCGCTTCTGTCGGCGATCCGCACGATCCCCGACTATCCCAAGCCCGGCATACTGTTCCGCGACATCACCACGCTGCTCGGCAATGCGCGCGCCTTCCGCCGCGCTGTCGATGAACTCGTGCATCCCTATGCCGGCTCAAAGATCGACAAGATCGCCGGCATAGAAGCGCGGGGCTTCATCCTTGGCGGCGCCATCGCGCACCAGCTTTCGGCCGGCTTCATCCCGATCCGCAAGAAGGGCAAACTACCGCACGAGACCGTGCGCGTCGCCTACAGCCTCGAATATGGGCTCGACGAGATGGAGATGCACAAGGATGCGGTCTCGGCTGGCGAGAAGGTGATTCTCGTCGATGACCTGATTGCGACCGGCGGCACGGCGGAGGGCGCGGTCAAGCTGCTGCGGCAGATGGGCGCCGACATCGTCGCCGCGTGCTTCGTCATTGACCTCCCCGATCTCGGCGGGCGAGAAAAACTCGAAAAGCTGGATGTTCCGGTCAGAACCCTTATAGCCTTCGAGGGGCACTGACCACTTTCGAGCGCGGTTCGCGGGCTTCAATGCACGGTGTTGGATGGTTTTGAGGCGGCAATCATCTCGGCTTGACCAATAAGGAATGTCCGCATCGCCGGATCATCGCAGAGGCCGATCGCACGCTCGTAGGCGTGCCCCGCTTCGACCCTCCGGCCAAGTCTGGCGAAGAGATGCGCGGCCAGCGCCCAATAAGGCTGGTAGGTGGTGACTGAAGCTTCGGGCAAGTCGCGCAGCAAGGCCAGGCCGGCTTGCGCGTCGCGTGCCTCTGCGACGGCTGCGGCACGGCCGACCAGGCCGCCGATGGTCGGGGCGAGCCGCACCAGTCCTTCGTAGAGCAACGCCACGGCCTCCCAGTCCGTGTGACCGGTAACGGCCCGTTGCGCGTGGACCGACTGAATGGCCGCCTCGAGTTGGAAGCGGCCGACACGGTCTGCCAGGGCAGCTTTGGCAAGCTGTTGCTCAGCTTCCTGCGCGAGTTCGCGCGACCAAAGGGTTGTGTCCTGTTCGGCCAGCGGCACATAAGCGCCGCCCGTCTCGCGCCGGGCCGCCCGCCTCGCCTCGCAATGCAGCATGAGAGCGAGCAGGCCGCGTGCCTCAGGCTCGTCTGGGAGGAGCGCAGTCATCAACCGGCCCAGATAGATCGCCTCGCCGGCAAGGCCGCGCAGGCTGGCGCTGCCGCCCGCCACATCGTCCCAGCCGCTGCCATAAGCGGCGTAGATCGCCTCCAGAACGGCATCCAGCCGCGGAGCAATTTCATCAGCTTCGGGCGGCTCGAATGGAATGCCGGCATCGCGAATACGCGTCTTGGCTCGTGTCAGCCGCCGCGCCATTGCGGCCGGACTGACGCAGAAAGCCGAGGCGATGCGGCCGGCGTCAAGCCCGAGCACCGTCTGCAGCATCAGCGGCGTGCGGATCGCGGCATCGATTGCAGGATGGGCACAGGTGAACAACAACTTCAGCCGTTCGTCACCCAGGCCCGATGGGCTTGTCATCCTTGCCTCCGCCTCTTCCGCAGCAAGCAACAGCGCCGGCATGGACTGCTCCCGGACCTGACGGCGGCGGGCTGCATCGACCAGCTTGCGTCGCGCCGCCGTGAGCAGCCAGGCTTCGGGATTGGCCGGGACGCCTGAGCTCGGCCAATTTACCAACGCCGCGCTGAAGGCGTCGGCCAGCGCATCTTCGGCGGCCGCGATGTCGCGCGAGCGCGCCGAGAGAAAGGCGAGCAGGCGGCCGTAGGATTCGCGTGCCGCCCGCTCGACCGCCTCATATGCGTTCGCGGCCATCCGCCCTCAGCTCTCCGCGAGCATCTTGTACAAGGCTTCGCGATCCGCCTGCGGCAAGGCTGGCCGCACCTCGACGCCCCCACCGGGACGGCCCGGATAGCGGGCCGCCCATTTCAAGGCGGCATCGATGTCGGCGACCTCGATGATGAAGAAGCCGGCAAGCTGCTCCTTCGTGTCGGCAAATGGCCCGTCCTGGACATGATGGCCGCCGTCGCCATTGAGCCGCAGCGAGGTCGCCGTTCCCGGCTTCTGCAGTCCCGCGCCGTTGACGATGATGCCGGCGTCCTGCAGCGCCTTCATGTACGGAACGAAGCTCGCCCGGAACGCCTTGCGCCCTTCAGGATCGTCTCGCGCCTCGAACTCTTCGGGCGTCGAATAGAAGAGAAGCATATATTGCATGACCTGGTCCTTTCGGCTCTCGAGCGCATCAATCGTCGCTCGGACCAATGACGCGCAGGCGGGCTCAGATCGGACACCTGGCCGACGTTTTTTGCAATTTGCTTTTAAGAGACGCGCCTCGCGCTGCGTCATTCCACCTTGACCAGCACGGCGCTCTCAAACTCGATCACCTTGTCGCCCGTCGAGTCGAAACCCTCGCTGAACAGCGAAAGCACCCGCCAGCCCGGCCGTGAGGCCATGGCCCGATGCTCGACCGAGCGGCGCGTGTAGCGCACCGTCTCGCCGGCATAGACAGGTTTCAGCCATTTCAGGTTCTTGAAGCCGGGGGAGGGGCCGAATTCAGGACGCGGACCCGGGCCGTCCCACGGCCCTGCGTCGGGCGGCGTCTCGAGATTGCACTTCATCCAGGCCGACGCCGTGTGCCAGCCCGACGCGCACAGGCCTGCGAGCACGCTCTTCTTCGCCGCCGCCTCGTCGACATGAAAGGGCTGCGGGTCGTATTTCCTGGCAAAGGCCTTGATAGCCTCAGGCGTGAAGGTGTGGGAGCCGATCTCGACAGTCTCGCCGATGCGGAAGAAGGCGTCGAGGCTCATTGGGCGGCCTCGCGCGTCAGGAACATGCCGGTGTTCTGCAACTCGAAAACCTGCTCGTCACGCTGGTTGAAGAGTTCGCTGCGGATCGTGACAAGGCCCAGGCCATGCCGCGATTTCGAGATACGCTTGCCGACAACGGTGCATTTCCCCCGGAGCTGGTCGCCGGCGAGAACCGGCTTCTTCCACTTGGCGTATTCGATGCCGGGAGAACCCTGCGAGGTGGAATCGAGAAGGAAGCCATCGCACAGCAGCCGCATGAACATGCAGCAGGTGTGCCAGCCCGAAGCGGAAAGCCCGCCAAGGATGCTGGCCTTCCCGGCCTCCTCGTCGAGATGCATGGGCTGGAAGTCGAACTCGCTCGCGAATTCTACGATTTCTTCTGCCGTTACGAGTTTCGAGCCGAGCTCCAGGACTGCACCTTCGTCGAGGTCGTCATAGGTCCACTTCGTCGCTGCCATCGGCCAGTCCTGTTCAAGCTTGAACCAGATCATCGCCGCTCCGACCGCCGACCGGAATGCGGTCGTGGTCGAACGGCTTTCGGACGTCCTTATGTATTGAACTTGAACAGCATCACATCGCCGTCCTGCACGACGTATTCCTTGCCTTCGTCGCGCGCCTTGCCGGCCTCCTTGGCCGCCACCTCGCCTCCGAGCGAGACGAAGTCGCCATAGGCGATGGTCTGGGCGCGGATGAAGCCGCGCTCGAAATCGGTGTGGATGACGCCTGCTGCCTGCGGGGCCTTCGTGCCCTTTTCTATCGTCCAGGCGCGCGTCTCCTTCGGCCCGGCCGTGAAATAGGTGATAAGGTGCAGCAGGTCGTAGCCGGCGCGGATCAGCCGGTCGAGGCCGGGTTCGTGGAGCCCCATGGCTTCCAGGAACTCATGCTCCTCCTCGTCGGGAAGCTGCGCCACCTCGGCCTCGATCGCCGCCGAGATAGTCACCGTCCGAGCGCCCTGTGCGGCCGCCATCTTTTCCACCGCGCGCGTATGCTCATTGCCGTCGGCGGCATCCTTCTCGGCCACGTTCGCGACATAGAGCACTGGGTGGGCGGTGAGCAGGTTCAGCCCCTGCAGGATCTTAAGCTCCTCGGTCGAGATGCCCTGCAGCAAGACGCGCACCGGCTTGCCGGCCTGAAGAAGTTCAAGCGCCCTTTCCATGACGGGAAGCACGGTCAGCGCTTCCTTATCCTTGCCGCTCGCGCGCTTGCGTATCTGGACGATGCGCCGCTCTAGGCTTTCAAGGTCGGCGAGCATCAGCTCGGTCTCAACCGTATCGGCATCGGCCACGGGGTCGATCCGGCCTTCGACATGGGTGATGTCGTCATCCTCGAAGCAGCGCAACACATGCACTATCGCGTCGACCTCGCGAATGTTAGCGAGGAACTGGTTGCCGAGCCCTTCACCCTTGGAGGCGCCTCGCACTAGCCCTGCGATGTCGACGAAGGAGATGCGGGTCGGGATGATCTCCTTCGACTTGGCGATGGCCGCGATCTTCTCCAGCCGCGGATCCGGCACCGCCACCTCACCGGTGTTCGGCTCGATGGTGCAGAATGGATAGTTGGCGGCCTGCGCGGCTGCGGTGCGCGTAAGCGCGTTGAACAATGTCGATTTGCCGACGTTGGGAAGCCCAACGATCCCGCATCTGAAGCCCATGATCCAAGAAACCTTACGGGGAAACCAGAATTTGCCCAGGCGTATGGGCTGAGTGATCGTCGATCGTCAAGCCTGCGTCCGTTAGACCGGAATCTTCGCCGTCAGGATTTCCGGCCGGAGGACATACGCTCGGCTCGCGCACGCTCCACCTCGGCGACAATAAACCCGCGGGCAATGCGCTCCCGCAACGTTTGCGGCGACTGATCGAGTTCCCTCGCGCGCAGCGGCCGCTTCTTGCGCTTCTCTTCCAGTTCACAAAGCTCCTTGTCGAGAGCTGCAATCGTCATCTTGCCGACGATATTGTCCGCAGTCGTCTGATAGGACCGATTGATGATGTCGCGCTTCTGTTTGAACCTGAGGACGGCGTTGGCTGTCGAGGGACCGTAGCGTTCTTGCTCGATCTCCTTTTCATCGATGTAGAACCGGTCGATCGCGATGAGCGCCGCCTGGATGAGCCGCACGAAATAACCTTGGGTTCCAGGAGTTACGTGGTCACTGTCCCGCACCAGGCAGCCTTCGAGCCTGTGATTGCCGGCGAGCAATTTCGATTGAAGCGGCATGCCTGACCTCAGAACACGAGCGTATCGAGGGATGGATTGAACCCGTTGAGCGCTTCGATCTGTCGCGCGTTGAACCTGATCTTCGTACTGCTTGGACCGGGCGCCATGATGTTGGTCTGGTCGTTGTCTTCGTGGCCAAGGTCGAATGCATGGCCAAGTTCATGCGCCGTCGTCGAGGCAACCTGGCGCAGCGTGTCGCGGCGAGTGTCCACGAAGCAAAGACCTAGCAATGGGAATGTATCTCCGCGAACTGTCTCTTCCCTGTTCGGATCTGAATCTTCCTCAAAATCCCATCCATAAATCAGGCTGACTCTGTTTCTCATTGCTCCGACGTGCTTCTTCATTCGCAATTTGAAATATGTTCCGAGGATGATCGGGTCGCCGAGATTCTCCAGCGGAAACTCCATTTCGTCGACGTAGCCCTGCGAATCGATAAGTTCGACGTTCGCCTGCTTGAGATACAGCTTCGAAACCACGGACACCTGATTGAAAATCTCCGAGCGGCTCATCGGGTTTTGGGTGAACATGTCGAACTTGATGCTGCTGATCGTTATGTCGCGTCTGCGTGTAGGCAGCACGCTTATCATCAGATGCTGAGCCTCGGCAGGCGCGCCAGCCGTCTCCAACGAAAAGTGTGCAGGGCCCGTGGTGTTGCCCGTCACCTTGAAGGTGATCGAAGCCTGAGCAGGGATCGTGAAAGTGTTCTTGCCCTGCGCCTTTACGCGCTGGTCGCCGGTCGAGAGCGTAACGTCTCCCCGCCATTTCCCCGCCGGCGTTAGAGTCCATTCCCGATGGTCGCTGCTGACGATGAACTCCCGCTCGCCCTTGTGCGGCACCATCTGGTAGGCGCTGCTGCGTGTGAACGTGTCGAAGCCGTCCGGTTGCTTGTCCTTTTCCTTGCTGAAACCCGCGCCCATCCCGCAAACCCATGTCGATTGCGCCCGTGCCCCACGTGGCCGCAGGCAGTTTACAAAGGATCGAAGACGGCAATCAAGCGACGTCTAAACACCTTCTCGTCGGGCACCGGTAGGTTTTTGCGCGTGGAAGCCTCAATGCTCGCTTCCGCCCCGGAACAGCCTTTTCAGCATCGCCGCCATCGGCCCGGTTTCGGGCACCTTGACAGCCGGCTGCTGTGGCCGCGCCTGGCGGATGTGGCTTTGGCCGTTGCGCTTTGGCTGGGCCGGCTCCAACTGTCCTTCAGCGATTGTATCCCCGGCTTTCGGCCGCGGCGGCTTGGCGCCCTGAACGGCAAGACTCAGCTTGTTCATGAAGCCGTTGTCGTCGCCCTTCGCCAGCAGCTCGGCATTGTCGGCGAGCGTCTCGATCAACGGATCGAGCCATTCGCGGTCGGCCTTGGAGAAGTCGCCCAGCACGTGCGGCATCACCATCTCCTTGACCCCGGGATGGCCGACGCCGATGCGCACGCGCCGGTAGTCCTGGCCGACATGGCCGTCGAGCGAGCGGATGCCGTTGTGGCCACCGGCGCCGCCGCCGATTTTCACACGAACCTTGCCGGGCGCGAGATCGATCTCGTCATAGAAGACGGTGAGGCCCGCCGGCTCGAGCTTATAGAAACGCAGCGCCTCGCCGACGGCCTGGCCCGAAAGGTTCATGAAGGTTTGCGGCTTGACGAGCAGCACCTTTTCGCCACCGAGCTTGCCGTCGGCAATCTCGGCCTGGAATTTCTTCGACCAGGGCGAAAACGAATGGCGGCGGGCGATCGCGTCCACCGCCGTGAAGCCGACATTGTGCCGGTTGTTCGCGTAGCGCGCGCCGGGATTGCCGAGACCTGCGAAGACGAGCATCGGGCCTCTCCCGGCGCGTCAAACCTACTTCTTCTCTTCGGTCGCCGCCGGTGCAGCCGCTTCCGCGGGAGCGGCTGCCGCTTCCTCAGTGATCTCCGGCTTCATGGCTGAAGATCCCGCGACGGTGGCAATCGTGAAGTCGCGGTCGGCAATTACCGGGCGCACACCTTCCGGCAGCTTCACCGCGGAGATGTGGATCGAATCGCCGATGTCGGTGCCTTCGAGGTCGACCGTAATGAAATCGGGGATCGCGTTCGCACGGCAATGGAACTCGACCTGGTGACGAACGATGTTCAGCACGCCGCCGCGCTTGATGCCGGGCGACTTGTCCTCATTGATGAAGTGGACCGGAACGTCGACGTTGACCTCGGTATCCTTGCCGATGCGCAGGAAATCGACGTGCACCGGGAAATCGCGGACCGGATCGAGCTGATAGTCCTTCGGCAGGACCTGGATCTTCTGGCCGCCGACGTCGATCGTCGCGACGGTGGTCAGAAACCCGCCGCCATGGATCTTGTAGAAAATGTCCTTGTAAGACAGGGCGATCGCCAGGGGTGGCTGCTTGTCGCCGTAGATGACTGCAGGGACTTTGCCGTTGCGCCGAACTTCCCGGGCGGACCCCTTACCGACCCGTTCGCGCGCCTCGGCCGTGAGCTCGTAGCTCTCTTGGCTCATGGCTTTTCCTTTCAAAGTTTCTGGAGCGTTCGCAGCGGCCGCAAAGCCTTGCCGAAAACGTCGAAAACCGTCAGCTCCATGCATTATCCGATCAAAAAGCTGGAAACCGCTTTTCGGGGATCGTGCAGGCCGGCGGCCTTCCTCCGCGTTGCCTCCAAGGGTGTCTACGCGGGTGGCGGTCCTATAGCGGAAGGGTGGCGCGAGCGCAAGGTTCGCCTGCTTCCATCATCGACAGCCCGCCGCTCTCCCAGCGGCTCAACACATCGCGAAACTTTTGCACCTGCGGTCCTGCAGCCACATCGTCCGGTTCATCGACCCGCCTCCTCACGGAGACAGAAAACCGGACAACTCGTGTGCTACCTAACCCGGACAACTCATCTGCTGCCGACACCATAGCAAATCGCCGTTGATCAGGCACTCGACGCGTCCTATGATTGAGTGTCGGGGACATAGGTGGACTCCCCGCTAGGCTTCGGCCCAAGTTCCGCCTTCGCTGACTTGCGGAGGCAGCCATGCCGAAGAATATTTCTTCTGAACAATTGATTGCTTTGGTCGGGACAGAGGAGTGCCCGGTCATTGTCGACGTGCGTCGAGAGCAGGCTTTCCAGGCGTCGCAGACGCGCGTCGCCGGCGCCATCTGGCGCAATCACCTCGACGCTGGGGACTGGTCGCGCGACTTGCCTGCGGGCCGGCCGATGGTCGTCTATTGTGCTCATGGCCACAACGTCAGTGCGCTTGCCGCCTCGTTGCTGGCAGCAGCCGGCATCGACGTCTCAGTGCTGGAGGGTGGAATCGAGGGGTTTGCCGCGGCAGGCGGCCCTCTGGTGGCCCGCGAAGGTCCTGGGGTCGATGTCTCGCGCGCTGCGCCGAGCGTGTGGGTGACACGCGAACGTCCGAAGATCGACCGCATTGCCTGTCCGTGGCTCATACGCCGCGTCATCGATCCGTTTGCAGTGTTCCATTTCGTGCCTGCCGAATGGGTCACAGACGTCGCTCAGGAACTCGGCGCCATCCCGTTCGACATAGAAGGTGTGCGCTATTCGCATCGCGGCGAGACCTGCACATTTGACTCGCTGCTCAGCGAGTTCGCCATTGCCGATCCGCCACTTCTTCATCTCGCCCGAATCGTCCGCGGCGCCGACACTGCGCGCCTCGACCTCGAAGAACAATCGGCGGGGCTTCTGGCAATTTCGCTCGGTCTTTCCGCGATCGAAACGAACGACCTGAAGCAGCTCGACAAGGGCATGCTGATCTACGACGCACTCTACGGCTGGTGCCGCCATGCGGTCGGGGAGCGCCACAACTGGCCGGCAAAGCCTGCGACATGAATATGGCGAGCATTCCCAACTCAGGGGTGACACTTGCCGAAGCCACGCGCACTTTCGCGCGCATCGGTCTTCTGTCGTTCGGCGGTCCAGCCGGGCAGATCGCGCTGATGCATCGCATCCTCGTCGACGAAAAACGCTGGCTCGACGAAGCGCGGTTCCTCCATGCCCTGAACTACTGCATGCTATTGCCCGGGCCGGAAGCGATGCAGCTTGCCACCTATGCCGGGTGGTTGCTTCACGGAGTGCGCGGCGGCCTCATCGCCGGACTGCTGTTCGTGCTGCCGGGGGCAGTGGTGATTACCGCACTCTCGGCCATCTATCTCTTCCTCGGTGACGTGCCGCTGATCCACGGTCTGCTTTTCGGCCTGAAGGCGGCCGTGCTCGCTATCGTGCTGGAAGCTCTGGTCAAAGTTTCGAAGCGCGCGCTCAAGGACTGGACAATGGCAGTGATTGCCGTTGCCGCCTTCATCGCGATCGCGCTCCTGAAGCTGCCGTTTCCGCTGATCGTGATTGGCGCGGCACTGATTGGCGCGCTGATCCATTTTGCGGAGCAAAATGGCCGTGCCGGCGAGGCTGTCAGCTCGCAATCAGAGCTTCCATTGCCAGAATGGGCGAAGCCCAATGCAAGACGGCTTCTTTCGACCCTCGCCGTCTGGCTGACCATTTGGTTTGGCCCGCTTGTCGTTCTTAACGTCGCATTCGGCGGCGATCACGTCTTTGCCGCCGAAGCTTTGTTCTTCTCGAAAATGGCTGCAGTCACCTTCGGCGGCGCCTATGCCGTCCTGTCTTATGTCGGGCAACAGGCGGTCGAGGTCTATCGCTGGCTGAGGCCCGACGAGATGCTTGCTGGGCTCGGGCTTGCCGAAACCACGCCCGGACCGCTGATCCTCGTGCTCGTCTTCGTCGGCTTCCTCGGCGGCGCGCGCCAGTCCGGTTTCGACCCGCTGGCGGGCGGAATTGCCGGCGCGCTGGTGACGCTCTGGTTCACTTTCGTACCGTGCTTTCTGTGGATTTTTGTCGGCGCGCCTTACGTTGAGAGAGTACGCAGCGTCCGCTGGCTTGCTACCGCGCTGGCCGCTGTAACGGCGGCGGTTGTCGGCATCATAGCCAATCTCGCCTTATGGTTCGGGCTCCACGTCCTGTTCGCGGAAGTTGGGGCCACGACCATTGGCCCGCTCACCGTTCCGGTGCTCGACCTCGCGACGTTCGACTTCACGGCAGGTGCGATTGCGTTTCTTGCCGCGATCGCGCTACTGCGATTTCATGTCAACATGATTATCGTGCTTGGCGTGGCAGTCGTGGCAGGCGCTGCTCTCTACGGGATCAGGTAACTACGGAGCAGTCGAGATGGCGGCTCAGTCGAACAGGCTCGACACCGATTCCTCGGTCGCTGTGCGTGAGATTGCTTCGCCGATCAGGTCGGCGATCGACAGGACACGAATGTTCTCGGCAGCCTCCACGCTCGATGTCGGCTGGATGGAGTCGGTGATCACCAGTTCCTTCAGCTTCGAACCAGCGATGCGGGCGACCGCACCACCGGACAGCACGCCGTGAGTAATGTAGGCGGTGACGCTGGCCGCGCCTGTCGCCAGCAGCGCCTCGGCCGCATTGCAGAGCGTGCCGCCGGAATCGACGATGTCGTCGTAGAGCAGACAGTCCTTGCCACGTACATCGCCGATGATGTTCATCACCTCCGACTCGCCAGGCCGCTCACGGCGCTTGTCGACGATGGCGAGCTGGGCGTCGAAACGCTTCGCAAGCGCGCGAGCACGCACAACACCGCCCACATCGGGGGACACGACCATAACGTTGGAGAGGTTGTGTTTGGACTTCACATCACGCGCCATGACCGGCACGGCGAACAGATTGTCGGTCGGTATGTCGAAGAAGCCTTGGATCTGGCCGGCGTGCAGGTCGAGCGTGAGAACGCGATCCGCGCCGGCGCGCGTGATCAGGTTGGCGACGAGCTTGGCCGAGATTGGCGTGCGGCCGGAGGCGCGGCGATCCTGCCGGGCATAGCCGAAATAGGGGATTACCGCCGTGATACGCCGTGCCGAGGATCGGCGGAAGGCGTCGATCATGATCAGGAGTTCCATCAGGTGATCGTTCGCCGGATAGGAGGTCGACTGCAGGACAAAGACGTCCTCGCCACGCACATTCTCCTGGATTTCGACGAAAATCTCCTGATCGGCAAAGCGCCGCACGCTGGCGCGGCCGATGGCGATATTCAGGTAACGGGAGACTGCTTCGGCAAGCACCCGGTTTGAATTGCCCGCGAAAAGTTTCATAAGACCGTGGTCATGCCGCCGAACTGAGCCGGCTTTTAGCGCTCCACGCGGCTATTGCAAGCGGGCAGGGCCGAATTCGGACGGACAATCCAAAGAATCGGTTATTTCGGCAAGCTGTCGTCACCCTGTGCGCGTCGACAACCACTGCGCGAGCTCGTCAATTGTGCGGTCGGCGATCGCCTTCATCGCATTCGCGGGAACAGCCGCCCATCCACTGGCGCGGTCGATCTTGGTCTGCCCCTGGATGCGGTGCAGCCGGTTGCCGGCCGGATCCATAATATCCCAAACGTAAATCACGGTTGTGGAGCCACCCTCCGAGATTTCCGAGAAATAGCCCTTCAGGATGTGTGTCGGCGGCGCACCGTTGCCGGCGAGCCCGATGCCTCGCTCGCGCGCCCGCGCGGCCAACCGTTCTGAAAGCGGCACGGCCGCTTCGCGCGTCGTGCCGGTGATTGGCGCGAACTGGATTCGCGACGGCGAGATGACGGCCGTAACCGGGCCGCCGTCACCTTGCGGCACAGCATCGGAAGGCTCGGTGCCCGAGAAGGCGGGAGCCGGCTCGGAACCGAGCGGCGCGGTGCTTGTGGTCGATGGCGCTGTCGTCGTCGTTGGCGCGGCTGACGCCAATGCGGTAGATGGCGCGACCGTCAGGCTGCCGGAAGAGGGCATGGCATTGTCAGATGCTGGCGCCGCTTGCCCGCTGGCGCCGATCTCGGCTGGCGGCACCATGCCATCGGAACTCGTGCAGGCGGCGGTCGCAAGCGCGGCGAGCAGGCATGCGGCAAGCGGTGCCGACCGTCTCATCGCCAACCCAGTTCCTCGCCGCTCCCTTTGCTCACAAGCGTTTCACTGCACGATCAAGTCGAGATCATGGCGCGATAGCGGCTTCGGCTGCGCTTCCGTGGTGAGATAGGTGCGGCCGAGCGTCATGGCCGTCTCTGTGTCGGAATCCATGATGATCATGTGCGCAAGAAGCGTCATGTTCGGCGCGATCGGCTCGGGATTCCCCTGATAGAACATCGGCATATCCATCCATGACGGGGCAAACCGCGCGCCGAGCGAATAGCCGCAGGCATTGAGTCGGTGTCTGGTCAGACCATGCGCCTCCATGGCCCTGGCATGGGCGTCGAAGACGTCGCCAAACGTGCTGCCCGGCGTCATCGCCTTCTCGACGGCGAGCAGCGCGTCACGGGATGCATCGAATAGTTCCTGATGCCGCTTCGTGGCCTTGCCGGTCAAAACAGTACGCATCATGGCGGCGTGGTAGTGATGAAAGACGCCGGCCCATTCGAGGGTGAGCTGGTCGTTCCTGGTCAGCTTTCGGCGACCGGCCTTGTACCGACAGAGCAGGGCGTCGGCGCCCGAGCCGATGATGAACTCGTTGGCCGGATAGTCGCCGCCCCCGGAAAAGATCGCTCCCTGCATCGCGGCGAGAATGTCCGCCTCGTCGGCGCCTGCCTTGATGAGCGGCAGGGCGGCATCGAATGCGTCGTCGGCGAGCTCCGCTGCCTTTTCGGCCTTGGCGACCTCCGCGGGACTTTTGAAGAGGCGCAGCCGCGAGACGATGCCCGACGCATCCACGATTTGCGCGAAGGTGGTGAGTTGTTCGTCAAGTCGGCGACCATTGTAGGCGGTAAGGCCATGCGTGTCGTATTCGACACCCATGCGGCAGCCGAGCAGACCGAGATCGTTCAGCAGGTTGCGCAGGTCGAGCGCAGGGTTCGCATTGTCGCGATCGGTCCATATGACGATGTTTTCGATGATCGAGGTGTGTCTCGCCTGCCTGAGATCGGCCGAGCGTGTCAAAAGCACTATGGAGCCGTCGGCCTTGACGATCAGCGACTGGAAAAAGCAGTATCCGAACGTATCGTAGCCGGTCAGCCAGTACATGCTCTCCTGCGCAAAAAGCAGGATGGCGTCGAGCTTCTTCTCGGTCATCTCGATCAACAGCCGGTCGCGCCGCGCGTCGAATTCTGTCCGTTCGAAATGTAGCGCCATTCGCTATTCCTCCAGAATGATCGCCGAGATCTGCCTGCCGTAGTCATGCTCCTTGCGGTGCGTGGTGCGCCGGTAGGAGAAAAACAGGTCTTCCTCGGCATAGGTGCAGCGATCGAGCTTCTCGGCCGCGACGCCGGCACGGTTCAAGCGGTCGACGGTATAGCCATTGAGGTCGAACATGGCGTGGGCGGGCTTTGACGAAGGCGCGAAGTAGCGATGGTTTTCAGCACTGTCGGCGATGAAGCGGTCGACGAATTCCGGCCCGACCTCGTAGTTCCGAGGACCGATCGACGGTCCGAGCACGGCGATGATGCTTTCGCGCCGCGCGCCGAGCCGTTCCATCGCCGCGACAGTGTTCTCCAGCACACCAGTAAGCGCGCCCTTCCAGCCCGCATGGGCCGCACCGACCACTCGGCGCTCGGCGTCAGCGAAGAGGATCGGGCCGCAATCGGCGGTCGAGACGCCCAACACGGTGCCCGGCGTATCAGTGACCAGCGCATCGACTTTCGGCCGCTCGCCTTCGAAGGCGCCGCGCGCGACAATCACATCGGGTGAATGAATTTGATAGGCAGTCAGCAGAAGCTCGGGCGCGACTCCCATCCAGGTCGCCACGCGGCGACGGTTCTCGCGCACGTTCTCCGGATCGTCCTGAGATCCGGTGCCGATGTTGAGACCTGCGTAAATTCCTTCGGAGACGCCGCCAATTCGCGTGAAATAGCCGTGGCGAATACCCCTGGCGCGCAGCGAGTCGAGCGAGGGAGAGCGGACGGGGTCCGGCTTTGTGATATCCAGCATGTGCCGCGTCGTCTTTCCGGGTGCCGGTTCGTCGAGGCCTTGTGCCCGCCGGGCCTTTCTGCCGGGCGGACACTGCGGCAGGGTGATGGTCAAGTCAATCCGAGCGGGAGAAGGGCGGCAGCCGCATTCCACGCGGTACAGCCGCGAGAGCTTTGAAGAGCGTTCCCATGCCATCGGTACCGGCGAGGCGCTCCACCTCGCCCTGCAATCTTTTTCGCGTCGGCTGATCGACATTGGTGCCGAGTTGGCCGGCGCGCTCCAGCAGGCCCATCCCGAGCAGGAACTCGCCCTGGGTCAGGAGATGAACATCCAGGCCGTGCATCTTCGCCGCTTCGCCAAGTGCGGCAAAATCGACGTGGGCGGTAAGGTCGGCCATGCCCGGCTCTACGAGCGGGTCGGCGTAGGCATGGCGCGACAGCGCCTGTAACGTGTCGCCGACGGCGGGCCTCGAAGCGCCATAGTCGAAGAACAGCGCCGCGCCGCCCTTTGCGGCGATACGCGCGGCTATCTGCTCCATCAGCGCCGAGCGTGCCGGCGCCAGCTCGACAATCGCGCCCTCCAGTGCAGTCACTGCGTCCGGCGGAAGCAGGGACGGGTCCGGCGCGCCCGGCTTTGCCGCGAAGACGAGGTTGCCATCGTCGTCGAAGCCGACGGCACGCTCCACCCATCTTCCACTGGCCTTCAGATATTGCCGGATGGGGATCGCATCGAAGAACTCGTTGCCGACGATCAGCAGCGGTCCATCTGTCAACGCATCGATCGACGCATGCCATTCAACAGGGCCGACGGCTTCTCCAAGTGTCGCTTTCTGGATCTTGGTCAGCCGGGGGCTCGGCTCAATCATGGCGACCCGGGCTGTTACGGAGAATTCCGGATCGAGACGGCCAAGCACGCGCAGCATGTCCTTCATCAGCGTGCCGCGGCCCGGACCGATCTCCGCAAGCGTGACGGGAAACGGCCGACCATTTGCCTGCCAGGCGGCGAGCAGCCAGACCGCGACGAGCTCGCCGAACATCTGACTGATCTCGGGCGCGGTGATGAAGTCACCCGAGGCGCCGAAAGGCTCGCGCGTCGTATAGTAGCCGTGATCCGGGTCGAACAGGCAAAGCGCCATATAGTCGGATATCGAGAGCGGGCCGTTGATCTCGATCAGCCGAACGATTTTTTCCTTCAACGCGGACAAGGACGTCAAACGCGGGCTGGTTCGGCTGCCGGCTTGGCGGTGAGGACCGCCCAGAGCCCGACGATCACCATTGGCGTGGAAAGCACCATGCCCATGGTGAGCCAGCCGCCAAAGAGATAGCCGAGCTGCTGGTCCGGCTCCCGGAAGAACTCGACGAAAATGCGCGCAACACCGTAACCGGCGACAAAGGCGCCACAGACGACGCCAGGCGAGCCGAGCTTGAGGAAGCGGTGGGTGAGAAGCCTCAAAAGCACGAACAGGACGAGCCCTTCGAGCAGGGCTTCATAGATCTGCGTCGGATGGCGGGGGAAGGGCCCACCGTTTGGGAATTCAACGGCCCACGGAACGGCAGTGAGCTTGCCCCATAGCTCGGAATTGACGAAATTGCACAGGCGCACAAGGCCGAGCCCAACCGGCACGCCTGCGGAAATCACGTCGAAGAGGCTCCAGATGGGTATCTTCCAGCGCCACGCAAACAGGATCATGGCGACGACCACGCCAAGAAAGCCGCCGTGGAACGACATGCCGCCCCGCCAAACGGCGACGATATCCTGAGGATTCGCCATGAAGCGCGGCAGATCGTAGAACAGCACGTAGCCAGTGCGGCCGCCGACGACAACGCCAATCGCCGCCCAAACGAGGAAGTCGTCTATGTCCTCCGCCTTGATCGGACACTGGCCGGCGGGCCAGAGTTTGGCATTGGCGACCAGCCGCTTCGAATACCACCACCCGAACAGGATGCCGACGATATAACCCACGCCGTACCAGTGGATGGCGATCGGGCCGATCTGCACGATCACCGGGTCGATGTTGGGGAAGGGTAGCGCCGCCAAGGGCAAGAGCATGTTGTAAAGCAAAAAAGTCTCCTGGCGGACGGAACCGCGCGGACCATGCGGCAGCGGTTTGGCAGGGTCAAGGCGCGCCACGAACTGCTCGCAATAACCTCGCCTTGCATTCGCCGCCGTCGGCCATTAACTCGACTGAAGCAGAGCCGAGGTTTCGCTATGTCTACGACCGGACCGAACCGCATTCTCGACGAACTGGCCAAGTTGATGACCGACGCCGCAGGCGCGGCCCAAGGCGTGCGCCGCGAGGTCGAGCAGGCCTTCCGTGCGCAAGCCGAGCGGCTCCTGAATTCGATGGAAGTCGTGCAGCGCGAGGAGTTCGAGGCGGTGCGCGACATGGCCGTCAAGGCGCGCGCCGAAAACAAAGTGCTCGCCGCCCGGCTCGATGGGCTTGAGGCGAAGCTCGCGAGTTTTTCCGCTCCGGACCCCGCAGGATCCACTTCCGGCAGCGAAACCCAAAAATAATTTCCAGCTTTTTTTCCACAGAGCGCCGCGGCGAAAACCGCTTTTCGGTGAATCGCTTATCCGGCAACAATGAATCTTCGTGACAGCCGGTCGGCGGCCGCTTATGCCGCGTTGCGAAAAAAGGGGCTGGTCACGCGACTCGGCATCAATACACTGAATTTGTTGGATGATTCGGGGGCAGCCGAACCGAGTCATATGCCGGGCGCCAGGGTTCGGCAGGGGGAGTTCATGCGCCAAAGCCAACAATCCGGCGAACCGAGTAGCAAGTTTCGTCAAGCGTGCGATCCCGCAAAGCGCCGGTCGGCGCCGGAACAACAGGAAGCATCTCATGGAACTCGCTGAAATCGATCTCGTCCGCGAATCCCACCCGGTCGACGTGATCGAGCAAGTCGCACATGCAAACGACTGGGCCTTCGAGCGCAATGGCGATGACGAGATCTCGATCTCGGCTGCCGGCGCCTGGACCGACTATCACATCTCCTTTTCCTGGATGGAGGATTTCGAGGCGTTGCATCTTGCCTGCGCCTTCGACATCAAGGTACCGGATAACCGCACGCTCGAGGTGATGCGGCTTCTGTCGCTCATCAACGAGCAGATGCTGTTCGGCCATTTCGACCTGTGGGAACAGGAGGGCGCGATCATGTTCCGCCAGTCGCTGCTTCTTGCGGGAGGCGTCGAGCCGACCAGCCAACAGGTCGAGGTGCTCTTGTCGAGCGCGCTGGAGGCCTGCGAATGTTATTTCCAGGCCTTTCAGTTCGTGGTTTGGTCGGGCGTGCCGGCCAAGGATGCGTTGGCTGGGGTGCTTTTCGAGACTTTCGGCAACGCTTGAGCCGGCTTCATGGACGAAAGCAAAGGGCCGTTGCCTGAAATCGGCTATGCCGATTTCGAACGCGTCGACATTCGCGTCGGCACGATCGTGGAAGCTGAGCCATTTCCCGAGGCAAGAAAGCCGGCGATCAAACTCAGAATCGATTTCGGCCCGTCGATCGGCGTCAAGAAATCTTCGGCGCAGATCACCAAGTACTACCAGGCCGAGACGCTGATCGGCCGCCAGGTTATGGCGGTCGTCAACTTTCCGCCGCGGCAGATCGGCAAGTTCATGTCCGAGGTGCTTACGCTGGGCTTTCCCGACGATGAAGGCGCGGTCGTGCTGGCCGCAGTCGAGCGAAAGGTGCCCGATGGCGGCAAGCTGTTCTGACGCTCAGTTGTCGATATAGCTGGTATAGGCCTCGATTGCCGCTGCGCGGCCGGCGATCACTTCGGCACGACAGGCATGGTAACCGTTCGAGCCGCTTGCTCCACCGAAACCCTCATCGAGCTTGAACGTGCAGGAGACGTCGCGGAACGCTTCCCAGGCGCGCTGCTCGGCAACGAGCGCCGTCGCGACGTTGCCGTCGGCGACCTCATTCAACTGTTTCCAGGCAGCATCCAGCCGGGTTTGCTCGCGAGCGATCCATTCCTCGCCGCAACGGGTTTCCTCCGGTCCAGCCGTTTTGAGGCAGGCATCGAAAGCCTCGTCGGCAATGGCGGTAGAAACGCCAAACACGATAGGCAACAGCATGGCAAGGCACGCATTCCTCATCGTACTCACGCCGGCACCCGGATAATTGCCCGCAGACCACCCATCGGGCTATCGTCCAAGGTAATGTCGCCGCCATGGGTTCTGGCGATGTCGCGGGAGATCGATAGACCAAGGCCGGTGCCGCCCGAGTCCTGGTTGCGCGCGGAATCAAGCCTGAAGAAGGGACGGAAGACGTCTTCGCGTCTGTCGGCGGGAATGCCTGGCCCATCGTCGTCGACCGTGACAGTGAGCCGCCCGCGTGTATGCATGGCCTTGACCTTGACCTTTTCGGCATAGCGAAAGGCGTTGCCGACAACGTTGCTGAGCAGCCTGGAAAAGGCATGCGGACGGACCTGCACTTCGGCATCGCCGCTGATCGAGGTTTCGATCTTGCGGCCACGCAGTTCCGCTTCCTCCTCCAACTTGCTGAAGAAGACCGCCAGATCGAAGCTGCCTGTATCCTCGGCCGCTTCGCCGCGGGCGAACGAGAGATAACCTTCCAGCATCGACTGCATGTCGTCGATGTCCTGGTTCAACGCTTCGGCCTGAGGGGAATTGCCAAGCAGCGCCAATTGCAGGCGGAAGCGCGTAAGGATGGTTCGCAGGTCGTGGCTGACACCGCTCAGCATGGCGGTGCGCTGCTCGATCTGCCGCTCGATGCGCTCGCGCATCTGAATGAAAGCCAGCCCGGCTCGGCGCACCTCTTCGGCGCCGCGGGGTCTAAAATTCTCGGGCGGCGGCCTGCCCTTGCCAAAACTCTCGGCAGCCGCCGCAAGTTGCAGAATCGGCCGGATCTGATTACGCAGGAAGGGAATCGCGATCATCAAAAGCACGAGCGACGTGCCGACCATCCAGACGATGAACTGGTGGGAGTTCGACGGGTAAGCGCTGCCGCGGCGGGCGAAGACTCTCAGCACCATGTCCTTCAGCTTGATGCGGATTTCGATGATGTTGGAGTTGCCGACCGTATCGAGCCAGAAAGGCCGTCCGATTTTGTTGGTCATCTGCTCGCTCAATACATCATCAAGGACCGAGAAGAAGGGCTTCGGTCCCGGAGGAGGTAGCGGGTCCGGCGGCAGAATGTCGATCTTCAGCCCCAGCCGGTCTTGAGCAATGCGGATGACGTTCGCGTAGTCATCGCCCTTCGGATAAGTCTCGATCATGTCGACAATGGACGCGATGTCCCTGACGACAGCCTCCGACAGGCGCTCAGTTACGCTTTGATATTGCCGTTCGATGAAAACGAGAGCCACAACCGACTGCAGGAGGATGATCGGTGAGATGACGATGATGAGCGAGCGCGCGTAGAGCCGCTTCGGCATATAGCGCGCGACAAGCCGCCAGAACCAGTTCCAGTTGCGCTCCAACTGCTTGTAGATCGAGTTTGCCCCAACCCGGGCAAAGCCAGTCCGAACCATGGCGAAGGCACGAGAGCCCTTAATCGCCTCGGCAAATTTCCTCCGACTATAGGCGAAACGCTTCGAAAGCCGCCGGTAAAATCCCGGCCTTACGATGTCATGGCTCGTATCGGAAGCGGCCATTCAGGTCTTTCCTGGCGCGCCGGCCCTGGGTCGCATCATGTCGGCCGGTGGTCAGCGCAGTCTATTCTACGCTCAGCCGATAGCCAATTCCGCGCACGGTTTGCAACCAGATGGGGTTGGCCGGATCGCGCTCGATCTTGCGACGCAGGCGATTGATCTGTACATCAATCGTGCGCTCACCGACCTCGGACGAACCGCCGACCAATTCGTGGCGCGGGATGGTTTCGCCGGCACGTTCGGCGAATATCGCGAGAATCTCCTGCTCGCGATCGGTGAGCTTCAGCGGCTCGCCGCCTTTCTTGAGTTCGCGTTTGGCGATCTGGAAGGTATAGGGACCAAAGACGATCTGCTCGACCTTTGGCACGGATTGCGGGCCGCCGCGACGCAGGATGTTGTTGATTCTAAGGATCAACTCGCGCGGGTCGAAGGGCTTCGGCAGATAGTCGTCGGCGCCTGCCTCGAGCCCACTGATGCGGCTCTCCACTTCGGAAAGCGCCGTCAGCATCAGGATCGGCACCTGCTTCTGTGCGCGCAGCGATTTGGTGAGATCGACGCCGTTCTCACCGGGCATCATCACGTCAATCACCAGGAGATCGAAGTCCAGACCTTCCAATCTGCGCCGCGCCTCGGCGGCCGTGCCGGCAACGGTGACGCGGAAGCCGTTCTCGGTAAGGTATTGCTTCAGCAGGTTGCGGATGCGCGTGTCGTCGTCAATGACCAGCAGATGCGGAGCGTCGTCGCCTGGCGACGAGGTGCGATCGGGGAGCTCAGTCGTTTCCATGTCTATCCCCTGGCTTGATTGCAGGCAGATTGTCGATCTGCGCCCGGAGTTCCGGGTTGACCATCGCCTTGAGGAAATGCTCGACCGTCAGGCGTTCCGCCAACCCGGTCTCCTCCAATGCACGACGGATGCGGCGTGACTGTGGCCGTGCCAGCGCCAGCGCCAGCGTGCGGCCCTTGGCGGTCGGATAGAGCTCGCGCTGGCGGCGGTCGCGCGGCCCCTGCACCTGGACGATGTGGCTGGTATCGATCAACTGTTTCAAGACCCGCGCCAGGCTCTGTTTCGTGATCTTCAAGACGTCGAGCAACTCGGCGACGGTCAATCCTGGCATGCGGTTCACGAAATGCAGCACGCGGTGATGCGCGCGGCCGAACCCGTAGTCGGCAAGTATCTGATCGGGATCCGAGGTGAAGTCGCGATAGGCGAAGAACAGAAGCTCGATGATAGAGAAATCGATCTCGTCGTCGCCGGTCAGCGCCACGCGCACAGGTTTCATCACGACAGCGTTGCCTTCCGCCATAGGTTCTCCCGCTTCACCCGGAATTTATGTCAGCCTTGTTGACTTAATTTGGGGCCGATGGTAATTTTTGACAAGCTTTTCGACCGATTGCGAACGAAAAGGCAAGGAAAAAACCGCTTTTTTGGAGTTTTCTCCGGATTTGCGTTCGCTTGTTTCAAGGCCTACGTTTGTCCGCAGATACGCCTGTTAGACAGGTGATTGAACCAACAACGACGTGCGGGTTGACGCCCGCGGGAGGTTACCATGGCATCCGTCCCCTTCGATCAACTCGACGGTCACATATGGATGAACGGCCAATTCGTGAAATGGGCCGATGCCAAGATTCATGTGCTTACGCATGGGCTTCATTATGCGAGCGCGGTATTCGAGGGCGAACGCGCCTATGGCGGCGAAATCTTCAAGCTGACCGAGCATACCGAGCGACTGCACGAATCGGCGCGCATCCTGGGCTTCAAGATACCCTATAGCGTTGCCGAGATCGATGACGCCTGCCGCAAGCTGCTCAAGATGCAGGGCTTCACCGACGCCTATGTGCGGCCGATCGCCTGGCGTGGCAGCGAGCAGATGGGCGTCTCTGCACAGAACAATCGCATCAACTGCGCGATCGCGATCTGGCAGTGGCCGAGCTATTTCGACCCAGCGCAGAAGCTCAAAGGTATTCGTCTTGATATCGCAGAGTACCGCCGGCCCGACCCGAAGACAGCGCCGTCTAAATCGAAGGCAGCCGGTCTCTACATGATCTGCACCATCTCCAAGCACGCAGCAGAGGCCAAGGGCTATGCCGACGCCCTGATGTTCGACTGGCGCGGCCAAGTCGCCGAAGCGACGGGCGCCAACGTGTTCTTCGTCAAGGACGGCAAGGTCCACACGCCAAGGGCGGACTGTTTCCTCGACGGCATCACGCGGCGTACGGTCATCGGCCTTGCTCGCGATCGCGGTCTCGAGGTGGTCGAGCGGACGATCATGCCGGAGGAACTGGAAGGTTTCGAGCAGTGCTTCCTGACGGGCACGGCAGCCGAGGTAACACCTGTCGCCGAGGCTGGACCATACCGTTTCGAAGTCGGCGAGATCACGAAGACGCTGATGAACGACTACACGGCGGCAGTGCAGCCTCGTCACGCAATCGCTGCAGAATAACGGTCGAAGTTTTGGTACAGATTTGGCGGGCGGCCACTGGCCGCCTGTCGCATTTCTATTTCCCCACTGTCATATTTGACTTTCCCACCGTTCAGCGTCTCACTGTGCGAGCCGACTCGCGCGGGAGTCGGGCACAAGGAGGAAAGTCATGGATAATGTTTGGGTTCAACTGTTGATCCAGATCGTCACGGGGATCATCGGCGGTCAGGCGGTTGGTGCGGCGATCAAGAATGCGGCGATGACGCAACTGCCGAAGATTCTCGCCGGCGGTATCGGCGGCATCGCCGGCGGCCAGATCCTTGACGCCCTGGTTGGCGGCGGCGACCCGGCAACGGCAGGCGCACTGAGCGGCGCTCTCGGCGATGTCATCGGCGGCGCGGGCGGCGGCGCGATCCTGACGGCGATCGTCGGCGCGGTTCTGAACGCGACGAAGAAGGCCTGAGCGGTCGGTCTCGACCTCCGGGCGGCCATGGCGCCGCCCGTCTCGCAAGACAGGATTGATCAGATCAACTGTCCGACGGCCGACACAAGGCCGCGGCCTCAACGTAGACCCGGGCTTCGATCCCCGATTTCAGCCGAACGGCGATCCGCACATAGTCGTCCACTTCATATTGGTCGGCCGCGGCAAGCTCGGCTTCCGAGATTACAAGCACGGTTCCCTCTACTTTGTCGGCCTGATTTCTACTCGGCCTTACGATCGGATGGCGAGTCGCGCCGTTTGTGGCAACCACAGCCGGTTCGCGAATCTCTACTGTGGAGCGCGAAAAGCCGGGCAACTCATCCGGGCGGCCGTCCAATTCTCGACCAAATATAAGCGAGCTGCACCTGGCGCTCCTGCAGTGTTCCATAGGAGAACAGGTACACAGTTCGGTCCGGATTGTCTGGCAAGGATAGCTCCATCAGCGGCGACGATGTCCGCGGCTGGACGCGCCCGCCCGCACTGCCTATGTGTCTCGCGCGCAGGCGGACCGCAAGAGAGGTGAGCCGTGGGTCAGTTGAATGCCGGCATCGTGCCGGTGACGCCTTTCCAGCAGAATTGTACCATCCTGTTCGATACCGACAGCCGGAAGGGGGTCGTGGTCGATCCGGGCGGCGACGTCGACCAGATCCTCGAAGTCCTCCGGGGCAACAAGCTCGATATCGGCCAGATATGGATCACGCACGGCCATATCGACCATGCCGGCGGCGCCATGGAGCTCAAGGAGGCGCTCCGAGTCGAGATTGTCGGCCCGCATGTGGCGGACAAGGCGCTGCTTGCCAATCTTGAAACGCAAGCGCAGCGCTTCGGGCTCGTCGGCTCCGTCCGCAACTGCACCCCCGACCGCCTGCTGGCTGAAGGCGACACGGTGTCGTTCGGCGAGCATGTGTTCGAGGTGCTTCATTGTCCCGGCCATGCGCCGGGCCACGTCGTTTATTTCAACCGCAAAGCGCGATTTGCCCATGTCGGCGACGTCCTGTTCCGCGGTTCGGTCGGCCGCACCGATCTGCCGGGCGGCGACCATGAAGCGCTGATCCGCTCGATCAAGGAAAAGCTGCTGCCGCTCGGTGACGACATAGGCTTTATCTGCGGCCACGGACCCGGCAGCCGATTCGGCGACGAGAGGCGAGGCAATCCGTTCCTGATTGGATGAAAAACGCCTCGAGCGGCGCTCAGCGAGGCGGGAGGATGGATTCAGTTGGCGACGCAGAAATGTTGCTGGCCATCATAACCCACGAAGGTGCCAGTGCCGGGATCGAAGGTTTGATACCTGTCCTCGCAATAGCGGAACCATTCCGGGCTCCAGGGTTCGAGGGGTGCTCCATAGTGGATCGGTTCGGCGGCGTAGGGACGGGTCGGCCGCGGCCGCGGCATCGGATCGCGCGACGTCTCGTCATAAACTGGACGGTAGATAGGCTCGGGTTCGGTCAGCGCGCCGGCCACGAGCGCCCCGACGGCGACGCCGAGAATGCCCGCGGCAACCACGCCACGATCATCGTAGTGACGCCACCGGTGATGTGCCTCGGCCGGCCCGAGCGCTGCCAATGTTGTCGTTGTGGCGAGCACGGCCGAAACGATGGTGGTCTTGAAAAAGCGATTCATCCTGATCTCCTTTGCGTCGGTCCGGTGGCCGGTGAAGCCGACATTGGCAAGGGAATTAGCTGCATCTGCCTGAACCCGGCCTGAACGAAAACACAGCGTCGCTCTGGCGGATTGGCGCGACAGCGCAAAGCAAATCGAGTAGGGGATGCGCCGGAATCGACAAGAGGCTCGGCGGAATGGCAGCTACGAGAGGCAAGCTCACCACGATCGGTTTCGATGCCGATGACACGCTCTGGCAGAACGAACAGTTCTACCGGCTGACGGAGAAGCGTTTCACCGAGCTTCTCGGCAATCATCTGGACGCGCCGGGGGTGTCGGCGCGGCTGCTTGAAGCTGCCAAGCGCAACCTCGGTGTCTACGGCTTCGGCATCAAGAGCTTCACGCTGTCGATGATCGAAACCGCCGTCGAAGTAACGGGCGGCAGGGTGCAGGGCGACGTCATCGGCCGGATCCTCGCGTTCGGCCGGGAAATGCATTCGCATCCGATCGAGACGCTGCCCGGTGCGCGCAAGACAGTCGAAGCGTTGAAGGGCCGCTACCGCATTGTGCTGGTCACCAAAGGCGATCTGTTCGATCAGGAGCGCAAGCTCGCGCAGTCCGGTCTTGGGGAATTGTTCGATGCCGTCGAGATCGTCAGCGACAAAAACGCCGACACCTACAGGCGGGTGTTCGCGCGCCATGGCGACGGGCCGGAAAAGGCCATGATGGTCGGCAACTCGCTGAAATCGGATGTCGTGCCGGCGATAGCAGCGGGCTCATGGGGCGTCTATGTTCCGCATGAGTTGACCTGGGCGGCGGAACACGACACCGCGCCCGAAGATCACCCGCGCTATCGCGAGATCGACGAACTCGGAAAACTTGTCGTACTGATCGAGCAGATCGAGGACCGAAGCTAGTCCAATCAGGCAACGCGGTCCGGCGGGCCTCCACATGTGCCCGCACGGCGCAATCCATAGTCAAGGCGAAAGAAAAACCGCCGCCGCAACCATTTGCTGCAGCGTGTTGTCGCAAATTGGCCGGGGTTGCGAACCCGGCGACGAAGCGGTTGCGCCGGGCTCAGCCGAGCGACAGGTTGACCGCCTTCGGTCCCTTGCCGCGCTTGTCGGGCTCGGTATCGAATCTCACTTTCTGCCCGTCTTCAAGGCCGGGAAGGCCGGACGCCTGGACAGCCGAGATATGGACGAAAACGTCCTTCTGGCCGTCGTCCGGCGTGATAAAGCCGAATCCCTTGGCATGGTTGAAGAACTTGACAGTGCCGGTCTGCGGCATCGGGAAACTCCTTTTCTCCCATTCCAGTCAGCAGCGCGAGTGTTTCTGATCGCGCGGGTTCGGTCGTTCGCTGGGGGAGAAGAACAGTTCCATCGCAGCGGGGCCGCTACGCCCTCTCGTTCGGCGATTACTCCGGGCGGTCCTGGCCGCCGGCATCGTCTATTCCGGTCTCCGGGCCCATAAATGCCCGAACCGCGATTTTGTCGTTTATTTTCTTTGCGCCGGCAAGGAAAAGTTTTTGCGCACGGAGATCACGGCCGGCCAAGTCAATAAGACAAAAGGGCGCAGCGGTTGTCCCGCGGCACCCTTTCGAATTTCTCTTCTGCCGTCGAGGCAGTCGTCAGGCGACAACGCGCAGGTTGACGGCCTTCGGTCCCTTGCCCATGCGGTCGGGCTCGACGTCGAACGACACCTTCTGGCCGTCGACCAGGGTGCGCAGGCCCGACTTCTCGATCGCCGAGATGTGCACGAACACGTCCTTCGCGCCGCCATCCGGCGTGATGAAGCCGAAGCCCTTGGTGGTGTTAAAGAATTTTACGGTACCGGTCTGCGCCATTGGGGAAGCTCCTTCGCCCGATTAGTCTAAAGGGCCCCTGGCCGTATGGCAGCGACGCAAGGACCCGGTGGTTTTCTTGGCGGTCACGCGTTCTGCGCGTGATTTAACCCCCCGCCAAAGAGGGGCCGTCAGATATTCACAGTGTCGGGGAAAGGTTCGTACAAAACGCCCAGTCTCCGGGTCAGCAAATGCCCGAACACGAAATTTATCGCACGGAAATGTGAATGTTTCAAGTAAACCGAGAGCAGCGTCTTTGCGAGCCGGCGTCGCCAAGGAAATCCAGGCTCGCGGGCACTGTTCGTCGCGTCTTCTCCGGCAGGTCATTCGTGAGCGTCCGGCGGAAAGAGCGCGGCGAAGCGGTTTCGCGCCCGATCGCCGGTCGAGCCGCTTACTTCCGCCAGCGGCGTCAGCCGCTCGCGCCCGCCGGCGCGCCGCCGGAAGAAAGGCGCGAAGCGGTATGCCGCGATGCGGCCGCGCGCGGAGAGATCGGTGCTGACCTCGACGACAAGGACTGCGCCGAGCCGGCTCGGCCAGGGCTGGCGGGGCAGGGCGGTGCTCAGGAAATCGCCGATGCCGTAGGCAACCAGCGCCTTCCCGATCAACGCCGCCGGCTGTAGCACATGCGCGTGGTGGCCGACGATCAGGCCGGCGCCGGCTGTTGCCAGCTTTTGCGCCAGCTCCCGCGTTGCCGCCGCGGGAAAATGCCGGAACTCGCGGTCCCAGTGCGGAACGATGCAAACAAGGTCGGCCCGGGCATCGCGCAGCGCGGCGAAGCCGCCATCGCCGAAGTCTTCCAGCATGGTCACGCGGCCGGCAAAGTCGTGGCGGTCCGCGTTGCGCCATTGGGTGAAGGCTGCCAACGCGATCGTCAGGCCGCCGACATCGACCACGCGCGCCGGCCCGTCAGCCGCGCCGCCGATGGTGGCGAGGCCGAGTTCCGCCAGCGCGCGGCGCGTCTCCTCATAACCTTCTACGCCCTGGTCGAGCATGTGGTTGTTGGCGAGCGACAGCAGGAGCCGGGCCGGGGCAATGCCTGCCGCGCGCAAGGTGTCGGAAAGGAACCCGGCGGTCATGGCGTGCCGGGTGCCCGCGGCGGTGCCGAGCCGGCGGTGCGGCCGCTCTACGACCGGCGCCTCGCAATTGCCGATGACGAGGTCGGCCGACGCGATCAGCGCCCGCAGGCCTTCGTCGATCTCGGGGGCCGAGCGGTTCGCGACGGCCGATATGTCGCCAAGGAAGACAAGCCGCTTCGTGCTCGACGGAAGCGGGGAGAGCAGCGCGCCCTCGGCCGGCAAGAAGCCTTGCCGCTCGCCGGCGAGCGACGGTCTTATCAGGCGCGGCAACCAGGAGAGCTTGTAAGAGAGCGGGAAGTTGGACATGGGCCTCGTCATAGAGAGCGGCCGGCGCAAAGCCAATCGGCGCCAAAATTCAGGCGAGGCCGGCCTGGCCTGAATCTCGAACACGCCAGGACAAGACAGCAGGGCGTCACTCGGTCCTTGCCAGATTATCTGCCCAGCTTTGGTCGAACGCCGCGCGCACGGCATTGATCCTTTGTCGAGCGCGGATATGCGAATGGGTGAACGCAGCCGTGGCGGCATCGAAGCAGATGCGATGGGCCGCCGTCCAATATCCCAGGCAGGGCGGCCCCTTGGCGTCGATCGCCTCGGCCTGGCAGATTCCGCTGCGGCGGCAGCGCGCCTGCTGGCAACGCGCAGGAAAGCCGGCGCCGGTCGAGACCGATCTCAGCGCCGCGACTAAATCGTTGCGTAGCGGTGCGGGCTCGAAGAGATCGATGATCGTGCCGGCCAGTTCCGGCAATGCTTCGTCCAGTTGGTCCACCGTGTCTAAAAGCCGGCGGTTCTCCGCTTGCAAGTCGTACAGATTCGGTTCCTCGTCGTGTGCCATTTGGACTTTCTCCTTCGTTGGGGTGCATCTCTTCGTTGCCACGCCCGCTTTCGCGTCTGGCCATTGGGTGGAAGAAGTCGGGAAGCGGGGCGCGCGGCCGAGCCTTCCGAAACTAAAATACGTGGCGCGAACCTCGCGCCCCGCCGGTGTCTGTCGCCACCTCGACCGGGCAATC
>Ga0081539_10000990_pt1 | contig 52811 bp, 53 predicted proteins | sample TabmetS4T2R2_FD_71023 | JGI IMG/M metagenome (GOLD analysis project Ga0081539, IMG submission 71023) | Tabebuia heterophylla rhizosphere microbial communities from the University of Puerto Rico - S4T2R2 | ecosystem: Host-associated > Plants > Roots > Rhizosphere ... | reverse complement strand
AGCTCTCGTATCTCGACGCTTTATATCGTCGCAAACAAGGCACGAATGATCGACTGTACGGGCTTCCACCGTTCGGCACCGAGGGCTCTGCCGCAATCGAAGCAGAACTGCGACGGCTGCAAAAGACTGTGCTTGAGCGGTATCGATCGAAGGTGCGTCTTAGAGTGCTATCGTTAGGTGTGTTTGAAGGCGGCGTTCCCCGCTACCTCTGAATGAACCTAAGACGTCATGAGGCTTTAGCCAACCACTCGAGGTAAGGCGCCGAGCCGGTCACGATCGGAACCGCAACGATCTCGGGCGTGTCGTACGAATGCAGCGCCCGCACTTCCCTTTCGAGATCGTCAAACTTCGCTTTCGTCGTCTTCACGATCAAGAGCACTTCCGAGCTTCGCTCGATCTTTCCCTGCCAGCGGTAAACCGATTCCATCTCCGGCAGGATCTGCACGCACGCAGCGAGGTGTGCGCCGACCAGCATGTCCGCGAGCCGCGTTGCTTCCTCGCCGTTCGCGGCTGTTACAAAAACTACAATCGCATCGTCAGACATCGCGTATTACTCTTCTTCTTCGTCGTCTTCTTCCAAATCGTCTCCGAGGCGGCTGCCGGTTAGCGGCGTGGTGTCGGCCCCGAAGAAAGATCCGTAGACTTCTCGCGCGCGATCCACATCACGCTCGTCGACCATGATCATCGCGCCTTCCCACGTCGCCGACAAGAGGGGCGAAAAGGCGTCAGCACCTCCGGATTTCACCACTGAGCGAATTCCGTTTTGCGTGAGAATGTCGTTGACCATCTCGGCTTCAGCGGGCGAACCGAAATTGTGCAGCGACACAAAACGCGCTTCGCTGTCGTCTGCGGGAGAGGTCAGCTTCTCAACCAGCGGTGTGTTGTCGGTCGGGCACACGGTGATGCCGGGTTCGTATTCACCCTCGCAAACAGGACAGATCATAAGCGCTCCCTTTAAATTTCGAATCTCTAGGGGATACAGTCAGTACTGACTGTGTCCAGGTAGAAGACTCATTTCGCTTCAAACGGTATCTCATCAAAATGTGTCATTCGTTTGAAGGCACGAAAACGATCATTGATCTCAGCGTGCGTAAGCCGCCTGACTCGCTCAGTGCCAAACTCCTCCACATTAAACGAGGCCATCACCGATCCAAAAATCATCGCGCGTCGCATCGCGCTCTCGTCAATCTTTTCCTGGCTCGCAAGGTAACCCATGAAGCCGCCCGCAAACGTATCACCAGCGCCAGTCGGATCAAAGACTGACTCCAGCGGGTACGCGGGAATCGCGAAATAGCTGTCGCGCGTAAACAGCGCCGCACCGTATTCGCCGCGCTTGATGATCAGTGCTTTCGGTCCCCAACTGAGAATCTCATGCGCGGCTTTGATCAGGTTCGGAATGCCGGTGAGCTGTCGCGCTTCGGCGTCGTTGATGATTACAACATCGACGACTTTGATCGTTTTTACCAACGATTCGCGTGTGTGCTCGATCCAGAGGTTCATCGTGTCGAGCGCCACGAGCTCAGCATCAGGCATCTGTTCTCTGACGCCGCGCTGAAGATCCGGTTGAATGTTACCGAGAAACAACAGGCGCGTTCGTTTTGATTCGTCTGAGAGCTTTGGTTGAAAGTCAGCGAAGACGTTCAAGTCAGTGTAGAGCGTGTGTGCGACGTTGAGATCGTATTCATAACGACCGCCCCAACGAAACGTCTTGCCGTCTTCGATTCTTTCGATATCGCGCGTGTTGATGCCACGACTCTCAAAAACTTCCTGCTCTGCAAAGTCACCGCCTACAACAGCAACGATGCTGACATTTGTGAAGAAGCTGGCTGAGATCGAGAAGTGCGACGCGGAGCCGCCCAGCATCTTGTCACATCTACCGAAAGGAGTTTCGACTTCGTCGTAAGCAACCGATCCGACAACTAAAAGGGACATGTGTGTTTGGTCTTTGGTTAAATTTAATTACTGCTTTGGGGCCTGGAGCGCGTTCAACTCCTCACGCGCCTGTTTGGCGAACGGGCTTTCGGGATAGTCTTTGATCAACTTGTTGAGATAATCGATGCCCATCTCGCGGAACTGTGCCAACGTCAACGTCTTCTTTTCACTACCGTCGAAGCTGACGTACTGATCCGGCTTCTGCTTGCCTTTGTTCTGCGACAGCCAGAGGCTGCTCTGACCGGCCATCAGCAATACCTCGTCGATCTTTGCGAAGTTTGGATTGCCGGCGATGATCTCTTCACAACGCTTCAACGCAGCGACGTAAGCTTTCTTGAGTTTGAAATAGTTCTTAGCGACTTCGAGGTTGTGATGCGAGTCGCGCTCGAGATCCGGATCGCGGAGCGTTGGCTGATCGGGGCCACTCTTCACGCCACCCTGCGCGAACGTCGCGGGCGCGACAAAAAGCATTAAAAGCATGGGGAATAAGAGCAAAGATTTCAGCTTCATAAACTCACCTCGATCATAGGTCCTATATTTCTAAAACTACGATGCGTATTTCTTCACGATTGCTTCCAACTTCTTCTTCGTCGCCTCGGGCCAGAGATTGGGCGCGGTGAAGATCGCGTGCTGCAATGCCGACACGCACTTGCAACTGCGCTCACCAGACTTCATCTGCTTCACCGCTTCACGCAAAATGATCTGCGCATTCCGCACGTTCTTGTTCAGATACTCAATCACGGTCTCGACGCTCACCGCATCGTGCCCCGAATGCCAGCAGTCGTAATCAGTCACGAGCGCGAGGGTCGCGTAACAAATCTCCGCCTCGCGCGCGAGCTTCGCCTCCTGCAAGTTCGTCATGCCGATGATGTCCATGCCCCACGAGCGATAGACATTCGACTCCGCCACACTCGAGAACGCCGGACCCTCCATGCAAAGATAAGTTCCGCCACGATGCACCTTCACATCCGCCGCCCCACACGCCTCCTGCAGCACATCACCAAGTCGCCCACACACCGGATGTGCAAACGAAACGTGCGCAACAATCCCTTCACCGAAGAACGTCGACTCCCTCACGCGCCCGCGTGTGCGATCGAAAAACTGATCGGGAATCACCATGTCGAGCGGCGCGTATTGCTCCTGCAACGATCCAACCGCTGACGCCGAAAGAATGCTCTCGACACCCAGCAGCTTCATCGCGTAGATGTTCGCGCGAAATGGAAGTTCTGTCGGCGTGAGGCGATGACCACGTCCATGACGCGGCAGGAAAGCAACGCGCTCGCCTTCGAGTGTGCCGATGATAAACGCATCCGACGGTGGTCCAAACGGAGTGTCAACTTTGACTTCTTCGATCGCAGTCAGCTCCGGCATCTGGTAAAGACCACTACCGCCGATGATGCCGATGCGAACTCCTGCTGCTGTACTCATGAAAGCTCTTAATCGTCTCCTCGATACGGGATCGGACTGAACTCCTTTTCGCCTTGTTCCAGCCGGCAAAGCGGCTCGTCAGGATCGTGGTAGAACATGCAGATCCAATTCTCGCGCGCTGCCTGCGGCAACAATCGCTTCTTCGCGTCGAGCGTCTCGACCGGATAAAGGTCGTAACCCATGATCCACGGCAGGCGCACATGCGCGCGCGTCGGCACGAGATCGGCAAAGCCAAACATCGTCTTGCCGTCTCCCTCGAGACGCCAGCACTGCATCGAGCGATTGTGACCCGCGATCGTTTCCATCGTCAGGCCCGGCACGACTTCGTAATCCGGATCGCGCGCTTCGAGCTGGCCCGAGTCGACAAGCGGTCGCCAGTTCTCTGGCAGGTAGCTGGCACGGTCGCGCTCAGTCGGATGATCAGCATGTTCGAGCTCAGCACGTGAGACGAAGTAACGCGCGTTTGGAAACGAAGGCACCGCATTGCCGGAAGCGTCGAGCCTCGTGTTGCCGCCTGCGTGATCGAAGTGCAGGTGCGTGTTGACCACGATCGTGATCTCGTCAGCACTGGCACCGGTGCGCGTCTTCAGAGTCTCACTCAGCGGCTGCACGCGATCGATGCCGTACATCGACTGCTGCTTCCCACTCCACTTATCGCCGATACCGGTTTCAATCAGGATCTTCTCTGCGCCCGTATCGATGAACACACAATTCATGTTCATGCGAATGCGGTTGTCATCGTCGGGCGGAAACTCCTTCGCCCAGAGCTTGCGCGGGACCACGCCAAACATCGCCCCGCCATCGAGACGGAATTCGGTGTCCTGAACGATCTCGACACGATAATCACCGAAAGACAGACCACGGATGAACACCGATTTGTTACGGATTAAATCAGTATTCATCCGTGTAGATCCGTGGTTAAGGCTTTGTCTTCGCCTTCGGTTTCGCGGCCGGCGAGGGCGCGGCGGGAGCAGGAACTTCCTGTCCCTGCGGCGGCGCACCAAATCCTGGCGGCATTTGCGGCGCCTGCTGCGGCTCGGGCGGCTTCACCGTGTAAGTCTCAGGCACCTTCACGCCCGGATGACGCGCAACAATCTCGTCCAGCACTTTCTTCGCCTTGTCCTGCTCAACCTGAGCCTTGGCGCGATCGCGTGAGTTCTGCGGTGGTCCAAATGGATTGGCGCCCGCCTCGCTGATCAGAATGTGACGCGCGTGCACCTTCTCTTCCGTCTTACCGTCTTTCGTCTCGTTCTTTCGCTCTTCGAGCTTGATGATGTGGAAACCAAACTTGCTCTGGACTATGTCGCTGATCTCACCGGGCTTCAAAGCGTAAGCGGCCTGCTCAAACTCGGGAACCATGTCGCCATGCCCGAACCAACCAAGATCGCCGCCTTTATCTTTGCTGCCGTCAGTCGAAAATTCCTGCGCGAGTTTCCCGAAGTCTTCACCGGCGCGAGCACGCTTCAGCACTTCTTCTGCCTTGGCGCGGTTCTTCTTGTCCGTATCCATCTCCGGATGGCCAGTAAGGTACGCGTTCACTTCTTCGTCAGTCGCCTTCATCTTCTCCTGCAACTTGTCGACCGCGTACTTCTGCGCCAGCACGCGCGCATGCTGCAACATCACCTGCAAACGCACGGCGGGTTCCTTGTCCATGCCTTTTTCAATCGCCTTCTTCTCGGCGATGTAGATCCGGCCCAGACGCTGCTTGAGCATGTTTAGCTGCTCGGCTGGAATCTCCTGTGCGGCGAATTGCGGATCTTTGCTCTTCGCGTCGGCGATGATCTGGTCAAACTTTGCCTGGTTTGCAGGCTGTTTGAAGAACTCGTCAACCTCGGTGTCGGGGATATCACCAGCGCCATTCTCGCCCTGTTTCTCGAAATAGTATTGAGCGATGACTTGGGCCTTCTGAAACTCGATTGTGCGCTTGATGTCGGGTGCGTTGCCCACACCGTTCTCCTCTGCCTCTTGAGCGACCGCAAGCAGGCGCTTCACGTCGAGAGCAAAGTCTTTGCGCGCTTGTTCGTCAGTAGCCAGGCGTGCTCGCATTTGCGGCGGCTGGTCTTCGGCGATGATGGCCATGTCTTCAGGCGTGAGTTCGGGCGGGCCGGACTTTCGCGCCTTGACCTGCCAGAAGATCAGGCCCCCGGCAAAGATCACTGCCACGGCCGCTGCAATAAGAGCTTTTTTTGTAGAATCCAAAATACTTTCCTTTCCTGACTATTGGTGCTGCACCAGCTCGAGCAGCACTCCATTAAACGATGAGGGATGAACAAAAGCGACGAGACAGCCACTCGCACCCACTCGCGGCGTTTCGTCGATGAGCCGTGCTCCTTTGTTCTTCAGTTCAGTGAGCGAGGCGTGGATGTCCGCAACCTCGATTGCGATATGGTGCATTCCCGGTCCGCGTTTAGCGAGAAACTTGCCAACGGCCGTTTCGGGGCTCAAAGGCTCGAGCAGCTCGACATGCGTGTCCCCCACGGCCAGCATACATACCTTGACGCCCTGTTCCGTGACTTCCTCGGTCGAGTCGACTTTCAACCCGAGCGCATCGCGCCACACGGCCAGACCATCTTCGATGCTCTTCGTGGCTATTCCGATGTGATCAATCTTCACGAGCTTTTATCGTTGCAGTGACCCGGTCGCTACCGCTCCCGGTACTGACTGCAGCCTGAATAATCTCCTCAACCGCAGAATACGGGTCTCTTTGCCGTGTTGCAACTTCGTCCGCCAGCCGGTTAAGCATAGCAACCGAGGCATCGGTTCCCAAAACGCGGGAGAGGAGACTTTCGCGTAAAAGCTCGACAATTCGCCAGCGCGCGATTGCCCGGCGGCGCCCGCTGCTCACGCGCGGCCCGAGCTGTGCCGTGGAAAAACGGTCGATTGCGTGGGCGAGGTCGGCAACGCCGTGGTTCTCAGTGGCGACAGTCTTCACGATCGGCGGGTCCCAGCCGTCATCGCGTGAAGCGAGGGACAGCAGCGATTCGAGCTCCTTCTCGGTCGCGTAAACACCTTCTTTATCGGCTTTGTTGATAACGAAGATGTCGCCGATCTCCATGATTCCGGCCTTGATGGCCTGGATATCGTCGCCCATTCCGGGCACTAGTACGACAACCGAAACGTCAGCGGCTTTAACAACCTCGACCTCATCCTGACCGACGCCGACCGTTTCGACGATGATCTTCGCGTAACCGGCAGCGTCGAGAATCGCGACCGCATCGACGGTCGCCCGCGCGAGGCCACCGAGATTGCCGCGCGTAGCCATCGAGCGAATGAAAACGCCGTCGTCCAAGCCGAGCGCCTGCATTCGTATGCGGTCGCCGAGAATTGCGCCGCCCGAAAACGGGCTCGATGGATCGACCGCGACGATGCCGACGCGCTCGCCGTTCTTGCGATAGAACATCGCGAGCTTATCGACGAGTGACGACTTCCCGGCGCCGGGCGCGCCAGTGATTCCAATCACGAGTGCGCCACGCGAGCGTTGATAGATCTCCTTCATCAGCGCGGCCGCGCCGTCCGCGCCATCCTCGATCTTCGAGATGGCGCGCGCCACCGCCGCCGCCTCACCACGGCTGACGCGCTCACTGAGGTTTGTTGAAGCCATGTTTTTAATAGGTCCTATAGGACTTATTGGACCTATAACTGCCTTAACAGCTCGCGCGCGATGATGATGCGCTGGATCTCCGAGGTCCCTTCTCCGATCGTGCAGAGCTTCGAGTCGCGCCAGTATTTCTCAGGCGGATAGTCTTTCGTGTAACCGTACCCGCCGTGCACCTGGATCGCCTCCTCACAAACCTTCACACTCACCTCTGACGCAAACAGCTTCGCCATCGACGACTCTTTCGTCGTCTTCTTGCCTGCGTCTTTCATCCACGCCGCGCGATACATCAGCAAACGCGCCGCATCGATCTGCGTCGCCATGTCCGCAAGCTTGAACTGGATCGCCTGAAACTCCGCGATCGGTTTTCCAAACTGCTGCCGCTCTTTTGCATAACGCACCGCCGACTCGTACGCGCCCTGTGCGATGCCGACTGCGAGCGCCGCAATCGATATACGACCGCCGTCGAGTATCTGCATCGCATTCACAAAACCCTGGCCTGCTTCACCAAGCATCTGATCCTGCCGCACGAAGCAGTCTTCAAACACCACGCTCGCTGTTTCTGACGCGCGCAGTCCGAGCTTGTTCTCTTTCTTCGACGGCGAGAAACCCTTCTGGCCTTTCTCGAAGATGAACGCCGAGATGCCTTTGCTTCGTTGCGCCTTGTCCGTCACTGCCATCGCGACGCAAGTGTCAGCGTGGATCGCGTGTGTGATGAAGTTTTTCGAACCGTTGACGATCCAGCCGCCGTCTGCGGGCACGGCAGTCGACTTGGTTCCCGACGCATCCGATCCGGCGCTCGGCTCCGTGAGTCCCCACGCACCGAGATGCTCGCCAGTCGCTAACGGCACAAGATACTTTTTCTTCTGCTCTTCGGTGCCGTACTGGTAGATGTGATTCGAGCAAAGCGAATTGTGTGCGGCCACCGAGATGCCGACCGATCCATCGACACGCGAAAGCTCGTCGATGATCGTCGCGTACTCGACATAACCCATGCCCGCGCCGCCGTACTCTTCCGGAAAAATCACGCCCATCAAACCGAGCTCCGCGAGTTTTGGTTTGAGCTCGATCGGAAAGTGCTGCGATTCATCCCACTCCATGACGTGAGGCGCGATCTCCGATTCAGCGAACTCGCGCACGCTCATCTTGATCTGTTGTTGCTCTTCTGTTAACTCAAAATCCATAAATAAATTTTTACCACGGATTACACTGATCGGCGTAATGCGCGGCTCTGCCTTTTCATCATTCTTCCGACTTCTGCGGGGGATAAAAATCGCCAGTGTCCGGGCTTCAAATCTTCGTCTCTGAGAAAACCGATCCGTGTGCGCCGCAGCTTCAAGACCGAGTGCCCAATCAACTCAAACATTCTTCGCACCTGCTGGTTGCGTCCCTGGTGCAGCAACACTTCGTACCACGCGTTCGTTTGCGTCTCGTGCAGCAGGACGATCTTTGCGGGCGCGGTGCGCGTGCCGTCTTCGAGTGTGATTCCACGCCGCAGTCTTTCCACCCCACTCTCCGTGGGCACACCTTTAACTTTGACTTCGTAAACTTTCTCCACACGATTGCGCGCGGCGGTTACGTAGTTTGTGAAGTCGCCGTCGTTGGTGAGCAGCAGCAGACCTTCGGTGTTGAAGTCGAGACGTCCGACAGGATGAACTTTCCCGAGCGATGGCGGTAACAATTCGGTGACGAGCGGCCGGCCTTCGGGATCGGAAACACTCGAGAGATAACCCTTCGGTTTGTTGAGGAGTACGTAGACTCTTTCGCGCGACTTTAGCTGAGGATTGATGAGCTTGCCGTTGACTTTGATGTGATCCTTTTCCGGATCAGCCTTCGTCCCGAGCTCTTTGACTACTTCACCATTGACCGTGACACGACCTGCAGCGATCAGCTCTTCCGCATGCCTGCGTGAGGCGATTCCAGCCGCGGCGATGAGTTTTTGCAGACGCTGCTCCATAGATCCGTGCTTTTAATCCGTGTAATCTGTGGTCTCATCTTACGATCCTCCACTCAGATCATGGAAATCCTCAACGCTCGGCAGCTCCGACAAGTCCTTCAAACCAAACTGCAACAGAAACTCTTTCGACGTTCCGTACATCATCGGACGCCCGACAGTTTCCTTGCGTCCCTTCGCCACGATCAGCTTCTTATCGAGGAGGGTCTTGATCGCCGAAGGCGACTGCACGCCACGTATTTCGAGAATCTCCGGCACAGTCACCGGCTGTCGATATGCAATCACAGCGAGCGTCTCGAGCGAGGCGATACTGAGTTTCGCGCTCGGCCGCGTTTTCAGAAAGGCACGCACATGCTCGTGATACTCAGCCCGCGTCGCAAACTGCCAACCACCCGCGACTTCACGCAACTGCAAACCACTGTGGCGTGCATTGAACTCCTGGGCCAGCGCCTGGACCGTTTCGCTGATCACTTGTTTGTCTTCCTTAAGCACGTCAGCGATGGTCTTCACACTCAACGGCTCATCAGAAACAAAGATCAGCGCCTCGATCACAGCCGCGCGTTCCGCCTGGCTCTGCGGTGACGACAGCGGTGCATCGTCGTCGCCTTCATCTTCCGCCGCGCCTGACGTTTGCTCGGCCTCGGCCACCATGGCCGCAAGCTCACGACTCGCCTCTTCGTTCAGCGCCGCCTCGTCGAGTGGCTCCTGGTTTACAGTTTCTTCGTTCGTTGCCATTGTCTATTGAGCTGCACGCGCGATGATGTCGCCAAAAGTCTCGCGCTGAAATAGTTTGACTTCAGTGGTTCTCACTAACTCCAACACCGATAGGAACGCCAGCACGAGCTCGCGTCGCGATCGCGCTCGTTCAAAAAACACGCGCAGGTTGAGCTCGCCCGACGACATCACCATGTTGCGCAAGCGCTCGAGCATCTCGGCCATCGAGATCTCTTCACGCTCGATCTCGAGCAGCTTTTCTTCCTTGTGTCGCGCGAGTATGTCCTGAAAAACTTTCAGCAGATCAAAGAGGCCGACCGCGACTTCGGGATTGTTCTTGTCCGTCTCCAGCTCCGCGCGCTTGAACACCGCCTGCTCGACAGTCGCACGCGACCAAAGCATCTGCGCTGCGGCTTTATACTTCTGATACTCGAGTAACTGGTTCACGAGCTCCGAGCGCGGATCCTCTTCCTCTTCCTGCGGCGCCATGGGATCACGCGGCAGCAGCATCTTCGTCTTCAGCTCGATCAACGTCGCCGCCATCACAAGAAAATCGCCGGCGACAGCGATGTCCATCTCCTGCATGACGCGCAGATAGCGCAGGTACTCGTCGGTGATGCGGGCAACGGGAATGTCGTAGATGCTGACGTGTTCCTGCCGGATGAGGTGCAACAGCAGATCGAGTGGTCCTTCAAACTCACCGAGCAGGATTTTTAAGTCATCGGTCGTGTCGTCAGGGACGATTTGAGGGACTGCACCGGCAACATTCAGTGGAGTTCGTTCTTCAGAAGTTTCGGGACTGTCTTCGATCATTTTTGCCACGGATTACACGGATTTTAATCCAGTCCGCTCAAATACCTGAGCCAACGTCACACTCGCAATCTGCTGTGCCTTTTCGCGTCCCTGGTCCAGGATCGCATCGAGCTGCTCGTCGCTGATCTCCCTGACTCGTTGCTGGATAGGCTTCAAAAACTCAACCGTCGCCTCAGCAAGATCGCCTTTCAACTGCGCGTAGCCTTTGCCCGCAAAGTGATCTTCGGTTTCCTGCGTCGTCTTCGCTGTAATCAGGTGATAAATCTCCAGCAGGTTGTTGATTGCCGGACGCGACTCGTCAAAACGGATCTCAGTGCCCGAATCAGTCACCGCACGTTTGAACTTCTTCTGGACCGTGTCTGCATCGTCCATCAACAAAACGCAACCATTCGGATCGTCATCCGACTTCGACATCTTCTTCGCCGGATCAGACAACGACATGATCCTCGCGCCGACTTTCGGAATGTAAGCATCCGGCACTTTGAACGTCTCACCGTAATCACGATTGAACCTGATCGCGAGATCGCGCGTCAGCTCGAGATGCTGGCGCTGATCGTCACCAACCGGCACAAGATCTGTCTGGTAAAGCAGGATGTCGGACGCCATCAAAACCGGATAATCAAACAAACCGATCGTGATGTTCTCCTGTTGCTTGCGCGCCTTGTCTTTGTACTGCGTCATGCGCTCAAGCTCTGACATGCGCGCGACGCAGTTCAACACCCACGTCAGCTCCGCGTGCTCTTTAACGTGTGACTGCACGAAGACTGTCGACACTTGCGGATCGATACCGACAGCCAGGTAGATCCGCGCGAGGTCTCTGGTTTTCTCCGCGAGCAGCGCCGGATTCTGAGGCACGGTGATCGCATGCAGGTTCACGATACAAAAGAAGCTTTCGTACTCGTGTTGTAAGGCGACCCAGTTGCGCAACGCCCCGAGATAATTTCCGAGATGGACATTGCCTGTTGGTTGTGCACCACTGAAGATTCGTTTCGACATGAGTTAAAAAACTACGAGCGCGATTGGCTCAGCGTATCCCAAGCAGGAGAAGATATTGAACGAACTCTATGATCGGGGTGATGATTGCTCTAAAGAACCCCATGTAGATCAAAAGAACCAAAATCCAGTAGCCGTACTGCTCGAGGAACTCCAACGCCGGCTGCATGCTCGCCGGTAAAAACGTCTCCAGCACTTTGCTCCCATCAAGCGGCGGAAACGGCAACAGGTTGAAGACGGCGAGCGAGATGTTCATGATCAGCAAATTGTAAAGAAACAGTATCACCGGTTCCTGTGTCGAATCCGACATCAAAGCGATCCACCTGCTCATCAGCAGAAACTTGAAAATCACAAACGCGACAAGTGCGATGAACAGGTTCGCCAGAATTCCCGCAATGGACACCATCACGTTGGCTACGTCTTTGTTACGCCAGCGCAGCGGATTGACGGGCGTCGGTTTGCCCCAGCCGATAAGCGGAAATACCCCGCCGCCGGCGGCAAAAATGAACCCGGCAATCGGAATCAGAAGCGTGCCGATCGGATCGATATGAGCAGTGGGATTGAGCGTGATTCTGCCCAGCAGTCGTGCCGTGTCGTCGCCAAACTTGTAAGACATCCAGGCGTGCGCCGCCTCGTGTGCTGAAATCGCGAGCAGCAGCACCACCATGTAGATCACTAGCTTGGGAATAAGTTCTTCGGGACTCATTCAGGTTAATTTAGCTTCAACTTAGCATTCAAAACAAACTATCGCAACAACGTGCCTTTGATTTGCATCGGCAAGCTGTAAACCGAATCGATCGACACAACCGCCATCTCTCCTGCCGCACTAAACGCGAGGCCGATGAGATTGACACCGGCCACGACCAGCTTCGCCTCAACTCCATCCGGCGAGATGCGGACGATGCCACGCCGCCCGCGTAACGCAGCCGCAACGTACAAGTTGCCATCGCGATCAAACGCGAGCCCCTGCGGCCTTCCGAGACCTTTAAAGAACATGTCGATGTCGCCGTCCGGATTGATCCGGCAGATCGAATCGAAACTCGTAACCGTCGGTCCAGTGACGTACAACGAATCGTCTGGACCAAACGCGAGGTGAAATGCCGAAACTGACGGCTCGAGCTGCGTCCACGCACGCTCTTCACCGATGCCATTCACTTTGAAGATCGTTCCCGTGCGATCACCGACATGCATCAAGCCGTCGTGATCGAAGGCGATGCCTGTCGCCACCCCAAGGTTATGCGCGAACGCAACTGCCTCTTTAAACGGAGTGATCCGGTAAACAGTTCCTTCGAGCCTGCTGGTCACGAACATCTGACCATCAGGACTAAACGCGATGCCCGTCGGATTCGCAATATCGCCGGAATACTCCGAAACATCGCCACTGATGTCGATGCGAAACAACGTCACCGGTAGCTCTTCACCACGTGAGCCCGAGCGCGTGACGAAGAGCGCTCCATCATCAGGATCGAACGCAGGATTCGAAACGGGATGAAGATCGCTCGCGAGTTTTCTTGCCACAGTGATATACGCAGGCTCGCTTTGTTTATCACCGCTCTGCAACGTGACCGGAACCCTGCCGCCCTTTGTCTCAGGCACGATCGCGAGGACGCGTCGTGGTCCGAGCGCCACGATCTGCGCGGGTGCGTCGCCGACGAGCACAGCACACCGCGACGGCTCACGCGTGTCGAACCCGGTGCAGTCAATGACAATCTCGCCGCCCGCAATCGCGTAAGGCGGATCGATCCCTGTAATTTTCGCTGCGCTAACCATAAAGGCGGCCATCATACCATTTTGTGCCTTTTGTGCCTTTTTGTGGCCCGTGATTCTGGTATAATTCGCACCCGCATAGGAAGGAAAAGGCTATTACAACCGTTCTAGGCAACACTCAAGGGCTGAAACCAAATCAACTGCGGCGCATTGAAAAGCTGTACACTCGGCGCATACCTCCCGATCAAATCGTCACACCCGAGTTTGCACGCCAGCTAGGCGAGCTTTCCCACGAAACACGACGGCAAATCGGCGCTCTCATCGACCGCCAGGGTCACATTCAATACGTGATGGTCGGCGACAATCGTCGCATCGAGCTGCCTGACTTCAAACGCGTTCGTGTCGCTTCGGGTCGCTTTCGCGGCCTGCGTTGTGTGCACACACATTTACGCGGCGAGCCGCTCACGCAGGACGACTTAACAGACCTTGCGCTCCTTCGTCTCGATCTGATGGCCGCGATCGACGTTGACGCTGATTCAGGACTGCCCGGTCTCGTGCGCGCAGCACATCTATTACCGTTGCACTCAGGCGATCTCGACAACGCGACCACACCTGAGCTCTACGCGTTTCTCGAACCGCAGATCCCGTCGCAACTCGATCTCGACTTCCAGGCACTAATCAACTCGCTCGAAGAAGAGATGGCGCGCAACCGTCGCACGGCGCGTCGTGCGGAAGTACGCGATCGTACGATCCTTGTTGGCGTTGCGACCGGATCGTTGGCTGATGCAGAAGAGTCGATGGCGGAACTTGCCGAGCTCGCAACGTCAGCAGGCGTCGTGGTCCAGGATCGCATCATTCAACGTCGCCAGGCGATCGATCCTCGCACAGTGCTCGGTCGCGGCAAACTCGATGAGCTGATCATTCGTGCACTCCAGCTTGGCGCAGACATGCTTGTCTTCGACAGTGAGCTGTCGCCGGCGCAGGTGCGATCGTTATCCGAAGCAACAGATCTCAAAGTCATCGATCGATCGCAGTTGATACTCGACATCTTCGCGCAACGCGCACAGTCGAAAGAAGGAAAGATTCAGGTTGAGCTCGCGCAGTTGAAATACCTTTTGCCACGTTTGATCGCCGGCCAGGATTCGGCGTTCTCGCGTCTGGCGGGCGGTATCGGCGGCAGAGGTCCCGGTGAAACGAAACTCGAAACCGATCGTCGTCGCGTGCGCGATCGCATCAACCGTCTCGAGCGCGAGATCGAAGCACAGCGACAACGTCGTCAGGAGCGTCGCAAGGGACGAACGCGACACGGCCTTCCGGTCGTCTCGATAGTCGGTTACACAAACGCCGGAAAATCGACACTACTCAACGCGCTGACGAAGAGCGACGTGCATGCCGAGCAGCGCATGTTTGCCACGCTCGATCCGACTTCGCGAAGATTGCGTTTGCCGCGCGAGCAGGAAGTGATCATCAACGACACCGTCGGATTTATTCGCGCACTGCCACCCGATCTGTTGTCTGCGTTCCGCGCCACCCTCGAAGAGATTAGCGACAGCACCTTGTTGATTCACGCAGTCGACATCTCGAATCCGCGTTGGGTGCAACAGGTCCAGTCAGTGAAACGAATCCTCGCGGATCTGAAACTCGCGGAGATTCCGTCGATACTCGCTCTCAACAAGGCCGATTTAGTCGACGCGGAAACTGTAGAGGCGGCGGTGCGACAGGCGCGGCAACTCGATAGCGGTGAGACAGTCGTCATCTCCGCGATCAAGCCGTCGACCCTGGATGCTTTGCTGGAAAAGGCAGGTGCGGTCTTGGCCCGCAACCTGGCCGCCGCTTAGGAAGAGTAGCCACAAAAGGCACAAAAAGCACAAATGAAAACCAAAGGAGGATCGGCTCCGAATTCAGAATAATGTTTTGTGCCTTTTGTGCTTTTTGTGGCTAACGTTTGCTTATGGGACTTCGTCCACGATTCAAAACCCCCATCAGCCAGGCGCGCGATAAGATAATCGCTTACGCATTGCGGCCGCTCATGTACTTCAGGCCGCGCACGCGTTTTCTGATCGCATGTAGCATACTAGTTCTACTCACCACACTTCTCCTTCTCACCAATCGCGGCTCCAGCTTCAATGAAAATTACCAGGTCGGCGAAGTGCTCGGACGCTCGATCATCGTGCCCACCGATCTGACTGCAGTGGACCAGACGGCGACTGAACGTCTCAAGAACCTGGCCCGTGAAAACACGCGCGCTGTTTTCAATTTCGATTCGAGCCGCGCGGAATATTCGGTACAAAGCTTTCGCTCCGCGTGGGAAGATCTCAAAACGCAATCAAATACCAACCCCAAACAGTTGCTTATCTGGACCGGCGAAGGTGGTCCCGCAGTCGCACAAGCGATCGCGGCACACAAGTTCAACGAAGCAGATCTTGATCGCATTGCCTCGATCCTGCGCGAGACAGCCGCGGAACACATTTACGACGACGCTGATGCTGATCGTTTGCAACGAGACATCGTGCTCGTTGACGCGCGCAGTCCAGTTCCACAAATGATCTTGCAGGCGCCACGAACCAGAATGACGCCGGTTTCCACGGCCCGCCGTAACCTCGAACAGCGAATCGTGAATCTACAGGGCTGGTCGGCCGATCAGAAAACCACGCTCAATGCAGCGTTGTCGCCGCTGATTCGACCGAACGTCGTGCTCGATCAGACAGCCACTGCAACCGCTCGCGAAAGTGAAGCGAACCGCGTTGAGCCGGTCGTCATCTCTCTGAAACGCAATCAAGTCATTGCGCGCGAAGGCGACACCGTCACCCCGTCTATTCTCGCGCAAATCACAGCCATCAAAAGCTCGGGTCACGCCGGACGTCCGTGGCACAACTTCTTCGGTCTGTTGCTGGTCGTGATCGCCGTCTACTGGGTCGCGTGGAAGTTTGCAGAACACCGCAGCGGTGGGAGCCTTTTGTTTTTGCCGAAACACAGGGCGTTTGCACTCGTCGGCTCCGCCATCCTCGTCCAAACAGCGCTCATGCGAGTCGGCTTCACTTTCGGCGAGAGCATGGCAGCGCGCATGCAGCCGCCTTTCAACGATCCGGTCATCTGGAACTTCGCGATCCCATTCGCCGCGGCGGCGCTGCTCGTCGCGATGCTTGTCGATACACAACTCGCCTTCCTCACCGGAATCATCACTGCACTGTTCGCGGGGATCCTGGCGCCGAGCGGAATGCAAAAGGCAATCTTCGCGATGGTTTCGTGTTCGGCAGCGATCTACGGCATCGGACGTTATCGCGAGCGACAGTCGGTGACGCTTGCGGGCCTGCTCGTCGGTGCTGTGAACGTGGTGATGGCGATCGCGCTCATCGCCTATTCCGAACAGCCACTCACGCCACGAACCGTTCTGATGGCCGCGAGCGCGGGTATCATCGGCGGGCTGCTCACCGCGGTGTTTACGGCCGGTGGACTGCCGATCAACGAATCGCTTTTCGGAATACTCACCGACGTCAAACTGCTGGAGCTTTCAAACGCGGATCTTCCGGTGCTCGGGCAGCTCGCGATGCGCGCGCCCGGCACGAACCAGCACTCGCACGCAGTCGGACAGCTTGCGGAGGATGCATGTCGCGCTGTAGGTGCGAATCCACTGCTCGCGCGTATTGGTGCGCTCTATCACGATATCGGCAAACTCGCCGCCCCCGAGTACTTCGTCGAAAACCAGCAGGGCGACAATCCACACGATCGACTGCGTCCTTACCAGTCCGCGAAGATCATCACGAGTCATGTGACCTATGGTTCAAGACTCGCCAGGGAGATCGGCCTGCCGCAAAAGATCGCCGACTTCATTCCACAGCATCATGGCACTCGCACCTTGCATTACTTCCTGCGGAAGGCACAGGCACAAGCGAAGCCGGGCGAGACTGTCGACGAAACTGACTTTCGTTATCCTGGTCCAAAGCCGCAGTTCAAGGAAGCAGCGATCATGATGCTGGCTGATTCGTGTGAAGCGGCAGCACGATCGCTGGCGCGACCCGATCCCGAAAACATTCGCGCGATCGTGATGAAGATCGTCGATGCGATCATCAGTGATGGGCAGCTTGATCAGTGTGATGTAACGTTGCAGGAGCTGACCACGATACGCGAGGCGATGATCAGCGCGTTGACGGCCATCTATCACGCGCGCATCGATTATCCAGGCTTCAATCCACCAGCGATGACTGGACCACTGCCGCCATTACCCGCCGGCAACCTCGACAGCGAAGAGCGCGGCATCAGCTACAGCAAACCCTCCGAAGTTCCCATCAGCCGCGGCGGTGAAGTCGAAGATGAAGCCGTGCCACGAAAAATCAGATCCGTGTAAATCCTGATTTAAGAATCCGCTAAACCCGTGGTTTCAGTTTTGAATACGTTGTGGGAAGGTCTTCAGGGAGTACACGCGCCTCACCAACGGTCGTCATGAAGTTCGTATCGCCACCCCAGCGCGGCAGCAGGTGAATATGCAGGTGGTCAGCGATGCCTGCGCCCGCCGCCGCACCGAGATTCATCCCCATGTTGAATCCCGCCGGCTTGTAAACCTCTCGCAACGCCGACTGGGCACGTTTTAGCTGGTCCATCATCTCATCCGTGATCTCTTTCGCGGTGGAATCAAACTCACTCGTATGCAGATACGGAACGACCATCAGATGCCCCGTGATGTACGGGTAGAGATTCAGCACCACGAAACAATGCTGCGCGCGATGCAGCACGAAGTTGTCCTCATCGTGCTCAGGATCGCTCGCAATCGCGCAGAACACACAACCCTCTTTCTGCGCATCAACACCCGATGCGATGTACCTGGCGCGCCAGGGACTCCACAATCTTTCCAATTCAGGCACCTCGATTTGGCTGGGGCTTAAAGGATGGGCGGGCGATGAGTGTCATCACTAATCGGTCGGGAAGGATTTGCCGCCTGTGCATGTGAGCCGTTATCGTCGTTGATGAGTTCTTTCAGTTCTTTGCCGGGTTTGAAGTACGGAACTCGTTTGGCCGGGATGCTCACGGGATCGCCCGTCTTGGGATTCCTGCCGCGCCGCGCACCACGCTCGCGGACGCGAAAACTGCCAAAACCCCGCAACTCAATCTTCTCGCCCTGATTCAGGGTTTCGATGATGCTTTCAAAAACAATTTCGACTAAACGCTCAGCGTCTTTTTTAGTGAGCTCAGCCGCTCGAGCTACGTCTTCGACGAGTTCTGCTTTTGTCATGCATTACCTCGAGTATTTGAAATATAACGTCTTGAAAATGGCGAGGTTATGTTGACCCGTACACTACCAGAAAAATGACGGGCTGGGCAAGAGTTTAGCCACAGATTACCGCGGATGTCAGAACCCGATCTGTGTAATCTGTGGCTAAAAAGAGTAGTTATTCGTCGTTATCGGATTTACTCAAGCCGAAGTCGGCCAGCTCGCCGAGGGAGGCCATGCCGCCGCCCGCTTCGGACGAGTAGATCTTGGTGTCGATGATGGGCTCGTCCTTGCCGACCGCGCGCGCCGACAAACCAATCTTCTTGGTCTCCGGATCGATGCGCAAGATCTTGAAATCCATCTCCTGCCCGAGCTGCACCACGTCTTCCGGCTTCGCGACACGCTCCTCGGAAAGCTCCGAGATGTGGCAGAGACCTTCGAGATTGTCGTCGAGCTCGACGAACGCGCCGAAGTTGGCAAACCGCGCCACCTTCCCGTGAACCACGTCACCCGGTTTGTGCTCGGTGGTGAACTTCTCCCAAGCGTTTGGCTCGAGGTCTTTGATTGAAAGCGACAGGCGCCGATTCTCGGTATCGATGCTCGTGATGACAGCGTCGATCTCCTGTCCCTTCTTCAGCACTTCGCTCGGGTGCTTGATGCGGCGCGACCACGAAATATCCGACACGTGAACGAGTCCGTCCACACCGTCTTCAATCTCGATGAACGCACCGAAATCAGTCAGATTGCGAACACGACCATGAACACGCGTGCCGACCTGGTAACGCTCGTGCAGCGTCTGCCATGGATTCTCCTGCACCTGCTTCATGCCGAGACTGATGCGACGCGCCCTGGGATCGACACTCAGTACTTCTACCTCGACCAAATCACCCGGATTAACAACCTTGCTCGGATGCTTCACGCGCTTGGACCAGCTCATCTCCGAAACGTGCACGAGTCCTTCAACGCCCGGCTCGAGCTCCACGAACGCGCCGTAGTCAGCCACGCTCGCAACCCGTCCATTCACACGCGTGCTAACCGGGAAACGTTCCTCGACGCTGGACCACGGATCAGGCAGCAGTTGCTTGTAACCAAGGGACACGCGCTCGCGGTCACGATCAAACTTCAGCACCTTAACCTGGATCGTATCGCCGACTTTGAACAACTCGTTCGGGTTCTGAAGCCGTCCCCATGACATGTCAGTCACGTGCAACAAGCCGTCGACACCGCCGAGGTCGACGAAGGCGCCGTAGTCAGTCAGGTTCTTGATCTGGCCCTCGACGACGATGTCTTCTTCAATCTGCTGGAGCGTTTGATCTTTTCTGCCAGTGTTCTCCTGCTCGATAACAGCTTTGCGCGACAACACAACATTCGAACGCTTGCGGTTCAGCTTGATCACCTTGGCTTCAATCACCTGATTGCGGAGGCTGTCGAGATTGCGCACCGGACGCACATCCACTTGCGAGCCAGGCAGGAAAGCAGCGATACCATCGATGTCGACCCGCAGGCCGCCCTTGATGCGATCGATCACGCGGCCCTTCACACTCGAGCCGTCGCGATAAGCCTTCTCGAGATCGTCCCACGCTTTCATGCGCACAGCGTCAGCGCGTGAAAGGACCGGAAGACCGTCGGCTGTTTCCATGCTCTTGACGAGCACTTCGACTTCGTCACCGGCTTTGACTGTGAGCTGACCGTTCTCGGTGAACTCGGCCGGGTTAACAATGCCTTCGGACTTGTATCCAAAGTCGATGACGACGCCTCTTTCGCTCAGGCCGACCACAGTGCCGCGCACGACTTCGCCTTCTTCAAGGGTCGCCTGTTCCTGCTCGAACTGATCGAGGAGTTGTCCAAAATCGACGTCGGGCCGTTGCTCGTCTACTTCGTCTGCTTCGTGGGTGTGGGTTGATGGTGCTGGTTGAGAAGCCATAGCGTTTGGTTGCGGCGTCGTCGTCTCTGACTCGCCGGATGTTGAATTGTTGACCTCGCTGTTATTCAGCTTGGGTTGTTCACTAGACATTGACACTCCTGTAGGCCCGGTAACTCGCAGCGCGTGGAAGATCTTATCGCGCCTCGCTAGCCTGAAACAATCAGCGCAGGACTTCGCTGACTGTTCGACAGCGTAAAGCGGCCTTCAGCTTAATTGACCTTGGCGTTGTCGGGAGTTGAAGGCTGGCGAGGAAGCAAGCCGTTTGGATTTGGTATGTCGAGCTAATTTGTTTCGATTACCGCCCTGCCGTAGTTACCCCGCTTGGTCCGACAAACACCCGCCGCCTTTTTTACCGGGTAGGGCGGCAATGTACACGCCTGTATGAGCGCATGTCAAGGAAAGCCGGGCGAGATTGAAAATATAGGTCCTATATGTCCTATAGGACCTATATCGATCATTACTGCGCTGACGAGAGCGAGTCCATCGTGCGTGGCACAACGTACACGCCCGCGGAGTGCGAACCGACAAACAACACGTTCTGATCGTGCGCATCAAACGCCAGCGCCCAGATTCTCTGACTCGGTAAACGCCTGTCTTTCGGATCGATCCGCGCCCACGTCAACCCCGCGTTCGTGCTGCGATAAACACCGCCGCCGACGTCGCTGATCTGGTACGCATTACCCGCAAATACCTCGTCGCCGTTGCGTGGGTTGATGAGAATGCTGGTGAAGTCGCCGTACGGCAGATTGCCGCCGCGCATCTTCCACGACTTGCCGCCATCATGCGAGACAAAGAGCGCCTGCTTCGTTCCCACGTAGACGTAATCAGGTCGCTGCGGATCCTGAGCGACAGTGTTGACGGGCAGGTCAGGCGGAACTCCTTCAAGCTGCCGCCACGTCTTTCCAGCATCTCTCGACATAAGAACGCCACTGGCTGGTGTTCCGACGAGAATCGTTTCCGGTTCACGTGCAGTCGTGGAGATGCAAGTGGTCCGTGGATCGAAGCTGCCGCCGTACGAGAGCTTTTCCCATCCCTTCGAAGGATCGACGCTGCGATACAGTCCGCTGTTCGTGCCCGCGAGAATTGCAGGCTGTTGCGTTGCGGGATCAACAGTGTGAACGAGCGCGTTGACTGCGTCAGCGAGAATCAGATCGGATGGTCCAGCAGCAGTTGCATCATTGCTCTTGCCGACGCCGAGTGCTGAAAGCGTGATCGAATCGAGTTTACCTGTGACTGGTAAGTGGCGATCGCCCTGAAACTTCTTCACTGCGGCAGTAGTTGCTGGTCCGGATTTACCATCCGGCTCACCGAGATGGTAACCCGCGGCTGCGAGCGCTTCCTGCGCACGCATGATCGTGTCACTCGGCGTCGGAGCAATGCGTCGCTTTGCTGTTGTCGCACTCGTCGCCTTCACCGTTTTCTTCCCCAGGGCTTTCTTCTTTTCAACTGCCCACACGGGCGACCATGAAGTGCCGCGATCTGTCGAGCGATAAACTCCGAGATTCGTTCCGAGGTAGATCATGTTTGCATCACGTTCGTCCTGCAGGATTGCATACGTGATGAGACGCGAAGGCATGCTCCGCATCGACGGCTTCCAGCTCTCGCCGTTATTCTCGCTGACGAAGAAGAAGCCACCGCCAGTCGCAGTGTTGATGGTCGAAGCGTAAACGCGATTTGGAGTCTCGCGATCCGCGAGGATGGCATTAGCGAAACGACCACTGAATCCACCATTGGTTGGATTGAACGTCTTGCCGCCATCGTTCGACACCATCACGCCGTAGTTGTTCGTGGCGATGTAAACCATCTCAGGACGCGATGGATGAACGGCGATCGAATTGATCTCGAGTTGCCGCGAAGTCGTCACCATCCACGAGTCGGCGTCGCCATTTTTGTCAGACAGCCAGAAGCCTTCTGTAGTACCGGCGAAGACCATGCCGGGAACTGACGGGTGTTGCAGGATGGCGCGTGTGCGGCGCGACTGCGAGGGAATTCCCTGCACCTTGCGCCAGCTATCACCCGCGTCCTTCGTTTCGTAGATGCCGCTGCATGCAGACGCAATGATGTGATTGGGGTCGCGCGGATCGATGTCGATAGCGAAGATGTCGGAGTCGTCGATGATTCCGTTCTTGATTGACGTCCAGCTTTGCCCGCCGTCTACCGACTTGTAAGGCAGATACCAGGTGCCTGCATAAATCGTGTTTGTGGTGCGCGGATCGATCGCGAGCGATTCGACGTGTTGCAGGCCCGGAGTGCTCTGCGTTGGCAGTTGCTTCCAGTTATCTCCGGCGTCATCCGACCTAAACATGCCATTGAAGGTCCCGGCAATGAGCACGTCGGGATTCGACTCGGCCTGGGCAATCGAGTGCAGCGCTTCATTCTTCAGTTGCGTATTTTCTTTCCAGGTGGCGCCGCCGTCTGTTGTCTTGAAGAAGCCGCCGGGCTGATTGTGCCTGTGCCCCGCGACATACAGAACACGCGAGTTGCGGGGGTCGACGATGATGTTGTCGACGAACATGCGCGGCTTGCCGAAGTTGTAGAGGAGCTGCCAGTGCTTGCCGGCGTCTGCCGACGTGTAAATCTGGCCGTCGAGTGTCCCGAAGTAGAAACGATCGGGATTGTTCGGATCGACTACGAGCGCGCGCACGTCGCCGCCCTGCGGGCCGGTTGTGCGCCAGTCGTTCGAATACAGTCCAGGGTCGGTTGTATCACCAGCCGCAAGCGTGACTGTATTCGGAGCAAAAGCAAAAGAGAATAGTGCTAAGAGAGCAATGACTAGGGGGAGAAGCATCGCAAGTCGTTTCATCGTTAATTCATCCAGGGTCTACTGCATCTGGAGCATCTCGCTCACCGTGACCCCTAGTTTATTACAGATTTCCTGCTTTGTATCCTAAAAGCTCTGGGGCGAGGATTAGGATGCGCTAAAAGCAATCGGGCGATGCTCGAAAGCATCGCCCGATTGGGTTAAGGGAATTTGGCTACTGCCAATGCCCGTTATTCTTCGCCTCTGCGCCTGCGCGGAGCTCTTCCTCTCCTGCATTCCGGACATGGCTCAATGGCGCCTGAGGTATCGACCGTGGGTGCTGGTGCACCTTGCGGCACGACCCAGAGCTGAACGGTCAGGTCTGCACGGCAACCACCGTCAACGACCGTGATGCGTCCCGCTTCGATTCCGCGCGTATTGACGAGGTAGTCCTTGGCGCGGTCGCCACGCTGTTGCGCTTCACCAGCACAGCTACCGTAAACGATGATCGTTCCGGTCGCCCCTGGCGAGTTCTGGAGCTGGATGGCGTAGTTGTCGAGTCGGGCCTTCTCATCGTTGAAGCGGATGTTGCCATACTCGTCAAACCTCGTTGCCGGCGGCGCCGCCACCTTCACACTGGAGGTGCAAGAGGCGGTCGTGCCGGTGCAGCTCGGATCCGCGCCGCCAATGCTGACGGTTGCGGTCACGCTCTGGCCACCCAGACCGGCTGTATCAACTGTGATTGTCGACGTTCCCTGACCACTCGTGATGGTTCCAGCGGAGACTGACCAGTTATAGGTCCAGGTCGCTCCTGCCGCTCCACCCGAGACGCTGGCCGTAAACGTAATCGGTGCATTCGGCTCGACGTCCGTCGGGCAGCTCACTGAGACAACCGGGCATGGCGGCGGCGGCGGCACACAGTCTGTGCAGTCCGCAACCGTCACGGTCGTGTTGCCACTGGCCGTGTGCTGATTGCCGTCATTGACTTCAACAGTCGCTGTGTAAGAGCCGTTTGCCACACCACTGAGGTCCCAGGTTACCTGGCGACCTTCGCCGCTCAGGCGGCCACCGGTTACCGACCACGTATAGAGCAACTGGTCGTTATCCGGGTCTGACGCGTTCGCCACGAGCGTTACCTCGCTGCCAGTCGGAGTACAACTGGTTGACGAAGTCGGCGGCGGACACGGACGGAGAATCGAAGCGATCGACGGCGTCACCGAGCTTACGACTGGCACCTGATTGATTACCGGTGCAATACGCGCGTTGCGACGTCCAATCCAGAACTGGCCGATGAAGCCGTTTGGCTCTTCTGACCATTGGAACCCAATCGGGAAGCCCTGCGATGTCACCGGTCTTGTCGTACCCGGAACCACAACCACACCTCTTCCACGCACGTTCACGTTTGTGACCTGCTGAATCGGAATGTTGAAGTCGACCGGATCGAAGTGGTCCATATCCTGTTGATTCAGGTGACGGCGATAAGCGAGGCCGATACCAAACCAGCGCCGCGGATAAATCTTGATACCACCAATCACATCAACCGGATTGTTGTTGAACGCGTTCGGCGTATGGCCGCCGACGTAGGTTGTGGATCTGACTTCAACGATGGGCTGAAAGTGCTCGTTGACCGGGAAGTCGAACCCGATACCCGTGAGCAGCTCATCCGGACGATCCAACAGCACGAAATCGCCACCCAGGCCCTTCGGATTGCTGTTCAGGATGTAGCCGCCGTTGGCTGACAGGTTGACGTGCTTGCCGAGACGACCATCGACGAAACCGATCAAACCGAAGTCGCCGATATCGCCACCCGGACCGGCGCCGCGCTGCATCTGGTTAAAGCCGGAGAAATCGTTGGCCTTATCCAGCCACCAGCGATAGAACGGGATGAGACCAACGCCCAGCGGATTGTTCGGTCCCGTGAAGCGAATCTTCGCGCCGAACACGAGGCTGTTGAAGCTGCTCTCGCCATACAGGCGGTTCACGAACGGAGCATCCGGCAGGTAAGTCGGAGCGACCGTGAACGTGAGCGGAATGGTAATCGGCAGCGTCAACGCAGTTGCCGGCAGCGTTGTCGTCGCCAGCACGACGCCCGGCAGGATGCCACCCACCGGCGAGCCGATGCCCGGGAAGTTGTCAGCCGGACCAAAGTTGCCGCTGTTCGGCTGGACCACCGGAGGTCCAAGCTGTGCGTTGAAGCCCGGGAAGCCAAACTGCTGACCAATCTGTCCCGCGGTCAAACCAAACGTTCCGGCGGAGCCGCCGGTAAACGGAAACTGAACGAATGGCTGATTGTTGAGCGGGCGAAACACTGCGGTGTTCGCGAGTGTTCCTACGTTTGGTCCAGACGGCGCCAGCACGATTGCCGCGGGCCGGCACAACGCCGCGCCGCAAAACAGTTGCGAGTTCGGCAGATAGAAACTGGAAAGATTTTGCGGATTGTTAACCTTGATCCCGCGATAGCCGTTTGTCTTGAAGAAGAGTTCAATGTGATCGTTGATACCTACGTTGAAGCTCAACGGCACATCGACGATGTCAACGTTGCCGGGATCACGATCGTAGTTGCTGTAAGCAATACTGAACGTGAACTCACCACGGCGCAGCGTCGAACCGTCGTAAATAGTAAAAAGACCGGTTGGACCACCTTCTGGACCACCGGTACCTACTGATGGAGACTGATTGCGCGGGTCATTAGGCGACCGCAAAGTCTGTGCTGATACTGCGGCACACAGCACCAACGAAACGAGCGCAGCTATAAGCGCCCTATGTGCGAGTCTCATCGCATTCCTCCTGCGAAATGAGTAATAAGAATTCGTAAATAGTGCCGCCGTAACGGAATAAGTACCAACGCCCTTCTCCCGCGGAGGCCCCAACTTCAGTGTCAATTCGGTTGAACCGCCTGGGCCAACAAGGCCCAGCGGCGACTCTCGGACCGTGGTGTAGACAGGATACTTCGGCCTTACTGAGTACCCTACTTGCTCCAAATTGCTATTCCCGAGTGGCGCCGAACTGTGTTCATTTATTAGAAAATGAACGTCCCCTTGTCAACGATTTCGCCCTTTAAACCATTGCGTAATTATTGAGAAATCTTAACGCTGGTCCGAGGCGTAAACCATGCCAGACCATACTCTACCTTAAAAGGGAAATCAAGCCTTTTTCACTACTTAGCGGCTTTGTGTTTATGTTTTTTCCGTCACGCATAGATGCCTCTCATGCGTGTGTCATAGGCCACGCGGTCTATGGCCAACATGTACGCCGCGGTCCGTGTATCGACGTGGTGTGCATCGGCATAACGACACAGGTCATTGAAGCTCGCGACCATCTTGTCCTGTAGCCTTTCGTTCACCACATCCTCACGCCAGAAGTACCCCATTCGATCCTGGACCCACTCGAAGTACGAGACCGTCACGCCACCGGCATTCGCCAGAATGTCAGGCACGACGAAGATCCCTTTTTCATGGAGGATCTGATCAGCCGCAGCCGTGGTCGGTCCATTGGCCCCTTCGGCGAGGACCTTGCATTTGAGCTGGTCCGCGTTTTGAGAAGTGATCTGGTTCTCAGTTGCCGCCGGAACCAGGACGTCGCACTCGAGCTCAAGCAGCTCCTGGTTGTTGACGAATTCCACGCCCTCGTAACCCTCGAACGACCGCGTGTTCTTCAAGTAGGTCAGGGCCTTCGGGATATCAATCCCGTTCGGGTTGTAAATCCCGCCATGGATGTCCGATATCGCTACAACCTTGTAACCGGTCTCATAGAGTAGCTGGGCACCGATGCCGCCGACGTTTCCCGAACCTTGCACGACCACACGGGTCTCGACGGGCCTCATCTTGAATCGCTTGATGGCTTCGTTGACGACAATTAATATGCCGCGGCCCGTGGCTTCGCGTCTGCCGGCGGAGCCGCCCAGATCGATTGGCTTCCCGGTCACGACTGCGTTGACGGTGTGGCGCGCGTGCATGGAATAGGTGTCCATGATCCAAGCCATCGTCTGCTCGTTAGTATTCATGTCCGGGGCCGGCACGTCCTTCTCCGGTCCAATGAAGTCGAGCAGCTCGGCGGCATAACGCCGCGTCATGCGCTCGAGCTCGCCCATCGACATCTGCTGCGGGTCGCAGATGATGCCGCCCTTGGCGCCGCCGAACGGCACATTTACAACCGCGCACTTCCACGTCATCCACGCGGCGAGCGCACGCACTTCGTCGATATTGACGTCCGGCGCATACCGGATGCCGCCCTTGGCTGGACCACGTGCGAAGTTGTGCTGGACGCGAAAACCTTCAAAGACCTGAATGCGTCCTGAATCCATCTTCGTGGGGATGTAGACCTTAAGCTCGCGGTTCGGGACTCGCAACACGGCGTAAAGGTCCGGATCGAGATCCAGTAGCTGCGCGGCACGATCGAATCGTGACATCATCGACTCGAACGGGTTCTCTTCTTTTATCTCGCGAATATCATCGAAGTATGTAGTGCTGGACATGCTAACCATTGGCGTCTCCATACTTATCCACAGATTACGCAGGGTTCACAGACTGATTTAAGTCTGTGTGCTCTGTGTAATCTGTGGATGAACTCAATCTAAAACCTCGTTCATCGATCCGCTTCTAAACCCTTCGAGATCGAGCGTGACATATTTAAATCCCAGCTCACGAAAGCGCTTCGCAAGCTCATCAATCAAATCTTTCCGTAACACACGGTCCATCTCCGCAGGGGCGATCTCGATTCGCACAAGCTGATCGTGATGACGCACCCGGCACTCTCGAAACCCAAACTCCCTCAATATCTCTTCACCACGATCCACTTTGCTCAGCCTCTCAATCGTCACAGTGGTCCCATACGCGATGCGCGACGACAAACACGGGCTCGCCGGTTTGTCCCACGTCGGCAGGGTTACTCGCCGGCTCAACTCACGAACTTCACTCTTCGTTAGACCAGCTTCGATCAGCGGACTGCGCACCGCATGCTGCGACGCCGCTCGTCGCCCCGGACGATAATCGCCGAGATCATCGACAGTCGAGCCGTCGACGATGCTCTTGATCCCGCGCGTGCGCGCGACCGACTCGAGCTTCGTGTACAACTCGTCTTTGCAGAAGAAACAACGATCGGGATTGTTCGCGCGGTAACCAGGGTTCTCCAGCTCTTCGGTCTGGATCACTTCGTGTTGGAAGCCAAACTTCTGAACGACTCGATCGATCTCGGCGCGTTGATACTCAGGCAGGCTCGCCGACTGTCCGGTGATGCAGACTGCGCGTGGTCCGAGCTCTTCGTTTGCGACGTAAGCGACATAGCTGCTATCGACGCCGCCTGAGTAAGCGACGATCACGGAGTCGAGTTCACGAAAGATCTCCCGCAGTCTTTCTTCCTTTGCAGTTAAGTTCATGGAATGACCGCATGTTAGCTTATGCATCAATTGGTACGCAACCAGCATCTCAGCCCACGAAGACACGAGATTACTGCACGGATGTGCTAACATCGAAACCTCCCCGGATCGTTCATCAATGTCGAAATTGAGCGCCTCATTCTGGAGAGTTCTACTCGTCGCTGCCTTGCTCTCCGTGTGTTCGTATGCTTCAGCGCAAACTGAAGCGTTCGGTGATGACGCGGCGGATCCGGTGCGACTGTTCGAGCGCGGACAGAGTGCACACGCGCGCGGCGAGCTCGAAAAAGCGCTCAGTTTCTACGAGCAGGCACTCAAGGTGCGGCCTGAATTCCCGGAAGCGGAGTTTCAGCGCGGCAACGCGCTCGCCTCACTCGGACGCCTCCCGGAAGCAGATGCGGCGTTTCGTCGCGCGATCTCGTACAAGAAAAACTGGTCGCTGCCCTACACCGCGCTCGGCGTCGTCTTAGTGAGACAAAACCGTGATAAAGAGGCGGAGCAGGTTTTCACACAGGCGTTGACGTTCGACGCCAAAGACAATGTCGCGCTGCGTATGATGGCTGAGCTGCGACTGCGTGCGAACGACGCGAAGTCAGCACTCGATTTCGCGAAACGAGCGGCCGCGAGTGCCGAAGCGCCCGCTTCTGCATGGGTCGCACTCGCGCTCGCTGAAAAAGCAAACGGCAACACCTCCGGCGCCAAAGCCGCACTCGATCACATACTCGCAAACGATCCTGAGAACGTTCCGGCACTTCTCGAACGTGCAGATCTTTTCACAGACGAGAAGAATTTCGAGCTCGCGATCACGGATCTGAAAACGGCGGCGAAGTTGAAGCCGGATGACAAAGCGGTATTGTCGCGTCTGGCTTACGCGCTCCAGCAAGCAGGCAAGACAGAAGAGGCAGAGGCTGTTGCGAAGTCGGCGGGACTCGAGACACAACAACCGGCGGGCAATGGCGGCGTCGTCGGAACTCCTGCAGAGATCGAAGCCGCAAACAGCACCGATCCGGCGATCGCGCGCAAAGCGCTCGAAAAACTGCTCGAGAAGAATCCGCGCAGTGTGTTGCTGCTCGGTCGTCTCGGTGCGTCATACCGTACAGACGATCCCGCGCGCTCGCTCGAATATTATCGTCGTGCAGCGGAGATGCAGCCCGACGCCCCCGAATACGCGCTCGGCTACGCAGCGGCATTGGTCCAGGCGCGTCGCTTCGCGGAAGCAGCCGGAATACTGCGAAAGGTCGTGACAGCAACGCCTGACAATTACGTGGCGCGCGCGAACTTCGCGACTGCGTTGTATGAAGCAAAGCGTTACGCGGAGGCGATTCCGGAGTATGAGTGGATCGTGACGACGAAACCGGAAATCACTGTAGCCCATTATTTTATTGCCACGTCACACGATTATCTTGGAGAATATCCCGAAGCGCTCCGTTCGTACGAAAAGTTTCTGTCAGTCGCTGACCCCAAGACTAACCAGCTCGAAATCGACAAGGTCAAGCTGCGGCTGCCAACGCTCCGCCGGCAAATTCAGTTAGGAGAGGGCGCGAAGAAGAAGCCCTGAACATGACTCGCGAAACACATCTGCTTGAAAGGTCAGATCGTCGGGGACGCAACTGTAGGGGCGGCCCTCCGTGGCCGCCCCTGCGTGGAACTCAACCTGGGGCGGCCACGGAGGGCCGCCCCTACAGTTACACCGCTGATATGTTTAGGCCCTTTCGGATGTTGTTGCTGTTACTGGTGTGTGTTCCTGTAGTCGTTGCACAGGAGACGCAACCGCAACCATCGCCAACTCCTTTAACTGCGCCGCCGCCGTTCAAGCTGATCATCAAAGAAGAACGTGCGCAGCTCGAGCAGACTAACGATTCACAAAAACGACTCAAGCTCACCATCGACCTCGCGAGGGCACACCTTACCCTCGCCGAACAACACACGACGCGCGCAGACTACGAAGCAGCGTCGGGGGAAGTCGGCAAGTACCACGCTTTGGTCGAGAACTCGTTACAGTTTCTCAGCACCTTCAAGCGCGACAGTAACAAGACGCGCGATCTGTATAAGCGTCTCGAGCTGGCGCTGCGCGGCGATGGCCCACGCCTGACCGCCATGCGCCGGGTCACGCCACTCGAATTTGCTGTCTGGATCAAACAGGTGGAAGACTTCGCTCGCGACGGGCGAACGGAAGCACTGAATTCGTTTTACGGGCACACGGTCGTGCGTGAGCGTGAAGCTCAGAAGCCCGATAAACCCGACGAGAAACCGAAAGAGACCCCAACCCCAACTCCAAAGAGTGACAACCAGCCATGATCACCCGAACCCTAACTCTTGCCCTCTTGTTATTTACCGGAGTCGTCGCTCAAGCACAGCGAGAGCATCTGACGCCGCAGGAAATCGATCTCGTCAAGGAAGCTCAGATCCTCGACAAACGCATCGACGTCTTTATCAAAGCCGCCGAGCGCCGCTTGATGGTGATCAATAACTCCGCGAGTGCGACTGCGAATGCAAAGCAGTTGAAGAAGGATTCGGAGAAGTGGGGCGAGCTGCCGACCGGATCACGCGCCGAGTTGATCGGAGACATCGCGCGCATTTTCGATGAGGCGATCACAAACATCGACGACGTCAGCACGCGCGACGAACGAAACCCGCTGATCCCGAAGGCACTGCGAAAACTGGCCACGGCCGTGAACACGATCATGGGTCAGCTAAAACCTTTGAGCGCGGACGCGAAGAGCGACGCCGAGATCGCGAGCTTCGAGCTACTGAACGAAGACGCCCAATCAATCCTCGAAGCCGCTAACAAACTCCCGCCGGAAATCGATAAGAAAGCGAAGAAGAATAATTAGCCGCAGATGAACGCGGATAAACGCAGATCGGCGTAAATCCGCGTCAATCCGCGTCCCTTAATGTCTTCGTTACACGCTTGATCGCTTCGACGATCCTCTCAAGCGACTCTTTCGCGATAGCCGAGTTTCGATCATCGATCGCCTGCCGGAAATCCGTCAGGGGTTGAGCCGCATATCCCGTATAAAACCCCGGCGCGTAGATCTGGTGCTTGTACCACGCGCGCCCGCGCAACCCGCGCGCATCGATAAACTGCCGCTCCGCCAGCATCAACGCATCATTGATCTTCGCGAGCCGCGCGCGATCAAACTTCCGCACAGCCTCCTGCCGGTCGCGCTCCACTCGCTCCGCCTCTCTCGCAAAGTCATCAATCGCCGACATCATCGATTTCTCATCGAGCGGTCCAGCGAGATTGCGAATACGCGCGAGCCGCATCGTCTCAGTGAAGAACTGTTGAATCTGCGTTGCATAATCGGTGTAATCAAACTGGAGCCCGTCGGCATCAGCGAGCCGCATCGCGAGCGTGCCCCACAACTGCGCCGCCGCAACGTGATATCGAAACTCGGGATCGCCAAAATGCTCCATCCAGTAAAACGAATCGTAAGCCGAGTGATAGACACCGTAATCGCCGTTGAAGCCCATGTCCGTCGACGCCACACCGAGATGCTGCAGGAACGGCGTGTAGTCAGAGCCCGAACCCAGTGCACCGATGCGCGCTTCTCTCATGTCCTGATCGCCTTCCGGACGATTCTCGCGCGAACGATCCTGCCACTGTTGATAGACGCTCTTGCCCGTCTTCGGATCTTTGATGTCACGCGTGGCGCCGCGCATCAGCTTCCACAACGACGGCACCGACGAAGCTCCGAAGTGTGGACCAGACACAGCTACATCTAAATTCAGATACGCAACGGCTTTCGTCCTGAGCTCATCAGCCATCTCCTCCGCCCATTCAGTCGAGCCGACGAGGCCATACTCTTCCGCATCCCAACTGCAAAGAATGATCGTGCGGCGCGGCTTCCAACCCTGCTTCAACAACTCGCCAAAGCCACGGCCCACTTCGAGCATCGCGGACGAGCCGCTGTTCGGATCGACCGCGCCAAACACCCACGCATCACGATGATTGCCGAGCACGACCCAGCGGTCCTTCTCTTCGTTGCCGTCGATACGCGCAACGACGTCCCAGATCGTCCGCAGCTTGTAATCCATGTCCGTCTTCAAACGGAGCTTCACGTCGTTCGTGCCACCGACGTGATAAGCGAACGGCAAGCCACCCTGGAAACCGCGCGTGGGCCGCAATGGTCCTTTGAGCTGCGACAGGATCGTCTTCGCCACGTCGTAAGCAATCGGCGTCACGGGAATGCGCGTGAGATCAGTCGCTTCTTCAGGTTTGAGACGAGGCGTGCCGGCGATCGCAGGCTTGCCGGGCGTTAGAGGATCGCCGGGATAATCAAACAGGTACTGCACCGAGCCGCGCTGGCCCGATGCAACCGGGCGCCATGGTCCTTTCGGAAACACGTCGCCCTGCATGTAACCGTCGTCTTCAGGATCGGAGTAGATGATGCAGCCAATCGCGCCGTTCTGTTCCGCAAGCTTCGCCTTTACACCGCGAAACGAGTTGCCGTAGCGGACGATCACGATCTTGCCTTTCACGTCGACACCGGCTTTCTTAAGATCTTCGTAATCGTTCGGCAGACCGTAGTTTGCATAGACGACCGGACCGGTCACGTCGCCACTCGCGGCGTAGCCGTTGAAGAGCGGCGTGATCTTCGAATGTGATGACGACGGATCACCGGGGACGACTGCTTCGTGTGTGTTGAGTCGCTGGCGGCGCGTGGTGATGAGCTCGAGCACGGTCGGCGTGTTTGGGTAGTTGAGCCAGACTTCGTACTCTTTGAGCTCCGCTGCGAGCCCGTAGCTGCGCAGTTGATCGCGAACGTAGACCGCGGTGTTGTAGTCTTCTTTCGTGCCGGCGATGTGTGGCTCGATAGTCAGACGGCGCAGGTGTTCGCGCGCGGATTTCGGATTCGGAACGGCGCGAAACTGTTCTTCCCAGCGGCGCTCGGCGGCGGCGCGCTCGGCGCTGAAGCCGTCGATGGTTGTTTGTGCGAACGCTTCAGTGAACGTTAGCGATGGTGCCAACGTAATGACGACAAGTAGAAAGAGAATCAGTATAGTTTTCATAAACGTAGGCGTGGAGGCCAGATATAGATGGACAGTAGATACTATCCGGGTGTAGAAGCCGACGTTCCGCAACTCAGTACGGAACTGCGCAATGTTTTTGACAGTGAGTTTGAGGTGCAGGCGTTTCAGGTATCGAACACCAGCATTCTCCAGGCGCGTAAATCCAGTACGCTAAGAGATCTTGCCGGACTCTCCTCAGCCCTCACGATCAAGATCACACCAGAGCCCGGCGGCACACGCGTAGAGATCGGGATGCAGAAGTGGTTCGACAAAGCGGCCGTAGCTGCTGTCGGCATGTTCGCGTTTCCACCGCTGCTCGCGCTCGCGGCACTCGGAGCTTACTGGCAATACAAGCTTACGGAAGACACGTGGAAGATAATAGAGAATCACATCGCGCGCAAAGCGGGCGGGTATGTGCCGCCGCTGCCGGGACGCTGCGGGACGTGCGGCGGTGCCAACATCGCTGAGTCAGATTTCTGTTCGTCGTGCGGCGCGAATTTGCGGGTGGGGAGAAGTTGCTCTTCGTGCGGCGCGCCACAGAAAGACGCATCCGCGCGATTCTGCAATCGGTGTGGGAAACCTTTGGCTACTTAACCACAGATTACACAGATCGGTATTAAAGATCTGCGCAGATCTGTGTTAGTCATGCCTGAGAGCTCGAACGGGATCGATGCGTGCGGCGCGTGAAGCCGGATACAGCGCCGCGAGTATCGATACGGCGAGGGCGAAGAGTATTGCGCCTAAAGATAAATAGATCGGTAACGAAAAGAAATCGATGAACGACGCGCCCTGCGGTTTCAAAATGAACCGGTAAGCGAGACGGTTTGCGAGCCCGTCGATTCCCCACGCAATCAACACACCGATAACTCCACCAGTAACCCCGATCACTGCCGCCTCGACAAAGAAGATCAACTTGATCTCGCGATCTTCCGCGCCGATCGCCTTCATGATCCCGATCTCGCGCGTGCGTTCGAGTATCGACATGATCATCGTGTTTGCAATCCCAAACGACGCCACGAGGAGAGAGATCCCGCCCAATAATCCAAGCACTGAATCGATGATCAGAAACACCGTCCTTATCTGATCGATCTCATCCACGATCGAGAAACTTCCGAAACCAAGCTCGGTGATCTTCTGTCGCACTTCCGTCAAATGCTTAGGATCGCTAACGCGGACAACGGCCGCTTCGTAACCCTCGTTTTGACCTTCGCCGAGATTTCCGCCACGACGCGCGAGCGCGAGGGCCACCTGGCCCATCGGGCTGCGATGCTGAACAGACCAATCGTGGGCCATCTGGAGGGGAATGTAGATCTGTGCGCCCGGGAAGAGTCCACGCAAGCCACCCTGACCGACGCCTTCCTTTATCTCACCGAGCACGCCCGCGATGCGAAACGTCTTGATTTCAACACCGGGATTCGATTCATCGAGCCCCGGATCGTCGAGCGGAATGCCGAAGAAGTTCGGCGTCTCCTCCTCTTCTTCCGCATTGCTGTCCTTTTTGTCTTCAGGCTTTTTGTCTTCAGAGGGGGGCGCCAGCAGCTCGAGTGTTTTGCCGATGGCGTCGGCGGGTTTGTCATAACCGAAGTCTTTGATGAATCGTTCGGAGACTACTGCTTCACCGGCAGCCGGAGACGTGATCATCTTTCCGGCAGCGAAATGTTGAAAGCGACTCGCGGCGTTGGGAATGTTAGCGCCGCCAACGAATGAGCTCCGCAATTTACCGTTCGAGCGAACGAAAACGTTGAAGCTGACACTCGGCTCAACGTACGCGACACCGGGTATGGCCGCGATCTCTTTAATCCCCGCGTCGTCGAGAATGCGTGTTGGGGATTTCTCTGAACGGCGATCATTGCGACGCTCGCCTTCCGGTCCGCGTGACGAGCGATCGAGTCCGGCGAGCGTGCTGAGCCCCTGACCAAAGACTTGTACTTCGTTGAAGAAGTCGAGCGCCTTGAAGCGGTCGAGCATGTTGCGCTGGAGGCCGAGCCCAAACGACATCATCGTCACGATCACGGCAACGCCGACGATCACACCCATCGTCGTCAGCACCGCGCGCAGCTTCGCCTGGCGCAGATTCCGCAGGGCTAAATGAAGTATGTCGAAAAAACTCATAGACAGTTGTGGACAGGATTAACAAGATTTCTCAGGATGAACATGTAAATCCTGAAAAAATCTTATTAATCCTGTCTAAAAAACCAACTTCACCGCATCCACAGTCCAATCAGCCAGACTCTTCGTAACAACATCAGCACCCGCCGCGCGCAACGCCTGCTCCGACACGGTATTCGTAACACCGAGCGTCTTCATCCCCGCAGCACGCGCCGACTGAATTCCCGGCGGCGAGTCTTCAATCGCCAAACATTCTGAAACGAGCAGCGGCAGCATGCGATCGTGCTGTCGCTTCTCATTCAGCTTCATCAACCCCGCGAGATAACACTCAGGCGCGGGCTTGCACACCGAAGCATCTTCCGCCGTCACGATCACCGTGAAGAGCGGCGTCAGATTCGCACGCTGAAACACGTAACTAACTTCATCCAAATTCGCCATACTCACGAGGCCAAGCTGAAACGCTCGCGACGCCGACTTGAGAAAATTCAACACACCGGGAAACAGCGGCAACTCTTCTATCATCTGCCGGTGCAGATCCGTCTTCGCAACCATCAGTTCCTCAAGCAACGGATCGCTCAACGGTTTCTTCGCGTGCTCAAACATCGAACGGACAAACGTCCTGTCATCCATGCCGAGCGCAGCCCAATACAACTCCTCAGTCAGCGTGATCTCATGCCCGCTCAACACTTCCTTGTAGGCGTTCATTTGAATGGTCTCGTCGTCGATGATGACGCCGTTGAAGTCAAAGAAGATGGCTTTGATCATTTGATTTGTGCTCTCAGGTCGTCAATCAGTTTCGGCAGGCGTTCACTCTCGAGCACATCCAAACGGCGCAACACTTCGGCCAGCGAGAGCTCGTTTTTCAAATTAACCTGGTAGTCGAGATCAGCGCGGAGTCGATCTTTTTCACCCTGCCGGTTCTGCGACATCATGATGATCGGCGCCTGCATGCCGGCGATCACTGCCAGCACCAGATTCAGCATTGCAAAAGGCGCCGGATCGAAGCCGCGAACGAGGATGAATGTGTTGAAGATGATCCAGAAGATTATCAGCGCGATCGACAGGATGATGAATTTCCAGCTACCGCCAAACTCCGCGATCAAGTCAGCCGCGCGATCGGCGACAGTCAAACGTGCTTCTTCCTCTTCGTTCACGTTACGCGAGACTCTCGATCGCAGCAGCTCATCTGTTCGTCGCAACCTGTCAGTGAGTGCGGCGAGCATCTCGAGCGCAACATCCGGATTGCTGCGCACGAACGACAGAAACGCCTCGCGCGAGAGGATTGCGAGTTGTGCGTCTTCGATGACTTTCGCGTCTGCTGATCGCTGACGGCCGTCGATGATCGACATCTCGCCGAAGAAGTCTCCCTGCGCCAGCTCAGCGAGAATCACTTCCTGCTCCTCGTCGTCGCGAATGCTGATGCGCACGCGCCCCCGCTCGATCAGATACATCGCGTCGCCCTTGTCGCCCTGACGAAAGAGACGCGTGTTCTGGGGCACGGTCTTGTCAGAAAGCAAACTGCGCAACTCGCGCGCCGCGTCGTCATCAAGAGAGGCAAACAGCGGCACCGAGCGCAGCGCCTCGAGCGTCATTTGAGTTACAGCGTTCTGTGACATTTTTAAGCGCCTCCTTGGAGTGCGGCGGCCTGGCGCCGCTTTGGTCCCGCGCGGAGCGCGGCAGTCTTTTGGCCCAACGTTGCGCGCTCCGCGCACGGCGAAAGCGGCGCCAGGCCGCCGCACTCCAAGGAGTCACACAACTCTTCCATCCTTCATGAACACGATGCGGTCCGCAAAGCTGTTCGCGAGCTCGTGATCGTGCGTGACCATCAGGATCGTCAACCGGTCCTGATTGACCATGTCGCGCAGCAACGACAACAGCTCACGCGCGCGAATCGAGTCGAGATTTCCGGTCGGCTCGTCAGCCAATAACACTTTCGGATTGTTTGCGAGCGCGCGCGCAATCGCCACGCGCTGCTGCTCACCACCGGAAAGCTCCGAAGGCTTGTGCTCATATCGCTCCGCCAGACCCACACGCGCCAGCAGCTCACGCGAACGCGCGCGCCGCTGTTGCCCACGTAAACCACCAAACGCAAGCGCGAGTGAAACGTTCTCGCGCGCAGTCATCGTGGGAATGAGATTGAAGTTCTGAAAGATCATGCCGACAGAGAAACGCCGGTAACGCGCCATCTCTTTCTTCGTGAACGGCCCGAGCGGTTTGGAAGCAAAATACACCTCACCCTTTGTCGGGTGATCGAGTCCACCAAGCATGTTGAGTAAAGTCGACTTGCCGGAACCGGACGTTCCCTGGATCGCGACGAACTCGCCTTCGTTGATCTCGAGCGAGACGTTGTCGAGGGCGGTAACATTGTTACTGCCCATCTGGTAAATCTTTGATACTTCCTGAGCGGCCAGGAGAGCGGGCATCAATGCCTACTGACCCTCCATAGCTCAAAACGTTCGTTCTCAAAACCCTTCAACGTCATATCAAACGGCACCGCGTCGAAACTATTCGACTCGATCAGCTCCTGCACTCTCGGATCTTCGTAAACCGAGCGTGAGATTATCACGTCGGCACCGGATGACAGACATTCGAGACGCGCCGCCATGTTTACTGTCGAGCCGAAGTAATCGAGTCGATCATTCAACGTGACTGCGATGCACGGTCCGGTGTTCAATCCTGCTTTCAGTTGCAAAGGACTGCTGCCGTCACTCGGATCGGCGAGCGCCTGTTGCACTTCGAGCATCGCGAGCAGACCGTCGGCTGCCGATCGAAACACCGCCATCACCGCGTCACCGATCGTCTTCACGATCGCTCCGTCGTGCTCAGCAATCGCTTTTCTCACGACGTCGAAGTGATTCATCACACGTCCGAATGCAGTCGCGTCGCCGATCTCGCGATAGAGCTGCGTCGAGTTACGCAAGTCAGTGAAGAGCACAGTCAACGTTCCGACTGAGATCTGTTCACCGGGTCTTAAAGCTTCTGCCGCGAACAGATCCCGGAACATTTGCAGTGCCGTCACTTCAGCCGCCGTCGTTGCCTGATCACTCCATTCGAGTCGCTCAAGTATCATGAGCTGCTCGGCGCCAGTGTCGTTCTGCACATTGAGTGTGAAGTTCTCGTTGACCTGCAACGGCTCTTCACTCCAACCGTCATTCGAAAGCGTCACGTGCGCCGACGTCTCGCCTTCGGGAGACACGGTGACCTCCTGCGATCCCGGTAGCTCGAGCGCGCGCAGACGATAGGCGCCGGACTCGAGCGGTAACAACAACTCCCGCTTGTCTCCAGCAGGTAACAATTGTTGAGCGACGACGTGCGGCGTCCAGTGTGGACTGCCAATGCAGTAAGACGAAACCGCCAAACGTCGCACTGCGGGATTCGGTCGAAACGTCAACTCCACATACCGATCGAAGTTGACTCGGAAATCGATGTTGCACCCCTCGCAGTGAACGTCAGTCTTGATGTCTTTCAACGAGAGGCCGCTTTCCTGTGGACCACGACAAAGCGGACACAACAGATCCCATTGAAAATCGAGCAGGCCAACGCGCGTCGCGCGCAGGCAAACTTCTAGTACGAGACGGCGCGGCTGCTTCCAGTCGTCGGCGAGCTTGTACGGCCGAATCCGCGCCACTTCGAAGTCATCGCCATGTTCGAGAAAGTCGGCCAGACGTTCAGCTACGGCAAGCTTCTGCTCCGAGGAATCGGTCGTCTCCAGATCCGCGATCAGTTTTTGCTTGAGCGTTGCGAGGCGTTGCAGATCAAACGAAGACTGTGAAGTGTCAGGCGCAGCGGTTTCGACAGCCGCGCCGTGAAACGCGACGTTGTCGTACTTCTGAATGTACTCACGAAACCTTCGCGCGACGACGAAATTCAACTGCATCGGTATCGCCACCGCGCCGGGAATGTTTCGCGGTGTCGACCACACCTCGTAAATCAGATGTGTGCCGCCATCGGAGTTCGGCGTCAACTCCGCGCGCATACGCAAACGCGCGAGTGGACCTTTGCTGTAAACACGCTCGACACCAAAACGAAACGGCTTGACCCATTCGAATGGTTGCTCTTCCCACTCGACCGGCAAGCCGTAAAAGCCAAGTCGTATTTTGCGACGCGCGTTGCGAAGCTGCTTGTCCGCCGCGCCTACCTCGATCTGCGGCACGCCCGTGTCGCGATTGAAGCGGTTGGTGTCAGCAATGTAAGGCCAGAGTCGCTCGGGACTCGATTTGAGATCAAACTCCCATCGTTTGTGATATTCGCGCAGAGACATTCAGTTTTAGTCGGGCGCTCCTTGGAGTGCGGCGGCCTGGCGCCGCTTTTGTCTCGCGCGGAGCGCGACAATTTGCCCGCTATGCGTGCGCGCTCCACGCGCGGGGAAAGCGGCGCCAGGCCGCCGCACTCCAGGGAGGCGCACAGGTTAGACTTCCTTGTACTCCGAATCCACATCTTCATGCGACTGGGCCACGCGGTAGTTCTTCGACTGTAGCTGCTTCGTGATCAGCAGATCGTCTTTCGTCTTTAGTAAATCCGCGCGACTGTAAACAGACAACTCGAAGTTGTAGCCGTGCGTGATGGCATCCTTCGGGCAAGCCTCGACACAGAAACCGCAGAAGATGCAGCGACCGTAATCGATGTTGTAGACGGCGGCGTAACGCTCGTCGACGCCGGTGCGCTCTTCGGGCGGTCGCGGATCGTCGGCGGCAACGATGTAGATACACTCAGACGGGCACGCTGCGGCGCAGAGATAACATGCGACACACTTCTCGCGCCCGAGCTCATCGACGTGCAGAAGGTGTTGCCCGCGATAACGCGGCTGCATGGTCACGGGCTCGTCGGGATACTCCACCGTCCACTTGCGTTTTGGGATGTAGGACAGCGTCACACCCATGCCCTGGATGATTGCTTTAGTTGATTCGATAACGTCGGTGATGATTGACATGATTTTAAAACCCTTAGACAGGAAGGATTACATAATTTTTCAGAATTTACAGGATTATCTTACAGCGGCGTACCCACTTCTCCTCTTCGTCTCAATTCGGCGCCGGTCGCCTGCCAACGGCCGTCGCGCCAGACAAACTTATCCGTGAAATCCGCGCTCACTACACTTCCATCCTTGAAAAAATAAGTAATGATTCCCGTTAAGGTCGCGCGATCGCCAGTCAACGTCAACTTCAGATCGCTGAACTCCCACTTTTCAGTGTCAGTATCGCGTTCGACCCTGCGGATATAGTCCGCCTTAACTTCGAGTCCGCCTTCTTCTCCCGGCGCCTGGCCCACATAATCATCAGCCAGAATTCGATCGAGTTTCTTCTTGTCGGCGTTGATATTCGCGACCGTCCACTCGTTCTCCAGATCGGTTAACTGCGCCAGCACCTGCTCGTGGTTCGTCGGCAGTGGAGCGTCGGCGCGTTCAGTCGCATTGCTATTGCTGTTCGCAGCAGTGTTCGAGTTGTTTGGTTCGCGAACGGCGACACGCGGGTTCTCTCGTGACCGCATCAACCGCGGCGCCAGAATCACCGCGACGACCGAGATCGCCGCAATACCGAGTAAGAACGCACCTCCAATACCGACAACCCACGGCCACACGCGGCGTCGCGGTTTAGCCGCGCCGGTGCCCGGCGGAACGTAGCCACCCGGCGGCTTGTATGCCACCGCATTCCACTCGTCGTCTTCATTGCCGCGAGGTCTGACAACGGTCGTATCGTCTTCGGCTTCGATGTTCGTCAGCGGTGTGCCGTCGTCAATGCAGAAACTCAGATTGGGATCGGTGTACGTCCGGTTACAGGTGGAACAGCGTTTCATCTCGGATGGAATTCTAAACCACCGCCAACGAATTAACTAAAGGGCGGCCCTCAGAACAAACCAGAGCAAGATCGCCAGGTAAAACAGAAGGCTGGCTCCGCCGATAATCACGCCGGCGGTTGCATACGGCTTTCCACCAAATTTCTCCGGCGACTTTTTGATTTGCTGCAAGGCGACGAAGCCGAGCACGAGGGCCACGATTCCCGGAATCGGGCCGAAACAGCCAGCCATCAGAAACCCGGCGATGCCTGTAATCATCGAGGCGATCGCGAGGCCCTCGCTGCGCTTTGCTCCGGGAATGTATGGCCTTGGAATAGGCGCAGGTGGCGGTGGCGGTTGCCACGGACCCGGGCTCATCGGCGGTCGTTCGTCGGGCGCGATCCAGCCACCGGGAAGTGGGGACTCGCGCGGTGGCAGCCATTGAGTGGGCTCCTCGTCCGGTGTTTTAACCTTAGGCTCGCGGATTTGCGGGTTCCAGTTGGGATCGGCAGGCGGTGTCAACTCCTGGATGAGCGGCGTGCCGTCATCTGAACAAAAGCTCAGCCATGGTTCGTCAAACCGTCTTTTGCAAAGTGGACAATACTTCATTACTGCTCAAACGAGTTCCAAACGACTGAAGAAGTATGCGATTTCGATCGCGGCGTTTTCGTCGGAGTCGGAGCCGTGCACGGCGTTCTCGCCGACGGAGCCGCCAAAGTCTTTTCGGAGCGTGTTTGCGTCAGCTTTAGCGGGGTCGGTGGCGCCCATGAGATCGCGCCACGATTTAACCGCGCTTTCTTTTTCGAGCGCCATGACAACACAGGGACCGCTCGACATGAACTCAGTCAGGCCGGCGAAGAACGGTCGCTCGCTATGAACGGCGTAGAAGCCTTCGGCTTGTTTTCTGGTCATGTGGATCAGCTTGAGTCCACGGATGCTGAAACCGTTGTCGAGAATGCGTTGGATGATCGAGCCCGTGTGGCCCGCGCGCACTGCGTCGGGTTTGATGATGCCGAATGTTAAGTTTGACATGTTCTCTTTTGTGCTTTTTGTGCCTCTTTGTGGCTAAAGTGCTTCCTTCATTGCTTTGCCGATATCAGCCGGCGAGTTCACAACATGAATTCCCGCCTCAGCGAGCGCCTTCATCTTCTCCGCGGCAGTTCCTTTCCCACCGGCGATGATCGCGCCGGCATGTCCCATACGCCGTCCCGGCGGCGCAGTCTGTCCAGCGATGAACGCGACAATGGGTTTCGTCACATTCTTCTTCGCGAACGCGGCCGCTTCTTCTTCCGCTGAACCACCAATCTCACCGATCATCACGATCCCGATCGTCTCATCGTCGTCCTGGAAGAGTTTGAGAGCATCGACGTGCGTCGTGCCGACAATCGGATCGCCACCAATACCGATTGCCGACGATTGACCGAGACCGAGCGCTGTTAGTTGTCCGACAGCTTCGTACGTCAACGTTCCGGAGCGCGAGACGACGCCGATATTTCCCTCGCGATGAATGTGTCCCGGCATGATTCCGATCTTGCACTTGCCCGGCGAGATGATGCCCGGACAGTTTGGTCCAATCAGACGGCTCGGCTTGTCTCGCAGGTATTCTTTCACCTTCACCATGTCGAGCGTCGGGATACCTTCAGTGATACAAACGATCACCGGGATACCCGCGTCAGCCGCTTCCATCACTGCATCAGCCGCGAATGAAGGTGGAACATAAATGACAGAAGCATTCGCGCCAGCTTCCTTCACCGCATCCGCAACCGTATTAAAAACCGGAATCCCCTCATGCGTAGTGCCACCCTTTCCCGGCGTCACCCCCGCGACGACATTCGTCCCATACTCAACCATCTGTTTCGCATGGAACGTCCCCTCTTTCCCGGTCAGCCCCTGCACAACCAGGCGCGTAGATTTATCGACTAGAACGCTCAACGATGAATGCTCCTCCAGTTAGAAATCGGGCAGTATAACAACGGCTACAAAAAGGCACAAAAAGCACAAAGTCAATCTTCTTTTTTGTGACTCTTGTGCCTTTTGTCGCTAAACCAGCTCGACGCGCTCGCCGTACTGCGGCACGTGCACCTTCCAGCCAAACTTCTCTTTGATATGTCCAGCCATGGCGTTTGCCGCTTCGGGTTCGCCGTGGGTCAGGAATGTGGTTTTAGGGACGCTGCCTTGCATGCCGCTGAGCCAGCGCAGGACTTCGCTCCAGTCAGCGTGTGCTGAGAAGCCGCCAATCTTCGCCGTGCGGCAACGAACCGGAACCCACTGCCCGAGGATCTTCACTTCAGGCTCGCCATCGAGTATGCGGCGACCAGTCGTGCCCGCCGCCTGGTAACCAACAAACACGAGCGTCGCTTCTGGATCTGGGACGAGTCGCAACGCATGATGCAAAACACGACCGCCAGTCATCATTCCCGAGGCACTGATGATCACACGCGCGCCAGTCGCATTGTTGAGTCGCTTTGACTCCTCGCGTGACGATGCAGTGTTCATCGAGTGTGTTCGCAACGGGTGTCTCTGCCGCGTCAGCACACTCGCGTACTCTTCGTCCTGTTCTTCCTTCCGGTTCGCGTACGCCTGCGTCGTGGCCGCCGCCATCGGCGAGTCGACCGTCACCGGCAACACCGGAATCGCCTTCTCATCTTCCAACTCACGAATCAGGTAGACGAGCTCCTGCGTGCGACCGACCGCGAACGCCGGAATCAACACGGGCGCCTGTCGTTTAGCAGCGTCGTTGATGATTCGGGCAAGTGCGACTTTCGGATCTTCCGGATCGTGCAGACGATCGCCGTACGTCGATTCGACGAGCAGATAGTCACACGCTGGCGGTGGTTCCGGATCGCGAATGATCGGTTGATCGTAGTGGCCCAGATCGCCTGAGAAGAGCACTCGATGTCCACCGTCTGCCAACTCGAGCAACACGAGACTCGATCCGAGAATGTGGCCCGAGATTCTGAAGCTCGCACGAATTCCCGTTGCCGGCTCAAACGTCTCACCCGTATTCGGCAACGGCTTCACGAGGTCGAGCGCAGCGTAGGCGTCCTTTTCGGTGTAAAGCGGCAGCGCCGGTTTGTGTTTGGTCAGATTGTGGCGATTCCGGTAGTCAGCTTCTTCTTCCTGCAAGCGGCCCGCATCAGGCAAAAGGATCTTCAGCAAGTCGGCCGTGCCGCGCGAGCAGTAGACTGGTCCACGAAAACCCTGTTGGACCAGGCGCGGCAGGTAGCCGGTGTGATCGATGTGTGCGTGCGTGATCAGGACCGCATCGACCGAATGCGGAGCAAACGGCGGGTCCTGCCAGTTGCGCTCGCGCAGCTCCTTGAGACCCTGAAAGAGTCCACAGTCGACGAGGACCCGCGCTTTGTCTGTCACAACGAGATACTTCGAACCGGTAACAGTCCCGACACCACCCCAAAATTCAATGCTCGCCAATGAACGACTCCTTCCGAGTTCTGCGATAACCAAACCAAACAACCAGCACGGGCAACAGCAGCGCCAGGTTTCTCAGAGCCGTCTTCACTCCGAGCTGGCTGGCGATGATGCCGCCAAAGCAGCCGCACTCGAGCGGCTCACCGTGCAGTGCGTAAACGTAGTAAAGCGCATACGATGCGAAGCCAACCAGCAACATGCCGGCAAGCAAAGCACCGATTCGCACCGTCCGCGGCATGATCAACAGCACCGCCGTGACGATCTCCGCAACGATCACGACGATCGTCGCCGGCCAGGACCAACGCTGGTAATTGAATCCGGACGACGCCAACAGCTCGCCCATGTTTTTGACAAACTCTCTGATGATCGCGAGCTTCGCGATCGCGGTAAACAGAAATAAGGCCACCAAACCGTAACGACTAACACGAACGAACCATTTCAATAATATCGTTCTGTTCATCCGTGTAATCCTTGGTTATGCCGCTAACCCAACCACTTTCTCAGCCGCGTCCTTCATCCCGTCAGCAACAGTGAAGTTCAATCCTGACTCGCGAATCACGCGCTGACCTTCTTCCACATTCGTCCCTTCCAGACGCACAACCACCGGCACTTTGATCCCGAGATTTCGCGCCGCTTCAACAACTCCGCGCGCCACCATGTCGCAACGCACGATCCCGCCGAAGATATTGATCAAAACAGCCTTCACGTTTTCATCAGCCAGCAAAATTCGGAACGCCGCTTCGACACGCTCCTGCGACGCACCGCCGCCGACGTCGAGAAAGTTTGCAGGCTCGCCGCCCGCGAGTTTGATGATGTCCATCGTCGCCATCGCGAGTCCGGCGCCGTTCACCATGCACGCGATGTTGCCGTCGAGCTTGATGTAGTTGAGATCAAATTTCGACGCTTCGATTTCGAGTGGTTCTTCTTCGTTGAGATCGCGCAGGTCGAGAAAGTCTTTATGACGGAAGAGCGCGTTATCGTCGAAGTTGATCTTTGCGTCGAGCGCGATCAGGCGGTTGTCTTTCGTCAACAGAAACGGGTTGATCTCAGCGAGTGATGCGTCCATCTGCTCGTATGCATGATAAAGCGACTGCATGAACTTCACTGCCTGGTTCACGAGCTCGGCCGGCAGTCCGAGACCAAACGCGAGCTTGCGTGCCTGAAACGAGCGAAAGCCAACTGCGGGATCGATCGTTTCTTTCATGATCTTTTCCGGCGTCCTGGCTGCGACTTCCTCGATGTCCATGCCACCTGCTGACGATGCCATGAATACCTGTCGTCCTGACGCGCGGTCTAGCACGATACCGAGGTAGAACTCTTTATCGATCGGCAAACCTTCTTCGATCAACAACACACGCACTGCACGGCCTTCGGGACCAGTCTGGTGTGTGACGAGATTCATCCCCAGCATCTGGCGCGCAATATCGCGTGCCTCGTCGGCACTGCGCGCGAGCTTCACGCCGCCGCCCTTGCCGCGCCCGCCCGCGTGTATCTGTGCTTTCACTACAACGACATCGCCGCCAAGCTCCTTTGCTGCGTCATAAGCAGCTTCAGGCGAGCGCGCCACAATACCGCGCGGCACCGGCACACCATAACGCTTTAACAGTTCTTTACCCTGGTACTCATGAATTTTCATGCAACAGCCTCAGACGATTTTGATCTTTTGGAACGCGGCGAGTGTAGCAGAGCTACAATTAGCCACAAAAGAGGGCGGGCTTTAACGATTGGGGTCAACGTTTCAATAGTTGTCGCAGTTTGGAATTACGCCGAAGGCGTTCGCTAATTTCAGCCCAGGGTTCGAGCCGTAGCGAGAACCCTGGGGCAGATAATTCAAAATTGCGATCAAACCCTGAAAGGGTTAGGCGATTGGCGAACCCTTACAGGGTTCAAATGTATTTGATGTCCTGATCCCAGGGTTTCAGCTACGCTTCAACCCTGGGCTGAAATTAGCGAACGCCTTCGGCGTAGTTCCAAACTGAGACTACTTGGAGTTGAGGAAATCACGTTTAATCTCTTCCCACGTTCTGCCTTGTGAGGGGTTCGCCTGAAACGATTCCAAACGGCGATCGAGTTCCTGCTTCTGGGCTTCTGTAAGTTCGAAACAGCCGCTGTCTTCAGCGATGCTGTCCCAAATCTCTTCCACGAGCGCGAGACGCTCCGGGATGCTGAGCTTTTTTGCTTCTTCTGTCAGGTTCGTTGACATAATTGTTGGAACAGTCAGGCGCCCGGGTCATTATAATCATAACCGGCAGAAAACTCAGTAAAGGCACCGGCACGCTGAGGAGGAATGCAGATGAGCGAAGTTGTTGTTACTTCTCTAACAAACCTGCGGAACGAGGTGCGCTACGGCGCGGGACATTCATTCGTCACTGACGAGCCGATCACGGTTGGCGGTGAAGATGCTGGTCCTGATCCATACACGTTGCTGCTCGCGGCGCTCGGCAGTTGTATTTCGATGACGGTGACGATGTATGCGCGTCGAAAGCAGTGGCCGCTCGAGAGCGTCACTGTTCGTTTGAAACAAAACCGGATCCATTCGAAGGACTGCGAGGCGTGTGTTCAAGGCACAGAAGGATACGTTCATCGCATCGAGCGCTCGGTGAGTTTCACTGGACCACTCTCCGAAGAGCAGCGCGCGCGCTTAGAGGAGATCGCGCACAAGTGTCCGGTGCACAAAACACTCACGTCCGAAATCGTCATCGTGTAAAAGTACAAATTTATTGACAACGGCACTAACCCGCCTTATCTTCCCGCAACGAAAAAACACCCGGTCCGGTTACTTCCCCCAACCGATCGTCTTACGCAGCCGGCAAATGCCGTCTCGCACCTAAACCCGATCTTCTAAACGGAAGGACACCCAAATGAAATCACTCAGAGCCCCTATGCATATAAAACTCTCGGCTGTTTCACAAAACAGGAAATACTGGCTACTTCTTTCGCTCCCTCTTCTGGCCGCAGCACTCTTGTGGACCAACGCGGCATCGGCATCGTGCAACTTCCTTTCAATACTCGCTCCGATAGGATCCGGCGACGGGCAGGTGCTCACGCCGCGGGCCATCGCGACTGATCCGGCAAACAATGTCTTTGTTGCCGATCAAAACGATCGTGTTCAGAAGTTTAATTCAAGCGGTGTCTTTCAGTTTAAGTTCGGGACCGGAGGCAGTGGTACCGGTGCAGTCGTCGCGCCGTCAGGTGTCGCAGTTAATAGCACCACGGGGGACACTTACGTCTCCGATGGATTCCCGGAACGAACGAGTGGAATAGTTCAGAGGTTCAATTCCAGCGGTGTTTTTCAATCGTCGTGGGGCACGTCAGGCAGCGGTAATGGCCAGTTCTTGAACGGCGCCGGAGGCGTTGCCGTTGATTCTGCCGGTAATGTTTACGTTACGGATCTCGGCAACCATCGCATTGAGAAGTTTACTTCCGGCGGAAGCTTCATCTCGAGCTGGGGCACGAGTGGCACCGGCAACGGGCAGTTCAGTGGACCGGAAGGGATCGCGATTGACGCGACAGACAACGTCTACGTAGCTGACACCGGCAATCATCGCATTCAGAAATTCAACACGAGTGGCACGTTCATCACTAAGTGGGGAACGAACGGCACTGGCGACGGACAGTTTGATACGCCGTGGGGAGTGTCGGTGGATGGTATAGGCGACGTCTACGTTGCCGACACGAATAACAATCGCATTCAGAAGTTTTCACCTACCGGTACGTTCATTTCGAGCTGCGGCATAAGCGGGACCGGCAACGGCGAGTTTTCTGGACCACAGGATGTCGGCGCAGATAATGCCGGCAACTATTACGTAGCGGACACGGGCAATGATCGCGTGCAAAAGTTCGGCGCCGCGGGCGCTGCTCCAGTTGCAAATGCTGGCGCCGATCAAACAGTCGAATGTGCGGGCGCAACTACATCGGTCATGCTTGACGGGACCGCATCAACCGCAGGAACCGGAACTATCAACTCGTACTCATGGGCTGAAGGTGTGACTCCGCTCGGTACCGGCGCGACGTTGATGGTCTCGCTAGCAAAGGGCTCACACACGATCACTCTAACCGTGACGGACACCGGAGGCGGCTCGGATACGGACGACGTAGTTGTGAACATAGTCGACACGACTTCGCCTGTTATCGACTGTCCGGATGACGTCGTCGTTAATCTGCCGCTGAACTCGACTGACACGTCTATGATTGTCAACTATCCGGCGGTGACTGCGACTGATGGTTGTTCGTCGAGCGTTAATGTGACGAGTAGTCCTGCCTCTGGTTCCGTTTTCCCGATCGGCACGACCACGGTGCACGCATCGGCTGATGACGGCACGACTACGCCAAGCACGTGCACGTTCAAAGTGACCGTGCAGTACAACTTTGCCGGTTTCTTCCAGCCGGTTGATAACCTTCCCGTGTTCAATGTGGTCCAGGCGGGCAGAGCAATACCGGTGAAGTTCAGTTTGAGTGGGTATAAAGGTCTGGGGATATTTGCGGTGGGCTCACCATCTTCAGGACCGATTGCCTGCAATTCAACTGATCCCGCTAGTGATCTCACTGAGACAGTAACAGCCGGCGGCAGCAGTCTCAGTTATGACCCAACTACGGATAGATATATCTATGTATGGAAGACCAACGCATCGTGGGCCGGCACGTGTCGTCAACTGGTAGTGGAGTTGAACGACGGCACGATCCATCGCGCGAATTTCAGGTTCAAGTGAGGATGTCGGACATTTCGGAGGGCCTCGTTTCAGCGAGGCCCTCTGCTACAACGCGATGTTTTTAAGCGGCGCGCACCTCAACGTACTCCACACTGGATGATGGTGCGGGAACCGGCTGGCCGTCCTCTCTCAAACCTTCGATATGAAACTGTATTGCTTCCTGAATCAGTTCCAAAACTTCAGCCTTCGTATCCGCTACCGCAACACAACCAGGCAAGTCAGGCACATGCGCACCAAAGCTGCTCTCACCCTCTTCCACAATAACGGCGTACTTCATAGCTTTACTTTTGCTCCTTCAAACCAGCTTGCTTCAAAATGCTAAATCCTTGCACAAGCGTCAAAGCACACGATGCAACTATCAGAGTTAGCGGGAGAAACATTTGCATAGCGATTCCCTCTAAGTGTTACACGGTAAGTCTTGAGAAGTACATGTACCAATTCACTTCCCACGTATTTCCATTATCAGCAGAGAACGATTGCTGCCAGGTTGGTGATTCGGGATCTGTCTTGTCCCAGCGAAATTCTACGAGGACGGGAATGCCGTCTTGCTGATCGCGACCGCGAAACAGTCCGACTGGCCCAGAGAAAGAACCTTCAACTGGAGGAAAGAGAGTTGCGCCGTTGGTATCCATCCAGTAAATGCGCCAGAGGTTGGAGCTCTTATCAAACAAACGCAGAGAGGCACCTTCATAAAAACCGTCTGACTCCATTCTCAAGTGATCAATATTCCCAAGTCCACCGAGGATGAGCTGGTTAGCAACAGGAGTTTCAAACTCGTGCCACGTCTGACAACCAACCAGACGCTCCGCGAGTTTCTTGTGATGTATGAGCCACCGCCCTTGAAGGAAGTCAAAATCTTTCGCTCCCTCCGGACGAGCACTGAGGACTTCTGCTGGTACGTCAAATAAACTCACGGTTCAACTTCCGTTCAAGCGCTGAATAGCTTTGATCGCGTCCTTATGCCTCTGCTTCGCTGCTTTCTCCAACCAAAGGCGAGCAATGCGCTCGTTCACTCGTACGCCGTCACCGTACAAGTATTCCATGCCCAGATTGTACTGTGCCTTCTCGTCTCCAAGGCGAGCAGCGCGTCGCATCCATTCGATGCCCTTTGCAAGATCCTGCTTCGTGCCCAGACCTTCAAGATAACTTACTGCCAGATTGCATTGCGCCGGTGCAAAACCTGACTCAGCCGCTCTCTTGTAAAGTGAAAACGCCTTTCGATGATTCTGACCTTTCTCATACAAGATAGCCAGATTGAAAAGGGCTTCCTGGTGCTGCGCCTTCGCAGCCTTGCGATACCAAAACAAAGCCTTTGATTTATCCTTAGTCACACCCAGACCGAGATCGTAGCAATAGCCAACCAGGTTCTGCGTATGCACATCTCCGCGAGTTGCTGCTGCCAACAAATACGGAAATGCTTTTCGGTAATTCCCCCTGCCCGAATTACCGTAAAAGAGATCTTGCCCAATCTTTGAAGGATCGTTCGTATTCACGACGCCAGAATGGCCCAGCGTTCATGGTCACGCCAGCGGCCGTTGATCTTGAGGTACCGAGGCGAGTAGCCCTCCTTGTGAAACCCACAGGACGCAGCCAGCCGGATGGACGCCTCATTGCCCGGCTGAATGTTGGCTTCAAGCCGGTGCAGCTTGAGTGTCTTGAATGAATGGCGCACGACAGCTTTCAAGCCTTGCGTCATGTAGCCCTGCCGCTCAAAGCCGGCAAACGCATAGTAGCCAAGATACCCACTCCTGAACGCACCGTGCACAATATTTGAAAGATTGATCACGCCCACGATCGCCTGATCAGTGGTCCGGCAAACAAGGAAGCCATAGTTCAAGGGAGCAACCATTCGTTTGAGGTACGCGTGGTACTTTGCCGGCGTATCAGGAGCATTGATCCATGGACGATGCAGCGCCTTACTCCTGCGCGCCGCAGCCAGGAACATGCGCATGTCCGCAGGCGTGGGATGACGAATTTCAACCCTCACGTGCTGTCCATCCTAACGGGTGCATGCTCGTTTGTTAGGCGCATCATCTGTTTTGCAAGATCTCCTCGATGGTGAGCCCGATATCTTTTGCTATTTGCCGCAGTAGGATTGGCGAGATGTCGCGAGCGCCGTGAAAAGGAAGTGTCGATACTGTTTGTGTGAGCCGCGTTGCCGGGCTTCGAGAAAGACCAATTTTTCTAAGATAGCCGCGACTTCTCAAGGCCTGAGAACTGGGTGTTTGCTGCACGCCAACGAATTCAGCCTCCAGCTCAGGCTCACCATCCTCGAGTAACACATCTCGATCACTTCCTGCATGTTCCGCTGCAACTCGTCCAGCGTCTCCGCCTGGCTGTGGGCACCCGGGAATCCTGAAACGTAGCCAACGTATAGACCCGTGTCAGGACACTTCTCAACGATATAAGAATAGGTCTTCATAAAGCGTCCTCAGCATTACGATACCATCACACCCAGTCTAACCCGAATTCGGATCAGTATCGCACAGCATACTCCCGGGCGAGACGATCAACCTCTAACATTGCCCATGGCACACGAAACTCCCCGTGCATCTCTTGATGGGTTTGACGCTTCACTTTGGTTTCTCAGTCATGCAATCACACTCGATTCCCACAAGATAAGCGCGACCGCGAACCGTTACGTATTTCCTGGCACGCACAATATTCGTGAACTGGTCATAAGTAACTTCCGCTATAGAGCCTTCATTACCGGGGCTAACTGCATCATGCTTTGCCTTAGTCCCGACCGTTACTCCAATCAGCATTGACTCCGAATGGCTCGCGAATTCCCCATGAGGATGAGACGCCATCGACTCATCCGTGTAATAAACACTTGCTGTGATTACGAGTTTACTACCCGGAAACTGGTAATGCTTTGTGGTGAGCTCCTCCTCGCCGATTACGGGATTGAATGGAGGGAAAAGCGTTTGCCCCGCACTGAGCGCTTTCTCATCTGCCTGCACGTTTCCCGTGCTGCGAAAATTCTCGAATGCCTGTTTTGATTTGGCAATGTCGACCACATAAACATGGCAGGTATCCTTTCCTGATTGCGCAAAGGCAGTCAATGAAAGCATAAACAATAAAGACGCGGCTTTGGCTATTGAGATCTTCACTCAGGAACTTTGTTTTTGTCGCCACCATTTCCGCACCTTCAGCTGCAACTGGCGCGTGCGCCCTTGCGGGCCACGTAATCGTGATAGACATAAGCGCCTTCGTTCTTGTACTTCGTTTGAATTTTTTCCGGCAGCATTCCAATAAAGTCGAGTTTGGTAATGTCGCTCAAGACAAAGTAAGCAACGTCGCCAACCGTAGTATGATCAGAAAACGCCGGACAACGTGGATCGCGCATCGGCCTCGTATCAGTGATCTTTTCGATCAAACACGGAACGACGGTCTCACCAG
>Ga0081539_10000989_pt1 | contig 52873 bp, 49 predicted proteins | sample TabmetS4T2R2_FD_71023 | JGI IMG/M metagenome (GOLD analysis project Ga0081539, IMG submission 71023) | Tabebuia heterophylla rhizosphere microbial communities from the University of Puerto Rico - S4T2R2 | ecosystem: Host-associated > Plants > Roots > Rhizosphere ... | reverse complement strand
TCATGGCGTACACGGCAGGCGTCGCCACCGGCGACGCCGCGCGCCGCGAAGACGCGGTCAATCGGCTCAACGGCTTCGAGAGGGCCCTCGCCGCGTTCCTGAGCACAGCCACGGGCGGCCGGCTTCCCTCGGCATCCCTCGCGCAGGCGATCCTGATGCACGACCAGATGTTGCTGGCCCAGATCGACGCGTTCGCCGCCAAGCAGTACGAACAGGCACAGGACAGCGCCTACTCGACGTACGGGCACATGATCGAGGTGGCCGGGCAACTGGCCGACGCCTTCGCGGGCACGGTCGCGGCCCGGATGCCGCAGGGCGGATCACAGACCGGTTACGGCGGCACCGCCGGCCGGCATGACCATGCGGTCCGCTGAGCGGGCAGCCGGTCGCCGCGCGGCCCTGTGCGTGGCGCTTCTGACACTCGTGGGGACGATCGGCGCGAGTCAGCCGGCACCGCCTGACGACCCGCGGGTGCCCGCGGCCGGCCCGGCGTCGCCGGGCGCGGGCATCCCGCTGGCGATCGATTCATACCGGTCGGTACGGACGTACGACGCCGTCGCCGCGCCGGTGCGGCTTCGCATCCCGGCGTTGGGCATCAGCACCTCGCTCCAACCGCTCGGCCGCAACCCGGACGGAACCGTCGCCGTACCGACGAACCCGGACGTGGCCGGCTGGTTCGCCGGCGGCCCGAGGCCGGGTCAGCCGGGCCCGGCGGTCATCCTCGGCCACGTGGACTCCACCGACGGCCCCGCCGTCTTCTTCGACCTGGCCCGATTGCCCCGGGGCGCCGCGGTCGTCGTGGACCTGGCCGACGGACGGTCTACGAGGTTCCGTGTGGTCGGGCTCGTCCAGGTGCCGAAGAGCCGGTTTCCGACCGACCTGGTGTACTCGCCCACCCTTCAGCCGTCGTTGCGGCTGGTGACGTGCGGCGGCAGCTTCGACTACGCCGTACACCACTACCGCGACAACGTGATCGTGTACGCCGACGCGGTCTGACGTCGTCCTTGCGTCAGATACCCCCCAGGGGTATTTTGAGTGGCGGACGAAGGGACGACGACATGGACGACAGACATCATGATCACCAGCACACCGCGACCGCACCGGCGCCCGCGACGGCGACCTGGGGCGTCGCCGCGTCGGCGACACTGCACTGCCTCACCGGTTGCGCGATCGGCGAGGTCCTGGGCATGGTGATCGGAACCGGCCTCGGCCTGCACAGCGCCGCAACCGTAGTGCTGTCGGTCGCCCTGGCCTTCCTGTTCGGGTACGCGTTGACCATGCGCGGCGTGCTGCGCGCCGGGGTGGACGTGCGCACCGCGCTGAAGGTGGCGCTGGCCGCCGACACCGTCTCCATCGCCATCATGGAGCTTCTCGACAACGCCTTCATCCTCGCCGTGCCGGGGGCGATGAACGCCGGGCTGACCAGCGTGCTGTTCTGGGCTTCGCTGGCCGGCTCGCTGGTGGTCGCGTTCCTGCTGACCACCCCGGTCAACCGCTGGATGATTTCGCGCGGCAAGGGGCATGCCGTGGTCCACCAGTACCACCACGTTCATTGACCGGAGGAGCACCCGCATGCACGACATCCCGCTCGTCGGCGGCCCGATCGCCGTCCGCGGCGCGGCCGAGCTCGAGTCCACCCCCGGCGGCCTGCGGATCCATCGCCTCCCGGCGCCCGCCCGCGCGAAGATGCCGGACGACTTCATCCGCATGTGCGAGCTGCAGCCGGCCGGCGTGCGGCTCGCGCTCCGCACGGCGGCGACCCGGCTGGAGCTGGACGTGCGGGCTCTGCGCACGGTACGGGTGAATCGACCGCCGGACGGCTCGGACGGCCCCCTTCCGGAGGCCGGGCGGTACGACCTCGTCGTCGACGGTGTCGTGGCCGGCTCGGCGACGACCGATGCCCACGGCACCTTCCGGCTCGACCACGCCACGCGCCGGGCTGAAGTGGGCGAGGCACCGGTGGCCACCGTCGTCCTGAACGGCCTTCCGGGTCGCGAAGCCGACGTGGCGGTGTGGTTGCCGTACGGGGAGGTCACCACCTTGGTCGCGATGCGGGCCGACGCTCCGGTCGCACCGCCCGCCCCTGCCCCCGGTCCGCGCTGGGTGCATCATGGCAGCTCGATCAGCCACGGTGCGAACGCGGCCTCGCCCACCGGCACCTGGCCCGTGGTGGCCGCCCGGCGCGCCGGGCTCGACCTGGTGAACCTCGGATTCGCCGGCAACGCCGTGCTGGATCCGTTCACGGCGCAGGCGATCCGCGACCAGGCCGCGGACCTGATCACCGTGAAGATCGGCATCAACGTGGTGAACCACGACTGCATGCGGTTGCGGGCCTTCCGCCCGGCTGTCGAGGGCTTTCTCGACGTCGTACGCGACGGCCACCCCACTACGCCGCTGGTGGTCGTCTCGCCGATCCTCTGCCCGATGGTGGAGGACTGCCCCGGTCCGACGGAGATCGACCCGTCGTCCCCCGCCGACGCGCCGGTCTACCGTACCGTGGGCCGCCCCGATGAGCTCGCGTACGACAAGCTGAGCCTGCGCCTGATCCGCCGGGTGCTCCGCGAGGTGGTCGACCGGCGCCGGGCCGCCGGCGACACCGCGCTCACCTACCTCGACGGCCTCGAGCTGTACGGGGTGAGCGAGTGGGAGTCGTTCCCCATGCCGGACCTGCTGCACCCGGACGACGCCGGACACCGCCACATCGGCGAGAAGTTCGCGGCGCTGCTGCCCGGCCTCCTGAACGGTGCGGCGCGAGTCTCGCCAACCCGCGCCGCGGCGGCTACCGTGCGCCGATGAGGCTCGAGGAGCGCTTCGCCGGCGACACCCTGGACCGTACCGTGTGGCTGCCGCACTACCTGCCGCACTGGAGTTCCCGCGCGGACTCGGCGGCCACGTCTGAGGTCCGCGACGGTGCGCTGCACCTGAGCATCCCGGCGGACCAGCCGCTCTGGTGCCCCGGTGTCCACGAGACCCCGCTGCGCGTCTCCTGCGTGCAGAGCGCCGGGTTCTCCGGTCCGGCCGGCAGCCCGGTCGGCGGCCAGCCGTTCAAGGAGGGCCTGCTCGTCACCGAGGAGCAGGACGACTTCTGGGGCTACACACCGCTCTACGGCCGCGTCGAGATGCGCGCCCGAGCCGTGATATCGCCGCGGTCGATGGTCGCGTTCTGGATGTCCGGCATCGAGGACACCCCGCAGCATTCCGGCGAGATCTGCGTCATGGAGGTGTTCGGCGACGCGGTCGGCGAGGGATCCGCGAACGTCGGCATGGGCCTGCACAAGTTCCGCGACCCCGCGCTGGTGGAGGACTTCGCCGCGGTGCCGCTGCCCATCGACGTAGCCGAGTTCCACACGTACGCGGTCGACTGGCGTCCCGGCTCACTGACCTTCATGGTCGACGCGACGCCGGTCAAGCGCGTGGCCCAGTCGCCGAACTATCCCGTCCAGCTGATGATCGGCGTATTCGACTTCCCGGACAAGGCCGACCCGTCCGCTCCGGACATTCCCGTCCCCGAGCTCGTGGTCTCGCACGTGATCGGCTCCGGGCTCGACGAAGCCACGCCGCCGGACGACCGACCGACACGCACGTGAGGGACCTGGAGGACGCCCGCGGTGGGACGGGTCAGCGCACCTCGGTCAGGGTGCCGTTCTCCACCGCGTAGACGAATCCGCGTACCGCGTCGCGGTAGGGGATGAACGGGCTGGCCTTGATGCGCGCGATGCACTGACGCAGGTCGCCGTCCAGGTCGTCGAACGCCTCGGCCGCCCACGGCGGCCGGATCCCGGTCTCGCCGGCGATCTGAGCCCGGAACCCGTCGTCGGTGAAGGTCAGCATGCCGCAGTCGGTGTGGTGGATGAGGACGATCTCGCGGGTGCCGAGCAACCGCTGGCTGATGGTCAGCGACCTGATCACGTCCTCGGTCACCACCCCGCCCGCGTTGCGGATCACGTGGACGTCCCCTTCGGACAAACCCAGCAGACCGTATGGGTTCAGCCGCGCGTCCATGCACGCGACGACGGCGAGCTGCCGGGCCGGCGGCATCGGCAACCGTCCCTTGTCGAAGCCGGCCGCGTACCGCTGGGCGTTGGCCAGCAGCTCGTCTGTGACACTCATGAGATCCTCTTGCTTGACCTGATCGGATCCTTCGGCACGTACTCGCGACCATGCTGGTCCGCGCCTCCCGCACCGACAACCCCACACGGGCCCGCTCGTGCCGCCGCGCCGTCCTGGAGCCGGCGCTTTTCCCCTGATCGTTGCGAAGTTCCGTCCACTCGGGGCTGGACGTCCACGCAATCCAACCGCATTCTGTTGTTTCCGGCGAAGGGGGCGGCGTGGAAATTGTCTGCCTTTTCTTGTTCGTGGGCGCCGTCTGGTGGGCCATCGCCTCGTACCTGTCGAGCAAGGAAAAACAGCGGACCGAGGTAGCGAATCAAGTCGTGGTGCCGGCAGCCTCGCCACCGCTGCCGTGGCGGGTGTCGCAATCGTTGCTGCAAACCCAGGACTGGTTGCGGATTCTCAAGGAGACGGCCGACGCGGCGGACGGCGCCGGTGCGGCCGTGCCGCTTGCGGACATCTACGCGTCCGTGGACGAGGGCTGGGCGATCGTGAACGCCCTGAGCAAGAAAATCAACGCCTTGCGGCAGACCAGGGGTGACCATTGGTCGGCCCTGCCGGCCGAGACCCAACGCCTGCTCGACGCCGATGCGGTGCGCCTCGACCAGCTGAATCAGAGCCTTTGCGCGCTGCGCGACGACATCACCAACATGACCGCGGCGGTCGGCTGGGCCGAACCACGGATTCAGGCGCTCGACGACCACCTCCGGGCGACCCGGTACGCGCTGCAACAGTTCCCGCTTTGACTCCCTACTCAGGAGAGCCCCATGGCGACCGTCTCCCCCGCAGTGCTCGTGCGACTCCTGGAGCTCGGCCACGCGGCCGCGAAGGTCGTCCAGGACGTCCGGGACGACACCCAGGCGGGCCTGGTTCCGGCGGCCGGGTACGAACCCCGGCCGGCGCGCACCGCCCGGCCCGAGCCCGAGGACGTCCTCGAGGCGATCGAGGTGGACGCCGAGCGGCTCCTGCGCGGCGAGATCGCCGCGCGGCAGCGGCTGCGGTACCGGCGCGACCGCGCGGCGAACGACGAGCGGGCCGCGACCGGGGCCGCCGCCAGGCTCGTGCGGCGGTCCTCCTCGCCCGAGGCCGGCGCGGGTGACGACATGCGCCGTACGCTGGGGGCGCTGCGGCGGGGACATGAGCAGACGCAGCGCCTCACCGTGCTGACCGGATTGACCGAGCGGTTCCTGGAGCTGACCGGAATGGTGGGCGAGCTGACGGACCGCCTGGACGCCGCGCGCGCCGAGGCCGAGGCGGGTCAGCTTGGTGCGCTCCGACCGGACGTCGCGATGTTCCTGGCCAGGGGCCGGCTGGCGGACGCGGAGGCCGGCGACGAGCTGCGCCGCCTGTGGCAGCGGTGATTCAGGGACCGAACTCGGTGGTCAGCCGCCCGGCTTCACTATCGCCACAATGACGCCGAGCAAGGACACCAGGCCGCCGAACACGGTCGAGGTCATCGAGAGCTTCTGCCTGGCCGCCGCGTCTCCGAGGATCGCGCCACCCGTCAGGAGCAGTCCACCGCCGATCGCGAATCGCACGAACCACGCCCATAACGGGTAATCCGCGGCATCGGGGTAGAAGACGAAGCTGGCGACAACCGCCCCGGCCCACGTCAGTACGCCCACCGCGGCGCCGTACAGTCCGTATTTCGCGAGCGACGACCCGGGCTCTCGATGGCCCAGGTAATAACCGAAGCCGAATGCCGCGCAATACATGAAGAGAATCTGTCCCCACTCCGACTTGATCTGGAACAGGAACAGCAGGACGACGGCGACGAATCCCGCGATCAGAAGTGCCACTGCCTTGTTTTTCAATGCAGGTCGAGACATGACGCCGCCCCCGGGTCCAGAGTGATCCACTGAGTAGTATGAGTACGGCGGCCACAGCGATCGCATACTCGCGTCGCCGATCCGACAGACACCACTTTCTACGTCGGACAGCCGACCGACCGGTTGTCGGCCGCTACCCGATCGGATACTTTGCCGCTCCGAAGGCTCCGTCACGTTCCGCGGGCCTGGCGATCACCCAGCGCCGCCGCCAGGCTGACAATCCGGAGGTTCGCCGGACCGGACTCCTCGGACACCCTTGGGGAGAGCAGGTATAGCAGATGACGATGTCGCGGGGTCCGAGGGCGCCGGGGTCACGAATCTCGCTGATCCTGGGATTGCTCGCGCTGCTCGTGATTCTGCCGCCGCTGGTCGCCCGGTGGGCCGCCGGCCGGACGCCCGCGAAAATCGTGGTCGCCGACCTGCGGAGCATCTCGCAGGCCGACGCCGTCGAGCTCATCGGACAGTTGCGTGCGCAACGCCCGGGCAGCAGCGCGTTGATCGTGATGCTTCCCGAGGCCGCCACCGGCTTCGGACCCTGCTCCGGCGACGCCGCTCAGGCTCTCTTCTGTTCGGAGGTCACCGCCTTCCCGGCGGTCGCCCTGGTCTCCGACGACCGTCCGGACGCCGCGGTCGCCCGCCTCTACGGCCCCGGCCCCGCGGCGGTGCCGCACGGTAGCCGTGTCTTCACCGCCGAGCGCTCGCTCGGCTCCGGGTCCGGCCTCGTTCCCGCCGTGCTCACCAGCCTCGTCCTGGCTCTCGGCGCCGCGGTGCTGCTGGTCCGTCCGGGCTGGACCGGTGGCCTCGCCCGGGCCCTCTCCCCCGGACGACGGCTGAGCGAGCCGGGCCGGTCCGGCCGGCCGGACCGGCAAGGTCCTCTCGAGCGGTCGGGCGAGCCCGCCGGGACGATGCGGCCGGACCGGCGCGCTCAGCCCGACCCACCGGGCCCGCCGCCCGCCGCCGGGCCGCCCGACCGGCGGGTACCGGCGTCGGCGTCGGCGCCGGTGCGGCCCCCGCCGGAGATCCTCCCCGAGCCACCGCCCGATACGGACACTTCGCGGCCGGAACGCGCGCCGGCCGCGGGAGATCACGTCGTGACCCGTAGCCACTTCGGACCGGACGGCGGATACGTGGTCGCCGGCGGACTCGTGCTCTGGGCCGAGCTCGACTCGCCGGCCGACCCGCCGCGACCCGGCGAGCGCCTCACCGTGCTCGGCACCGGGCCGGCGTCGGGCTCCCTGGTCGTGTCCGTCCGGGGAATCAATCGCAGCGGTCATCACGCCGAGGAGATGAGATGACGGACGCACTCCCGATCCAGTCGGCCAAGAGCCGCCTGCTGATCACCCTCGTGGTCGACACCTCGCAGTCGATGGCGCAGAACGGCGCCATCGACCAGCTCAACACCGCACTGCGGAACTGGCGCGGCGAGTTGCTGCGCGACGCGTACCTGCACACCGTCGGGGAGATCGCGCTGATCTCGTTCGGCAAGGACCACGTCGTCGCCCTGGATCCCGCCGGGCGGCGGCCGGGGCACATGGCCGAGCCGTTCGTGCCGGTCCGCGACTTCAACCCGCCGCGGCTGACCGCCGCGGGCGTGACCCCGATGGTCGAGGCGATCCAGTACGCGCTGGAGGTCACCGGCGTACGCAAGGAGCACCTCATGGCCGACGGCATCCCGATGGCCAACCGGCCGCTGGTCTATCTGGTGACCGACGGCGTGCCCACCGATTCCCGCGGTCACCGCAGCGACCGGTGGCGCGACGTCGCACCGCTGCTGCGCCAGCAGGAGCAGGGCAACCACCTGCTGTTCTTCGCGATCGGCGTCCCCGGCTCCGACGAGGAGGTCCTTCGCGGGCTGGCGCCCAAGTCGTACTACCAGCTGGACCGGATGGACTTCGCACAGGTGATGCGGCTGGTCTCCGCCAGCCTCAACTCCATGAAGGGGGTGTCCCGGCAGCAGAGTCCGGACGCCGTCTACGCCGACGCCCACGAGCAGATCGACCGCACGGAGCGACTGCTCCAGTGGCTCAACGACCGGGCCTGAGCCGTGGCGGCGCCGTTCCAGGCCGGCTGGCGGGTGGTCGACGTCTCGGTGACCGGCCCGAACCACGTCAGCCATCACCTGCCCAACCAGGACGCGATGCGGCACATGGCGATCGGCGGGCGCTGCTATGCCCTCGCCGTGGCCGACGGCGCGGGCTCGGCATCCCTGGCCGAGCACGGCTCTCAGCTCGCCGTGTCGGCCGCGGGCGCGGCGGCACTGCGCGTGTTCGGCACCGCCGTGCCGACGAGCCTGGCCGAGTGGCGCGGCGCGGCGACGACCTACGCCACCGAATGCCTGCGGCTGTTCGACAGTGCGCTCGCGGTGAAGGCACGCGAGACCGACCCGCCGGCCGGGCGGGCGGACTTCGCCACCACGCTGTTGACGGTGGTGGCCAGCCCACCGTGGTTCGCCTATGTGTCCGTGGGGGACGGCTTCCTCGTCGTCGACCGGCGTCCCGGTGGGCCGCATCTGGTGGTGCCGCCGCCGATGGGACGGGAGCATCTCGGTGAGACGGTCTTCCTCACCTCCGCCCACCGCGAGGCGGCGGTGCTCTGCGAGGTCCTCTACGACCCGTGCGTACGGGGATTGGCGCTCTGCACGGACGGTCTGATCGAGGGGGTGCTCACCTATTCCCGGGCGGCGGACGGCGCGATGTGGCCGGTGGCGCCGCCGGAGTTCGGACGGTACTTCGAGTACTTTCGCGATCCGGCGAAACACCCCGCCGACCTCGCCCACATCCTCGAGTCGCGCGACTTCGCTGCCACCTCCGGCGACGACAAGACCATGCTGCTGGCAGTCCTGCGGTGAAGGAGCTCTATCTGTCCTCGGGGGGCACCGTGCGACTGGCCGGCGAGCGGCTCGGCGACGGCCGCCAGGGCATGGTGTTCGGGGTCGCCGACACGGATCTGTACTGCGTGAAGCTGTACCTGCAGCCGACCCCGCAACTGGCCCGCAGGTTCGGCGCGCTGATCAAGGCACCGCCGGTGACGTGGCGCGGCGACGCTCCTGACCACCTTCACCTGGCCTGGCCACGGGCGACGGTACGCGACGAGGAACGGGTGGTGCGGGGCCTGCTCATCCCGCGCATCCACGGCTCCCTCCTGGTGGACCTGCTGGTTCCCGGGATGCGGGAACGCGTCCTCGAGGAGCCGACGTGGCGCACGAACCTCGCGGTGGCGGCCCGCCTCGCCCGGCTCTTCGGCCGTCTGCACGCCGCCGGGGTGGTCGTCGGCGACGTCAGCCCGAACAACGTCATGCTGGACCGGGCGGGCCGGGTCACCCTCATCGACTGCGACACCGTGCAGTTCGCGCATCCGCGCACCGGGAAGACGTTCCCGGCGGAGAACTTCACCCCGGAGTACCTGCCACCGGAGGCGCTGCCGAATCCGCCGTTCCCGCTGTCGCCCGGTCACGACCTGTTCGGGCTCGCCATCCTGGTATGCCAGCTGCTGATGGAGGGCGACCACCCGTTCGAAGGCGTGCCCGCCTCCGCCGGTGGCGCGAGCACGGTGGAGGACAACATCAAGCTCGGCAACAACCGGATCGTCCGGCCGGAGCGCCTGGTCCGCCGGCCCGACACGATGCCGGTGGAGTTGCTCCCGCCACGGGTGCGCGAGCTGGCCTGGCGGTGTTTCGAAGACGGCCGGCACGAGCCCGACCGGCGGCCGTCCGCCGGCGAGTGGGCGGCCGCACTCGGCCAGGCCGGCTTCGAACTCATGGGATGCCGCCGCAACCCGTGGCACGCGTATCCGTCGTCGCTGCGGTCGTGCGTGTGGTGCGATCGGATCGACGCCGGGCACATCGACCACTTCCCCAGCCCGGTCGCGGCGCCGCCCCGGCCGCGAAGGGCCCCGGCCGCGGCGCCGCAACGTCCGCCGGGGCCGGTCCGGCCCGCCGGCGGCAAGCGGCCGTACCCGCGCCCGGCTCCGCCGGCGACCGCTCGGCCGGCGGCGCCGTCCGGCACCTCGGGGTCGGGCCTGTCCACGGGCCTGACCGTGGCGCTCGTGCTGGCCGCCGTCGTGATGCTGATCATCTGCCTCGCCGCCGCGTGATCCCGGCGGGCTACGGCTCGCCCGGCGCCACCGTCATCAGATCGGTCACCGGCTCCACGTTCCGCCCGCCCGCCACGCGAACCCGGTAGCAGCCCGGCGGCAGCACCGGCAGGTCGACACCCTGCCACCCGGCGGCCGGCGCCACCCGGGTCGCCCACCGCGGATGGCCACCGGTCACCGCCTCCACCTCGACGGCGAGGTCGGTGCCGGCCACCGACGGCCGCAGCCGCAGCTCCGGTGGCTCCCCCGGCGGGTAGACGTCCGCCAGGTCGACCGAGACGGTCACCGGTGCCATGGCCCGGAACTGCCCGAGCCGCAACGACGGCGTGACCAGCGTCCGGCGGATCTGCAGCAGCACGGCGTCGGCGTTCTGCAGTGACGAGTGCCGCGTGCCCGCGAACCACTCACCGCCGTCGCCGCTGTGCTCGATGGCGGTCGCCGAGACCCGCGGCACCGTGCCGTCGCCGCCCATGTCCTGTGCCTGCCACGCGCGGCTCATAATCAGCCGGTCGCCGGCCCATTCGGCGGACTGCCACGTCGGGTGCTCACTGCCGACCACCTCGTTCATCGTGTACCCGCCCTCGCGGTACGCGGCGTCGTCGCGGTTACGGTGGACCGACCGCTCGATCTCCCGGTGGAAGGCGTCGGCCGCCCGTACCCGGACCGGGTCGAGCCCGGGCAGGGCCGGTGCCAGCTCGGTGAGCCGGACCGGCGCGGCGCCGCCCGCACTGACACACGGGTAGATCGGCAGCAGCTGGTAGACCGACGTGCAGGACCTCATGAGGTCGGTGAGATCGAGCAGGCCGAACGCCTTCTCGAGGCCGTTCACGAGGAAGTTGAGGGCGTTCAGGGACCCCCGGTGCGGCGTCCCGATCGTGATCAGCCGGCGGGTCTGCGACCAGCCGCCCAGCACCTCCAGGTAGTAGCGGGCGACGAGGCCGCCCATCGAGTGGGTGAGCAGCACCAGCCGAGCCCGCGGGAACGTCTTCCGGCGCTCGTGCAACCACCGGTCGGCCTGCTCCCGCAACAGCTGCGCCGCGACCCGGTTGTCGCGGCGCCAGTCGTACGGGAACTCGACCAGGTCGACCTCCCGGGCGAGCCGCAACCGCTGCTGGAGCCATGCGGCGATCCGGCCGTACCCGTCGATCTTCCACAGCCCGGGGACGAGATGGGCGTCGGGCGCCAGGCGATCGGCGGTCACGCCGTCGCCGAGATCGGCGACGCCGGGACGGTCTTCGCCCAGGGCGATGTCGCGCAGGCTGCCACCGGCCGATCGCAGGGCGCGCATCCACACGCCCACCGACGGGCCGAAGACGTCCCGGCCGTCACGGCGCAACACGCTACCGGTGATGCCCGGCACGATCACCACGATGTCGCCTAGTTCGTCCCAGGCCATGGGATCTCTTCGCCTCCCTCATCGAGCGCCGTGGCCGGTGATGCCCACCCAGGACCACGGCGGCAGACCGGATCGCTGCGACAATTCAAGCTGGGTCGCCCGGACGGCGGCGAGCGGGCTGGCGCCGCCGAGCCGGTGCCGGTGCCAGGCGACGGCGAAGGTGTACGCGGCCTCGTCCAGGGCGGGCGGGATGCTCGCCAGCACGAACCGGGCACCGGCCTCGAGGAACGACACGACCAGGCCGAGGGCGTCGTCGCCGGTGAGGCGCAGGGTCTCGGCCTCGGTGGGGCGCCATCCCGTGCTGCACGCGCTCAGGACGACCTCGGGATAGCGGATGCGCCGCATCGCGACCTCGGCGGCGTCGATCTTCGCGTCCGTCAGGAGCAGACCCGAGGTGAGCGGCTCCTCCGCCGCCAAGGTCGCGTGACAGGTCAGATGGAGGACGGCCTGATCGGCGTCGGCGCGACCGGCCAGCCGCCAGAACCCGGCCACGGTGGCGTCGGGTCCCCGCATCGGCTCGGCCAGCAGACGGCCGGGGTAGAGCGCGGCGACTTCCGCCAGTTCCCGGCCCGCCTCCGGAAGGGCCGGGGAGCGAGGCAGCGCGCCGTAGTCCGGATCGCCGAGCAGGCCCACCGCCCCCGGCACGCTGGTGCGGCCGTCGAGCACGGTCAGGCTCGACAGGTTCGGCAGCGTGCCGACCGTCGTGTGCTCGAAGAGCCGCCGGCCCCCGGCCGTCAGCCCGGCCCACGGCAGCAGGTGCAGCTCGCCGTGCGGAACGACCAGCAGCGTGGTCGCCGCCAGGGCGGCCGCCCGCAACTCCGCGGGTACGAGCGCTTCGAAGCCCACGCCCGTCTCGGCGGAGAGGTCGAACAGGAACTCGTCGGGCTGCCACGCCTGCAGATTCTCGGTGTATCGGCGCAGTGCGTCGCGGGTGTCCTCGGTCAGGGGCATTCGAGCGACCCGAGCCCGACCGTCGTGCAGCAGTACCCCCACGATCTCGGAACCGAGCAGGTACAGCGTGAGCGCGGCGCGATCGCCGTCGGCGAGCCGCGCCAGGACGGCGTCCACGTCGAACTCGATCGGGGCGGACAGGCCGCGCCAGCGCGGATCGGCGATCCGGATCCGCTCCGCCAGCTCGCGGCGGCGGACCAGCAGGGTCGCGCGTTCGCGCGCGGTGTCGACCGTCGCGGTTCCCGCGTACTCGAGGTATTCGAGCGCGTCGAGGCGCTCGGAGACGGCATCGAATGCGGCCTCGTCGGCGCCGCGCGGCCCCCGGGCCGACGGCGGGATGCTCAGCGTCGCGGTGAGCGCGCGCGCCTTGACGAACTCGATCAGGCGGGCCGCCGCCACGCCGTCGCGGCGCTCGGCCGCCACCAGCGTGCCCTCCGTGAAGATCGGCAGCTTGTCGGCGAGGAACGTGGTGTCCAACCGGTAGCCCAGCGACCCCTTGCGCAGGTCGTCGGCCACCGAGGCGCCGCTCAGGAACGCGTCGAGCGCCTCGGCCGTGCGCCCCGCCGCGGCCAGCGCCCGGGCGCGGCGCAGGTGCAACCTCCAGGACAGGTCCGAGTTGGGATGCTCGGCCAGGATCGCGAGGCCCCGATCGGCCTGCCCGATCGCGTCCCCCGCGGCGCCGCGCTGCCGGTCGAGGTCCGACCTGAGCAGGTGAAGGGCCGCCCGGCGGGGGCGGAACAGACCGTGCTCGAAGGCCGGCGTTATCCGGTCGAGCACCTGCCCGGCGGCGGTGTCGTCGCCGCGCCGGAGGGCGATCACCGCCAGGTGGTACTCGATCGCCTCGCCGGCGCCCAGGCCGCGGTAGTGCGCGAGGATCTGCCGCAACTCGCGGTCGGCGACCGCGAGGTCGCCCTGCTTGAGACGGATGCGGGCCTCGTGCCCCACCAACTCGTACGCGATGCGTTGCAGCGCGGTCGCGGCCACCCCCGCGTCGCTCGGCTCGCCCCGCCCGATCGCCGCCACCTGCTGCCGCACGGCGGCGAGAACCGCGGCGTCGCTCGGCGGCCCTTCGGCGAGGTACGGATTCATCCGGTCGCGGACGGCCGCGATGGCGTGCAGGGCCCGGTCGAAGTCACCGAGCCACTCGTAGAGCTGGGCGAGATCGAGCGCCGTCTGCGCCGCTCGGAGGGTGTCGTCGGCCGCGAGAAACACCTCCCGTGCCCGGTCCAGCTCGAGCAGCGCCTCGTTGAACCGGCCCTCGTCGGCGAGCTGGGCAGCCTGGCTTCGGCGGACGTCCGCCGCCGCCACCGGGCCGAGGTGACGCGCCGACAACCGCAGCGCCGTCCGGCGGTAGGCCACGCCCCGCTCCCGGTGCCCGTCGGCAGCGACCAGATCGGCGCGCCGGAGCAGGGCGTTGACCAGCGGCAGCGCCACGGGTTCGACGGGCATGCCGTCCGCGCAGTGCGTGTTGTAGTCGAGCACACCGGACAGATAACGCCGGGCGCGGTCGAAATACCGTTCGTACGCCTGGTCCGCCTCCGGATCCGAGGCGAGAAACCGCTGCTCCGCCTCCATGCCGGTCGAGATCGCGGCACCCTGCAACTCGGCGACCCTGGTCAGCGCCCGCCACTGCTGGTCGTCGGCCACATCAGTCGCCGCTCTCGCCGGGTCGGGCCGCGGCCGTCAGGCGGTCCGGCCGCTGATCGGGCGGCTCGCCCGGCACCCCGTCCGGCCGGTCCGGTCGGGGGAGTTCCGCACAGTGATAGCGGTTCACCGTCGCCTTCCGCAGGACCTCGCCGCTCAGCTTGCGCAGCCCCGGACGCACCACCCGGGCGACCGTGCCGTGCCGGGCCGGGCTCGCGGTCCGGATCAGCCGCTCCACCACGTACAGGTCCTCGTCGAACGGCTCCTGCTCGTCCGGTTGGATCAACTCGACGTCGAGCCGGAGCACCAGGGCGGTCAGCCGCCGGCGCAGTTCGGGCGACGGGGCGTCGTCGGCGGCCTCCAGCAGGTCGGCGGCGAACCTGTCGAGCCGGGTGTCCGGCGGGGCCGGCGGCGCCGGCGGGTCCGGCGGCGGGGGTCCGGGCCGGTCGTGCCGGCGGTGCGCCGACACCACCGCGGCCGCTCCCAGGACGACGCCCAAGACCAGGCCGGCCACTCCGGCGAGCAGGGTACCGACCGCGAACACCGCACCATTCCCTCTCATCGAAGCTCAGATGTCCATGCCGGCCTTGAGCTTGGTGACCTGTCCTTCCACCCGGCCCTGCGAGCCGCACCACGGGCAGCGGAAGTGAGTCGTCCGGGTGTCCCAGCAGCCGAGCTTGCCGCACTGGTCGCACAGCACGAGGCCGCGCGCCGAGCACCCCGGGCATCCCGGATAATGCTCGTCGAAGTCGAACGAACCCCGGATCTCCGTACGGTCGTAGCCCTCCCGCGTGGCGGTCGACTCCTTCACCGGGAAGGCCCAGGTGACGATCCACCGCCGGGTACCGCGTTCCTCCATCCGGATGCCGAACAGCCGCTTCCCCGCCGAACACCGGCTGACCAGAACCACCACGTTCGGCATCATTGCTCTCGCCCTCCATCGGCCTGCTCGGGCAATGCCTCGCCGGCGGTTTCCGCCGGGGCTTCGGCGCGGCGGTAGAGAATTCCCAGCGCCACGTCGTCGCCGCTGCCCTTCTCGGAGATGGTGGCCAACCACTCGGGCAACCTCTGGTCGACGGCGTCCAACCCGTCCTCGGCGATGCGGCCGAGCATGTCGGAGCCGAAGGCGAGGAAGTCGGCGTCGGTCTCGTAGGAATTGGCCAGGCCGTCGGTCGACGCGAGGATCAGCGCCGCCGGCGTGCCGGACAGCGCCGACCGGAAGTACTGCCAGGCGTTCGGCAGACAGAGCGAGGTGGTGGCGTTCCCGAGCAGCTCGGGATCGCCCCTGAGCGGACGGGAGGCGCGCCCCTCGGCGTCCACCACCACGATGTCGCCGTCGCCGATCTGCCAGAACGCCATGAAGTCGTCGGTCGCCACGGCGGTCACCAGCGTCGACCCGTAGGCCAGGTACGGATCTTCTTCGACCCGCTGCCGGGCGCCGGGGCCGGCCTGCTCCTCGAGCAGGGTCCACTCCTGCGCCGAGAACGGGCGCGCCGCCACGTCGGCCTCGACCTCCTTGCGCCACCGCCGGACGAGTTGCTGACCGGCGTGTTCCTCGAGGCGGCGCTTGGCCATGGAGCGATCGGCGCCCTGCGGGGCGAAGGCGAGCAGTTCCTGAGCCAGCTCATGGGAGACCCGGACCGCCAGCTCGGAGCCGACCGAACTGCGGAAACTGGTGGCGCTGCCGTGCCCGTCGGCCACCGTGACCGCGACCCCGGATCCCTGGCGTTCCGGTGGCAGCCAGCCGATCGAGTCCTGGTTCTCGAGGTCGGCGCGGACATGCGACGCGCCGGTGGTCTTCCTCGCCCGTACCTGCCATGTCGTGGCGTCCGCCGCGTTCACGGGAGTGCTCACCAGACGTCGTCGCCGGTGGGCGTGGGCGGCGGCGCGGGAACCGGCACCCGCGCGGCATCCGCGGGCGTGCCCGCCGGGGTGCTCAACGGCCTGGAGGCACCCTTGACCACCGTTGTCGACACCCAACGGATGTACTTCATCAGGGTCACCGCGTTGTTCGCCTGCAGCGGCCGGATCTCCTGGTGCCCGATGAACTTCTGCAGCACACTCTCGTCGGCGTCGCCGCCGACGCCGATCGCCAGCCGGATCGCCCGGCGGCCCCACGGCTCGTCCAGCAGGGCCTTGAGCGGGCCCTCGAAGTCGTCGGTCGGATAGCCGTCGCTGACCAGCACCAGCACCGGGGGCAGCGCGCGGGAGCTCATCGGCGGCATCCGGAGCTGCTCGGTCACCAGCGAGAACGCGTGCCCCATGTCGGTCACCCCCTCCGCCGTGACGTCGGTCCAGGCGAACTGATCGACCGGGGTCGGCTGGGCCACGTGCCAGCGGGCGCCGTTGGAGAACGTCACCACCCGGACCAGCAACGTCGCGTTGACATTGTCCCGGGCGGTGTCCTTCATCGCCGGAAGGGCTTCCTTGATCGCGAAATTGAGCTGGTCGATCTTTTCACCCTCCATCGACCACGACGTGTCGAGAATCCAGATGAAGTGGAGTGGGCGATGGGTCATTTCCCGGCCCGGGAGATCGTCGGTCATAGGGAAATTATGGTTCCGTCGCCGAGTGCCGCCGCGCCGTTGTCGGCTACTCGACAATCATCGCCTTCATATCGATCGGACGGCGGCGTAGCGTGGCCATTTGACTGGTGGACCGCCGCCGGCGGAACGGCAAATCCCACGATAAGGCGAAGAGGTCGGCAGGGCATGGACGGAATTCTCGCTCCGGGCGAAAAGGTGCACCTCGAAGGGTCGGGCACGCCGTACGAGATCGAGGAACTGCTGGGCGCGGGCGGCCAGGGCGAGGTCTACCGGTCGCAGCACGCGGGTCAGCCCGTCGCGGTCAAGTGGTACTACCCGGAGTCCGCCACCGAGGATCAGCACCAGATCCTCGCCGGGTTGATCAAAGCCGGTTCGCCGGACCCGCGCTTCCTGTGGCCGATCGCCCTGGCGACCGCCCCCGGCAAGCCCGGCTTCGGCTATGTGATGGCGTTGCGCGAGGACCGGTACGGGAACATCTCGGACCTGCTGAACCGCCGGGTCAGCGCCACGTTCCGGGCCCTCGCGACCGCGGGCGTCCACCTCGCGGACGGGTTCTTCCAGCTGCACGCGCAAGGCCTGTGCTACCGCGACATCTCACACAACAACGTGTTCCTCGATCCGCGCACGGGCGAGGTGCTCATCTGCGACAACGACAACGTCGGGCCGGCCGGCGCACGGACGAAGATCGGCGGCACCATGGCGTACATGGCGCCCGAGGTGGTCCGTGGCGACGCGCTGCCGTCGACACAGACCGACCTCTTCTCGCTGTCGGTGCTGCTGTTCACGATGCTGATGAATCACCACCCGCTGGAGGGCCGGCGAGAGGCGAGCATCCACTGCTTCGACGAGGCGGCGATGCGCCGGCTCTACGGCACCGACCCGCTTTTCATCTGGGATCCGACCAACCTGGACAACCGCCCCGAGCCCGGATATCAGGACAATGCAACGATCTTCTGGGAAATCTATCCGAGCTTCCTCAAAGATCTCTTCACCGAGGCATTCACGAAGGGAATTCGCGAACCGGGCGAGCGGATCCGGGAGGGGCAGTGGCGCCGCGCCATGAGCCGGCTCCGCGATTCGATCATCTATTGCGGCGGCTGCGCCCGGCAGAACATCTACGACGTGGAGAGAATGCGCGCGGAGAACGGCGATCCGGGCACCTGCTGGTCCTGCCGGCGACCGCTGCAGATCCCGCCGCGGATCCGGATCGGCAAGAACGTCGTCATGCTCAACCACGACTCCGAACTGTTCCCCCACCACCTGGACGACGCCGCGGGTTACCGGTTCTCCACGCCGATCGCGAGGGTGACGCGGCACCCGACGAAGCCCGGGGTGTGGGGACTGACGAACCTGTCCACGGAACACTGGGCGACGTACCCGGACAGCGGTGAGAGCCGCCAGGTCGACTCCGGCCGCAGTGTGACCATCGCGAACGGCACCCGCGTCCGGTTCGGCGGGGTCGACGGCGAGATCCGGATGACGTGAGCGTGAAGAGATCGGCGCGCGAAGCTCTGCTGCAGATCGTCCGGGAGTACGGCCGGCCGGTGACCGAGGACCCGCGCCGGGTCGAAGGGCTGCTCCGCGACCTCGCTCCGGACGCCAGGCGGGACACGTTCCTGCTGATCCAGGCCCTGCGTTCCGGCGTGGTCAAGGACCTGTGCGCGCCGAATCAGGTCCTTGCCCCGGCGGTCGTCGTGGACCGCTGCGTCCGCCGGCTCCAGGAGGAGTACGCCCTGACCCCCCAGGCGTCGGCCTGGGCGGTCGGCTGCTGGGCCGAAGCGCTGGGCGTGCCCGGCCCCGGCGCCCGGGTGCCGGACACGTCCGTGGAACCGGCCGCCGGCCGCACCCCGGACGGGCCCACCCGGCTCGACGCCCTCCGTGAGGAGGCACACGCCCACCAGGTGACCGGCCGGCACCGCCGCGCGCTCCGCGCGCTGAACGAAGTCATCGACCGCCGTCCGGACGATCGGGACGCGCGGGCGGCCCGCGCCGACGTCCACCGGCTCCTCGGCCGCGACGACCAGGCGTACGCGGACGCCGAGGCGGTGCTGGACGCCGACCCGAACAGCGCGCTCGCGCTGCGCGTCCGCGGTGAGATCCATCGCCGGCGCCGCGACTTCGAGCAGGCGTTGCGGGATCTGAACCTGTCGCTCGCGCTCGTACCGCACTCGGCGCCGGCGCTGCTGAGCCGCGGGGACGTCTTCCGGGAACTGGCCCGGCCGGACCGGGCGCTCGCCGACCTGGACCGGTCGATCGAGCTCGATCCAAGGCCGGAGACGTACGCGGCCCGGGCCGTACTCCATGTCCAGCAGCAGCGACCGGAGCAGGCGCGCGAGGACCTCCGGCGCGCGCTGGCCCTGGACCCGGACCAGACCGCGATCGACGGATGGCTGCAGCGGCTCCAGCACGGCTCCAAGGGAGCGGCCAGCCTGCTCGGCAGGTCCCGCGACATCGCACCCGCCGCCGGCGGGTGGGTCCAGCAGAAAATCGGCGAGATCCGGCAGTCCCGGTCGCGGGGCCGGGACGACGCGGGTCAATAGCGGCGGCGCGCACGGCACGCTTCACGGCGTACCTATCGGCACCTTCCGGACGACGAGGGCGCCCCCGCCGCCCGGGCCGAACACCGTGCCGAAGCTGAGCGTCGCGGGCCCGGCCCCGGCCTCACCGGTGAAGTTGATGACGCCGGTCTGCGTTCCGCCCGGCGCGACGTTGTTGGACCATTGGCTTCGGAACGAGTCCGCCTGCAGCGATCGTCCGGAGGCGTCGACGAGTTGACAGTTCTCGTACAGCGGTAGGGTCACCGTCACGTCGCCGGTGTTGCGTACGGTGATCCCGGCCCGCGTGAAGTGCCTGGTGATCATCACTTGGGTGACCGTCACCGTCACGGCCCGCGCCTTGCCGGACGTGGTTCCGCGGTACACCACCGGACCGTCCTCGTTGCCGGTCACCCAGCCGTAGCCGTACTGGATGCCGGCCGTCAGCGCGAGCCCTCCGCCGCCGCAGACCAGGAGCAGTACCGCGAGGACGGCGACCACCGACCCGGGCCGCCTGGTGGGCGGCGGCGGGGGCCGCCCGTACAGCCCGCCGCCGTATCCCGGGGAGGCGGCCGTCGTCCGCGCTTGCTCCCGTCGGCTCGCGACGGCGTCCACGCCCGCCTTGAGGCCGGCGACGAGCACGCCCACCGCCGGCACGAGGACGACCTGCCAGGCGGCCGGGGCGCTCTTGGCCAGGAAGTTGCCGACCACGGTGGCCAGCACGACCACGGTCTCGACCGCGATCGCGATGAGCACGACCTTGCCGATCTGCCGCTCCGTCGAGCCACCCACCCGGCGCACGCTACTCGGGGATCCGCGGCGGCACAGTCGGGTAGTCGATGCACAGTCGACCGCCGAACGGCGGTCCCCGAGGTGGCGACCTGACTCGGCTCAGGTCCAGGGTGGGGCGCTGCCTCGCAGCTCCATGAGGTGGCGGGCGTGGTGATCCAGCCGCACGTCCTCTTCGCTTCGCGGTTCCCACGTCGACACCGACGTGGGCTGCCCGGACCCGTCGAGCGCGACGAAGACGATGAGGCAGTGCGTGGTCAGGTCCAGTTCCCCCGTCTTCGGGTCGCCGGACCGCACGTGCACGGAGACGTGCAGGCTGGTACGCCCGGTGTGCAGCAGTCGCGCCCGGGTCTCCACGATCGAACCGATCTGCAGCGGACGGTAGAACCGCACGCCGCCGGCGTACACCGCGACACATTCCGTACGGCTCCAGGCCACCGAGCACACGTAGGCCGCCTCGTCGATCCACCGCATGACCGTGCCGCCGTGCACGTTCCCGCCCCAGTTGACATCGGTGGGTGCGGCGAGGAACCGCAGCGTGGTCTCCGGTGCCGTGCCGGCGTCGGAGTAGGTCTGCGTCTTCATCGCGGCCTCGATGTCGGCGCGGACCTGGATCCGCCCGACGGCGCCCTCCTGCAACCGCTGGTCGTCCTCGGTCGTCGGCCGCCAGACCGGCACGGCCACCGGCCGGCGGGCGCCGTCGACGGCCACGAAGATCGTCAGGCAGCGGGTCGCCTCGGTGAACGCGCCGTCCTTCGGGTCCGCCGAGGAGACCGTGACCAGGATGTGCATGCTGGACCGGCCGGTGTGTACCAGCCGGGCGGACACCTCGACCAGTTCGCCGATCGCGACCGGGCGGGTGAAGTGGACATCACCGACGTACGCGGTGACGCAGTAGTGCGCGCTCCAGCCGACCGCGCAGGCGTAGCCGGCCTTGTCGATCCACTCCAGCAGCTTGCCGCCGTGCACGGTGCCGCCGTACGTGATGTCGAAGGGTGCCGCGAGGAACCGCAACACGATCTCGTTCTGTGCCGGCATGCCGTTACTCCTTCATCCACCGGACGCTCGGGTGCACGGGCCGGTCACCAGCACGTGAAGCCGCCGTCGACCAGCAGGTCGATGCCGGTGCAGAAGGCGGCGGCGTCGCTGAGCAGGAAGATGGCCGGCCCGACCATCTCGTCCACGGTGGCCATGCGGCGCAGCGGCGTGTCCGCCTCGAACTGCCGTACCTGGTCGGCGACCTCGGGCCGGGTGTTCATCGGCGTCGCGGTGTAGCCCGGGCTGATGGAGTTGACGCGAACACCGCGGCCGCACCACTCCATGGCCAGGCTGCGGCTGAGGTGGATGACGGCGGCCTTCGAGGCGTTGTAGTGCGCCTGGAGGAGGCCGCGGTTGACGATCGTCCCGGACATCGAGGCGATGTTCACGATCGCGCCGCCACCGTTGTCCAGCATGGCCCGGCCCTCGGCCTGGCACGACAGGAACACCCCGGTGACGTTGACGTCGATCACCCGCTGCCACTGGTCGCGCGGCATCGTCTCGGCGGGCGCCGCGTTCGCGATGCCGGCGCTGTTGACCGCCAGCGTCAGCGGTCCGAGCGCGGTCTGCGCCTGCTGGACGGCCGCGGTGAGGGCGGCCGCGTCGGTCACGTCGCCGGCGATCGAGACCGCCTTGCCGCCCACCGCCCGGAGGTCCGCGCTGACCTGGTCCAGTGCGGGTCCGGGCAGGTCGAAGCAGGCGACGGCAGCGCCCGACCCGGCGAGCCCGACGGCGATCGCGCGGCCGATTCCGCTGGCGGCGCCGGTGACCAGCGCGGTCCGTCGGTCGAGCCGGAAGTCGGGGATCGTCATCGCGGTGCCCTTTCGGAGTTCCGGGCGTCCGTGCGTACCGCGTACGCGAGGTGGGTGACACCCGTGCCCTCCACCACCGAGATCGGCCCGTCGAGCCGGATCGGCTTGGCGGCCGGCCCGCTGAAGAGCGGGGTGCCGCCACCCAGAAGGACCGGCACCAGGTCGATGTGCACCTCGTCGAGCAGCCCGGCGTCGAGGCACTGCCGCGCCATCTGCCCGCCGTTGACGGCCACGTCCTTGCCGCCGGCGATGGCCCTCGCCGTGGCCACGGCCGCCTCGATGCCGTCGGACACGAAGACGAAGTTCTCGTCCTCGAGCGGCCGGTCCTCAGGCGGCCGGTGGGTGAGGACCACCGTGGTGACGTCCATCGGGTGGCGACCACCCCAGGCGTTGGTCATGTCGTACAGATGCCTGCCGACCAGCAGCGCGCCGGTGTTCTCCAGGAGCGCCCGCAGATGGCGCGCGCTGGCCGCCGAGGTCCGGAACGGCCGGTCCGGGCGTCCGGTCGGCGTCTCCACGTCGCCCGCGCCGAACCATTGGAACAGCAGGTCGAAACCGCTTTCGCCGGGGCCCGCGATGTAGCCGTCGAGGGACATCGTGGCGCCCGTGATCACCTTACCCATTTCGGATCTCCCTTCGAGACGGCTCAGAGGTCCGGCCGGCCCGGGCCGGCCACCACCGGGTTGCGCAGCGTGCCGATCCCGTCGATCCGGCACTCCGCCACGTCGCCCGGGTGCACCTGGACCGCGCCCGGCGTGCCGGTGGCGATGATGTCTCCGGGGAACAGCGGCATCACCCGGCTGTGGAAGCCGACCAGATGCCGGGGACCGAACATCATGTTCGCGACGGTGTTCGTCCGGTGCACGGCGCCGTTGCGGACGGTCGCCACCGCGACCGAACCGATCTCGCCGAACGCCGTGAGCACGTCGTGCGTCGGCACGATGTGCGGGCCGAAGGAGAAGAATCCGGGGAAGTTCTTCGACAAGGTCAGGTAACGCGGATTGCGGGCCAGGATGTCCTCGGCGGTCTGATCGAGCACCGGTACCACTCCCCAGACGTAGTTCAGGGCGTCGTCCGGGTGCACGTCCCGGCAGTAGCGGCCGATGACCAGGCCCAGCTCCGCCTCCGCGGTGACCCGCTCACTCTGCCAGGGCAGCGGGATCTCCTCCCCCGGACCGATGATGGTGTGATCGGCCTTGAGGAATGACGCCGGCTCCGTGGTGGGACTGGACTCCGCCAGGTCGGCCGCGTGCTCCACGTAGTTCAGCCCGATCCCCCACACCTTGCGCGGCCGGCGGTACGGCGCGGTGAAGCGCACCTCGTCCAGGGTGCGGAACCGGCCGCCGGCCGCCCCGGCCAGCCGGTCCTCCAGGTCGGGGGCGGAGAAGCGGGACAGCACCTCCAGGGCGGTGGGGAAATGGCCGTCCACGACGCCGTCGGCGGCCACCACGCCGCGGGCGGGGTCGATGAGGACCGCGGTCTCCCGGCCGTCGACGACAGCGGTGGCGAGGTTCATCGGTCTAGTACGAGCCCACGAGGCCGCCGTCGCAGCGGATCTGCTCGCCGGTGACGTACGACGCCGGCGCGCCGCACAGGAACGTGACCACCGCCGCGAACTCCTCGGGCCGCCCGTACCGGCCCGCCGGGATGGTCGCCTCGGACCGGGCCCGGGCCTGCCGGACGTCACCGCCCTCGCGCTCGGCGGCGGCCCGGTCGAGGGCCGCGACGCGATCGGTGTCGATCCGGCCGGGCAGCACCATGTTGACCGTCACGCCGTCCGCGGCCACCTCCTGGGACAGCGTCTTCAGGTACGCCGCCAGCGACGCGCGCGCCAGGTTGGACAGCGCCAGATTCGCCAGCGGCTGCTGCACACCGCTGGACCCGATCGCGACGATCCGGCCCCAGCCTCGCTCCCGCATCCCGGGAAGAACCGCCGAGACCAGTTCCATCTGGCGCAGGAGCAGCGTCTCGATCGCCGCGCGGGCCGCCTCGGCGGTGAGGCCCGCCGCGGTTCCGGGTGGCGGCCCGCCGGCGTTGAGCACGAGGATGTCGACCTCGCCGAAGGCGTCCCGGGCGCCGCGTACCAGGGTGGCGGCCGAGTCCGCCGCGGTCAGGTCGACCTCCACCCCGGCGGCGCTCGGCAGCCGTTCCGCCTCGGCGCGGGCGACCTCGCCGCGCCGGCCGGCGAGCACGACGCTGGCGCCCTCCGCGGCCAGCGCCCGGGCCACGGCGAGGCCCAGGCCGGAGGTCGATCCGGCGACCAGGGCGGTGCGCTTGGCGATTCCGGTGTCCATCAGGCGTTCGCTCCCTCGTACACGTCCAGGTGCATGGTCAGGATCCGGTGCAGCGCCTCGGGCATCGGCGGCGCGGGCGGGCGCACCGCGGCCTCGGCGAAGACTCCGCGCCGGCGCAGCGCCTCCTTGCGCAGGGCCAGCCCGATACCCGGCTGCGCCTCGAAGTTGGCCAGCGGCAGCCACCGGGCGTACGCCTGGTGCGCCGCCGCCATCTGCCCGGCCTGCCACGCCCGCAGCGCCGCGAGCAGGCCCTCCGGCCGGGAGAAACCGGTCATCGCCCCGGCCGCGCCGGCGGCCAGCTCGTCCAGCAGGCCCACGCCGCCGAGGCCACCGAAGACCGGTACGTCGGTGCCCGCGGTCAGCTCGGCGACGGCCGCGCAGGTGGGCGGCGCCTCGGACTTGACCGCGACGACGAACGGGCAGGCCTGCAGGGTGGCCAGGATCTGCGCCGGGCTGATCCGCACCCCGCTGATCAGGGGATAGTCCTGCAGGACGATCCCCACCCCGGTGGCCCGGTGGACAGCCGTGAGGTGCCGACTCAACGCCTCCGGTGCCGCGGTGTTGGCCTGCACCATGAGCCCGGCGAGCCGGCCGGTGGCGGCCTCGACGGCGGTGGCGGCCTGCTCCACGGCCGGCGCGGTGTGCCGGGCCGACAGCCCGACCACCACCGGTAGCCCGCGCGCCTCCTCGGTCACGACCGCCACCACCCGGCGCTGCTCGGCGGTGCCCAGCGCGGCACCCTCCCCGAAGACGCCCAGGGCCACCAGACCGGTCGCCGGCAGCTCGCGGAAGAGCGCCACCTCGCGGCGCAGCGAAGCCTCGTCGACGTCGTGCTCGGGGCCGGCGAACGGAGTGGCGAGGATTCCCCACAATCCGGGTGCCAGACCGGCCGGGCGACTGTCGATCATGGGTGCCTCCCCTCCGTACCGCGGGCGCGATCATCCGTCGGCGTCGCCCAGGATTCTGTCACCGATGCCGATCGCCCGGTCGCTTGAGCATGTGGTTGATGCCTGGGGCTACGGTGTTCGCCATGACTGACGCCATCGTGGCTGAAGGGCTCGTCAAGACCTATGGTCCGGTGCGCGCGTTGGACGGCATCGACGTGCGGGTGCCCGAGGGCACGGTGCTCGGCCTGCTGGGGCCCAACGGGGCCGGCAAGACGACGTGCGTGCGGATTCTCACCACACTGCTGAAGCCGGATTCCGGCCGGGTCGTGGTGGGCGGGGTCGATGTGCTGGCGCATCCTCAGCGGGTCCGGCACCTGATCGGGCTGTCCGGGCAGAACGCGGCGATCGACGAGTACCTCACCGGGTACGAGAACCTGGAGATGATCGGGCGGCTGTACCACATGGGCCGGGCCCGGGCCCGGCAGCGGGCACACGAGTTGCTGGAGCGCTTCGAGCTGGCCGAGGCGGCGAACCGGCCGGCCAAGACCTACTCGGGCGGCATGCGTCGCCGGCTGGACCTGGCCGGTGCCTTGATCGCCTCGCCGCCGATCATCTTCCTCGACGAGCCGACCACGGGCCTGGACCCGCGCAGCCGGCTGGGCATGTGGGACGTGATCAACGAGCGGGTCCGGTCCGGGGCGACGCTGCTGCTCACCACGCAGTATCTGGAGGAGGCCGACCGGCTGGCCGACGACATCGTGGTGATCGACCGTGGGCAGGCCATCGCGCGCGGCACGCCGGACATGCTCAAGCGCCAGGTGGGCGGTGAGCGGCTCGAGGTGACGGTGGCCGGCGCCGAGGACCTCGAGGTGGTCGGCGGTGTTCTCGCGCAGGTCGGTACGGAGCCCCCGACGGTGGACACCGACCTGCTGAAGCTGGAGGTGCCGGTCGCCGCCGGCCCGAAGGCGCTCATGGAGGTGGTCCGCCGGCTCGACGCCGCCGGGGTGGAGCCGGCCGACATCACCACCCATCGCGCCACCCTCGACGACGTGTTCATGGCGCTGACCGGCCATGCCCCGGCCAAGCCGGCCGACGACGCGACCCCCGCGACCGCCGGCGCCGACCAGGGAGGTGGCGGGCGATGACCGCGGTGGGCACGGCCCTGATCGACGGATGGGTCGTCACCAAGCGGAATCTCATCAAGATCAAGAGGATTCCGGACCTCCTGCTCTTCTCGACCCTCCAGCCGATCATGTTCGTGGTCCTGTTCGCGTACGTGTTCGGCGGCTCCATCGCCATCCCGGGGGTGAACTACCGCGAGTACCTGATGGCCGGCATCTTCACCCAGACCGTGGCGTTCGGTTCCGGCATCACCGCCATCGGGCTCGCCGACGACCTGCAGCGGGGCATCATCGACCGGTTCCGGTCACTGCCGATGTCGCGGGCCGCCGTGCTGCTCGGGCGCACCACGTCCGACCTGCTCAACAACCTGTTCGTCCTGCTCATCATGGTGGCCTGCGGGCTGGCGGTCGGCTGGCGCATCCACACCGGCCCCGCCGAGGCGGCCGTCGGTTTCCTCGTGCTGCTGCTGTTCGGCTACGCCATCAGCTGGGTCGCCGCGGTGATCGGTCTCTCCGTGAGCAGCGTCGAAGTCGCCCAGTCGGCGGGGCTGATCTGGATGTTCCCGCTGACCTTCGTCTCCAACGCGTTCGTGGCGTCGGACCGCCTGCCCGGTTGGCTGCAGCCGGTGGCCGAGTGGAACCCGATCAGCGCGGTAGGCCTCGCCATCCGGGACAGCTGGGGAAACGCCCCGACCGGCGTCGCCCGCGGCGAGGGCTTCCCGGCCCACCACCCGCTGCTGCTCTCGCTGCTGTGGATCGGCGGGATCCTGGCCGTGTTCATGCCGCTGGCGATCTCCCGGTACCGGCGCGCCGCCAGTCGCTGACTTCCGGCATTAGAGTCTGCCCCATGCGGTGGCAGCGGCCCGTGCTCATCGCGGCGGCCGTCGCCGTCGTGGGCGTCGGCGTGACCGTCGCGATCCGGGCCGGCGCCGGCGGGCAGCCGGCGGCGCCGGACGGGCCACCCCTGCGGCTGAGCGCCACCGGCGAGCAGTGGCGCATCCACGAGGTGCGGCGCGAGCTCGCCATCGCCCTGCACAACGAGGGCGACGTGCCGGTGTGGGTGTCCCGGGTCGAGCCGGTCCTGCCCTCGTTCGAGGGCGAGACCGCCGTGGACACGAACGCGCTCCTGCCCGCCGGCGGGCTGCGGGTCGACATTCCCGTGCCGTACGGAACGGGAAGCTGCACGCCCCGCGCGGAGGCCTCGCACGTCGTCGTCGTCGCCCGCGCGGAGGGCGCGACGCGATGGCAACAGGTGACGGTGCCGCTGCCGGATCCCAACCCGTTGCTGGACAAGCTGCTGGCCATCGACTGCGCCACCCAGCGGATTCGACAGAGCGTGACGCTGAGGTTCGGGCCGTGGCAGGACCTCGGCCCGAAGGGCGTCCGCGGCACCCTCGTCGTGGATCGCAACGCCGCGGCCACCGGTTCGGTGCAGGTACGCGAGATGGACGGCAACGTGATGTACCGGTTCACCTTCGCCAAGGCCCCGCCGCTCGCCGAGGTCACCGCCGCGGCCCCGCACGCGGAGGTGCCCTTCGTGGTCGACCCGCAACGCTGCGACCTGCACGCGTTCGCCGAGGTGAAGAAACCGTTCGAGTTCCCGGTGTGGATCTCCGTGGCCGGCGGCGAGCCGCTGACCAGCACGGCGCCGGTGGACGACGACGACCGGACCGCTCTGGACACCATGCTCCGGCGGATCTGCGGCGTGCCCCCCGCCGGAAGCTGACGCGAGGCCCAGCGCCGGTTCCGGCCGGGGTGCGAGGCGGGAGTACCGTGGCCGGAGGTGTGCCGGGAAGTCTGGTCGGCGGTCATCGATCTCGCGCCGACCGGAAGGACTTTCCCCGATGAGCGATCCCGCACTCCGCGCTGTCGAGTTGACGAAGCGCTACGGCCACCTGACCGCGCTGGACGCCCTGACCTTGGACGTCCACCCGGGCGAGATCTTCGGCTTCCTCGGCCCCAACGGCGCCGGCAAGTCGACCACGATCCGCCTCGCGCTCGGGTTGGCCCGGCCCACCGCCGGCCACGTGGAGGTGTTCGGCGTCGACGCCGCGGACGTCGGCAGGGCCCACCTGTCTCTGGCGTACGTGCCGGCCGACGTGGCGTTGTGGCCGCAGCTGACCGGTGGGGAGATCCTGCACCTGCTGGCGCGGACCGGGCCGGGCACCGACCTGGCGTACCGGGAGGAGCTCGTCGAGCGGTTCGCGCTCGATCCGTCGAAGCCGGCCCGCACGTACTCGACCGGCAACCGGCAGAAGGTGGCGTTGATCGCCGCGTTCGCCACCCGGGCGCCGCTGCTCGTGCTCGACGAGCCCACCAGCGGCCTGGACCCGCTGATGGAACGCGAGTTTCGCACCGCCGTCCGCCATGCTCGCGACCGTGGGCAGAGCGCCTTCCTCAGCTCCCACCAACTGGCCGAGGTGGACGCGGTCTGCGACCGCGTCGGGATCCTTCGCGCGGGACGGCTCGTCGAGGTCGCCGCGATCGGCCGGCTGCGGGGGCTGCACCGCGCTGAGGTGACCGTCTCGTACACCGGCACGGCACCGCGCCTGTCCACGATCGCCGGGGTGGAGGCGGTCGAGGCGGCCGGCGACGGGCGGCTGCGGTTCAGCCTGGCCGGACCGCTCGGGCCGGCCCTGCGGGCGCTCGCCGCCGCCGACGTCACCGCCCTCGCCGTGCGCGAACCGAGTCTCGAGGAGATCTTCCTGGACTACTACGGTGCGGAGGCGACGCGATGAGCATCCGCGCCCTCTCCCCCGCCACCGCCCTCCCGGTCACCCCCGTTCCGGGCCGGGACGTCACCCGCCTGGCGATCCGGCAGATCCGCCGCGGCGGGCTCGTCGTGGTGGCCCTGTCTGGGGGCATGACCGCGCTGGTCGCGGCCACCTTCGACCAGGTGATGGCGGACCCGTCCGCCGCGGGCGGGCTGGCGGCGCTGGCCGGGAATCCGGCCATCCGCACGCTGTTCGGCGAACCCCTGGGCCTTGAAACGGCGGGCGGGTTCACGGTGTGGCGGGTGGGCACCGTCGTCGCGGTGCTGCTCGGGGCGTGGTCGATCCTGGCGACGACCCGGATCACTCGCGGCGAGGAGGACTCCGGCCGATGGGACGTGTTGCTGGCCGGCCGCGTACCGCTGGGTGAGGCCGTCCTCCGCCACCTCGTCGCCGTCATGATCGTGCCGGTCGCCGCCGGCTGCGCGATAGCCGGCGTGCTGCTCGTGGCCGGTACGGCGCCGGCCGGCGCGCTGGTGCACGGTGCGGGCACCGGCCTGCTGGGCTTGTTCTTCGTCGCGGTGGCCGCACTGACCGCGCAGATCTTCCCCGTGCGGTCGGCCGCGACCGGCACCGCCGTCGCGGTGCTCGGCGTCGGGCTGCTGGCCCGCATGATCGGCGACGGTGTCACCGCGCTGAGCTGGCTGCGGTGGCTGTCGCCGTTCGGGCTTCTCGCCCTCAGCGGCCCCTTTGTGCGGGACCGCACGCTTCCCCTGCTGTTGTTGCTAGCGGCGGCTGCGGCCCTCCTGGTGACTGCCCTGGCCGCAGCCCGCGGGCGCGACGTCGGTGGTGGGTTGGTCGCCCCCGCGGGCGGCCGGCCCGCCCGGCTGGGGCTGCTCGGCGGCGTCGAGGCCTTCGCGGTCCGCCGCGTACTGCGCCCGCTGACCGGCTGGGCGATCGGGATCGGCGGGTACTACCTCCTGATCGGCCTGACCACCGTCTCGGCGACGGACTTCCTGGCCGGCAACCCGGCATTGGCCGACCAGGCGGCCGCCGCCGGGTTCGCCGGGCTCGGCAGCATCGCCGGTTTCGTCGCGACGCTGTTCGCGCTGCTCGCCGTGCCGGTCGGCGGATTCACCGCGGTACGGATGGGCGCGTACGTGACCGCCGAGATCGACCGGCGACTGACCCTGCTGGCCGCCCAACCGGTCAGCCGCGCGCGGTTGCTCGGCGCGGAGATCGCGGTGACGGCGGTGGCCGCCACCGGTCTGGTCACCCTGGCCGCACTGTCGGCCTGGGCCGGAGTCAGGGCGTTCGACGGCGATCTGGCCGCGACGGCGGCCCTGCGCGGGGCCTGGAACACGCTACCGATCGTGCTGCTCAGCCTCGGCGCCGCCGGGTTCGCCACCGGCTGGGCGCCGCGCCGGGTGGGAGTCATCGGCGCACTGCCCGCGACGGGCGGTTTCCTCCTGCTCGTCATCGCCGAGAGCATCGCCGCGCCGGCCTGGGTGCGTGACCTCTCACCGTTCGCGCACCTCGCGCCCGTACCCCTCACCGGGGTCGACTGGACCGCCTCGGCCGTGATGGCGGCGCTCGCCGTGGTGCTGAGCGTCGCGGGCGCCATCGGCTACCGGCGACGAGACCTGGGGTCGTGAGTGATCCCGTCACACCGCGTAGTTGCGCAGGAGTCGCAGTGCCGCGTCGGCGTGCGGGCCCTCGGTCCGCAGACCCGACTCGGCCGGTGCGAGCCGCCGCGCGCCCACCCGGCAGAACGCGGCGGCGGCACCGCGGATCACCGACTCCGCCGCCGCGTCCCCCAGCGTCCAGCGGGCACCGTCCGGGGCGGTCAACTCGCAGTAGATCTCGGCGGGTGGCAGTCCGGCGCGGCGGAACGCGTACGGCAGGGTGCTGTGTCCCAGCCAGGCGACGTGCCGCAGGCGCGCGGTGTCCGGGTAGACGAGCCCGAGCGGTGCGGTGATGTCCAACGCGTGCGCCCAGTGCTCGGCCAGCCGGGTGGTGGCCAGGGTCCGCGGCTTGATCGCGCCGACGACCCAGCGCAGCGGCCGCGCCGGGTCGGCATGCCGCAACGCCCGCACCGAGTCGCGCCGGGCCGCCTGCCAGCGTTCGAGAACGACCGCCCACGGGACCCGCTCGGCCCGCACCATCGCCGCCATCGCGTCCTCCACGGTGTCGCCGTAACGGTTCCAGTCGGGCACACCCGCCGGACCGCCGGCAGTCGCGACGACCGCTTCGTCGGTCTGGGCCAGGTGCAGCACCACGTCGGCCACGGTCCATCCGGCGGCCGCCGACGGCCTCGTCCAGTCCTCGGCGGACAGCGCGCCGAGCACTGCCGCCAGCGCCTCCTGTTCGGCTTCGAGATCGTCGAAGACATCCGTCGCGGTCATCCGGGCACTGCTACCGGTTCGGCGGGCGACGCCATCGCCAGCGACAACGGGACGATGAGTGCTCCGAGGGCCATGATTCTGCGGAACATCGGTTCCTCCTTCCGGCCGAGCTCAACGGGCGAAATCCCACCGGGTGGCGCCGTACGGCTCGGCGGACGCCACGCCGACGGCGGTCCGCGGCGTGAGGCGGTACAGGTGCCAGGGCGCGGGGCCGGCGCTGGGCGCGCTGTACGGGGCCGTGAACGCGTCGCCCTCCACAGAGGCCGGCCATCCGCCCGTACGGTAGACGTCCGCCACCCGCTCCAGGGTGGACGGATCGGTGACCCGGTGGGCCTCGCCCTCCAGCACCAGGTCCAGGCCGCGCAGGCGCACCGACACACTGCACGCCGGGTTGCCGGCCAGGTTGCGCGACTTGAGCGTGCCGGGTCCGCTGATGAAGTACAGCGCGTCGGCCACCCACACGGCGCCGACGCCCGCGGAGTGCGGCCGGCCGTCGGGCCGCACGGTGGCGACGAAGAACGTCAGGTCGGCCGTGGGTGAATCGGCGGCCAGGATGTCGCGGGCACGACTCCACGGCAGCTCCGCGTGCCCGTACTGGTCGAGGTTGCGTGTCGCGAGCGGCTCGTTCATGGAATCAGTCATACTCCGTGGTCAGTCGAGCCAGGTGTTGTCGTGCTCGCGGTAGAACGCGGCGCGTTCCTCCGCACCCATCTCCGCGACCCGGACCAGCCCCTCGAAGTAGCCCTCGCGCGGCGCACCCGGCGAGAAGTGCAGCAGCATCGACGCCGGCGCCCCGGACTCGTTCTTGAACCCGTGGATGCCGCCCGCCGGTACGTGCACGTAGTCCCCCGGCTCGGCCTCGATCCAGCGCCGCCCGTCGTAGATCCGCATGATGCCGGACAGGATGTAGAAGGACTCCGTGATCGACCGGTGGAAATGCGGATCCGGGCCGGTCACGCCGGGACCGCACTCCCACCGGTACAGGCCGAACAGGCCGCCGGTCGACGCGCCGGTGGACAGGTAGCGCACCTTGGTGCCGCTGGGATAGACGAGTTCGGCCGGGGTGCCGTCCGGACGGTAGGCCGCACTGATCTCGCCGCGCTCGCCGTGGTATCGCGCAGGTGGATACGTCATGCCAAGACCATATCCATTGCCGTCCATGCCAGTGCGGTCGCGGCGTCCAGCATCGCGCGCTCGGCGGTGCCGCCGACGCAGTGCGCCGCGAACTCGCGCTGGTGATTGAGGGCGGGCAGGGACCCGATCCCGACGTACGGGTGGATCGCCGGCACCACCAGTGACACGTTGCCCATGTCGGTCGAGGCGCGGTTCATCCGGGCCGCCGTGGCGCCGTCGGCGAACCGCCGGCCCAGTGCCTCGGCGTTGTGGCGGTAGGCCGCGAGGGCCCGCTCGTCCGTACGGAACTCGGAGTACGGCTCGCTCTCCGGCGTGATCTCCAGCTCGCAGCCGGTGGCCAGGGCGCCGGCCTCGAAGCAGCGCCGGATCCGCGGCTCCAGCGCGGCGAGGTCGGCGAGCGTCTCGGCCCGCACGTACCAGCGGCCCTCGGTGCGTTCGGGGATGGCGTTGGGTGCCTCGCCGCCGCGGGTGAGCACGCCGTGTACCCGTACGCCCGGAGGCAGTTGCTGGCGCAGCAGCCCGATCGCCACCTGGGCGACGGTGAACGCGTCGGCGGCGTTCACGCCGTGCTCGGGGTAGGCGGCGGCGTGCGCGGCGCGGCCCCGGTAGGTGACGTGCGAGTGGGAGACCGCGAACGGGCGGGCCTCGGCGACGTCGACCGGTGCGGGGTGGGCCATCATCGCCAGGTCGAGGCCGGTGAAGGCCCCCCGGTTCAGCATCTCGATCTTGCCGCCGCCGCCCTCCTCGGCCGGGGTTCCGTAGAGCTCGACGGTGAGCCCCAGGTCGTCGGCGAGGGGGGCGAGGGCGAGCGCCGCGCCGACCGCCGTGGCGGCGATGAGATTGTGGCCGCAGGCGTGGCCGAGGCCCGGCAGGGCGTCGTACTCGGCGCAGAGCCCCACCCGGTACGGCCCGGAGCCGGCGCTCGCGAGCAACGCGGTGTCCAGGCCCAGGTATCGCCGGGTCATCGCGAAGCCGGCGGCGGCCAGGATCTCACCCACCCAGCCGGCCGCGCGGTGCTCCTCCCAGGCGGTCTCCGGATGGGCGTGCAACCGCCGGGAGAGGGCGACGAGGTCCTCGGCGCCGGCGGCGACGGTCGCGGCCGCCGCGGCCTTACTCATCGCCCGGCACCCCGTACGCGGGCGCGGCGGCCGGCCGCAGCGCGCGGTGCACGTAGTCGTCCCGCTGCGGTAGCCAAAGCTGGGCGAGGTGGCGCAGGGCGGCGACGGGCTCGTCGTGCCAGTCGACCCGCAGGTCGGTCACCGGCCAGGGCACCTCGCGGACGACCGAGAGGCCGGCCGAGCGCAGCGGTCCCGCCTCGCCTCCGGCGCGTACGCCCGCCTCCAGCGCGACCAGCAGCCGTTCCTCGAGCTCGCCGCCGGCCCGCTCGAACGCCGCCGTGGCGGCGTCCACCACCTCGGCGCCGGCCAGCAGGTTGCCGGCCACCACGACCCGGGCGCCGACGCGGCTCGCGTGCCGGCCGAGTGCGAAAGCGCCCGAGTAGGCCGCACCGCGCCCGGCCCGGTCGAGGACGGTGAGCTGCCGGTACTCGATGTCCGGTGTCGAGGTGACCACCTCGTCGAGGGCTCGGACCGGTTCCGCGCCGGCCTCGAGCGCGTCGAGCAGCCGCGGGCCCAGGCTCGGATCGGTGACGTTCTGCGAGGCGACCCCGCCGATCCCGGCCCGCAGGTGCACGCAGCGGGCCGCCACCGCGGGGCTGGACGAGCTGATCGCGATGCCGATCGCACCGGTGTCATCGCCGGCGAGGATCGAGAACGTCATGTCGGGATCACCGCGACGGCGTCGATCTCGACCAGCCACTCCGGGCGGGCCAGGGCGGAGACCACCACGCCCGTGGAGACCGGGTGGACGCCCTTCGTCCAGCGGCCGACGGTCCGGTAGACGGGTTCCCGGTACCGCGGGTCGACCAGGTAGATCACGATCTTGACCAGGTGTTCCATCCGGCCGCCGGCCTCGTCGAGCAGCGTGGCGATGTTCCGCATCGCCTGCTCGGCCTGCGCCTCGACGTCGCCCACGCCGACCGACTCGCTGGTGTCGAGGTCCTGGCCGATCTGCCCCCGCAGGTACACCGTGTTCCCGGCGACCACGGCCTGGCAGAGGTCGTTGTCGAGGTTCTGCTCCGGGTAGGTGTCACGGGTGTTGAACGGCCGGATCCGGGTGTGTCCACCGGCGACGACTGGCGGCGCCACCCGGCGCGTACCCGCGGCGAGCGGCCCGTCGCCGGTGCCGTGGGCGAGGTAGCCGCGCTGGGTCGCGATGTGGTCGGCCACATACCTGGCGTCGTGCCAGACCCCCCAGATGAAGCTCGATCCGCGCCGGGACAGCCACGGCAGTCCCAGGAAGTAGACGCCCGGCTCGGACGACACGCCGCGCCGGTGCTTCGGCCTGCCGTTCTCGCCGAACGCGTCGACGTCGAGCCAGCTGTAGTCGGTGGCGAAGCCGGTCGCCCAGATGATCGAGGTGACGCCGGCGCCGGCGAGGTCGAGCTCGAGCAGCGGGTCGGTCACGCATTCCGGGTCGGGCCCGAAAACGCGGGCCTCCGGTTCCTCGGGAAGGGCGAGGCCGTTCCGCGCGACGTAGGCATCGGCTTCGTCGAGCAGCGACAGGTAGCCGGCGTCACCGTTGACGATGTTCTCGCCGAGGTCCGGCAGGAACCGCAGTCTGCCGTCGTCGAACGAAGCGGTCCGGCCCACGAGGTGGACGCCGCCGGCGGCCAGGGCCCGGAAGTCGACAGTGTGGCCGCCGTACGCACCACTGACGGCGATGGTGACGTGCTCCGCGCCCTGGGGCGGGGTCTGCGCGTCCCATTTCCCGAGGACCCCGAGCCACCAGCAGAAGTCACGCCCGCGATAGCTGCGCGGCGGCCGGTCGTGCGGGCCGACCGAGAGGTACACACGCCGGCCCGACTGCCGGAGCTCCTCGGCGATCTGCACCCCCGACGACCCGGCTCCGACCACGAGGACGGCACCGCCGGGCAGCTGCTCCGGGTTGCGGTAGGCGCTGGAGTGGATCTGCAGCGGTACCGCACCGCCGGGGACTATCGGCGGAACGACGGGCCGCTGGAACGGTCCGGTCGCGGCGACGATGAAGCGCGCGTCGACGGTCCCGTCCGAGGTCTCCACGCGGAATCCGGGCCGGCCGGCGTTCCTGCGCACCGACGTCACCTCGACACCGCACCGGATCGGCGCGCCGATCTTCTCCGCGTACGCGACGAAGTAGTCCGCGACCTGTTCCTTGGAGGCGAAGGCGTCGGGGTCGACGTCGACGAACTCCAGACCCGGAAAGCGATCGTGCCAGGCAGGTCCGTTCGCCACCAGGGAGTCCCACCGCTGCGAGCGCCAGCGCTCGGCGATGCGATGCCGCTCCAGGACGAGGTGCGGCACGCCGAGGTTCCCCAGATGCTCGCTCATCGCCAGGCCGGCCTGACCCGCGCCGACGACGAGCACGTCGATCTCGTGACTCATCGGTAGTTGATCCAGGTGGTCTTGAGGGCGGTGAACTTGTCCAGGGCGTGCGGCGACAGGTCGCGGCCGAAGCCGGACTGGCCGAACCCGCCGAACGGGGTGGTGACGTCGAGCGCGTCCACGGTGTTGACCGAGACCGTCCCGGCGCGCAGCCGGCCGGCGACCCGGTGCGCGCGGGAGAGCCGGTCCGTCCAGACCGAGGCGGCCAGCCCGTAGACCGAGTCGTTCGCCAGGCCGACCGCCTCGTCCTCGGTGTCGAAGGCCTGCACGGCCAGCACCGGGCCGAAGACCTCCTCGCGGGCGAGCCGGCTGTGCGGCGCGATGTCGTCGAAGACCGCCGGCGCGAGGAAGGCGGCGGTGGGCGCGCCGGGGACCGGGCCGCCGGGCAGGACGGTACGGCCCTCGCGGCGGCCGATGCCGACGTACTCGAGGATCCGGGCCGCCTGGGCCTCGCTGACCACCGGGCCCATCGTGGTGTCCGGGTCGAGCGGGTCGCCGGCCCGGATCCGGCCGGCCCGCTCGGCCACCTTCGCCAGCAGCGCCTCGCGGATCGGCCGCTCGACCAGCAGCCGGGAGTTGGCCGAGCAGACCTGGCCGGCGTTGGTGAAGATGCCGAAGCACACCCCGTCCGCCACGGCGTCCAGGTCGGCCGCGTCGGCGAACACGACGTTGGCGCTCTTGCCGCCGCACTCCAGCCAGACCTGCTTCATGTTCGACTCACCGGCGTAGCGCAGGAACAGCTTGCCCACCGGCGTCGAGCCGGTGAACGTCACCGCGTCCACGTCCGGGTGCAGCCCGAGGGCGCGGCCGGCGACCGGCCCCTCGCCGGGGACCACGTTGAGCACCCCGGCCGGCAGCCCGGCCTGGACCGCCAGCTCGGCCAGGCGCAGCGCGGACAGCGGCGACTCCTCGGCCGGCTTGAGGACCACCGAGTTCCCGGCGGCCAGGGCCGGGGCGACCTTCCAGATCGCCAGCTCGAGCGGGTAGTTCCACGGCACCACGGCGGCCACCACCCCGAGCGGCTCGCGGCTGACCAGCGCCAGGTCGCCATGGCCGGTCGGGGCGATTTCCCCGTACGCCTTGTCGACCGTCTCGGCGTACCACTGGAGGATCGCCGCGGACCCGGGGACGTCGACGCCGGACGTATCGGTGATCAGCTTGCCGGCGTCGAGGCTGTCGAGCAACGCCAGCTCGTCGGCATGGTCGCGGATGAGCCCCGCCAGCCGCAGCAGGACGGTCTTGCGGTGCGCCGGGGTGGCACCCGCCCACCGCCCGTCGGCGACGGCCCGCCGGGCGGCGGCCACCGCCCGGTCCACGTCCTCGGCGTCGCAGGCGGCCACCTCGGCCAGCACCGCGCCGGTGGCCGGGTTCACGGTCGGCGCCCGGCTCCCGCCGGCCGCCGGCACCGGCTCGCCGTCGATGAAGGCGTCCGTGCGCGGCTCGACGGTACGGGCCAGGTCGTGCCAGTAGGTCGAAGTCTGTGCGTCCAAGGCGTCTCTCCTGCGCTGAGGGATTGCGAGTACTATCCGCCCTGGTCACGCCATCGGACAAACATAAGTAATCGTTCCTATGCATCTGATTCCTTGATGCAGGGCGCACCCTTCTCGTGGACGAAGCGCCGCCCTCGTGGTCCGCCGGGGTGGTCCCCCGTGTGTCCTGTCGGGGCGGATTCGCGTCGCGCCTGGCAGATGCTGCCGTCTCAGGGGCTCTGGGTCGCGGCTCGGCCGGCCGCATCGTCTCAACCATCTCGAGCTCACTCTGCGCACCCGCGGCCAGCAGCCGTTGTCCCCTCGAATCGCGCCCGGTTGATGGCGTTGACGAGGTGGTCCGGCCGCACGGGGTGCGTCATGGCGTCAACCGGAGGTTGACCGGTCAAGTCCGGGGTAGTGACGGTGTCAGGATGTCGAGCGCCGGCCTGGCCGGCATCGTCAACGCTTCCGGCCGCCGGTCGCTGTCGGGCTGCGGAATCGTTATATGCACCGGCGTTGTCTTCGAGATGGCCGTTAGCCCCGTCCGATATATTCGTCGACCGGAATGGGTTTCAGAACCGCGCGCGACACGATCGAAAAATGGCATGATCAACACTGATCCGAGGCGAGACAAACCCCTGTCGTCCGCGAGATAATCATCGCATGCGGCAATTGCAGTTCTTCACGACGGCCGAACTGGCAAAAATGCGTGACCGGACCAAATCGCGTAGCTATTCTCCCGCCGGCGACGAGTTCCGCCGCATCCACGAACGGCACCGCGCCTGGGGACTGAAGCGCCGCCACGCCGAGCGCCTGCGTCAGATACAGGCCGCCCGCGCCAGTGCTGCCTTGACGGCGGCGAGCACCAGCACAAAACACGACCGTGCCGCGCAGCCGGCGTCGGCGCCCGCAGCGCCGGTCCCGGCAGCGGGTCCCCCACCCAGGGTTGAACCAGCCATGCCGCCCCCGGCCCCAGCTGCGAGCACGAGAGCGGAACGCGGGCACGATCGGGCCGCACCGCGAGTCTCAGCGCCCGCAGCCTCGGTCCAGGCCGCGGATCCCCTGCCCAGGACCGCGCAGGCCCGGAACCATGCCACCGCGAACGCAGTGAAACGGGGGCGCGATCGGGCCGCAAAGCCGGTCTCGGCGCCTGCAGAGAGCCCGGCAGCGGATCCCCACCCGGAACCGCACCGGCACCCCGGACCAGCCGCAAAAGGCCTGGGCCCGTGCCGCTCCAGCGGCAAGCAGAAACCGAACCGGGCACGACCACGCCGCACAGCCAGTCCCGGAGGCCGCAACCCCTGGTCCCGGCAGCAGATTCTCACCGGGACAGCACCAGAGCTGGACCGGCCGCAGGCCAGAGCCACCGCTCCAGCGACAGAGCACGAATCTGGAATACGGGCAGGACCGGGCCGCACACCCGGTACGGGCGCCGCAGCCCGTCCCGGCAGCAAATCCCACCCGGGGACGGCACCGCCCCGGACCAGCCGCCCATGCCGGGCCCGAGCCACCGCGACAGCAACAAGAGCCAGACCTTTCGACTCCTGGGTCGGCCGACCTGGAGCGGCGGCCGCGCCTGGGGAGGGCCGGAAACGGGACGCCAACCACAGCCACCGACCGGCACCGGCCACGGCCGCACACGAGCCCCGACCGGTGTCGAACGTCATTCCCCGGGGCGCTCAGAGGACCAGCGAGAAACACTCACCCGCTCCGCCTGCCACAGCAGTCCAGGGCCGCCAACTCGCCGCCATCTCGGGCAGTGACAAACCATTCCCATGCGCCTGGAGGAATCACCAATCGGTGCACCTACCAGATCAGCGGGCCACTGAAATCGGACCTCGACGGAAATGGCGCACCTGAGCCCATTCCCCGTGGACCGGGAAGCCGGGAACGGTCCGGCCGGGCTGAGCCGCTCTGACATCACAAACGGTGCGGCCGGCCGTCTCGGAAAGCGTCACCCCGATAGGCCGCCTGCGCCATGCCCACGAACGCCCGGGCGCGGTGGGTCAGGCGTACGCCGCGCATCCACGCCACGATGATCTCCAGCGGTTCCACCTCGTCGCGCAGGCGCAGTGCTACGACTGGGCGGCCGTCGTACGTGGCGTCGCCGGCTGGGCGCTGGTTGAGCAGCGCGTACCCACGCCCGTGCGCGACCAGCGCCCGCACGGTCTCGAAGCCGGTGGTGCGGTGGCGAACGGTCGGCCTGATGCCGGTGCGCGCCACCAGCGCCTCGAAGTAGGCGCCGCTGTGCGGCAGGTCCAGCAGGATCATCGGTTCGACCGCGAGTTCGGCGAGCGCGACCTCGCCGCGGCCGGCCAGGCGATGGTCCGCGGCGACGATGGCGTACGGCGGGGAGGCGTCGATGACCCGGCGGTCGAGGTCGTCGCCGAGGTCGTAGCCGTACATCACCGCCACTTCGCATTCGCCGGCGCGCAACGCCCGCCGCAGCGCGGCGTGCTCGGCCTCCAGCACGTCGACGCGGACCTGGGGATACGCCGTCTCGTACCGGGTGAGCAGGCCGGGCAGCCGGAACGGTGCCAGGGTCGAGAAGCAGCCCACGGTGAGGTCGCCGACGAGCCCCTGCCCGGCGACGCGCGCCGACTCCGCCAGCTCGATCGAGTGGGCCAGGAAGCTGCGCAGTTCGCGGTGGAACGCCTGGCCGGCGGCGGTCAGCGTCAGGCCGCGGGCGTGGTGGCGCAGCAGCAGTTGGACGCGCAGTTCCTTCTCCAACTGCGCGACGGCGGTGGACACCGCGGACTGCGAGACCCGCAGCTCCTTGGCGGCCGCGGTCATGCTGCCCAGCTCCGCGGCCGCCGCGAAGTACCGCAGCTGAAGGAAGGTGAAGGCGGGATCTGCCATGTGCTCAGCCCTTCGCGGCCCGGAGGGCGACGCCCGTGGCGAGTGAGAGGTAGGCGAGGATGTTCGCCCGGGCGCGCTCCGCGGAGACATGCGCATTGCGACCCACCAGGTGCAACCCGTACGCGTCCTCGAGCGCGACCGCGTTCGCGGCGACCGCGTCGACCGCGGCCGGATCCAGCACGAACACGCCCCGCTCCCGGCCGCCGGCGAGTACCCGCTGGTAGAGCGACACCTCCCGGTCGTACAGGGCGGTCATCAGCGCCGCGTGCACCCGGCTGCGCGCCGCGTGGACGTGCAGCTCGTAGAGCACCCGGCTGAGCTGGTCGTCGGCGGCCGGCACCCCGGCCCGGACCAGGCCGATCAACTGGGCCACGGGATCGGTCACCGCCTCGATGACGCGAAGCCGGGCCCAGTAGAACCGGTCGAGCGCGTCCTGGTGGACGTCGGCCAGCAGGTCGTCGGACTCGCGGTAGTAGTAGCTGACGGCGCCCGGCGAGAGCCCGGCCTCCCGCGCGACGTCCTTCATCCGCAGACCGGCCAGGCCGCGCGCCACGATGGCGCGCTGCGCCGCGGCGACGATCTCACCGCGGCGCGCCGTCTGCTCCTTCGGCCTGGCCATGCTCTCTCTCCTGCTTCATGAGATGTCGCGCGGCATTACTGATGCAGCGCATCGAAAAATAGCATCCGTAGATTTCCCAGGTCGAGGCTCGGTTGTGGCAGCGTAGACGGCGATAGTTGGTGGTGTACCGCAAAGAATGGGAAGGAGGCACAGCATGACGCATCCGCTGGACCGGCTCACCGCGGCGGAGATCGACCTCAACCACGCGATCCTGACCGAGCACGGCCTGGTCGGACCGGCCACCCGGTTCGCCCTGGTGCTGCTCGCCGAGCCGCCGAAATCGGAGGTGCTGGCCTGGACTCCCGGCCGGCCGTGGGATCGCCAGGTCAGCACGGTCCTGCTGGACCGGGAGACGGGCGATGTCCGCGAGGTGCTGACCTCGCTCACCACCGGGTCCGTGGTGAGCGAGCGGGTGGTCGACGTCCGTGCCGAGGGCCAGCCGCCGATCCTCGGTGAGGAGTTCGCCCTCGTCGAGGAGATCCTTTGGGGACACGACGGGTGGAACGCGGCAATGGCGCGGCGCGGGCTGACCGAGCCCCGGCGGGTACGGATCTCCGCGTTGAGCGCCGGCGTCTTCGAGATCCCCGGCGAACAGGGCCGGCGGCTGGTCCGGTGCCTGGGGTTCCTCCAGCTCGGCGACGACGACAACGCCTGGGCCCACCCGATCGACGGCGTGGTGGCGTACGTGGACCTGATCAGCCGGGACGTCGTCCGCGTGATCGACGACGCGGTCCTCCCGGTGCCCACCGGCGCCGCCGACTTCCACCTGCCGGCACCGGCCCGGACCACGCAGCGGCCGATCCACATCACGCAGCCCGAAGGCCCCGGCTTCACCGTCGACGGCGACGTCGTCACCTGGGAGAAATGGCGGTTCCGGATCGGCTTCGACCAGGTCGAGGGCCTCACCCTGCACCAGATCGGCTTCGCCGACGGCGGCCGGCTCCGGCCGATCGTCTACCGCGCCTCGGTGGCCGAGATGGTCGTGCCGTACGGCGACCCGTCACCGGTGCGCTTCTGGCAGAACTACTTCGACGCCGGCGAGTACTCGCTCGGCAAGGAGGCGAACGCGCTCACCCTGGGCTGCGACTGCCTCGGCGAGATCCACTACTTCGACGCGGTGATCGCCGACGACGACGGCCGGCCGCGCCGGCTGCCCAACGCGATCTGCCTGCACGAGGAGGACCACGGCCTGCTCTGGAAGCACACCGACATGTACAACGGATCCTCGTCCGTGCGCCGCCAGCGCCGGCTGGTGATCTCCTTCTTCATCACCGTCGGCAACTACGACTACGGCTTCTACTGGTACCTGTACCTGGACGGCACGATCGAGCTGGAGTGCAAGGCGACCGGCGTGGTGTTCGCCTCGGCCTACCCGGCCACGTACGGACCGGACTACCCCTGGGCCGGCGAGATCGCCCCGGGCGTCGGCGCCCCGTACCACCAGCACCTGTTCTCCGCGCGCCTGGACATGATGATCGACGGGGTCGGCAACGCGGTCGACGAGGTGGACGCCTGCCGGGTACCGGTCTCCGAGCGGAACCCGTACGGCAACGCCTTCACCCGGCGCGCCACCCGGCTGCGGCGCGAATCCGACGGTGCCCGGCTCGCCGCCGGCGCGGTGGGCCGGACCTGGCACATCGTCAACCCTTCGGTACGCAACGGGCTGGGCCGGCCGGTCGGGTACGCCCTGCACCCCGAGGGCCGGCCGACGCTGCTCGCCGACGACACGTCGTCCATCGCGCGCCGGGCCGCGTTCACGACCCGCCATCTGTGGGTGACCGCTCAGGACGACGCCCAGCGCTATCCCGCCGGCCGGTTCGTCAACCAGAACCCGGGTCTCACCGGCATCGACGCCTGGATCAAGGCCGATCGGGACATCGACGGGACGGACATCGTCGTCTGGCACACGTTCGGGCTCACGCACTTTCCGCGACCCGAGGACTGGCCGATCATGCCGGTGGACTACACCGGCTTCGTGTTGAAGCCGGCGGGCTTCTTCGACCGCAATCCGGCCCTGGACACCCCACCGCCGCAGGCGCACGGGACCACCTCGGGCGAGAGCGGCAGCTGCTGCCGCGGCGACGGGTGATCCGGACGGCAACTCGACACCCGGCAGGTCTTCTCTGCTGGGCCGCGCCTCGTTACCCTCCTGGATTCGTACCGCGAAACGCAGTCAATTCCCGATGTCACCTGGTTGGACAACAATGCACCGTCGGACTGGGCACGCCGCGTTGGCGGCTGTGCTCCTGTGCGCGCTGACCGCCGCGTGTGACACGGCGCCGCCTGCCGAGCGCGCCGGTGCCGTATTCATGCCCGGCGAGGGCGAGGCGCAGACCGCGACGGCTCTGCCGCAGGCGGCGACGACGGTGGTGGCCGGGACGACGGCCGCCCGGTTGGCCTTGGCCACCAGCCGGGCGCTCTACCGGCGGGCATCGGCCGCCGTCCTGGTGGCCGAGGACGACCGAGTCGGCCTTCCCGTAGCCGGCTCCGCAGCCGTCAAGCTCGGTGTGCCGCTGCTGGTCACGCCGAAGGCCGCGGCGGCAGCCGAGGCCGGCGAGCTGCGCGCCGAACTCGACCGTCTCGACGTCCGGACCGTCGTGCCGGTGGGGACATCGGCGACCAAGTGGGCACGCGCCGGCGCCGATTCCCGGGCCGTCGCCACCGCGGAGACGCTTCCTGAGGTGCGCAGCGCCGCCCCGCTCACCGACCTGCTCGTCCTGGTGCGCAACCAGTCCGCCGTCCGGGCGGCCACCGCCACGGCGCGGGCGAGCGGCGCCCGGGTGTTGGTGACCTCCGGAGCCGACCCCAGGACCGACACCAAAGCGATCAAGTATCTCGCCGGCCGGCCGGTGACCCATGTCCTCGCCATCGGCAGCACGTTCGGACCGGCCGAGCGCCTGCGGTACCGGATCGACACGGCGGCGACGGGGGTCCAGCTTCCCGGTGGCGGACAGGTGCTCTTCCCGGGCCGGCGGATGATCGCCCTGTACGGCCACCCGGGCGACGCCGTCCTCGGCTCGCTCGGCGAGCAGCCCGTCGACGCGGCGATCGCCCGGGCTCGCCGGGTCGCCGCGAGCTACCGGCCGCTGATCAAGGAACCGGTGGTGCCCGCGTTCGAGATCATCGCCACGGTGGCGTCCGGCTCGGCCGGGCCGGACGGGGACTTCTCCAGCGAGTCACCCGTCGCCCGCCTGCGGCCGTGGGTCGACGCGGCCCGGCGGGCCGGCGTCTACGTGATGCTGGACCTGCAGCCCGGGCACACCGACTTTCTCACCCAGGCCCGGCGGTACGCCGAACTCCTCGCCGAACCGCACGTGGGGCTGGCGCTGGACCCGGAATGGCGGCTCAAGCCCGGCCAGAAGCACATGGTGAACATCGGCTCGGTCAGCGCCGCGGAGATCAACCAGACGGCCGACTGGCTGGCCGCCCTCACCCGCGAGCACCGGCTGCCACAGAAGATCCTGATGATCCATCAGTTCCGGCTGGACATGATCGCCGGCCGCTCGGGCGTCCGCACCGACCACGACGAACTGGGGATCGTCATCCACGTCGACGGATTCGGTACCGCCGGGCAGAAGTTCGACACGTGGAACGCCCTGCACGCCAACGCCCCCCGCGGCGTCCGGTGGGGATGGAAGAACTTCTACGACGAGGACCAACCCACCTTCACTCCGCAACGAACCGTCGCCGTCAAGCCGTCACCGGTCTTCATCTCGTACCAGTGAACCGGTTCCGGCCGGCCCGGCGGCGAGCGTCAGTAGCGGAACCGGTACACCAACTGCTGCAGGTGGGACGACATGCGAGCCAGCTCGCTGACCGCCTGCCGGGTCTGGCCCACGCCCTCGCTGGCGACCTGGGCCGCCGTGGCGACGCCGGAGATGTTCCCGGCGATGTCACCGGACGCGGCCGCCGCCTGCGCCACGTTGCGGCCCATCTCGGCCGTGGTGGCGGTCTGCTCTTCCACGGCACCCGCGATCGTGACCTGGAAGTCGCTGATCTGCTGGATCACCGCGGCGATCTCGGCGATCGCGGCCACGGCGCCGGCCGTGTCGGTCTGGATCGCCTCGACGCGGCGCGAGATGTCGTCGGTGGCTCGGGCCGTCTCCTGAGCCAGGTCCTTGACCTCGCTGGCCACCACGGCGAAGCCCTTGCCGGCCTCACCCGCCCGGGCCGCCTCGATGGTGGCGTTGAGGGCGAGCAGATTGGTCTGCTCGGCGATCGACGTGATCACCTTGATGACGTCGCCGATCTCCCGGCTGGAGTCGCCCAGCTTGGTCACCGTCAGGTTGGTCGCCCTGGTGACCTCGACCGCGGAGGACGCCACCCGCGCCGCCTCGGTGGCGTTGCCGGCGATCTCCTTGATCGAGGCGGCCATCTCCTCCGAGCCCGCCGCCATGGTCTGCACGTTGGTCGACACCACGTCCGCCGTGCTGGAGACCACCCGCGCCTGCGCCGCCGACTCATCCGCGGAGGCGGCGATCTGCGCGGCGGTGGAGGACATCTCCTCGGTGGCCGCCGACAGCGAGGCCGACGACTGGTCGATGGTGCTCACCAGTTCCCGCAGGTTGAGGATCGCGGTGTCGAGCGCCGCCCCCATGCGGCCGAGTTCGTCGGCGGAGCCGACCTGCGCGGTGGCGGTCAGGTCGCCGTCGCGTAGCCGCTCCAGCGTGCCGCTGACCAGCCGCACCGCCCGGACGATCCGGCGCGACACCAGCCAGCCGAGCAGCAGCGCCAGGATCGACGCCACCGACATGATCGTGATCAACGTCCGGCGGGTGTCCACGGCCGCCTCGGTGGCGGCCGCGACCCGCGCGTCGGTCTCCGCGCCCACGGTGGCGACCAGCGCGTCCAGGCTGGCCTGCACCTGCTTGGAGACGGGCTTCACGGTGCCGGAGCGCAGCGCGACGAAGTCGGCCATCTTCCCGGTCCGGGCCAGGTCCAGCAACTTGCCCCCGACGACCGTGTGATAGCTCTGCCAATGCTCTTCGAAGCTGTTCAGCTGCGCGACGGCCGGGCCGGCCGCCGGCAGCATCGCGCGCAGCGCCTGCGCCGTCGCCCGGACATTCTTGACGTCGGCCAGGTACGCCAGATGCTCCGGGCCGGAGTCGGACGTGCCCAGCGTCTCGTCGGCCAGCGCGTCCAGCCGGGTCTGCAGGAACGCCCGGCGCAGCGTCTCGGTCTGCCGCACGACGGCCAGTCCCTGATCCCGGATCGCCACCGTCTCCGCCTTGACATGCTCCACCCGCGCGATGCCGACGACGCCCACGGCCACCGCCGCGCTCACCCCGACCAGGACCGCCGCAGCGACCTTGGCCGTGATCGGCCGGTCGTCGACGAAGGCGGCGAGCCTTCCGGCCTGCTTGCGTTCCGCAACCATGTCTGTCCATGCCCCCGAAGACGTGATCAACCTTGCCTCTGCTTGTCAATCGACAGCTCAGGCACGCGGCTGAGGGCCTTGCCGGGATGCGTCTGACGTCTGAGACCGGGCTCACCGCGGGTGCGGAAGCACCGTACGCAGCGTCGATGACGGCGGGGCGCCGTATCGGCGCTGGTAGGCGGCGGCGAAGCGGCCCAGATGCAGGAAGCCCCAGTGGTGGGCGGCCTCGGCCACCGTCGAGGCACGGCCGTCCCGCAGGTCCTCGTGGACGCGGGCGAGCCGGACGTGCCGGACGTAGCTCATCGGGCTGGCGCCGATGTGGCGGCGGAAGCTCTCCTGCAGGGTGCGCACGCTGACGCCGGTGAGCTGGGCGAGGGTGGCGGGGGTGTGCGGGTACCCGGGGTCGGCGTGGATGGCGTCCAAGGCGTGCTTGACATGGCGAGGATGGCATGGGGCGGCCGGGCGGTCCAGGGCCTCCCGGTAGTTGTGATCACCGGCCTTGAGCAGCCCGGACAACAGGGCCTCGGTCAGCGGACCGGCGACCACCGGCTGATGGATCAGACTGTCGGCGTCCCGCAGCGCGCCGCTGAACATCCGGAACAGTTCCAACCAGGTGCGGCCCGGTCCGGTCAGCTCCAGGGTGGGTGCGAGGTGGATCGGACCGCGGATCGGATGGTCGAGCAGGCCCTCCAGGTGCGCCTCGAGAGCGGCCCGGTCGATCGTGAGCAGCTGCACCCGGCTCGGGACCCAGACCTGGGTGAGCAACGGTCCGGCGCCGGGCTGGTGGACGACCGCACGGGTCGGGCTGCTGACCACTCGCGTGCCGTGCTGCTCCAGCAGGACCGCGCCGACGGTGGCGAGCCCGACGCCGTACGACGGATAGGTGCTGTGCACGACCAGTGCCGGTACGCGGGTGTGCTCCAGCATCTTCACGGGCCCCAGGCCCATCCAGCGGGCGGTGAAGTCGATGACCACGGGACCGCCGGCGGAGGGACTGACCGAGGCCCGGACGCCCACCTGGTCGGCGTAGAAGGCCTGAACCTCCTCCACGTCGCGGGAACGGAACGAGCGCCATCGAACACTGTCGACCACTGCGCCCCCTGACATGCGCTGTCAACGGATGGCAATGGTACGTCAACACTGTGTTACCGGAACGGGATGCTCACCGCCTTTCGCATCGATCGGTCTAATCTCGGAGCATGACCGACAACAGCGGCTCCGGTGCCCGGATACGGCAGTTGCGTCTGGTCGTCGAGGCGGCCGACTACGACGAGGCGGTGGCGTTCTACCGCGACGTGCTGGGGCTTGCGGAGGAGGAAGCGTACGAGGGAGACGGGGGCGCCCGCGTGATGATCCTCGGCGCCGGGCGGGCCACGCTGGAGATCGCCAATCCGGCACAGAAGCGCATGATCGACGACGTCGAGGTCGGGCGCCAGGTGGCGCCGCGGCTCCGCGTCGCGTTCGAGGTCGAGGACACGGCGGCGCGGACGCGGGAGGCGACGGCCGCCGGTGCGACCGAGCTGGCACCGCCGACGCTGACACCGTGGCGTTCGCTCAACTCCCGGCTGGAGGCTCCCGCCGGGCTGCAGATCACCTTGTTCCAGGAGCTGGACCGGTCGAGGTAGTCGTCCCGGCCTCCGGGGGTGTCCGCCCTCACGGCATAATCGTCCTGGTCCGAGCGCTGTACCCACCGGTAGCACCAACCACGACGGGAGCGGCAATGCACCGGCATCGGGTCGTCGTCATCGGGGCCGGCTTCGGCGGACTCTTCGCGATCAAGGCACTGCGCAACGCCCCGGTCGACATCACCTTGATCAACGGGACGGCGTACCACCTCTTCCAGCCGCTTCTCTACCAGGTCGCCACGGGCATCCTCTCCGAGGGGGAGATCGCCCCGCCGATCCGCGAGGTGCTCAAGCGCCAGGAGAACGTCGACGTCCGCCTGGGCTGGGCCGAGCATGTGGACGTCGAGGCCAGGACCGTCTCGGTGGCGGGCCCGGGAATCCGGTACACGGTCGGGTACGACACGCTGATCGTGGCGGCCGGCGCGTCGCAGTCGTACTTCGGCAACGACCAGTTCGCCGACCACGCACCGGGCATGAAGAACATCGACGACGCGCTCGAGCTGCGCGCCCGCATCTTCGGCGCGTTCGAGGTGGCCGACCTGCAGACCGACCCGGAGGCGGTGGAGCGCTGGCTCACCTTCGTGGTGGTCGGCGCCGGCCCGACCGGCACCGAGATGGCCGGCCAGATCGCCGAGCTCGCCCACCGCAACCTGCCGGGGCAGTACCAGCACATCGACCCGCGCCGGGCGCGGATCATCCTGGTCGACGCGCTCGGCGCGGTGCTCAACACGTTCGGCGACCACCTGTCCACCCGGGCCCTGCGCCAACTGCACCTGCTCGGCGTCGAGGTGGAGCTGAACACCAAGGTGGTGGGCCTCGACGCGACCGGCATCGAGGTCGAGTCCGAGCGCGGCCGCCAGCGCATCCCGGCGATGACGAAGGTGTGGGCGGCCGGCGTGTCCGCGCCACCGCTGGCCCGCCACCTCGCCGAGGCCACCGGGGCCAAGACCGACCGGGCCGGACGCCTGTTCGTGGAGCGGGACCTGACCGTGCCCGGCCACCCGGAGATCTTCGTGCTCGGCGACATGATGAACCTCGCCGACGAGCGCGGCGAGACGCTGCCCGGCGTGGCCCAGGTCGCCATCCAGGGCGGCCGGTACGCCGCCGGCCAGATCCGGCGCCGGCTCGCCGGCAAACCTCCGGCCGAGCCGTTCCGGTACCTCGACAAGGGCAGCCTCGCGACCGTCTCGCGGTTCTCCGCGGTGGCCAGCATCGGCCGGCTGCGCCTGTCCGGCTTCCCGGCCTGGGTGATCTGGGTGGCGGTACACCTGTTCTACCTGGTGGGCTTCAAGAACCGGGTCACCGCGGTGCTGCACTGGGCGGTGAGCTTCCTGGGCCGGGGCCGGTCCGAGCGGGTGGCCACGGTACAGCAGGCGTTCGCCCGGCGGGCGATCCGCGAGTACGGCGACCCGTTCGAGCGGGCCCGCGAGGAGGTGGCGGAGGAGGGCCACCGGTAGAGACGGGGACTCAGCCGGCCGGCGGATCGCCCGGGACGATCCGGTCCTCGAGCGATGCCCGCAGCCGCCGGCCGAGCGAGCGGTACGGCTCGGGCCGGGGCGGCAGCGGCTGGTCGACCCCGAACGGGTCGGCCAGCGCCCGCTCGATCGCCTCGCGCAGCCGGTCCTGTTCCCCGGCGTGGTGCCGGTACCAGGCCACCGACCAGATCCGGTGCAGCTTCCAGCCCAGTGCGCGCAGCTCCTGGTCGCGCAGCCGCTCGCGGTCCCGGACCGCGGGTATCCCCCGGTATCCGGGGCCGTCGCACTCGATGCCCAGCGCGTACGCCTCGTCGTCACGGTCCGGGTGCAGCACCGCCAGGTCGATCCGGTGCCCGGCCGCGGCCACGCCGCGGCGTACCCGGAATCCCCAGCCGGTGACGGCGGCCAGCACGTCCTCCTCGAGCCGGCCGGCGCCGCCGCCGGCCCCGGCGTCGTCGTCCCGGCTGAGCGCGGCCGCGCCGCGTTCCAGGAACTCCAGGAACGCCTTGAGGTGGCGGACACTCTCGTTGCCCATGTCCGCGACGTCGCTGGACCGGATCGACGACACCACCTCGAGCCGCTGCCGGGCCCGGGTGGTCGCGACGTTCAGCCGGCGCCACCCCTTCGGCCGGTTGAGCGCCCCGAAGCTCGTACTGATCTTGTCGTTCTCGTCGTAACCGAAGCCGATCGACAGGATCACCACGTCCCGGACGTCGCCCTGCCACGCCTCCATGCTCTTCACGAAGAACCCGCCGAGCCGATCGTCGTCGGAGAGGACGTGCTCGAGCTCGGGCCGTTCGGCCAGCGCGGTGCGGACCGCCTCGTCGATCGCGTCCGCCTGGGGCACCGACAGGGCGACCACGCCGAGCGACCGGCCCGGCCGGGTGTCGTAGTGGTGCAGCACCAGCTCGGCGACCGCGTCGGCCTCCCGCGGGTTGTCGCCGGCGTCGCGCCGGTACACCCCGTCGACCAGGAACAGCTCGGCGCCGTGGTCCATCTCGCCCGGGTACGCGCGGGGCAGGCTCACCAGCCGTCCGCCGTAGTAGGCGTGGTTGGCGAAGGCGAACAGCGCCTCGTGCCGGCTGCGGTGGTGCCAGGCGAGCCGGAGCACCGGGAACGTCTCCCGGGCCAGGTCCAGGACGGACGCGAAGTCGGCGACGTCGTCCTCGGCGCGGTCGTAGTACGAGGTCGGCGGCAGCTGGCGGTCGTCGCCCGCGACGATCAGGGCGGCTCCGCGGTAGACGCAGTTGAGCGCCTCGGCGGGCGTCACCTGCGACGCCTCGTCGATGACGACCACGTCGAACTCGATCTCCGGGGGCAGCAGCCGGCTCACCGCGAACGGCGACATGAGCAGGCACGGCTTGAGCGCCTGCACGGCGTGCCGGGCCTGGGCGATCAGATCCCGTACGGCGAGGTGCCCGGCCCGCTTGTTGCCCTCCCGGCGGATGAGCTCGGGTTCGCCGGTCGCCGACGGGGACGGGCGGCGCGCCTCCACCGCGTACGCGATGTCGGCCAGCGCCGCCGCGCTGAGCTCGTGGTCCAGCAGCCGGTACGCCTCGGCCAGGTGGGTCCGGTCCTCGGCGGCGAGCGGCTGCAGGCGGCCGTCGTCGCGGATCACCCCGTCCGCCCACGCCCGCAGAAGGGCCCCTTCGAGCACCGGCCAGATCCGCTCCGGGCCGATCTCCAGGTCGGCGCAGAACGCGAGGGCGTCGTCCAGCCCGTAGTCGACGAGCACCGCCCGCGCGTCCAGGTGGTCGAACCAGGCCTGCTGGCCCGACGGGTCGTGCAGCAGCTCGACGAGCAGGTCGCGGGCGGTGTCGTAGTCTCCCAGCCGCCGCTCGAACTCGTCGTGCCGGGCCGGCCCGAACGCGCCGAGCACCCGGGCGCGGGCCTGCTCCCAGCCGGCGACCGCGGCGGCCAGTCCGTCGCTCGGCCGGGCGTCGAGCAGCGCGTGCACCTGGGCCTCGGTGAGCGGGGCGTCGGCGCCGGTGAGCAGCCGGCGGGCGGTCGCCGTCCAGGAGACGATCTCGTTGAGCTCCGCGTCGTCGGTCTCCGTACCGCGGTAGACCGAGCCGAGCACGGCCGCGTGCGTGGCGGCGTCGGCCCGGATGGCGGCCTCGGCGTCGACCGCGGCCTGGCGCTGCTGGGCGATGTCGACGGCCTCGCCGAGGGTCAGGTCGCGGCCGGTCGGCCCGCTGTACGCCCGGACCATCTCGGCCGCCGTGGTCAGCGGCGCGACGTGCGCCCGCAGCCAGGAGATCGCGTCCTGCACCGCGCCGTCGGCCAGCTCCGGCCGCGGCGCGCGGGCCGGCGGCGGCCGCAGGGTGCCGCGGAACCGGGCGAACTCGTCCCGGGCCTCGCCGACGATGCGCAGCAGTGCGCTGTTCGGCCGGGGCGCGCAGGCGTGCACGACGACGGCGGCCAGCGCCTCGGCCGGGGTCTCGCGCAGCACGTCGTCCGCGGTGTGCAGGGCCTCCTGGATGGCGGCGAAGTCGGTGTCCAGCCCGTTCCAGTGCCGCCCGAGGATGGCGGCGTGCTCCTCCTCGGCGGCGGCCAGTTCCTCGATCGCCTGCTTCCAGGCGGCGGCGTCCTCCACGTTCGCGACGGCGTCGGCCGGCCTCACGTCCGGCAGCGCGGCGTCGGCCGCCGCCTTGCGCTCCTTGCGGTACGGCCGCAGCAGGCGGCGCGGGCCCCGAAGGTTGGTGAGCCGGTCGGCGATCTCCTCGATCGGCTCGTCGAGCACCTCCTCGGGGAAGTGCCGGCGAGCCTGCTCCTCGGCCGCCCGGACCGCCTCGACGGCGCGGCGCAGCACCCGGACCGCGGCGTGCGCGGCGGCCACCCCTCCGGTCTCGAACCACCCCGGCTCGGGCTTGTGCTCGCGGGAGATCAGATCGGCGATGGTGGTCACCCGGGCCGAGTCCGGGAAGGTGACCACGTTCGGCAGGCCGAGCCGGGCGGTGACCCGGTCGAGGCTCTCCTGTCGGCTCTCCAGCCGGTCCGCCGCCTCGGTGAAGCGGTTGGCGAGGTGCTCCGCCTGCGCGGCGGTGAGCGGGCGCAGGTCCACCGCCTCCGGGCGCAGCCCGGACAGGTCGGGAAAGCCGGTCAGCTCGGCGGCCGAGGGCAGCTGGGCCCACGGGATCCCGCTGTAGCGCAGCGCCGCCAGGTGCCGGGTGAGGTCGTCCGCGGCCTGCTCCACCGGCCGCAGGCCCGGGATGGTCAGCCACTCTTCGTTGATCTTGGCTGGTTGCCGCACCGCGTGCTCGGCGAGCGCCGCGAGCGCCGGCGCCCCGGCAGGCTCGTGCAGGTCGAACGCGTCGGCGAGGCCGGAGTTCGCGATGACGGTCTCGGCCAGCCTGCCCAGCGCGGTCAGCGCCTGCCGCAGCGGGCCCTCCAGCGGCTCCCGATCGATCGCTTCCCGCCACACGTAGGTGTCGCTGCGCACCCGGCCGAGGCGGGTGACCGCCTCGCGGATCCGGTCGAGGGACTCCGGGGTCAGCTCCGCGGGCGGCGGATCGGGCACCGGCGCGGCGGGCACGTCGCGCAGCGCGGCACAGGTCCCGAGGACCTCGTACAGGCTGCGGCCGAGCGGCTCCCCGGCGCGGGTCATCGCCCCCGCGGCGGGGGCGCGGGGCCCGCGGCGCGCCCCGGGCCCGCGGCGGGCGAGCCGGGCCCCC
>Ga0081539_10000988_pt1 | contig 52904 bp, 56 predicted proteins | sample TabmetS4T2R2_FD_71023 | JGI IMG/M metagenome (GOLD analysis project Ga0081539, IMG submission 71023) | Tabebuia heterophylla rhizosphere microbial communities from the University of Puerto Rico - S4T2R2 | ecosystem: Host-associated > Plants > Roots > Rhizosphere ... | reverse complement strand
GGAGATCCTGGCCGAGACCTACGGCCTGATCGTCTACCAAGAGCAGATCATGTTCATCGCCCAGAAGGTCGCGGGCTATTCCATGGGACAGGCGGACGTGCTCCGCAAGGCCATGGGTAAGAAGAAGCAGGAGGTGCTGGACGCCGAGTTCGAGCGCTTCCAGGCCGGCATGAAGGCCAGCGACCTGCGCCCCGGCGGCTTCTCGGACGCGGCGATCAAGGCGCTGTGGGACACGATCCTCCCGTTCGCGGGCTACGCGTTCAACAAGTCACACGCGGCCGCCTATGGCCTGGTGTCGTACTGGACCGCGTACCTGAAGGCCAACTACCCGGCCGAGTACATGGCCGCCCTGCTGACGTCGGTGGCGGACAACAAGGACAAGTCCGCGGTGTACCTGTCCGAGTGCCGCCGCGCAGGCATCAAGGTCCTTCCCCCGGACGTCAACGAGTCGGGCCTCCGCTTCGCCGCCGTCGGCACGGATATCCGCTTCGGCCTGGGCGCCGTCCGCAACGTGGGCGCGAACGTAGTCGAGTCGATCATCAAGACCCGCGAGGCGAAGGGCGCCTACACCAGCTTCACCGACTTCCTGGACAAGTCGGAACTGGTTGTTTGCAACAAGCGAGTCATCGAGTCCCTGGTCAAAGCGGGCGCCTTCGACTCCCTGAACCACACCAGGCTGTCGCTGGTACAGGCCCACGAGGAAGCGGTGGAGGCGGTAGTAGGCCTCAAGCGCCAGGAGGCCATGGGCCAGTTCGACCTGTTCGGCTTCGGCGACGACGAGGCCTCAGCCCCATCCAGCGACTCAAGCCCCCTGGCCCACCTGAAGTTCACCGAAGAGGAATGGCCTCGCAAGCAGCTGCTGGCCTACGAACGAGAAATGCTGGGCCTGTACGTCTCAGCCCACCCGCTTGACGGCGCCGAACGCCTACTCCGCAAACACGCCCCCAAACCAATCGCCGAAATCCTGGCCGACCCACCCAAGGAAGGCGAGCTCGTCCTCTCCGGAATGATCTCCGCCATGGAACGCCGCGTGAACAAACAAGGCGAACCCTGGTGCATCTGCACAATCGAGGACCTGGACGCGTCCATCGAGGTCCTGTTCTTCGCCAAGAGCTACTCAGTCCTGTCCCAGGACCTGGTGGAAGACGCCGCGGTAGCCGTCAAGGGCCGAGTAAACTGGCGCGAGGACAAGATGTCCGTCTTCGGCTCAGGCCTGATCCCCCTGGAGTTCTCCGAAGCAGACCTGTCAGCCGCCGCCGAGGAGGGCGAGACCCCTTTCGTCCTCCTGTGCAACCCGATCAAACTGAACGACGAGGTAGTAGGGGAACTGAAGAACACCCTGACCGCCCACCGCGGTGACACCCCAGTCCACCTGAAGTTCGCCCACAAGGAAAACGGCGTAACCCTGGCCCTGGACGACTACCCGATCAAGGTAACTCCTGCCTTCCTGGGCGAGATCAAGGCAATCCCCGGGGTGACTGTGGACGCCTGAGTCCTGACCTTCGGGCCGAGGTGGTCCGGGTCCGGTGACTTGAGGTCCCGGGGGCCGGGGGAGGGGGCCGGGGTGCGGTGGGGGAGTTGGCCATGTTGGTGGCTTGGCAACGGCCGGTTGGCCGAAGCCGCAGGCCTACTTGCCTCAACTTCGCCACGTTAACTTCGACTACCTCAGCTTCGTCCGCTCCAGCCTCGCGCACTTCAGCCTCGCGCACGGTGGCTTCATCCACTCCAGCCTTGCGCGCTCGGTTTCACCCACTTCGATCTCGCGCGCACAGCTTCGCTACCTAGCTTCGTGCACTTCTGCGTCGTGCATGGTGGCTTCATCCACTTCAGCCTTGCGCGCTCGGCTTCTCCCACCTCGATCTCGCGCGCCCAGCCTTGCTACCCAGCTTCGCGCACTTCAGCCTCGTGCACGGCGGCTTCATCCACTCCAGTCCTCGCGCGCCCCGGCTCTCCCACCTCACCCATCCCAACTTCGCGCGCCCAGTCTCACCCCACCTCAGCGTCGCACGCCCAGCTTCGCGCGCCCAGCCTCGCCCACCTCGGCTTCACCCATCCCAGCCTCGCCAACTTCTGGCTCCTCGTCCCCGCGCCGTCCCCGCTGTCTCCTTCCCCATCTGTTCCCGGCCTCCCACCCCGCTCCCAGTTCGCCTCCTCTCCTCCATCCCGGGCCCCCTCCCACCTGCCTCCACCACCGTGACTTTGCCGCCCCCCTGTGGTTGGGTTTTGTCCAACCACAGATCGGGACGGAGTGTCGTATGTGGACCAGGAAGTTGGCAGTGCTCATCACCGCCACCACGCTTGGCGGGTTCCTCTCCGCCCCAGTCGCGGACGCTCACGCGCGTGGGCTGCCGCTCGGCCCGCGTGACCTGCCCGAGTCCCGCGCCACCGAGACGCTCCAGCCCGGCGTCACCCTGACCACCATCATCCGCGGCGCGCCCGACCCCGCCGATGTCTGGACCGTCGAGGTCGCAATCCCTGGCGGGGGTGGCGGGCCGGATCCGGACGCGCCGCCCACCGCCATCGCCGCACGCGAGCCTGCTGATCGGCTTGCCGACGCGTTGCGCGCCACCGGGTTCGAGTCGCGGGTTGAGGATGTCGTCACCCCGCGGTTGGCCGACTTTGCCGGCGGCTCGCTTGGCTTCCGGGTCCGGGTCGGCAACCACCCCACCAAAGCCGCTGCCGACGTCCAGCTTCGCGCCGTGCGGGCCGCCGGGTTCACCGCGTCCACCGTTTTCACCGGGTGGGACGGTGCCTCCACCGACCGTGGCCCCTGGGTCGTGCGGGTGTTGACCATCGACCCCCGCACCTTCCGTGGCACCCTCGTCGGCGACTACGGGCCCGACCTCGAACGGCGCGAGACCACCAGTGCCCTCGCCGCCTCGCGTGGGGCTACCGCGGCCGTCAACGCCGGCTTCTTCGTCTTGGATCCGGCCGCTGGGGCGCCGGGTGATCCGGCCGGTGTCGGTGTCTACGACGGTCGCCTGCTCAGTGAGGCCGTGAACGGCCGTCCCTCCTTCGTGTTCAGCGCGGGCGGGCGGGCGACGGTTACCCGCACCACCTGGCGTGGCACCGTCGGCCCGCTTCCGGCGGACGGGATCAACCGCGTTCCCGGTCTGGTCCGCAACTGCGGTGGGCTCGGCGACGCCCCGACCGACCGGCCCCTGCACGACACCACCTGCACCGACCCCGACGAGCTGGTCGTCTTCACCGCCGAGTACGGCGCGTCGACCCCCGCCGGCCCCGGCGTGGAGGCGATCATCGACGGCCACGACCGGGTCGTGGCCGTTCGCGCGCCGCGGGGTGGGCCGCTCCCGGCCGGCACGCGGTCGGTCCAGGCCACCGGCGCCCGGGTCGCCGAACTGACGAACCTGGCTCAACCAGGCCGAAAGCTGCCCATCACGAGCCACCTCACCGGTGCCCGGGCCGACTACGTCATCAACGGCGGCCCGGAGCTGGTCCGTGACGGCCGCCAGCACGCCACCCCGAACCGCGACGGCATGGTGCGCCCCCACGACCCCAGCTTCTACTACGGCTGGGTGGCCAAGCGAAACCCACGCACCATCGCGGGTGTTGACCGGCAGGGCCGCGTCCTACTGGCCACAGTGGACGGCCGGGCGACCACGAGCCTCGGGCTGTCCATCGCCGAGGCGGCCGCGGTCGCGCAGGCGTTGGGCATGCGTGACGCGCTCAACCTCGACGGCGGTGGCTCCACCACCATGGTCGCCGGTGGCACGGTGATCAACACCCCGTCGGACGCGGCCGGCGAGCGCCCCGTCGGCGACGCGATCCTCGTGTTGCCCTGACTCAGTTGCTGACCGAGACCGCGGCGCGGATCGCCGACGGGTCGGTCAGGCAGCGCAGTACGCAGTCGGCCAGGTCCGCCCGCGACACCTGCATGCCGCCGCGCACGTTGCGGTTCACCTCCGTCCGGTAGGTGCCCGTGCGCCGCCCGTTCGTCAGGCGCGGCGGCCGCAGGATCGTCCAGTCGAGCCCGCTCGCCGCGACGAGCTCCTCCATGCGGCGCATGTCGGCGAAGCCGTGTCGCAGCGCGCCGCGCAGGATCGGCTTGACGAGTGCCCTGGTCAGCGGCCCGTCCCCGTCGGTGTGCATGCCGCTGTTGCTCACGCATACCAGCCGCCGGACCCCCGCCGCCCGCATGGCCGCGATGATGCTCGTCGTCGTGTCCGCCTGCACGGTCGTCGGACCGCGGCCGCGGGGGCCGATCGCGGTCAGCACGGCATCCCGCCCAGCGACGGCCGGGACGAGCTGATCCGCGACCGCGATGTCGGCCGTGACCACCGTCAGGTGCGGCCGCGGCGCGACCCCGTCGGGGGAGCGGACCACGGCGGTGACGTCGTGACCGGCCGAACATGCCTGGTCAACGAGCTCCCGGCCGGTCCCGCCGGTCGCGCCGAAGATCGTGAGTATCATGGGTACCTCCATCGGTTAGTGAGTGCTCACTAACCGATATAGTGGGTGAGCACTCACTAACTTGTCAACTCGGAGGCCACGTGAGCACACGCGACCGGATGCTCGACGCCGCTGCGCACGTGATGCGCACCCGCGGCCTGGCGGGCGCGACCACCAAGGAGATCGCGAAGGCGGCCGGCTACTCGGAAGCCGCGCTGTACAAGCACTTCCGCGACAAGACGGACCTGTTCCTGGCGGTCCTGAGCGAGCGGATCCCGAGCCCACTGGCACCCCTGCTGGCCACCCTCGACAGGCGAGCCGGCGAAGGCGACCTCGCGGCGACCCTCACGGAGGTGGCCCGCGCCGCGATCACCTTCTACCGCCACGGTTTCCCCATGGCGGCCTCCCTGTTCGCCGACCCGAAGCTCCTGTCCGCCTACCGCGACGCCCTACGCGCCCGCGACGCCGGCCCGCAGCACGTCACCCGGGCGGTGGCCGCCTACCTTGCGGCGGAACAAAAGCACGGCCGCGTCAAACCGGACACCGACCCCCAAGCGGCCGCGGCGCTCCTCATCGGGGCGTGCCTGCAACACGCCTTCCTGGGCCACTTCACCGACCAGCCAAGCGATGACGACAAGGTGGCAACCACCCTGGTCCGCGCCCTTACCACCGGCCTCTAGTCGAAGTCGGCGCCAGCCTGAACGGCCTGCTCGACGTTCTGCTGGAACGACGCCGCGTCATTGCCCCGCGGAAATGGCACGTCCGGCACGTCCACCCCGAGAAACCCGCACAACGGCGCCCACCCCTGCTCGACCTCGTACGCGAGCAACCGCTCCGCAGGCGCCCCAACCCGCACGGATTCGTTGTGCCGCTGGAAAACCGCGATCGTCTCGGCCTCACCGAGATCACGGCGGAACCCGCGCCCGGCCATCGCCGCCGACAGGGACGTCAACGCGTCGACGAGCCCGTCCCCACCCACCGCCGCGAGCCGACCGACCCGGGATTCCCTGTCCTGACTGAGGATCGTGGCCCGCGCACTCCGATACCACCGCGCCGGCTCGCGAACGGTGAGGACCACCTTGGCCCGCGGGAAGCACTCGACCAACTCCCGCCACAGCAGGCAGCCGGGGAAGTCAACCGTCGCCCGGTACCCGGCGAGCAGGTCGGGTAGGCGCGCCGCGTCACCGTTCAACGCGGCCGCCCATCCCGCCGCACTGGCAGGCTGCTTGAGCACCTCACTCATGTGGTGGCACGGCCCGACCCCCAGCAGCTCCAACGCCCGCTTCAACGAAGCCGTCCCGGTCCGCCCAAACCCGGCCCCGATGACCTCAACCATCGGCACCCCTTCCACCCAACGACACCCCGGCGAATCCCGTCCCCTGCACGAAAGTCCCTTTCGTGCAGGCCAGGGGGACCCCCGGTTTCAACGCTACCAGCGAGCACCGACAATTCCGTCCGGCAACGGCTCGGCACGGCTGTCCGTGCCGCCGGCACCGGCCGTCAGCTCGCGCGGAACGTGCGCCGGTACGTCACGGTGGGTACTCGGGTTGAAGCCGGGCTCACCACCATGTCGATGCATGGCCCGAACCTGTCAGGTGATGACCTCCGGGCCACTGGCCGGACCCGGAGATCACCGCCAGAATCGGCCGCATGACGAAGACGATGCGGGCGATCAGCGTCCAGCGGGCCGGTGGCCCGGAGGTGTTGACCGAGGTGGAGCTGCCGAAACCCGAGCCGGGCCCGGTCGAGATCCTGGTGCGCGTGCACGCGGCGGGTGTCAACCCCACGGACTGGAAGGGGCGGGCCCGCGGCCACGCCTTCACCACCCCGCCCCCGTACGTCCCGGGCTACGACGTCTCCGGCGTGGTCGAGGCGGTCGGCCCGGGCGTGCTGATGTACCAGCCGGGGGACGAGGTGTTCGGCATGCCCCTGTTCCCGAAGCCGCCGGGTGCCTACGCCGAGTACGTCGTCGCGCCGCCCCGGCACTTCGCGCGCAAGCCGGCAGGCCTGGACCACACGACGGCCGCCGGCCTGCCGCTGGCCGGGCTCACCGCCTGGCAGTCCCTCGTGGACCACGCGAACGTCCAACCCGGACAGCGTGTGCTCGTCCACGCGGCCGCGGGCGGCGTCGGCCACCTCGCCGTGCAGATCGCGAAGGCACGTGGCGCGTACGTGATCGGCACGGCGAGTGCCGCGAAGCACGACTTCGTGCGTGGCCTCGGCGCCGACGAGATGATCGACTACCGCACCGAGGACTTCACCGAGAAGACCGGCGACCTGGACATCGTGATCGACACCATCGGCGGCGACTACGGCCCGAAGTCCCGTGCCGTGCTGCGCCCGGGCGGCATCCACGTCGTACTGGCGAACGCGGCGGACGACACCTTCCTGCTGGTCGAGCCCGACCACGCGGGCATGCTCGCCCTCGTCGACCTGGTGGAGACGGGGCGGCTGACCGTCACCGTGGACTCGGTCTTCCCCCTGGGAGACGCGGCGAAGGCACACGAACGCGGCGAGACCGGCACCGCGACGGGCAAGATCGTCCTGACAGTCGTCGGGAACACCGGGGAATAGGTTCGCGCCGGGCCGGGAAGAAGGGGCGTGCGAACAGCCTCCAACACACCTTCGACCCGGCCGCCGGGCACCGACCCGCCGGCGGACCCCACCGACGCCGTGCTGCTCGCCGGGACGCGGACGGACTTCGGCGCGATCTTCGACCGGCACGCCGCGGAGATCTACCGGTACTGCGCCCGGCGCGTCGGCACCGAGTCCGTGGACGACGCGGTGGCCGACACCTTCGCCATCGCCTACGAGCGCCGCGGCCGGTTCGACCCGTCCCGGCCCAGCGCCCTGCCCTGGCTGTACGGCATCGCCACCAACGTCCTGCGCCGGTACCGGACCGCCGAAGCCCGGTACCGCAAGCTGGTCCGGCTCGGCGGCGAGACACCCGCGGAGGGCGCGGCCGACCGCGCCGTCGCCCGCGTGGACGCCGACACCGCCGTCCGGGCCCTGGCCGGCGAGCTCGACCGGATCTCCCGCCGCCAGCGCGACGTGCTCTACCTGTACGCCGCCGGTCTGACCTACGCCGACATCGCGACCGCGCTCGACATCCCCATGGGCACGGTCATGTCCCGGTTGAACAGGGCGCGAACGCGGCTGCGTGCCGCCCTCCTCGAACTGGGCATCACCGACCTGGAGGGCCCGGCATGACCGAGCACGACGTCGTCGACACCGCGCTGCGCCACTACCACCGCGCCGGACCCCAGCCGGAACCCACCGACCTGGCCGCGATCCGCCAGCAGGTGCTGGCCAGGACGGCGCGGCGCAGGCCCACCCGCCTGCGCGGGGCGGCGGTGGCCGCCGCTGCCTCGGTGGTCGTGGCCGCCGCCACGGTCACCCTGTGGCCGGACGGCACACCAACCGGCACGACCGCGCACCCGACTGGCACGACCACGCACCCGACCAGCACGACCACGAACCAGGTCGGCACCGAGGCGATCACCAGGGCCGACAGCGCCTCCGCCACCATGGACCTGGTCGTCCAGCGGGTCGCCAACGCCGAGCCACTCAACCTCCGCCAGGGCGGCTTCCTCCACACCGTGCAACGCGCCGCCTCCGTGCAGTCCGCAGCCGGTCCGGACGGTCCCGCCTACTACGTCACCGAGGACGTGACCGAGCGCTGGAGCGCACTCGACGAGGGCACCACGCCCAAGCTGATCAGAACGACCCGCGGCCTGAACGCGCACCCGCTCACCCCGGCGGACGCCGAGAAGCTCGCCAGGTACGGCACGGACTACACCAAGGTCAGCACGTACACGTTTGACCCGGCGGCGCCCAACCCGAAGCTGGGAGGTCCGCCGCCCGAGCCCGGCCTGGCCAACCCCACACCCGCCTACCTGGCGTCGCTGCCCACCGACCCCGACCAGCTGATGGCGGTACTGCGGGCCGCGGTGGGCGAGGAGGGGCCGAACGGCGACCGGCAGGTCTTCAAGGCGGGCGTCACGCTGGCCACCACGGCCGACGCGCTGCTCTCACCCGAGCTGCGGGCGGCCCTCTACCAGGCGATCGCCACGGTGCCGGGCGTGGAACGGATACCCGGCCAGGTCGACCTCGCTGGTCGCGCCGGCGTGGCGATCGCCCACTCCTACCACGGGAAGCGCACCGAGATCGTCATCGACCCGGCCACCTCCCGGACGATCGGCTTCCGCATGGTGACGCTGACCGCCCAGGACGGCATCCCGCCGGGCACCGTCATCTACTCCACCACCACGAACCAGAAGGTCGTCGAACACCTGGGGGACAAGTGATCACCAATGTCGTGGTGGCCGCGGCACTGGCCGTGGCGCCGGCGGTCCCGAGCTGGGAGATCGTCCCGCTCCCACCGGACCCGGGGAACCTGGTGGCGACGACGGCACTGTCCGCGAACGACATCTGGACCGCGGGCTTCACCCTCAGCCAGCGGATCGTCGACGGCCGCCCCGTGGTCACCTTCCAACCGCAGGTGCGGCACTGGAACGGTAGGACATGGTCGCCGGTGCCGACCCCACCGCTGCCCGACGGCCGGACCGGCCGCCTGAACGCGATCGCCGCCTCGGCCCGCGACCAGGTCTGGGCCGTGGGCGACTCGTGGGGCACGGACGGGACCAGGTCGCTGATCGAGCGCTGGGACGGCACGGCCTGGACCCACGTGCCCGCCGACGACCTGCCCGGTGTCAACCAGAACCTGTACGGCGTGGCGGCCATCAGCCCAGCGGACGCGTGGGCGGTCGGCTCCACCGCCGACGTCGAGCACACCGGGCCGATGGCACAGCACTGGGACGGGGTGCGCTGGACGCGCGTGCCCCTCCCGGCCGACCTGGGCGACGCCGGTCTGTCCGCGGTCGCGGCCGGCGGCCCGTCCGACGTGTGGGCGGCCGGTTACTCCATGGCCGGTGAGCTCGTGGAGCCACTCGTCCTGCGCTGGGACGGCGTCGCCTGGCACCGGGTCGCCCTGCCGTCCACCACCGAACTGGGGCTGGCGAGGCTGACCGCCATCACCGTGTCCCACGGGCAGGTCTGGGCCGGGGGCGAGTCGACCGTCGGCGGCGCGTTCAACCGCAAGCCCCTGGCGGTCCACGTCACCGCCCGAGGCGCCGCGATCGAGCGAACCCCCGACGAACGAGGACAGCTCAACGCGGTGACCACCGTGGGCCGCGACGTGTGGGCGGTCGGCTACCGGTACGACGAGGAGGGCGAACCGCACGCGTACGCGTTACGCCGAGCCCCCGGCGGCCAGTGGTCGCGAGCGGCCGCCCCGGAAGCCCCCGGCGCCACGCTGTCCAGCATCACCGCGGTGCCGAACACCAGGACGCTGTGGACCACCGGTGCGATGGACGGCCCGGACGGCCCCACCCCGCTGATCGCGAGGTTCCCGTGACCGCTCACCCCGCAGAGGCCGCCGCCAGCACCCCGTCGGTGATCAACGCCAGGTCGTCCGGCGAGGTGACGTACGGCGGCATCGTGTAGATCAGGTCCCGGAACGGCCGCAGCCACACCCCCGCGTCGACCGCCGCGGACGTGGCTGCGGCCATGTCCACGTCGTGGTCCAGCTGCACGACCCCGATCCCGCCCAGCACCCGGACGTCCCGCACCCCGGGCAGGGTCCGCGCCGGCTCGAGCCCGGTGACCAGGCCGGCCTCCAGCCGCTTGACCGCCCCCTGCCAGTCCTGCGACAGCAGCAGCTCGATCGACGCGCACGCCACCGCCGAGGACAGGGGGTTGCCCATGAACGTCGGTCCGTGCGCCAGCACCGGCACCGAGCCCCGGGAGATCCCGTCCGCCACCCGCGGCGTGCACAGCGTCGCCCCCATCGACAGGTAGCCGCCGGTCAGGGCCTTGCCGACGCACATGATGTCCGGCGCGACGGAGGCCTGGTCCGCGGCGAAGAGCGTCCCGGTCCGGCCGAACCCGGTGGCGATCTCGTCGAAGATCAGCAGCACGTCGTGCGCCAGCGTCAGCTCCCGCAGCACGTGCAGGTAGCGGGGGTCGTGGAACCGCATCCCGCCGGCCCCCTGGACCACGGGCTCGACGATGACGGCGGCCAGCTCGTCGGCGTGCCCCTCGACGAGCGCCGCGAGGTGCGCCACGTAGTCGTGCTCGAACGCGGCGGGTGGCGGGGAGGCGAACACCTGCGCCGGCAGCACCCCCTGCCACAGGCTGTGCATCCCGCCGTCCGGGTCGCAGACGCTCATCGGGTGGAACGTGTCCCCGTGGTAGCCGCCCCGCCAGGTCAGGAGCCGCCGCTTCTCCGGCCGGTCGAGGGAGCGCCAGTACTGCAGGGCCATCTTGACCGCGACCTCGACCGACACCGACCCGGAGTCGCACAGGAACACGTGCTCCAGGCCGGCGGGCGTGATCTCGACCAGCTTCGTGGCCAGCCGCACGGCCGGCTCGTGGGTGAGCCCGCCGAACATGACGTGGCTCATCCGCCCGGCCTGGTCCGCCAGCGCCTGGTCCAGCACCGGGTGCCGGTACCCGTGGATGGCCGCCCACCAGGACGACATCCCGTCCACCAGCTCCCGCCCGTCGGCGAGCCGCAGCCGCACCCCGGCCGCGGACTCCACCACGAGCGGGTCGACGGTGCCGGGCATGGGCCCGTAGGGATGCCAGACGTGTGCGCGGTCGAGTGCGATGAGATCCACGCGGGGGAGGCTAACCCTCAGCGGCAGCCCGAACGGCCGCGCCGCCGCCGGTGGGCCGACAGCGTGGTGGCCAGCTCCCCGTCCGTCGGCTCGACGAGGACGGTGCCGTCCGGCGTGACGACCACGGGGATGTTGGGGCGCCCGCCCGCGATCTCCGCCGCCCGTGCCCGCAGCTCCGGGTCGGCGTCGGTGTCGAACTCGACGTAGGGGACGTTGTGCCGGCGCAGCCACGACTTGGTCCGCCGGCAGTCGCCGCACCAGTCCGCGCCGAACAGCTGGGTGCGGTCCGCCGCAGACCCCCCTTGGTCCAGGATCACGCGTCAGACCCTAACCGAGACCAGGGCGGCTTGGGTTGCGGCAAACGGGTGGGACTAATCTGACCGCCCGTGAGTTTGATGGTGCTCACGGGTACCGGAACGGGCGTCGGCAAGACGGTCGTCGCTGCCGCGGTAGCCGCGCTCGCGCTCCACCAACGCCGCAGCGTGGCGGTGCTCAAACCGGCGCAGACGGGACTCCAACCGGGTGAGCCCGGCGACATCGACGAGGTGACCCGCCTCGCCGGCGACGACGTCACGACCTGGGAGCTGGCCCGCTTCCCCGACCCGCTCGCCCCGGCCACGGCCGCGCGGCGGGCCGGCATCATGCCCGTGACCCCCAAGCAGGCCGCCGCTGCCACCGTCGAGCTGTCCCGCGGCCACGACCTGGTGCTCGTCGAGGGCGCCGGCGGGCTCCTGGTGCGGATGGACGACCACGGCGGCACCCTCGCCGACGTCGCCTGGTCGGCGGCCGCGCCGGTGCTGATCGTCGCCAACGCCGGCCTGGGGACGCTCAACGAGACCGCGCTGACCGCCGAGGCCCTGCGCCGCCGGGGGATCGAGTGCGCCGGCGTGGTGGTCGGCTCCTGGCCGGCCGAACCCGACCTCGCCGCCCGCTGCAACCTCGACGACCTGCCGGTCGTGGCCGGCGCCCCGCTGGTCGGCGCCATCCCGGCCGGTGCGGGCACCCTGAGCCGGCCGAAGTTCCTCGACATGGCCATCCACTCGCTCGACCCGTCCCTCGGCGGCGAGTTCGACGCGAGCGGTTTCGCCGCGGAGCACGCCGCCTAGAAGAGCGGTCGCGTGCGTGACATACATCGCGTGTCCACTTGGGCCGCGTGCGGCAGACTGGGCCGGAAGCACCCGATCACGATGGAGGAACCGGTGACCGCAGCTGCCGAACGGACGGAAACAACGGAGGAGACCGACCCCCTCGCCGCCGCCCGGGAGCAGGTGCTCGAGCGTGGTGTGGGCCTGAACGAGGAGCAGCTCCTCGAGATCCTCCGCCTCGACGACGACCGGATCCCCGAGCTGCTGGCCCTGGCCCACGACGTGCGGATGCGCTGGTGCGGGCCCGAGGTCGAGGTCGAGGGCATCGTCAGCCTCAAGACCGGCGGCTGCCCGGAGGACTGCCACTTCTGCTCGCAGTCCGGCCAGTTCCCCTCGCCGGTGCGCTCGGCGTGGCTCGACATCCCCGGCCTGGTGAAGGCCGCGCGGGAGACCGCGGCCACCGGCGCGTCCGAGTTCTGCATCGTCGCCGCGGTGCGTGGCCCAGACAAGCGCCTGATGTCCCAGGTGCGGGACGGCATCAAGGCCATCCGCGAGGACGGCAACGACATCCAGATCGCCTGCTCGCTGGGCATGCTGACCCAGGCCCAGGTCGACGAGCTGGTCGAGATGGGCGTGCACCGGTACAACCACAACCTCGAGACCGCCCGCTCGCACTTCCCCAATGTGGTGACCACCCATTCGTGGGAGGAGCGGTGGGACACGCTGAGGATGGTGCACGCGGCGGGCATGGAGGTCTGCTGCGGCGGCATCATGGGCATGGGGGAGAGCGTCGAGCAGCGCGCGGAGTTCGCGGCGCAGCTGGCCGAGCTGGAGCCGCACGAGGTGCCGATGAACTTCCTCATCCCGCAGCCCGGCACCCCGTACGAGGACTACGAGATCGTCGAGGGCAAGGACGCGCTGCGCACGATCGCCGCGTTCCGGCTCGCGCTGCCGCGCACGATCCTGCGGTTCGCCGGCGGGCGCGAGCTGACCCTCGGTGACCTGGGCGCCGAGCAGGGCATGCTGGGCGGCATCAACGCGATCATCGTCGGCAACTACCTGACCAACCTCGGCCGGCCCGCGCAGCAGGACCTGGACATGCTGGCCGACCTGAAGATGCCGGTCAAAGCGCTGAGTGAGCACCTGTGAGCTTCTGCACCCACTGCGGTAAACCGTCCGGGGAAGGCGACCACGCCCGGTGCTCGGGCCCCCAGGCGGCACTGGACCCGCCACGCTTCTGTGCCGAGTGCGCCCGCCGCATGATCGTGCAGGTGACCCCGGCCGGGTGGACCGCGAGGTGCAGCCGCCACGGTGAGCGTTCGTCGGTCGACGCCGGGTATTAGGCTTTCTCGCTACAGGCCGTGTTCGCGGCTTGGGGATGAGTGGGAGGTCGGCGTGTCGGAACAACCGGTCGGGGAGCAGGCCGCGCCGTACCGGGAGCCCGAGTACCCGATCTTTCCCGCACCCGTGTGGCACCCACCCGCGGCGAAGGTGGTCGTCAAGCGGGACCTGCTGCCGGCGGTCAGCGTGCTGTCCACGGTCGCGCTGCTGGGCCTGGCCGTCGGCTGGCTGTGGTCCCGGCTGGCGCCGCCGCAACGCAAGGTCATCACCCAGGACGGCCAGGCGGCGTCGCTGACCGACGAGAGCTACCACCGCTTCGACGACCTGGTGATCTTCATGCTCCTCTGCGTGGCGGCGGGCATCGTGGCGGGCATCGCGGTCTGGTTCCTCCGCGAACGCCGCGGCCCGGTCATCATGCTGGCGGCCGTCGGCGGTGGCGCGCTGGGCGGCTGGCTCGCCACGTCGGTGGGCACGGCCTGGGCGGAAAGCCACTGGCCGGTGCCGACGAGCGTCAAGCCACTGGACATCGTCTCGGTGGCCCCAGTCCTCGAGTCGACCTGGGGCCTGATCCTGTGGCCCCTGATGACCGCCCTGACCTACGGCGTCCTCGCCGCGATGAACGGCATGGACGACCTGGGCCGCCGCCTGGGTTAATGTGCCGCCACCCCATCCAGGACACGTTGGTGACGGCGGTACTGGCCAGTCGTCGCGGGCATGAAATGGCGCCGGGTACTCGCTCATCCGCCCACCTGGGACCAGGTCAGTACAGGGACACTTGAGCGCACCAGCCCGCTCATTGAGGAACCGCACGCGATCAGCCAAGCCTACGGCGTGTCAGCGGCGCAGGTCGCGCTGATCTCCCGCACGTGCGCTTCGAGCGAAGCCCGGGCCGAGAAGACGCTCCGCAGGATAGTTGGCCGCGGGCGTGTGGCATCGAGTGTGATGAGCGCGGAACGCAGCGGTGCGGCCAGGCCGAATCGGACGACGTCCGAGGTGGTGCGGAGGTCGGCGAGTCGGAAGACCCACGCGCCGGCCGCGAGTACGACGGTGGCGACCAGTCCCTGGTAAAGGATCACCAGGCTCACGGCAAGTGCTGCGACAAAGGCGATGAAGCCGCCGAGGTACAGCAGTAGACCCACGGCGGCGCCAGCCTCGGACCTGGGCTTCATGCCGTCGGCGACGCCGTTCAATAGCTGTCCTGTGAATCGTGCCAACTTGTACACAACGTAGGCCAGACCTAAACCGAACACCAGCGGTAGTGCTGCCCAGGCACACAGCCCGAGCATCGGCGAAACGAGATTCTCCTGACGACGAACCCGTTGGCTGAGTAGTGCGCGCAGTTCGTCGACTGTCAACACTTCCAGTGCCACATGTGGCAGTGTCACAGCGTGGCAGCCGATGTCGGAGAACACGTTGTCGTAGCGACTGAGGAGAAGCGGGTAGCCGTCGTGGTTGGCGGTCGCCTCTATGCTGGCCAACAGTGGCTGGCAGCGCCACCACTCGTAGTTGTGGGGGGCCGTACCACCTATCGCTTTCAGCAGCGCGAGGTTGACCGGTTTGAGTACGACTGCCGGAAGTGCGACCGCCATGACGACGGCGACGATCCCGAGGATGGCGGGTCTGGCTTCGGGGACAACGCCCGCCACGCCGATGATGCTCACGACGGACACGCCGAGGACCACCGGAAACAGAAATAGCAGGGGCAATGAGATGTTTCGCGTGTGCATCAGGACTCCTTGTTCGTGGCGTCGTCGGTAGTGACGCGATACCAGGCTGTCCCATGCCGAGGAGGGGGATCAAACTTTCCGATCAATCCCGATCAGGCCTGGCATTGATGCATTAATCCCGGCCAAGACATCGAGGAGGAAGCGGCTGGTGTTATCCGACTTACCTGCTCCGGGTGGTGAACCCCCGAGGCCTGGGGAACCGCCTACGACCCGGGAGTTCGCCAGGCGACTGCGCGCGTTGCGCGCATGGGCGAAGGTGGGAGCGCGCGCCATGCCGAAACTGGTTGAGAAGGAAAGGCTTAGGCGTGGGGTTCCGCCCGCGGAGGCCAAAGTCGCCTATGGCACGCTGTACGGCCTCTTCGAGGAGGGCCGCAAGCGGTACAACGAGACGTTGCTGCTCGACGTCATCAGGGCGCTACTACGGCAGGCGCAGCCGCCACCTGCCACACTTGAGCGACAGGTTGGGGAGTGGCGCGACGCTTTCCAGCATGCCCGTGGGTACCTGCCCCATACAGCGGCGTACCCGGGGTTCCGTCTGGGCGTACTGAACACGAGCTGTCAGATCCTCGAGGGCGACGGCGAGCGGGCGATTGCAGAGGGTAATATCCGCGTACTCGTTGATCCGGTTGACGTGACGCTTCCGTCAGTGGTCAACGACCTGCGCGACAGGGTGATTCGCGATCAGTCCCGACTTCGTAAGGCTGGAAAGGAATATTATTGGCACGGCCCACGGTACGCGGTCGACGATTTCGTGGTAACACGCACGGGGCCGGACGAGGCGTCCGAGGTGGCCCTACATCTCAAACACTCGGACTACTTCACCTTCATTGCGACCCAACGGCTCGATGAGCCACTGCCGAACGGCGAGACGTTACGTAGTATGTACCTCGATGGTAAGGATCCGCGGAATGTGCCTACATTCATGCGCTCCAGTTTCGGGTTGAACGTCGCCGTCGTGACCGCTGACCGGTGGCTGGTCGTGTCACGGCGAAGCAGCAGGGTCGGTGTCGGCAAGAACATCTGGAACTCGTCCGCGAATGAGGGTTTGCACCGCGTGCTCGACTCTGTCGACGGTCGTCCACCGAACCTCTTCCGAGCCGCCGAACGTGGCGTCGAAGAGGAGCTCCGGCTCAGTCCAGCCGCATATGACCTCAGGCTTCTGGCGTTCGCCGTGGTGACGTCGCGTTCGCAATGGTGCTGTCTTTTCCTGGCAACACTGCATGACATGACCAGGCGGCAGTTCGAAGACAACCTTGGTCGAGGCGTTCAGGACGCTTGGGAGAACGAGGGGTTCGAGTTCGTCCGCTTCGAGCCAGGGCCCGTGGTTTCCTACATTCTGCGAGAAGACCGGCGCGACTCGTGGGCTCCTGCCGCTCCGGTGTTGTTCTTCCTGTCCTTGGTGAACGCCTATGGTCGGGAAGCGGTCGACCGGGTGGCCACCGCAGCGGGTTAGTTCTCGGCCGCCTGTTGGAGTGGTTCCACCGGGGGAGCGGGGACCGCGTGCAGGGTGGCCAGGATGCCGGCCTCCCGGCTGATCAGGCGGGTCACCAGGCGCAGCCGGTGCAGGGGGCGGGTCTCCTCCAGGATGTGTTGGCGATCTTCGAGCGGCAGCAGGCAGTCCGTCGCCAGTAGGTGGGCCAGGGCGGCCACGTCGACGTCCTCCGCCGGTTCGGTCCAGTCGCCCTGTTTCCACGCCGCCTGGCAGTACCGGCGGTAGGCCGACCGGGCCGCCGCCACCAGCGAGCCGACCGTGTCCGTCATCGCGCGTTGGCCCGGGATCCGCGCCGGCGTGTCCGGCAGCCACTCGACCGTGCCCATCAGGTACGGGGCCGCCACGCAGTCGAGCGCGAGCAGGCGGAACCGCTGCTCGCCGATCGTCACGATGTCGAACCGGCCGTCCGGCAGGCGGGACGCCTGGCGCAGCACCGCCGTGCACCCGATCGGGTGTAACTGGTCGAGTGATGTGACCTCCACACCCGCCGACGGGGCCAGTGCGACCACGCCGAACCGCTTCTCGGGCACCGTGCCCGTCATCAGGTCGACGGTCAGCTGCCGGTACCGCGGCTCGAAGACGTGCAACGGCAGCGGCACCCCGGGGAGCAGTACCGTTCGCAACGGGAACAGCGGTAGCGGTAATGGCACGGACCCAAGGCTAGGTCGCCGAGGCTCCTCTCGCTTGTTGCGGCGGGCGGAAGACCGCGAATGGGTCAGTCACGGAGATCCCTCGACGGGTGAATCGGAACAGCGCGGCCGGGCGACCACCAGCGCGTCCGGGTGGCGCTGTGTCACCGGTGGGCTCGAGTAGTCCGCGCCGGGACAGCACCCGCTGCAGGTTCGTCGCCGACACCCGGTACCCCAGCGCCGCCGAGTACAGCGACCGCAGCGCCGAGATCGTGAACACCGGCGGCGCGAGCGCGAAACCCAGGTTCGTGTACGACAGCTTCGCCCGCAGCCGGTCCCGCGCCCGCCGCACGATCGCCTCGTGGTCGAACGCGGTGCGGGGGAGCGCGTCCACCGGGTGCCACGCGGTGTCGGACGGCAGCGCCGGGTCGTTGTCGGACGGCACGAGCCCCAGGAACGCCGACGCGATCACCCGCCCGCCCGGCACCCGGTCCGGCGCGCTGAACACGGCCAGCTGCTCGACGTGCGCCAGCTGCCGCACGTCGACCTTCTCCTCCAGCTGGCGGCGGATGGACGTCTCGACGTCCTCGGTCGCGCCGAGTCGCCCGCCGGGCAGTGACCACCGGTGTGCGTGCGGTTCCTGAGCGCGCTCCCAGAGCAGGACCTGGAGTGATCCCGCTCGCACCTGGAGCACCGCGGCCAGCACTTCGTGGTCGGCCACGGTTAACACGGTGGTAGCATTGGGCATGTTTTCGATCCTAAGGCGAAAACCTCTGGAGAGGAAACCGGACAAGCGGACCGTAGCCCAGGGAGGGATAGATGGCCGCGACCTTGACCGAAGACTTAACGCCGTATTCAGGGGTTGATCCCGACGCGGCGTGGCGTGACGAGGTGCGCCGGCTCGCGCGGGAACGCGACGCCGTCCTGCTCGCGCACAACTACCAGCTGCCTGAGATCCAGGACATCGCCGACCACACCGGCGACTCCCTCGCGCTGAGCCGCATCGCCGCCGCCAGCGACGCGTCCACGATCATCTTCTGCGGCGTCCACTTCATGGCCGAGACCGCGAAGATCCTGAGCCCGGACAAGACCGTGCTCATCCCCGACGCCCGCGCCGGCTGTTCCCTCGCCGACTCCATCGACGCCGCGCAGCTGCGCGCGTGGAAGGCCGAGCACCCGGGTGCCGTCGTCGTCTCCTACGTGAACACCACGGCCGAGGTGAAGGCCGAGACCGACATCTGCTGCACGTCCTCCAACGCCGTCGACGTGGTCCGCTCGATCCCTGCCGACCGCGAGGTGCTCTTCCTGCCCGACCAGTTCCTCGGCGCACACGTCAAGCGCGAGACCGGCCGCGAGAACCTGCACGTCTGGGCGGGCGAGTGCCACGTGCACGCCGGCATCAACGGGCCCGAGCTGGCCGCCCGCGCCGCCGCGAACCCGGACGCCGACCTGTTCGTGCACCCCGAGTGCGGCTGCGCGACCTCCGCGCTCTACCTGGCCGGCGAGGGCGTGGTCCCGAAGGACCAGGTCAAGATCCTGTCGACCGGCGACATGGTCACCGAGGCCCGCGCCACCAAGGCGAACACGGTGCTGGTCGCGACCGAGGTCGGCATGCTGCACCAGCTGCGCCGCGCCGCCCCGGAGATCGACTTCCGCGCCGTGAACGACCGCGCGTCCTGCCGGTACATGAAGATGATCACGCCGGCCGCGCTGCTGCGGTCGCTGCGTGAGGGCCGCGACGAGGTGCACGTGGACGCCGAGACGGCCGCCCGTGCCCGCGGCGCCGTGCAGCGGATGATCGAGATCGGCAAGCCCGGCGGTGGCGAGTGACCGCCGCCCCGTGCTGGGAGGCGCATGCCGACCTCGTTGTCGTCGGCACCGGCGTCGCCGGACTGACCGCCGCGCTGCGGGCGCGTGAGCTGGGCCTGCGGGTCCTGGTCGTCACCAAGGAGGCCGCCGACGGCGGCAACACCCGCTGGGCGCAGGGCGGCGTCGCGGTCGTGCTCGGCGACGTCGAGGGCGACTCGATCGCCCGGCACGTCGACGACACGCTGGTCGCGGGCGTGGGCCTGTGCGACCCGGTGGCGACCTCCCGGATCATCGGCGCCGGCCCGGCGGCGGTGCGGCGGCTTCGGGAACGGGGCGCGGAGTTCGACGCCGACGGTGACCGGCTGGCTCGCACCCGCGAGGGCGGCCACACCGCCTTCCGCGTGGTGCACGCGGGTGGCGACGCGACCGGCGCCGAGGTGGAACGCGCCCTCATCAAGGCGTCCCGGGACGACCGGGTCCCGATGCTGGAGCACCACACCGCCGTCGACACGCTGCGCACCCCGGCCGGCGAGGTGGCCGGCCTGCTGGTGCTCGACGCCGAGGGCCGGCCGGGAGTCCTGGTGGCGCCGGCGGTCCTGCTCGCGACGGGCGGCGTCGGCCAGCTGTACCAGGCGACCTCGAACCCGTCCGTCGCGACCGCCGACGGCGTGGCCGTCGCGTTGCGGTCCGGGGCGCCGGTCGCGGACCTGGAGTTCGTGCAGTTCCACCCGACCGTCCTGTTCACCGGGTCGGGCGCGCGCGGCCGGTGCCCGCTCGTCACCGAGGCCGTGCGGGGCGAGGGCGCGGTGCTGGTCGACGCCCGGGGTGACCGGGTGATGGCCGGCGTGCACCCGCAGGAGGACCTGGCGCCGCGGGACGTGGTGTCGGCGGCGATCACCCGCCGGATGGCCGCCCTCGGCGACGACCACGTGTACCTGGACGCGACGCACCTGTCCGCCGCGGCGTTCCGGCGGCGGTTCCCGACCGTGCTGGCCGCGTGCCTCGCGGTGGGTGTCGACCCGTCGGTGGCGCCGATTCCCGTTGCCCCGGCGGCACATTTCTCGTGCGGTGGCGTTGTGTCCACAGTGGATGGACGGACGCCGGTGCCCGGTCTGTACGCGGCGGGCGAGGTGGCGCGCACCGGCCTGCACGGCGCGAACCGGTTGGCGTCCAACAGCTTGCTCGAAGGGCTGGTCGTCGGTGCGCGGGCCGCCGAGTCCGTCGCGGCCGACCTGGCCTTGGGTGTGCCGGCGGAACGGCGCCTGGCCGCGTGCCCGCCGGTGCCGGTGCTGCCGGTCGCGGACCGGGACACGCTGCAGCGCGTGATGAGCCGCTACGCCGCCATCGGCCGGGACGTCGAGGGGTTGGCGGTCGTCGGCTCGGTGCTGGACGTGTCCGCAGTGGACCGTCCACTGGAGACTCGGGAGCGCGTGGAGGACGCGGCCCTGACGCTGGCGGCCCGCGCGTTGATCGCCGCCGCGGCCGCCCGCGAGGAGTCCCGCGGCTGCCACGTCCGCGACGATTTCCCCGGTCCAGCAACGGAATGGACCAGGAGCCTGACGGTGCGGCTGACCCCGTCCGGCCAACCGATGATCGCGGAACCCGCGATGGCGAAGGGGGCGGCGTGATAGACCGGGACGACCTGCTCAGGGTGGTCAAGACCGCGCTCGAGGAGGACCTGCGTTACGGCCCGGACGCGACGACCGCGGCGACCGTGCCGGCGGACGCCGTCGCCACGGCCACGATCGCCCCCCGTGCGTTCGGCACCCTGGCCGGGCTGCCGGCCGTGCGTGCGGTCTTCGACGAGGTCATCGGCTCGTACGAGGTCCTGTCCACCATGGCGGACGGCGCGAAGGTGCGTCCCGGCGACGACGTCCTGGTGGTCCGCGCCCCGGTCCGTGCGCTGCTGACCGCCGAACGCACCGCGTTGAACCTGCTGTGCCACCTGTCCGGCGTGGCGACGGCGACCGCGGCGTGGGTGGAGGCGGTGGCCGGCACGGACGTGGCGATCCGCGACTCCCGCAAGACGCTGCCCGGCCTGCGCCTGCTGGAGAAGTACGCCGTCCGCTGCGGCGGCGGCGTCAACCACCGCCTCGGCCTCGGCGACGCGATCCTCATCAAGGACAACCACGTCGCGGCGGCCGGCTCGGTGGCGGCGGCCCTGCGCGCGGCCCGCGAGGCGGCCCCCGACCTGCCGTGCGAGGTCGAGGTCGACACCCTCGACCAACTCGACGAGGCGCTGGGGGAGAAGGCCGAACTGGTGCTGCTCGACAACTTCACCCCGGAGCACTGCGTGACCGCGGTGCGGCGGGTGGCGGACCTCGGCGCACCGACGAAGCTGGAGGTGTCCGGCGGCCTGAAGCTGGCCGACGCCAGGGTGTACGCGGAGACCGGTGTGGACTACCTGTCCGTCGGCGCGCTGACCCACTCGGCCCCCGCCCTGGACCTGGGACTGGACCTGGCATGAACGCCTAGCCGGCGGTCGAGTACCTCTTCGCGAGGTCGCGGAGGTTGGCGACGGCCTCCGCGGCCTGCTCGCCGCCGATCCCGGTGATGGCCAGGTTCGGCAGGCTGCTCAGCTGCTCGACCTGGTCGGCGAACCGCAGGTACTCGTGGTGCGCGTACTCCCGGCAGGGCAGGCACGTCACGCTCTCCGGCCGGGCGGAGGTCATGGCGTAGGGCACCTGGCGCCCGCACCCCGTGACGACCTCGCTCGGCGCGTCGGGTGCGACGCCGAACAGCGACGCGACCGTGCCGCGGAAGGCGGCGCCCGCCTGTACCACCTTCTGCTCGACGTGTACGTGTGGATCGCTCATCACGCCTCCGAGACGGCACGCAGGTCGGCCAGCCCGCGCAGCAGGTCCTGGCCCTTCGGACTGGTGGCCGGGTCGAGCAGCCACTGCATCGACAGCCCGTCGCAGACGGCCATCATCCAGCTCGCGACCGCCGTGCAGCGCGGGTCGTCCGGCGTCGTGTCGAGCGCGCGGGCCACGAGCTCGCTGACCCGGGCCCGCACGCCCCGGTACATTCCCGCGAGCTGGTCGCGCAGCTGGGGATCCCGTTCCGCCTGGGCCATGGCCTCGATGAAGGAGACCAGCAGCGCCCGCCGGCCGCTGAGGCACTCCAGCAGCGCGACCCACGTCCGGTGTGCGCGGGCGAGCGGCGAGGCGGCCGGATCCGCGAGCGCGATGTCCGTGAGCTGGGTGGTCCACTCCTCGAACACGATGCCCAGTGCCGCGTTCAGCAGGCCCGCCTTCGAGCCGAAGTGGTACCCGATCGAGGCCAGGTTCGTGCCCGAGGCGGCGACGAGGTCACGCGCGGTGATGTGCGCGTATCCCTTGTCCTCCAACAGTTGTCGTGCCGCGGCGAGCAGCTGTTCCCGGTGGCCCACCCCGTGATCGTACTTGTGACGGCCATCTATACGAGCGTATAAACACGGGCATGACCGAGGTCGAGGCACCTCCGGCCCTGCCGCCCGGACCGAACCTGCCGTCGCTCGTCACGACCGTCCTCTTCATGACGGTGCGCCGCCGGGTGCTCGCGCGCTGGCGCCTGCGGTACGGGGACGTCTTCACCGCGCGCATCGCCGGCGGCCGGACCGTGGTCACGCTCTGCCAGCCGGACCACATCCGCCAGGTTTTCGCCGGCGCGCCAACGGTTTTCCACGCCGGCGAGGGCAACGCCATGCTGGCGCCGGTGATGGGCCGGCACTCGCTGCTCATCACCGACGAGGACGAGCACCTGCGTGCCCGCAAGCTCCTCATGCCGGCGTTCAACGGCGCCGCGCTGCGCGGCTACCGCGAGCTGATGACCGAGCTGGCGGTGAAGAACGTCGAGAGCTGGCCCCTCGGCACGCCGTTTCCCGTGCACCCGCGCATGAACGCGGTCACGCTGGAGATCATCCTGCGGGTCGTGTTCGGCATGTCCGACGGGCCGCGCCTCGCCGAGCTGCGGCCACGCCTGCGCCGCGTCACCGACATCGGCCCGCTCACCGTCCTCGGCTGGAGCTACCCGAAGCTGCGCAACGTCGGCCCGTTCCGGCGCAACTGGGAGAACCTGCGTGCGGTGGACCGCGTGCTGTACGCGGAGATCGCCGACCGGCGGACCGCCGGCGACCTGTCCGAGCGCGGCGACGTGCTGTCCAGCCTGCTCACCGCCGCCGGCGCCGAGATGGCCGACGACGAGCTGCGTGACCACATGATCACGCTGCTGCTGGCCGGCCACGAGACGACCGCGACCGCGCTCGCCTGGTCCTTCCACGAGCTCGCCCGCCGCCCGGACGTCCTCCGCACGGCGCAGCGGGCCGCCGACGACGGCGACGACGCCTACCTGGAGGCCGTGGCGAAGGAGGCCATGCGCCGCCGCCCGGTGATCCAGAACGTGGCCCGCATGCTCACCGAGCCGACCGAGATCGCCGGCTACCGCCTCCCGGCCGGCACGGTCGTCGCGCCGAGCATCTCGCTGGTCCACCGCGACGCGAACGTGCACGCCGACCCGAAGGACTTCCGGCCGGAACGCTTCATCGGCAAGCAACCGGAGTCGGGCACCTGGATCCCGTTCGGCGGGGGAGTGCGCCGCTGCATCGGCGCCGGCTTCTCACTGCAGGAGGCCGCCGCGATCCTGCGGGAAGCCCTGACCCGCTACGACATCCGCCCCGAGGACCCGCGCCCGGAGCACGTGAAGCCCCGCAACGTCACGCTGGTCCCGGCAAACGGCGCCCGCATCATCGCGACCCCCCGCATGCCCTGAAGGACCCCTTCGAGACGTTCAACGCCCTGAAGGGGTCCTTCAGGGCATCACAGCCTTCAGGGCATCACAGCCGTCGGTTGGCCAGGACGGGGATGTTCTTTCGCGTCTCCGCGATTAGGTTTAGGTTGAGGTCCACCAGCAGCAGTTCCGGGTCCGCGCCTGCCGACGCCACCACCGAACCGTCCGGCGCGGCCACGAGGCTGTGCCCGACGCCGGTCGGCGCCGTGGACGGCACGCCGGGATCGGCCTGCCCGCACGCCACCACGAAGCACGTCGAGTCCAGCGCCCGCGCCCGGACCAGCAGCTCCCACTGCTCGACCTTCCCCGGCCCGGCGCCCCACGACGCCCCGAGCAGGACCACCGACGCACCCCGGTCCGCCAGCCCGGTGAACACGCCGGGGAACCGCACGTCGTAACAGGTCGCGAGGCCGACCTCGGACAGCACCACCAACTCGGCTCCGGGCGCGACCGTCCGCGACTCCTGGAACCCGAACGCGTCGTACAGGTGGATCTTGTCGTAACCCACGTGCTGGTCACGCCCCGTCGCCAGGAGTGTGTTGAACACCCGGCCGTCGGGCGACGGTGTGAACATCCCGGCCACCACGAGTACGTCGTGGGACACGGCGATCTCGCGCACGGCCGACGCCCACGGCCCGTCCAGCCGCTCCGCCAGCGGGCCCAGTGACGTGCCGAAACACGCCATCGTCGCCTCCGGGAACAGCACGACGGACGCGCCGTCCGCCGCGGCCGCCTTCACCTGTTCGGCCACGAGCGACAGGTTCTCCGCCGGCGACGGGGTGGACGTGATCTGGCTCAGGGCAACACGCACGGCGACGACCTCCGGAAGTGAGAATCGCTAATCCCTCCCCGCGAGGATATGTCGCCCGGCTAGGGTCGAGCCTCGTGCCCAACAAGTTTCGTTTAGTCGCACCGCTGCTCGCGGTCGCGCTCGTGGGCGCCTGCACCGGCGATCCGATCCCGCCGGCCTCCGGCGATCCGGACGGCACCTCGCTGGTGATCGCCGTCGCCGACGAGCCGGCCGACCTCAGCCCGCTCGCGGGCTACGCCGAGCACGGCGCCGCGAAGCTCTACAACGGGCTCGTCGAGTACCAGGCCAACCTCGCCCTGCGCCCCGCGCTCGCCACCGACCTGCCCACGCCCGCCGCCGACGGCCTGTCGTGGACGGTCTCGCTGCGGTCCGGCGTCACGTTCACCGACGGCACGCCGTTCGAGGCGGAGGACGTCGTCGCCACCTACCGCGCGCTGCTCGACCCCGCGCGGAAGTCCCCGGTGCGTGAGCGGTTCTCGATGCTCAAGAACGTCTCGGTGGTCGACGTGGCGACCGTGCGCTTCGACCTGTCCGCGCCGTACGCGCCGTTCCCCGACCTGCTCACGCTCGGCATCGTGTCCGCCGAGTCCGTCGGCACGCCCAGCCCCGTCGGCACCGGCCCGTACCAGCTCGAGTCGTGGACGCGGGGCAAGGAGATGGTGCTCGAGGCCAACAAGTCGTACTGGGACGACCCGCCGGCCATCAGGAAGGTCACCGTCGAGTTCATCCCCGACGACCAGACCCGCGCCGACCGGCTGCGCGACGGCAAGCTCGACGGCGCCGCGCTGCCGCCCGAGCTCGGCATGAAGTTCGAGGACACCGACGGCCTGCGGGTGGCCGTGCACAGCGCGGCGGACGTCCGGGCGGTCCTCCTGCCCACGAGCGACCCGGTCACCGGCGACGCCAGCGTGCGGCAGGCGCTGAACTACGCGGTCAACCGCGAGTCGATGGTGGAGAACGTGCTGGCCGGCAAGGGCCGCGTCGCCTACACGCCGATGCCCGAGGTGCTCGCCGAGTTCGTCGAGCCGGACGCGGCGTTCGACTACGACCTCACCCGCGCCCTCGACGCGCTGTCCTCCGGCGGCTGGAACCCCGGCGACGGGGGCGTGCGTGCGAAGAACGGCGCGTCGGCGGCGTTCACCCTGTGGTACGAGCAGGGCGACTCGGTCGCCGCCGGGCTGGCCGAGGCGTTCGCGACCGACGCGCGGGCGGTCGGCGTCGAGGTCACCACGGAGGCGACCACCGACGCGGCGGCACTCGCGGCCGGCCCGTCCGTGGTCAGCTTCGGCGACCCGTTCGACCCGGACACCGCGGTGTACCCGGTGCTGCGGTCGGGGCTCGCCGGGTACGACAACGAGACCGTCGACACGGCACTGGACACCGGCCGGGCCGCGATCGATCCGGCCGAGCGGGCCGTCGCGTACCGGAAGGTCCAGCGCGCCTGGGTGGGCGCGCCCGGCATGGTCGTGCTCGTCGCCACCAACCACACCTACGTCATGCGCGAGAGCTGGGACGGGTACCAGCCGGTCGTCGACGCGTCCGGCGCCGACGTCACCTGGGGCGCGTGGTGGAACCTGGAGGACTGGACGCCGAGATGATTGACCTCGAGGCCGTACGCGCCGACACCCCTGGCTGTCACCGGGGCGTGTTCCTCGACAGTGCCGGCTCGTCGCTGCCGCCGGTGCGGGTGCTGGACGAGGTGATCAACCACCTGCACCGCGAGGCCGAGATCGGCGGGTACCGGGCCGCGGAGGAGCGCCTCGACGACCTCGAGGCCGGTTACGCGGTGCTCGCGTCGGCCCTGGGCTGTCACCCGGACGAGGTTGCCTTCACCGACAGCGCGACCCGGTCGTGGCTGGCCGTGTTCGACGCGATCCCCCTGGCCGCCGGCGACCGTGTCCTGTGCACGGAGGCGGAGTACGCGGGCAACGCCGTCCCGATCCTGCGCCGCGCCGCCGAGGTGGGGGCGTCCGTGGAACTGATCCGGTCCGACGCCACGGGCGCGGTGGACCTCGCGGCGCTGGGTGAGCTGCTGGACGAGCGGGTGCGGATCGTGTCGCTGGTGCACGTGCCGACGAACGGCGGCCTGGTCAACCCGGTGGCGCCGGTGGTCGAGGCCGCGCACGAGGTGGGTGCGCTGGTCATGCTGGACGCGTGCCAGTCGGCGGGCCAGGTGCCGCTGGCGGGCCTCGCCGCGGACGTCATCACGGGCACGGGCCGCAAGTGGCTGCGTGGCCCCCGCGGCACGGGCTTCCTGGCGGTGCGGCGGTCGGTGCTGGAGCGGCTGCGGCCCCGCCAGGTCGACCTGCACAGCGGTACCTGGACGGGGCCCGACCGCTACGAGCTGCGCTCCGACGCCCGGGTCTTCGAGCTGTGGGAGTCGAACATCGCCGACCGCCTCGGCCTGATCGCGGCGTTCCGGTACGCGCTCGACCTCGGCATCGACGAGATCGCGACGGCGGTCGAGGACCGGGGCGAGCACCTGCGCAAGGGCCTCGCCGAACTCCCCCGCGTGACCGTCCACGACCTCGGCACGCGGCGGTGCGGCCTGGTGACGTTCTCGGTGGCCGGCATGACGGCCGCGGCGGTCCGCGACCGCCTGCGCGAGAAGGGCGTCACCGTGACGGTGTCCGGTGTGACCTCGACCCAGCACGACATGACGCGGCGAGGCCTGGACACGATCGTCCGGGCCTCGCCGCACTACTTCGTCTCCCCGGCCCAACTCGACGAGGCCGTCGCCGCCGTCGCCGACCTGCCCTGAAAGGCGCTTTCGGGACGCTCAACGCCCTGAAGGACCCCTTCAGGACGTTGAACGTCTCGAAGGGGTCCTTCAGGGCATGGGGTCAGGTGGCGTTGGTCAGCAGGATGTCGACCGCGCCGTCGTTGCGGGTGGTCTGCTCGGCGATGTCCTCGTCGGGTGGGTAGAAGCCGTCGATGCCGCCGTCCGACGGGAACATCTCGAAGCAGTAGGACAGCACCTTGTGCGTCCCCCACATCCAGTCGTTGATGTCACCGTCGGTGACGTAGAGGGCCGACGACTGCTCCGGCGTGTACCCGTTCGAGGCCGCCAGCTGCTGGCCGACGGACGTGAACCGGTCGTACTCCGCCTGGGTCATGCCGTCGGTCACCGTGTCGCGGGTGTGCCCGAACGGCCACAGCACCAGCTCCGAGAACGTGTGGAAGTCGATGTGCCCCTTGATCTGCTGCACGCCGCCGACCACCCGCGAGTCCACGAACGCCTGCACGGCCCGCACTTCCGGCGCCGACACGGCCGACGGTCCCCGGTAGTCCTCGGCGGACGGTGATGTCGACGAGCCGCCGCAGCAGCCCCACAGATACGCGAAGTTCCGATTCGGGTCCGTGCCGACCGTCCCGTTCGAGTTCGGCTGCCGGTTCTTCCGCCAGCCCTGGTACTGCCCGCCCGAGATGTCGTAGGTGATCCCGTCCGGGTTGACCATCGGCACGACGTAGATCTCGCGGCTGTCCACGAACCCGGTCACCGCCTGGTCCGTCCCGTACCCGGACGTGAACCGGTCCACGATGTGCAGGCACATCTCCGCCGTGAGGTGCTCGCGGGCGTGCATGTTGCAGGTGAACAGCACCTCCGGCTCGTCCTCGTCGGTGGCCGCGTTGTCGCTGATCTTGATGACCGGGATGTCCCGGCCCTCGTAGGACTCACCGATGCTCGACAGCGCGGTGATGTCCGCGTGCCCGGACGCGGCGGACCGGAGCGTGGTCACCATCTCGTCGTAGGTGTGGTAACCCTCGTCACCCGCCGGGAAGTCGGCGGCGGCCGACCTGGACACGCCACCGCTGCGTGCCGCGAGCATGGCCCGCCAGTCGCCGGTCAGCTCGAGCACCATCCCTCGTGCACGCAACGCGTCGGCCTGGACGGGGCTCGCCACGACCTCGACGGTGTCACCCCGCACGCCCAGCACGTCCACGCCGCTGCCCGCGACGTCGGTACGGGCCGCCGCGGAGTCCGCGTGCACCTGGTAAAGGCCCTGGTCAGGAACGGTTGGTTGCTGCGCGGTCGCCGGCCAGCCGGCGACGAGTGCGAGGGCGGCGGCCATGCCGACCGCCGCCCCGAACACGCGACGCTTGTTGAGCATGTCGCCTCCCCGAAGGCTTGGGAATGATCGCCCGAGCCTCCGGCAGGCCGTCGCGCGGCGACAACCCGTCATTGGTCGGGAACGCTGCGTCAGATTCGATCATGCGACGAAGGTAGTGGGCCATTCGGGCGCAGGCGGGACCGCTTAGGCTTGTGCTGGAACCGTCGTCGCATCCGGAAGGAACCCGATGCTGAGCCGTACCGACCTGCGTGGTCGAGTCCCGTCGCCCGCCGAGCTGCGCACGCTGCTGCCGCGTGCCGAGGTGGACGTGGACGCGGTGCTGCATCAGGTCCGCCCGCTGGTGGACGACGTGCGGGAACGTGGCGTCGAGGCCGTGCTGGACCTGTCCGAGCGGTTCGACGGCGTGCGCCCCGCCAAGGTCCGCGTGCCGCTGCGGGAGCTGACCTCGGGCCTCGCCTACCTCGACCGGCCGGTCCGGGAGGCGCTCGAGGAGACCATCGACCGGGCCCGTCGGGTGCACACCGACCAGCGCCGCACGGACGTGACCACCCAGGTCGTCCCGGGCGGCACGGTCACCGAGCGCTGGGTGCCGGTCCGCCGCGTCGGCCTGTACGTGCCGGGCGGGCTCGCGGTGTACCCGTCGAGCGTGGTGATGAACGTGGTGCCGGCGCAGGTCGCGGGTGTCGAGTCGCTCGTGGTGTGCTCGCCGCCGCAGGCCGAGTTCGGCGGGCTGCCGCACCCGACGATCCTCGCCGCCGCCGAACTGCTCGGCGTGACCGAGGTCTGGGCGGTCGGGGGAGCGCAGGCCGTCGCGCTGCTGGCCTACGGCGGCACGGACACCGACGGCGCCCCGCTGGACCCCGTCGACATGGTGACCGGCCCCGGCAACGTCTACGTGACCGCCGCCAAACGTTTGCTGCGCGGCATGATCGGCATCGACTCGGAGGCCGGGCCGACCGAGATCGCGATCCTGGCCGACGACACCGCCGACCCGGTGCACGTGGCCGCCGACCTGATCAGCCAGGCCGAGCACGACACCCTGGCCGCGAGCGTGCTGGTCACGTCGTCGGTCGAGCTGGCGGACGCGGTCGACGCCGAGCTGGCCCGCCAGGTGAAGGCGACCAAGCACACCGACCGCATCACGACCGCGTTGCACGGCCCGCAGTCCGGCTGCGTCCTGGTGTCCGATGTGGACGCCGGGGTGTCCGTCGTGGACGCCTACGCGGCCGAACACCTCGAGGTGCAGACGGCCGACGCCTCGGCCGTGGCGGCGCGGGTGCGCGCCGCCGGCGCGATCTTCGTCGGCCCGCACAGCCCGGTCTCGCTGGGCGACTACTGCGCGGGCTCCAACCACGTGCTGCCCACCGGTGGCTGCGCGCGGCACTCGTCGGGCCTGTCGGTGCAGACGTTCCTGCGCGGCATCCACGTCGTGGACTACTCGGCGGACGCGCTTCGCCAGGTCGCCGACAAGGTCGTCGCGCTGGCCAACGCCGAGGACCTGCCGGCACACGGCCAGGCGGTCACGGCCCGCTTCGGGGGTGCCTCGTGACGATCGGCGACGAGGTCTCTCTCGGGGATCTGCCGCTGCGGGAGGACCTGCGCGGCCGCTCCCCCTACGGCGCACCGCAGCTGGACGTCGAGTTCCGGCTCAACACCAACGAGAACCCGTACCCGCCGCCGCCCGCACTGGTCGCCGACGTGACGCAAGCGGTTGCGGAGGCGGCCGCGTCGCTGCACCGCTACCCGGACCGGGACGCGGTCGCGCTGCGGACCGACCTCGCGGCGTACCTGTCGAAGTCCACGGGCGTCCCGCTCACGGTCGAGAACCTGTGGGCCGCCAACGGGTCCAACGAGATCCTGCAGCAGATCCTCCAGGCATTCGGCGGTCCCGGCCGCACGGCGCTGGGCTTCGAGCCGTCGTACTCGATGCACCCGATCATCGCCGCCGGCACCCGCACCGAGTGGGCGCCGACGCCACGCCGCGCGGACTTCACCCTCGACACGGCGGCCGCGGCCGAGATCCTGGCCACACGCAGGCCGGACATCGCCTTCGTGACCAGCCCGAACAACCCGACGGGCGGGTCGATCCCGCTGCCGGAGCTGCGCACGCTGATCGAGACCGCCCCCGGCCTGATCGTCGTGGACGAGGCGTACGCGGAGTTCTCGTCGCAGCCGAGCGCGGTCACGCTGCTGGCCGAGTACCCGGCGAAGCTGATCGTGTCGCGGACGATGAGCAAGGCGTTCGCGTTCGCCGGCGGCCGCCTGGGCTACCTGGCCGCGGCCCCGGCGATGGTCGACGCGCTGCTGCTGGTGCGGCTGCCATACCACCTGTCGGTGCTCACCCAGGCCGCGGCGAGGGCGGCCCTGCGGCACGCCGACGAGACCCTCGCGTCCGTGCACAAACTGGCCGACGAACGCGACCGCGTGATGGAATCGTTGCGCGGCCTGGGTTTCGAGGTCGTGCCGAGCGACGCCAACTTCGTCCTCTTCGGACATTTCGCGAACGCGGCGGCGACCTGGCAGTCCTATTTGGACCACGGCGTGCTCATCCGTGACGTGGGCATCCCGGCACACCTGCGGGTGAGCATCGGCACACCGGCGGAGAACGACGCGTTCCTGGCCGCCAGTAAGGAGATCGTCAGGTGAACCGGATCGGCCGCGTCGAGCGGACGACGAAGGAATCGTCGGTGGTCGTGGAGATCGACCTCGACGGCGCGGGCAAGGTGGACGTGTCCACCGGCGTCCCGTTCTACGACCACATGCTCACCGCCTTCGGCGCCCACGGCATGTTCAACCTGACGGTCAACGCGAAGGGCGACGTGGAGATCGACGCCCACCACACCGTCGAGGACGTGGCCATCGTCCTGGGCGAGGCAATAGGCAAGGCCCTGGGCGACAAGCGAGGTATTCGTCGTTTCGGCGACGCATGGATCCCCATGGACGAGACGCTGGCCCACGCGGCGGTCGACGTGTCCGGCCGCCCGTACTGCGTCCTGACCGGCGAACCCGAGATGATGACCGCCTTCGTGGTAGGCAACAACTACCCGACTGTGCTCAATCGTCACGTCTTCGAGTCCCTGGCCTTCCACGCGAGGATCGCCCTGCACGTCCGAGTGATCCACGGCCGCGACCCACACCACATCACGGAGGCCCAGTACAAGGCAGTCGCCCGGGCCCTGCGCGCGGCGTCGGAGGCGGACCCCCGCCAGGACGGCATCCCGAGCACGAAGGGCACGCTCTAGGCTGTCGCGACATGTCCAAAGAAGTCATTGTCGTCCTCCTGCTCGCGGTAGCCGGCTTCCTGGTGGGCGGGGTGTACTCGACGTACAAGACCGCCAAGGTGCTGGCCGTGATCCTCGCCCTGTGCGCGGCGGTTGCCGTGGGTGGCGCAGTGGTCTGGATGGCGTCCTGACCGGAACTCCGGCATGCGGTAACCGCGCCTTGCCATCCCGTCCCCTGGGTCAACCCGCGCGCCCGAACCCCGGCATGCGGTAACCGCGCCTTGCCATCTCGCCTCCTGGGTCAACCCGCGCGCCGAACCCCCGGCAAGCCTCAACCGCCCCTCGCCATCCCACCCCCGGGACCAACCCCTCGCCACACCCCACCCCCCCCGCCCCCCGAACCCCAGAGAACCCAGCCAGGAGAAAACCTCAGATCCCACCCTCAGTAGCAGCCTTCAACCGCGGCGCCCCAGGCCCATAAGCCGCCAACAAATCCTCCTTATTGATCAAATGACAAGACTTCAACGACAAACACCCACACCCAATACACGCAGTCAACCGATCCCGCAGCCGCTGCATGGCATCAATCCGCGCATCCAACTCCCGCCGCCACACATGCGACAACCGCGCCCAATCCGCCTTCGTCGGCGTCCGCCCCTCAGGCAAGGTAGCCAACGCATCACGAATCTCCTCCAACGAAAGCCCCACCCGCTGCGCAGTACGCACGAACGCCAGCCGCCGCAGCACCGCGCGCGCGTATTTCCGCTGGTTACCGGCGGTACGCTCAGACGTGATCAACCCCCGCTCCTCATAGAAGCGCAGCGCGGTGTGCGGCACGCCACTACGGCGTGAGACCTCGCCAATCGTCAGGTGATCGGGCAGTTTCGACACAGGGGCGAGACTACTCGCGACCTCCACCTAGGTCGAGGTCCTTGACCTCCAGCGCGCTGGAGGTCGCATCCTCATCCCATGACGACAACCATCGACCTCGCCGCGCTGTTCCGGCGGATGACCGGCGACGAGAAACACGAATGGGCCGCCGCGTCCACATTGGACGTTCTGTGGGTGCTCTACGACCGCGTCCTCGACATCGACCCGGCCACCGCCGACCACCCCGACCGCGACCGCTTCCTGCTCTCCAAGGGGCACGGCCCGATGGCGTACTACGCAATCCTCGCCGCGAAGGGTTTCCTCGACCCGGCCGTCCTCGACGACTGGACGACCTTCGCCTCGCCGCTCGGCCAGCACCCGGACCGCAACCTCATCCCGGGCGTCGAGATCGGCAGCGGCTCGCTCGGGCACGGCCTGGCCCTCGCGACCGGCACCGCCCTCGGCCTGCGTGCCCAGAACCGCGCCAAGCCAAGGGTTTTCGTGCTCGTCGGCGACGGCGAGCTGGACGAGGGCAGCAACCACGAGGCCATCGCTCTCGCGAGCCGGTTGAACCTCACCAGCCTGACCGCGATCGCCGTCGACAACGGCTCCGCGAGCCACGGCTGGCCCGGCGGCATCGCCAGCCGCTTCACCGTCGAGGGCTGGCACGCGACCACTGTGGACGGTCGCGACCACGACGCCCTGCACGCCGCGCTGACAGCCCGCCACGACCGCCCGAACGCCGTCGTGGCAACGATTCGGGAGGCATGATGCGACAGACCTTTGTGGACACCGTGAGCGACGCGCTGGACCACGACCCCAGGCTCGCGGTCGTCACCGCCGACATCTCCGCGGCGGCCTTCAAGCCGGCCCGGGAACGCCACCCGGACCGCGTCCTCAACGTCGGCATCCGCGAGCAGGCCATGATCGGCGTCGCCGGGGGACTGGCGCTCACCGGCCTGCGGCCCGTCGTGCACAGCTACACACCGTTCCTGGTCGAGCGCCCGTTCGAGCAGATCAAGCTCGACCTCGGCCACCAGGACGTCGGCGCGGTGCTCGTCAGCATCGGCGGCTCCTATGACGACCCGGTGTGGGGTCGCACCCACCAGGGCCCCGGCGACGTCGCGCTGCTCGACACCCTGCCCGGCTGGACCGTGCACGTCCCCGGCCATCCGGACGAGGTCGCCGCGCTCCTGCCGGCCGCGCTCACCGGCGACGACCGGGTCTACCTGCGCCTTTCCGCCCGGGAAAACAGTCACGCGTACCCGGCGACCGGCCGGTTCACCGTGGTCCGGGAGGGGGCACGCGCCACGGTGCTCGCCGTCGGCCCCATGCTCGACAACGTCCTCGCCGCCACCGCCGGCCTCGACGTGACCGTGCTCTACGCCTCGACCGTCCGGCCGTTCGACCACCGTGGCCTGCGGGCCGCCGGCCACCCCGACGTCGTGCTCGTCGAGCCGTACCTGGCCGGCACGTCCGCGCACGAGGTCGCGAACGCCTTCGACGACGTCGCCCACCGCCTGCGTGCGCTGGGCGTGCGCCGGGACGTCGAGGTCCGGGCCTACGGCACCGCCGAGGAGCACGACGCCGTGCACGGTCTCGACGCCGACGGCATCGCGAAGGCGGTCCGCGAATTCATCCGATGAATCTTCAACTCGGTCTAGACCACTAGGCGACCTTGGCGTACCGTCGTCGGGTGACCACGGTTAGTTAACCTGCCTTCCTGATCGGGGCACACCATGAAACGACATCTCCTCGCGAGCCTCGCGGCGGCCGCCGCGCTCACGCTCGCCTCAGCGCTGCCCGCGACCGCCGAGGTCGAGCCGGGCGGGTGGACCTCCTACTCGCCCGGCTTCAAGGTCCAGGAGCGCGGTTGCGGCGACGTCAGCGACCTGACCTTCAAGCTGACCTGCTCAACCGCGAGCGGGGACCAGCGCGCCGAGCGTCGCTACGACACCTACTCGAGCGGCACCCGCCAGTTCGAGGGCTATTTCAGGATCACGAGCATGACCGGCAGCCGGATCAGTCTCAAGCAGACCTTCCACGGCGACGAGGGCCCGTACTTCATGCTCGCCGTCGAGCGCGGTGGCCGGCTCTACGCGGTGCACGGCGGCACCACGATCGCCACCGGCGCCACTGTCGGCACCACGGTCCGCGTCAACACGGTGCACGTCGTTGGGGGCGAACATCGGACCTATATCAACGGCTCGCGCAAGCACACGGTCGACAGCGACTCCGGCGACTTCTACGACAAGTTCGGTGCCTACCGGACCGGCAGCGGTGCCGGACCGATCACGGTGGTGTGGAGTGGCATCAAGTTCTGGCGCAAGTAGGGCGTTGGTGGCGCTCTGCGTGGTGGCCGGCTGCGCGCCGGCCGCCGCGCAGAGCATCCAGCTGTCCAGCTCGCGGTCCGGCGACGACGTCACGCTCACCTGGGCGGGCAACCGGGCTGACGTCGTCGTCGAGTTCGCCACCGAGCCCGACGGCCAGTACACGATCCTCGGTTTCGTGCCGCGCGCCGAGCACCGTTACGTGCACCCGGACCTGATGCCGGCGACCACGTTCTACTACCGCGTTCGCCCGGTCGAGGGTCCCACGTCCAATGCCGCGACCCCGGTGCCTGCCACGGACCGTGTCGAGGGTGAGGACTGGCTGGTGCCGCGCACGGTGCCCGACGCGCGGGCCGTGCCGAAGCCCGGCGGCCGCCCGACGAACCTCCGCGTCGAGTCCGTCACCGCCGACGGGCTTCGCCTGACCTGGACGGACAACTCCACCGACGAGGCGGGCTTCCTCATCGAGCGCGAGACCGGCGACGGTTACGAGGTCGTGTTCGTCGTCGAACCGGACGTCGACTACGCCGGCCTCATCGAGCCCGCCGGCACCTATCGGGTGAGGGCGTTCCACTACGGGGAAATGTCGAATGTCGTGTCGGAACGGACCCCGTAACCTGGAGCCGTGGCACGAGTCGTCGTACTGGACTATGGATCAGGCAACCTGAGGTCGGCCGAGCGCGCGCTGCGGCGGGTCGGCGCGGACGTCGAGGTGACCGCCGACCGCCATGCCGCGCTGGAGTGCGACGGGTTGTTCGTGCCCGGCGTGGGGGCGTTCGCGGCGTGCATGGAGGGCCTGCGCTCGGTGGCCGGCGACCGCATCATCGGCCAGCGCCTGGCGGGCGGCCGGCCGGTGCTCGGCGTGTGCGTCGGCATGCAGATCCTGTTCGACCTGGGCATCGAGCACGGCGTGCGCACCGAGGGCTGCGGCGAGTGGCCGGGCACGGTGGAGCGGCTGGAGGCCGAGATCGTGCCGCACATGGGGTGGAACACGGTCCGCGCGCCGGCCGACTCGGTGCTGTTCGACGGCCTCGACGCGCAGACCAGGTTCTACTTCGTCCACTCGTACGCCGTGCGGAGGTGGGAGCTGGCGCCGGAGCCGCCGATGCCGGCCCCGAAGGTGACCTGGGCGAACCACGGCGGCGACTTCGTGGCGGCGGCGGAGAACGGCCCGCTGTCGGCGACGCAGTTCCACCCGGAGAAGTCCGGCGACGCGGGCGCGCACCTGCTCACGAACTGGTTGAAGAACCTGTAGGTACGCTGCGCGCGTGACGTTCACCCTTCTACCGGCGGTCGATGTCCGCGACGGCAGGGCCGTTCGCCTGTTCCAGGGCCGCTCCGGCACGGAGACCGGCTACGGCGAACCGCTGGCGGCGGCGCTGGCCTGGCAGGAGGCGGGTGCGGAGTGGGTGCACCTGGTCGACCTGGACGCGGCCTTCGGCACGGGTGACAACCGCGCCCTGCTGGCGGAGATCGTGTCCGAACTGGACATCTCGGTGGAGCTGACCGGCGGCATCCGCGACGACGCGTCGCTCGAGTCGGCCCTGGCCACCGGCTGTGCCCGGGTGAACCTCGGCACGGCGGCGGTGACCAACCCGTCCTGGTGCACGGAGGTGATCGCGTCGCACGGCGCCCAGGTGGCCGTCGGCCTGGACGTCCGCGCCGACGGCAACGGCGGCTGGCGCGTCGCGACGAAGGGCTGGACCGAGGACGGCGGCGACCTGTGGTCCGTGCTCGCGCGCCTGGAGAGCGACGGTTGTGCGCGGTACGTGGTCACGGACGTGAGCAAGGACGGCACGCTGGCGGGCCCGAACCTCTCGCTGCTGCGGGAGGTCTGCGAGCGCGCGAAGGCCCCGGTGGTGGCGTCGGGCGGGGTGTCGAGCCTGGACGACCTGCGTGCGCTGGCCGGCCTCGCGCCGCTGGGGGTGGAGGGCGCGATCATCGGCAAGGCCCTCTACGCGGGCGCGTTCACCCTGCCGGAGGCCCTGGCCGCGGTCACCGACCGACGCTGATCGCGAGGCAGACGGTGCCGTGCCGGCCACGGAACAGCGTGCTCGCACCGATGGTCACGTGGCCCGCGATGCCGTACTTCTTCTTGAGCAGGCGCCGGCCGCGCTCGGTCCCGGCGTCGTCGAGAATCCGCGCGGTGCCCTTGACGGTCTCGCCGCGTGGGCGGCCCCGCAGGTCACACTCGGAAAGCTCCACGACCGGGTTGTTCCGCACCCGCTTGACCTTGCCGGCCGTGCTCTGCGTCCAGACGATCAGCTCGTCCCCGTCCCGGCCCACCCACACGGGTGTGGGAACCGGCGTTCCGTCCTTCCGGAACGTCGTGACCAGAAGGTAGCTACCGCGCCCAAGCCGCTCCACATCCGACATATCCGGAACGGTACCCGCCGGTAACTGTGACCGCTCTCAGCGCAGCACCTCGAGATCGAGGTCCAACACGATCGGATCCTCGATCGACAGCTTGCCCTTGTCCAACCCCGCCAGTGCGTAGGTCCGCGTCATCGGGTCCAGCTGGTACCGGAACACGTTGATCGTCTGGTCATCGTTCTCCACGCGCCAGAAGTGTTGGATGCCGGCCGTCGCGTACTCCGTCGGTTTGTCTGCGCGGTCAGTGGTTACGGAACCGGGTGACATGACCTCCACGACGAGCAGACAGTTGTCTGGTCGAAGATCCGCGTCCTCTGGGAGCGACGCGTCGTAGACCACCACGTCCGGACGTCGTACCAACAGAGGTACATCCCGCAACCGAAGGTCAATATCGGTCTCCACCCCGAAACGGCTGGGATCAACCGCCTCCAGAGCGTTGGCGAGGCGACGCGCGATCCTCTGGTGGACGCGCGCCGGGCTGGGGCTCACGACGACGCCTCCATCGACGATCTCAATCCGGCGGCAGACTTCTTCCGGTAAGGCCTCGTAGTCAGCCACCGTTAAGCCTTCGCCGGAATTGATCATCCAGTCGGGAAGCGCTGTCATGGACTCAGAGTACCGGTCAGGGGGTGCGGCGCCGAAGCGTCGCGGCACCGAGGATCAGCGCCAGAACGCCACTACCAGCGACGATTACGAGATTCCGCACGAACACCCCATCGAGTTCATTCGAACGTGTGACTGATTCGAGCGCGTCGACGGCATACGATAGCGGCATCACGTTCGACAACCATTCCAGCACCGGGGTCATCGACTCCCTCGGTGCGAACAACCCGCAGAGGAGGATCTGAGGCATCACGATCGCCGGCATGAACTGCACTGCCTGGAACTCGGTGCGGGCGAACGCGCTGGCCAGCAGGCCGAGTGCGGTGCCGAGTAGTGCGTCGAGTGCGGCGATCAGCACGAGCAACCACACCGAACCGTCGATCTCCAGGCCGAGCCACGTCAGCGAAATCCCGGTCGCCACGAGGACCTGGAGGACCGCGACCAACCCGAACGCGATCGCGTAGCCGAACAGCAGGTCGAACTTCCCGATCGGCAACGTCATCAGTCGTTCGAGCGTGGCCGTCGTGCGCTCGCGCAGCGTGGTGATCGACGTGACGATGAACATGATCGCGAACGGGAACACGGCGAGCAGGGCGGGGGCGGCCGCACTGAACGCCCGGTCCGAGTTGAACACGTACCGAAGGAGGATCAGCAGCAGCGAAGGAACCAACACCATCATCGCGACGGTGCGGTGGTCGTGGCGCAGCTGGGTGAGGATGCGCCGGGCGGTGGCCAGCGCGAACGTCACGTTCATGCGGGTGTCTCCTGTTGGCGGACAAGCCTGAGAAAGGCCTGCTCGAGGTCATCGGCGGCGGTGGCCGTGCGCAGGGCGTCGGGGGTGTCGTCGGCGAGGATGTGGCCCTCACGCATGAGCAGCAGGCGTTCGCAACGGGCGGCCTCGTCCATGACGTGGCTGGACACCACCAGCGTGACTCCACGCGCGGCGAGCTCGGTGAACAACGCCCACAGCTCCTCACGGAGCACCGGGTCGAGCCCCACCGTGGGCTCGTCGAGCACGAGCAGCTCCGGCCGTCCAAGCAGCGCGACCGCAAGACTGGCGCGGCTGAGCTGCCCACCGGACAGCTCGCCGACCATGTGGTTGGCGTGTGTGCCAAGCCCAACCTCGTCGATCACACGGGCGACGTCCCCCGCCGGCGCCCGCAGAATCGCGGCAAAGTAACGCAGGGACTCGGCGACCGTGAGATCCGCGTAGACGGACGGGTTCTGCGTGGCATACCCGATCTTGTCCCGCAGCCGAGAACTGCCAGCCGGCTCCCCGAGCACGGTGACAGTCCCGCCCTCAACGATCTGCACACCGACGATCGCCCGCATGAGCGTCGTCTTGCCGCAGCCACTAGGTCCCAGCAGCCCGGTGATGGAACCACGAGGCACGCCAAAGCTGACGTCGTGCAGGACAACCTGCCCACCCCGCCGCACCCGAAGCCCGTCAACAACGACGGCATCAGAATTAGCCATGCGTTTAATTCTGCGCCCGTTGAACACCGCCCGTCAACCTCGTCTGCCGTACACCTCCCAGCGACCTCCTCCGCCCTCCGACGTCCGGTGCGCATCACGGCCTCAGGCGCTGTGGCGACAAAGCGGCGTCGATCCTCCCGCCCTGAAAGCCGGTCGGTCGCGCACAGGGGCGATCTCCGGGCCGGCACGTCCTGGTCCAACCGCCACCATCGGGTTAACGCATCAGCCCCAGATGTGGCATCCAGCGAACGCTGTCAGCCCGACACGTCGGCGCCTAACTTTGAGAATTCAACCTGTGTAGCGATGAATTAGTCGCGGTTATTCTCCTTGAATTGGATGGATTTATCCGAGATATCCTTCGGGTCCGTAACGTCCTCTGGGGCACCGCTTCGGGGAAGTTCGATCTCGAGACCTCGGCCCAGCTGATCACCGACTTCTGTCGGACGAAGGGCCGCTCCAACTGTGTGTTGGTGTCGCATTCCGTCGGATGCGTCATGGCCGCCAGGGTGGCCGCGATCGACCCCGGCATGTTCGTCCGCCTTGTCTTCGTCAGCGGCGCGTTGATGCGCGCGTCCGGACTGGCTCAGCACCCAAGTCGCGCGATTCACGAACCCCGGCTCGGCGTCCTGGTGGCGATCCAGTTCCTCGCAGGTATGTTCCCGATCCCGCGGTTCCTGCTCCACGCCGTCGCGCGATCGCCCCGGCTACGCGCGATCACCCTGTGGCCGTTCGTCGCCCGGCCGGGGGAGTTGTCTTCCCGCCTGCTCCTGCAGACCCTTACCGAGACGGGTAGTCGTGCGGTGCTCCGGATTCTCCTCAGTGCCAAGTCGATCGACTACGAGCGCATGATCTCGGCGGTCCCCAGCCGGTCGACCTGATCTTCGGTTCGGAGGACCGCCTGATCAACGACGTCGAAGCCCTTCGCCATCTCGTGCACATCGACAACGAGCGGAAGATAGAGCGATGTGGTCACTGGCCGTGGCTGGAGAACCCGGCCGAGATCGTCGATTTCATCACAGTTCGAGGTGACGATGACCGAAAGTAGCCGCGTTGACCAGAATCTACCAATATCGGGTGGCTGTACCTCGGTGTGTTCGCAATTCCCGCCACGATAGTGCCGTGCGCCTCGACGCGGCTCGCGACGACGTGCAGCGCCGCCTGGGTACCGACCTCTACCGCCGTTTCCGCCCGTTCCTCTGGGGCCTCTGCCGCAGCCGGCAGGTGCAGGCGTACCGATGGCTCCTGCACCTGCCGGCATAGCGGTCAGCCGGCGAACGTCCACACCGCCCGCGCCCCGGGACCGACCACCAGCGTCGACTGGCCCAGGCGTTCCTCGTGGCGATAGTTGACCGGCTGATTGAGTGAGAACTCCACCTGCTTCAGCCCTATCCGCTCAAGCGGCGCGACGTCCAACCGGATCGTGGTGCCCCCGCGCAGGGCCACCACGCCGCCGCCCGGCACCGTCCGGACAGTGAACCCGCCGGCACGCAGCAGGGGCACCGTGTCCGCCAGGTCTCCTTCCGTCAGCGCGATGCGGACGCACGTCACGTCGCGCATCAGGTGGTCGCGGTAGGTGTCCGGCAGGTACCGCTCGCGGCTGACGTCGCCCGGGTAGGCCGCCGGCTCCGTGACGCCGCTGCGGGGGTCGGCGAGGTACTCCGGCCGGTACTCCATCGCCCAGGCGCCGAAGGCGTCGTACTGCTCGGTGGTCAGGATCGCGTCGAACCAGGGCACGGGCACGCCGTCGCCGAAGTCCCTTGTCTGGAGGAACTCGATCGGGTCGGCCACGCCCTGGGACGGCAGGCGCTCGGTCACCGTGTCTATGTCGCCGTCGTGGTCGGTGCCCAGGCCCAGGCCGGCCGAGCCCAGCGGGCTGTCCGGGAGGTCCCCGACGCCGAACAGCTCCACGTACGTTTCGCGGCCGTAGATGTACCGGCCGGTCCACTTCACGCCGCCGGTGCCGGTCGTCGTGCGCACCTGGAAGTTCGCGAAGTCCCGCAGGTACGCCGAATGTTCGATGGCGTCCGCGGTCTCCCGGTCGAGCACACCGTAGGAATGGTTGTAGTACAACAACTGTCTGTCGGTCTCCGCGCCGCCCTCGACCGCGCTGGTCAGCGTGACCGCGAGGGCGACGGGAAGAACCATGATCATACGGCGAGTGAACATGCGTGCGATCCTAGGAGCGCCGCCGCATCGTCCACCCCTGTTCGGGGAAACCCTGGACGTTCGATACGGCGCTCAGGTGAGCGGCTTGTCGTGGCGCCGCCGGACCCGGCGCGGCAGGCCCCCGACGGCCAGCAACACCAGGAGCGGCACCCCGAAGTACACCGCCGCGATCACCGCGGACGGGGCGTACGCCAGGTGGACGTCCAGGCCGGTCCCCGGCAGCAGCAACCGCCACAGCACCACCGGCATCGCCGGCAGTGCGAGTATCAGCGCGGCCCGGCGCCCGGTCCGCGAACCCGGCACACACGCCAGCACGGCACCAACGACCGGCAACGCCACCAGCAGGAACTCCGCGACGTTCTCGCCGTAGCCGAGCACCCCGCACAGGACCGCCGCGACGACCGCCGCGGCCAGCTTGACGATTCCGCCACGCCCCACCAGTTCCCGGCCCCGCGCCGGGCCCGGCGACCACGTCAGCGCCACGGCGGTCACCACGCCGAGCAGCACCCAGCCCGCGTCCAGCACGGCCCACCAGTGCTGCGACGAGGCGAAGAGCGTGAGCCAGAAGAAGCCGGCCACCCCCAGCCACGCCCCGACCGTGGCGGCGCGCCGCTTCCGTAGCACCCCCAGTACGGCCACGGACAACCAGACCAGCCACACCGGCGCGTCCGGGACCTGCGTCAGCCACGGCATCTCCGCGAACGCACCCGTGAACCCGTCGGCCTGGATCCACCAGGCCAGCTCGTGCAGGCCCGTGGTGGCGCCGGCCAGGATCGCCACGGGACCGAGCAGGCTGACGATCGCCAGCACGTCCGGGTGGTCGATGCGGCCGTCGATCGCGACCACCCGGCGCAGGTGCAGCCGCAGCGCCGCCCACAGCAGGTCGGCGGTCTCCCGCGCGCTCGGCCTGGTCCGCTCGCCGGCGCCGGCCAGCAGCACGCCGAGCATCTCCTCCTCGTGCCGCTCGCGGTGGTCGCGGGGGTAGAGCGCCAGGAGCCTGCGGTACCGCCGCTCCAGGTTCGACCCGCTCATGCCGTCCCTCCCTGCGGTCGCGCACGCAGCCGCAGCTCCGCCGCGCGGGTGTGTGCCCGCAACCTCTGCACCTCGGCCTCCAGCCTGGCTGCGCCCTGATCGGTCAGCCGGTAGTAGCGACGGAGCCTGCCGTCGACGACTTCCTCCCGGTCGACGGCTACCCAGCCGTCCGCGCTGAGCCGGTCCAGCGCGGCGTACAGGGTGCCGGCACGCAGCCGGACGCGGCCGTCGGAGATCTCCTCGACGTCGCGCAGGATCCCGTAGCCGTGCTGGGGGTGAGCCGCCAGCGCCGTGAGGATCAGGAAGGTCGGCTCTCGCAACGCGCCGTCGATCATGCCATCTGTATATACCGATGAACTGACTAAGCGCAAACTTCCTCAAACGGCGTGTCGATCCTCCCCGTGGCTGTTCGACGCTGTGGTGTTGGCTGGGCGGACCCCGCCCCAGGACCTTGAGGAGTGGCAATGCGTTTCCTGATGATGCACCGGCTCGACGAGCGCGTCCCCGAGGCGTGGAACCCGAGCCCGGAGTTCGTGGCCAGGATGGGCCAGACCATCCAGGACTGGACCGACAAGGGCATCCTGATCGCGGCCGAGGGTGTCCACCCGTCCGAGAAGGGCGCGCTGGTGCGCAAGGCCAAGAGCGCGGCCGTCACCGTGACCGACGGTCCGTTCACCGAGGCCAAGGAGGTCATCGGCGGCTTCGCGCTGATCAACGCCAAGGACCGCGCCGAGGCCGTCGAACTGGCCGCGCAGTACGTCCAGCTGTTCGAGGGCACCGAGATCGAGGTCGAGGTACGACAGGTCGTCGAGTTCGACGACCTGCCCGCCTGATCCCCCCGGCGGTGGGCCGATCGCGACCGAACGGCCCACCGCGACGAGTTCGAGCCGAACGTCGCCGAGCTAGCCGTCGATGTAGTGCTGGATGACCGGGCCGATCAACTCGACCACCTCGTCGTCGGAAGCCGAGGCCATCGGCTCGGCGGCCAGCACGTGGCGGACCATCGCCAGGCCCATCATCTGGGAGGCGGCGGCGGTCAGGCGCAGCAGCGGCACGTCGAGGGCCGTGGACACCTTCGCGAGCACCGCGGTCACCAGGAACGTGCGCATCTGGTGCGCCACCTCCGGGCTGCTCGCCACGGAGCGGAGCAGCGCCAGGAACGGCGCCCTGGTCTCCGGCTCGTGCCACAGGCCCAGAAACAACCGCACGATCCGTTCGCCGATCCGCTCGCGTGGCCCGTCCAGGATCGTCTCCACGAGGACGGCCGGGTTGAACGGCAGGTTCAGCGCCGCGACGAACACCTGGTCCTTCGAGCCGAAGAAGTGGTGCACGAGCGCCGGGTTGACCCCCGCCTCCGCGGCGATGCCGCGGATGGTCGCCCCGCCGTAGCCGCGGGCCGCGAACTGGTTGCGCGCCGCCGCGAGGATGCCCTCCCTGGTCTGGGTCTGCCCAGGCCGCCGCCCGGTCCGCGCCACGCCCGCTCCTCTCGTCCGTCACCGCCAGTATCCTCGGTCGCATGTCAGTAGCGGTGCGTGTGATCCCCTGCCTGGACGTCGACGCCGGCCGGGTGGTCAAGGGCGTCAACTTCACGAACCTGGTCGACGCGGGCGACCCGGTCGAGCTGGCCCGCGCCTACGACGCGGAAGGCGCCGACGAGCTCACCTTCCTCGACGTCACGGCGTCCTCTTCGGACCGCGAGACCACCTTCGACGTCGTGCGGCGCACCGCCGAGCAGGTGTTCATCCCGCTGACCGTCGGTGGCGGCGTCCGTGAGGCGTCCGATGTGGACAGGCTGCTGCGGGCGGGTGCCGACAAGGTCTCGATCAACACCGCGGCGATCCTCCGGCCGGAGCTGCTTTCCGAGGCATCCCAACGCTTCGGGGCCCAGTGCGTGGTCCTGTCGGTCGACGCGCGCCGGGCGCCGGGCACCCCGTCCGGCTTCGAGGTGACCACCCACGGCGGCCGGCGCGGCACCGGCATCGACGCGGTCGAGTGGGCCGCCCGCGGCCAGGCGCTGGGCGTGGGGGAGATCCTGCTGAACTCCATGGACGCCGACGGCACGAAGGCCGGCTTCGACCTCGAGCTGATCCGCAAGGTACGGGCCGAGGTGGACGTCCCGCTGATCGCGTCCGGCGGCGCGGGTGACGTGGCGCACTTCCCGCCCGCGGTCGCCGCCGGCGCGGACGCGGTGCTGGCCGCAAGCGTTTTCCACTTCGGACAGCTGCGCATCGGCGAGGTCAAGAACGCCTTGCGGGAAGCGGAAGTGGTCGTCCGATGACCACTTTGGACCCGGCGATCGCGGCTCGCCTGAAGCGCAACGCCGACGGTCTGGTGTGCGCGGTCGCCCAGCGCCGCGGCACCGGCGAGGTGCTGATGGTCGCGTGGATGAACGACGAGGCCCTGGCGCTCACGCTGGCGACCAAGCGCGCCACGTACTTCTCCCGCAGCCGCGCCAAACTCTGGGTGAAGGGGGAGACGTCCGGCCACACCCAAGAGGTCCACGAGGTCCGCCTCGACTGCGACGGCGACACCGTCCTGCTGGTGGTCGACCAGGAGGGCGCCGCCTGCCACACCGGCGCCCCCACCTGCTTCACCGAGGACCGCCTCCTCTAACCCCGCGTGTCCAACGCCGGGAACCCGCGTGTCCAACATCGGGAACCCGCGTGTCCAACGCTCACGACCGCCGAGTTCGACGAACGCGTTGGCCAGGCGCCCAACGCGTTTGTCGAACTCACGGGTCGCCATGGTTGGACACGCGGGTCGTGGGGGTTGGACTCGCGGGGGTTAGTCGATCTTGCCGGTGATGTAGCGTTGGAGGGTCGGTGCCACGGCGGCGGCCACGGTGTCGATCTCGGCCGACGCGAAGGGTTCGAACTTCGCCACGTAGCGGATCATGCCCATGCCGACGATCTGGGTCGCGACCAGGGTGGCGCGGAACTCGTGGTTGTCCGGCGCCAGCCGGCCGATCACGTGCTTGAAGACGTGCTTGAAGAAGAAGTCCTTCAGCATCAGCGCCGCCTCCTCGTGGCTGGCGACGCTGCGCATGAGCGCGGTGAAGACCCCGCCCCCAGTCGTGTCCCAGATGCGCAGGAAGTTCCGCACGATCGTCTGCCCGATCTCGTCCGGCTCCGAGGCGAGCAGGAGGTCGACGATGTCCTTCGGGTTGAACGGCAGCTTGAGCACGGCCTCGCCGAACAGGCCCTCCTTGCCGCCGAACCAGTGGTTGACCATCGCCGCGTCGACGCCGGCCTTCGCGGCGATCGCGCGTACGGTCGCGCCGTCGAACCCCTGCTCGATGAACACCTCGCGGGCGGCGTTGACCAGCGCCTCCCGCGTGTCCGCCCCACCGGGGCGGCGCCCCCGCCGCCGCACCCCTTGCGTCTTCTCCGTCACCACACCATCATGCGCGAGGCGGCAAATTTTTTCAACAAAGCGTGAATTTCGGCCCGCCCGAATCGAACACGACACGACCGGCAGAATGGGCGCATGGTCAGTCTGCTCGATGCCGCCGTGCCCGCCGCCGGGCTGGGTGTGGTCAGCCCCACGCGGGAGGAGTTCCGCAAGCTCGCCGCGGACCGGCGCGTCATCCCCGTCGTGCGGCGCCTGCTCGCCGACGCCGAGACGCCCGTCGGGGTCTACCGCAAGCTCGCCGCCGGCCGGCCGGGGACCTTCCTGTTCGAGTCGGCCGAGAACGGGCGGTCCTGGTCGCGCTGGTCATTCGTCGGGGTACGCAGCGCCGCCACGCTGACCGAGCGGGACGGCGAGGCCGTCTGGACCGGCACACCGCCGGTCGGGCTGCCGGCGGGCGGCGACCCCATGGCCGCGCTGCGCGAGACCATCCAGCGCCTGCACACCGACCCGCTCCCGGGCCTCCCGCCGCTCACCGGCGGCATGGTCGGGTACATCGGCTACGACGCGGTCCGCCGGCTCGAGCGCCTGCCGGACTCGACCACCAACGACCTGAAGCTGCCCGAGCTGGTCATGCTGCTCGCCACCGACCTCGCGGCGCTCGACCACCACGAGGGCACCATCACGCTCATCGCCAACGCGGTGAACTGGGACGACAGCCCCGAACGGGTGGACGCGGCCTACGACAGCGCCGTCCGCAGCCTCGACGAGATGACCCAGGCGCTGCAGACCCCCGCCCCATCCACCGTCGCCGTCTACGAACGGGTGAAACCGCGGTTCAAGCGCAGGCGGACGCAGGAGGAGCACATGGCGGCCGTCGACGCCGCCAAGGAGGCCATCCACGCGGGGGAGGCCTTCCAGGTCGTCGTGTCCCAGCGCTTCGAGGTGACCACGGAGGCCGACCCGCTCGACGTCTACCGCGTGCTGCGGGCCACGAACCCCAGCCCGTACATGTACCTGCTGCGCCTCGACGGGTTCGACATCGTCGGCTCCAGCCCCGAGTCGCTGGTCACGGTGCGCGACGGGCAGGCGACCACCCACCCGATCGCGGGCACCCGGTGGCGTGGCGCGGACCCGGACGAGGACGCGATCCTCGAGAAGGACCTCCTGGCCGACGAGAAGGAGCGCGCCGAGCACGTCATGCTCGTCGACCTGGGTCGCAACGACCTGGGCCGGGTCTGCAAGCCCGGCTCGGTGCACGTGGTCGACTTCTTCCGGGTCGAGCGGTACAGCCACGTCATGCACATCGTGTCCACCGTCACCGGCGAGCTGGCCGAAGGTAAGACCGCCTACGACGCGGTGGCCGCGTGCTTCCCGGCCGGCACGCTCTCCGGCGCGCCGAAGCCGAGGGCGATGGAGCTGATCGAGGAGCTGGAGCCGACGCGGCGCGGCCTGTACGGCGGCGTGGTCGGCTACCTCGACTTCGCGGGCGACGCCGACACGGCCATCGCCATCCGCACCGCCCTCATGCGTGACGGCACGGCGTTCGTGCAGGCCGGCGGCGGGATCGTGGCCGACTCGAACCCGGTCGCCGAGGACGACGAGTGCGTCAACAAGGCCGGCGCGGTCCTCGCCGCGATCGCCACCGCCGAGACGATGCGCCCAGCGGCGGACCGTGGCTAAACGTCCACTGTGGATTATCGCGGTGCTGCTGCCGGGCACCGCGGCGGCACTGTGGGGTGCCACGAGGGTCAGCTGGGGGTCCGACCACCAGCTGGGGGCGAGCCTCAACGCCATGGCGGTGCTCGCGCTCGCGAGCCTGCTCGGCCTGTTCGCCGTCGGCGGCTGGGCACGCCGCCTGCTCGGCGCGCTCATCGTGGTCGCCGGCGGGTTCACGTGCTGGCAGGCGATCGCCGAGCCCGGCCGGTGGAGCCTGTTCAGCGGGCGCGGTCTCGCGCTGCTGGGCGGCGTGCTGTTCGCCGTCGCCGGCCTGCTGGTTGTCCGTTACGCGACCAGGCTGCCAACCATGGGTGCTAAGTATGAACTGGCTAACACGCGCGGCCGATCGGGCGATCCGCACAAGGACATGTGGGATGACCTGTCGCACGGCCAGGATCCGACCGGGGACGAAACGTGAAACCCGAACCCGTGGGAAGTGCCGCGACGGCGCGGGGTTAGCATCCCTTGAGCGGGAAGGGGCAGGGCTGGTGACGGATAGCACGAGCGATTCATCGGAGTCGGCCACTAGGAAGCCGGTACCGACCAGCGAGCGTGGCCAGTGAGTGTTCTCGACTCGATCATCGAGGGTGTGCGTGCCGACCTCGCGGTTCGCGAGGCGGCGCTGCCGTTCGACGTCGTGAAGGAGAAGGCGGCCAAGTCGCCGCCGCCGCGCGACGCCGTCTCCGCGCTGCGTGGCGCCGACATCAGCGTCATCGCGGAGATCAAGCGGCGTAGCCCGTCGAAGGGTGACCTGGCGCCGATCGCGGACCCGGCGACGCTGGCCAAGGACTACGCCGACGCGGGCGCGCGGGTCATCAGCGTGCTCACCGAGCAGCGCCGGTTCGGCGGCTCGCTCGCCGACTTCGACGCGGTCCGCGCGGTCGTCGACGTGCCGTTGCTGCGCAAGGACTTCATCGTCTCGCCGTACCAGGTGCACGAGGCACGCATGCACGGCGCGGACATCGTGCTGCTCATCGTGGCGGCGCTGGAGCAGAACGCGCTGGTCTCGCTGCTCGACCGGGTCGAGTCGCTCGGCATGACCGCGCTGGTCGAGGTGCACAACTCCGAGGAGTGCGACCGGGCGCTCGAGGCCGGCGCGTCGGTGGTCGGCATCAACGCGCGTGACCTGCACACCCTGGAGGTCGACCGCGAGGTGTTCGGCCGGCTCGCCCCGGGGCTGCCGTTCGAGACCGTGAAGATCGCCGAGTCCGGCATCCGCGGCCCCGGCGACCTGATGACGCACGCCGGTGCGGGCGCCGACGCGGTGCTCGTCGGCGAGAGCCTGGTGGCCGCGCCGGACCCGAAGGCGGCGCTGGTCCAGCTGGTCACGGCCGGCTCGCACCCAGCGTGCCCGAGGCCCAGCCGGTGACCGAGGACAAGCGGCCGCACGACCACGACGAGCACGACCCGGACGAGCGCGGTCACTTCGGCCCGTACGGGGGCCGGTTCCTGCCCGAGGCCCTGATCGCGGCCATGGACGAGCTGGCCACCACCTACGACAAGGCCAGGCAGGACCCGGAGTTCCTGGACGAGTTCAACCGGCTGCTCCGGGACTACGCCGGCCGTCCGTCGCTGCTCACCGAGGCGCCGCGGTTCGCCGAGCACGCGGGTGGCGCGCGGATCTTCCTCAAGCGCGAGGACCTCAACCACACCGGCTCCCACAAGATCAACAACGTGCTGGGCCAGGCGCTGCTCACCAAGCGGATGGGCAAGAAGCGGGTCATCGCCGAGACCGGCGCCGGCCAGCACGGCGTGGCCACGGCCACCGCGTGCGCGCTGCTCGGCCTCGACTGCGTCGTGTACATGGGCGAGGTCGACACCCAGCGGCAGGCGCTGAACGTGGCCCGCATGAAGCTGCTCGGCGCCGAGGTCATCCCGGTGACCACGGGCTCGCGGACCCTCAAGGACGCCATCAACGAGGCGCTGCGGGACTGGGTCGCGAACGTCGACAGCACGCACTACCTGCTGGGCACGGCGGCCGGCGGGCACCCGTTCCCGATGATGGTGCGCAACTTCCACAAGGTCATCGGCCAGGAGGCCCGCGCGCAGGTCCTGGAGAAGGCCGGCCGGCTGCCCGACGCGGTGACGGCGTGTGTCGGCGGCGGCTCCAACGCGATCGGCATCTTCCACGGCTTCATCGACGATCCGTCCGTGCGGCTGGTGGGCTACGAGCCCGGCGGCCACGGCATCGAGTCCGGCGAGCACGGGGCGACGCTCTCCGAGGGCTCGCCCGGCATGCTGCACGGCGCCAAGTCGTACCTGCTGCAGGACGAGGACGGTCAGACCATCGAGGCGTACTCGATCTCGGCGGGCCTGGACTACCCGGGCGTCGGCCCCGAGCACGCGTGGCTCAAGGACACCGGCCGCGCCGAGTACTACCCGGTCACCGACGCCGAGGCCATGACGGCGTTCCAGCTGCTGTCGCGGACCGAGGGCATCATCCCGGCCATCGAGTCGGCGCACGCACTGGCCGGGACGCTTCGGTTGGGTCAGGAGCTGGGGCCCGACGGGCTGATCGTGGTGTGCCTTTCCGGGCGAGGGGACAAGGACATGGACACCGCCGCGTCGTACTTCGGGTTCACGTCATGACCCTGGCGTCGGTGTTCGAGAAGACGCGGGCCGAGGGCCGTGGTGCCCTTGTGGGTTACCTCCCGGCGGGTTATCCCTCGGTTTCCGAGTCGGCTGACCTGCTCACCGGCATGATCGAGGCGGGCTGCGACATCGTCGAGGTCGGCGTGCCCTACTCCGATCCGGTGATGGACGGCCCGACGATCCAGGCGGCCGCGACCGCCGCGCTGTCCGCCGGCTTCCGGTTGCGGGACGTGTTCACGGTCGTCGAACGGGTGTCCGCCGCCGGTGGCAAGGCCGTGGTCATGACGTACTGGAACCCGGTGTTCCACTACGGCGTGGACCGGTTCGCGCGGGACCTCGCGGCGGCCGGTGGGCTGGGCATCATCACGCCGGACCTGATCCCCGACGAGGGCGCGGACTGGCTCGAGGCGTCCGAGGCACACGGCCTGGACCGGATCTTCCTGGTCGCGCCGTCGTCGACGGAGGAGCGTATCGCCTCGACGACCGCCGCCACCTCGGGTTTCCTGTACGCGACGGCGGTCATGGGTGTGACCGGCGCGCGGGACGCCGTCGGCGCGGGCGCGTCCGCGCTGGTGGCCAGGGCACGGGCGCACACGTCGCTGCCGATCGGGGTGGGGCTGGGCGTGCGCTCCGGGGAGCAGGCAGCCGAGGTCGCGGGCTTCGCGGACGCGGTGATCGTCGGCTCGGCGTTCGTGGCGAAGGCGGCCGGCGGCGTCGGCGAGGTGCAGACGCTGGCGGCGGAGCTTGCTGAAGGAGTCCGCCGCCCGCTGGTCACCCGCTAGTACTCCCTGTTACGCAAGAGTGGCTCCTCTCGTCACGCTCAGCACTCGTTATGGAAGCACAGGGCGTGACCGCTTGGATACGCCCGATCGTGCCCGTATGCATTCAGTTGGGGACCTGCCGCAGCGCTCGCTGAGGTCGCCCGTTACGGTGACGCGCGTGACTGCGGCGTCGAGCGTCTTCCTGGCCACCATCCCCAGCCCGGATCGTGGCGTGTGGCACCTGGGACCCATCCCGATCCGCGCGTACGCGCTGTGCATCATCGCCGGCATCATCGTGGCGATCTGGTGGGGTGAGCGGCGGTGGGTCGCCCGCGGCGGCACCGCCGGCGCGATCGTGGACATCGCGGTGTTCGCGGTGCCGTTCGGCCTGGTCGGCGGGCGGCTCTACCACGTGGCCACCGACTGGTACCGGTACTTCGGCCCGGGCAAGAACCCGCTCGACGCCCTGCGCATCTGGGACGGCGGACTCGGCATCTGGGGCGCCATCGCCCTGGGCGCCGTCGGCGCGTGGATCGGCTGCCGCGTGAAGGGGGTGCCGCTCCCGGCGTTCGCCGACGCCATCGCTCCGGGCATCGTGGTGGCACAGGGCATCGGCCGCATCGGCAACTACTTCAACCAGGAGCTGTACGGCGGGCACACCGACCTGCCGTGGGGCCTGGAGATCTACCGGCGCGTCAACGAGCAGGGCGCCGAGGACAACCTCAACGGCGTCGCGATCAACCACATCGCGATCGACGGCAGTCCGGTGCATCCGACGTTCCTGTACGAGCTGATCTGGAACGTGCTGGTCGCCGTGCTCGTCGTGTGGCTGGACCGCAAGCTCCGGCTCGGGCACGGGCGTGCTTTCGCGTTGTACGTCATGGGGTACACGCTCGGCCGCACGTGGATCGAGCTCATGCGCACCGACGAGGCCACGCACGTGTGGGGCGTCCGGATCAACGTCTGGGTGTCGATCCTGGTGTTCGTCGGCGGGGCGGTGTACTTCTTCCTGGCCAGGTCCCGCGGGGAGCGCGAGGACCCGGCCTCCCTGCGCGGCAAGGACGCACCCCCACTCGACGAGTCCGACGCCGAAGCCAAGCCGGACGACGAGGACGAGAAGGCCAAGGACGCCGACGAGGACGCGGCCGAGGACTCCGACGCCGACTCTGCCGACGAGGAAGCCGACACTCCGGCAAAGGCCGACTCGAAGACAGACGACAAGAAGACCGATGCCGGCACTGACGCCGATGCCGACGCGGAGAAGCCGACCGCCGACGCGGAGGACAAGGACCCGACCGACGAGCCGGACGCCGACAAGAAGGCCGACGCGTCAGCGAAGTCCGAAAGCTAGTGCTGTGACCGGATAGGTTTGCCGGGTGTCAGGCTGCTTCGGGTTGGGTGATGGGGCGGCCTCCCCAGCGGATGCCTTTCTCGCTGCGGATGCGGGCGCGTTCTCGGCGTTGGGTGGCGAGGATGTCGGGGTGGCGTGCGTTGGCGTTGCGCCAGCGCAGGTAGGCGTGCAGGGCGCGGGTCTGCGTGGTGTGGTTCGGGTGCTGGGAGTTGGCCAGGGTGAACTGCCGTAGCGGCCC